>OIXA01000377.1_pt1 | contig 65429 bp, 50 predicted proteins | sample 1587721 | NCBI WGS metagenome assembly OIXA01 (sample SAMEA3888900, study PRJEB22519) | human gut metagenome | biome: human gut; feature: human-associated habitat; material: faeces | place: Denmark | collected 2013
TGCTATCCTTGTAGTTGCTGCTACTGACGGTCCTATGCCTCAGACACGTGAGCACATCCTTCTCGCTCGTCAGGTGAACGTTCCTAAGATTGTTGTATTCATGAACAAGGTTGACCTTGTTGACGATCCTGAGATGCTCGACCTCGTTGAGATGGAGATCAGAGACCTTCTTAAGTTCTATGACTTCGATGAGGATTGCCCTATCATCCGCGGTTCAGCTCTTGGTGCTCTTAACGGAGAGCCTAAGTGGGAAGACAAAGTTATGGAACTTATGGATGCAGTTGATTCATATATTCCTATCCCAGTTCGTGAGAACGAGAAACCATTCCTTATGCCTATCGAGGATATCTTCTCTATCACAGGTCGTGGTACAGTAGTTACCGGACGTATCGAGACTGGTACTATCCACGTTAACGACGCTGTTGAGCTCGTTGGTTTCGGTGACGCTCCTAGAGCTACCACTGTAACTGGTGTCGAGATGTTCCGTAAGCTTCTTGATCAGGGTGAGGCTGGAGACAACGTTGGTCTTCTTCTCCGTGGTATCGACAAGAAGGACGTCAAGAGAGGTGAGGTTGTTGCTAAACCTGGTTCTATCACTCCTCATACAGAGTTCAAGTCTCAGATTTACGTCCTCAAGAAAGAGGAAGGTGGCCGTCACACTCCATTCCACAACCACTATCGTCCACAGTTCTTCATCCGTACACTTGATGTTACCGGTGAGATCACTCTTCCAGAGGGAACTGAGATGGTTATGCCAGGCGATAACGTTGAGATTACAGTTAAGCTCATCACTCCAGTTGCTCTTAACGAAGGTCTTCGTTTCGCAATCCGTGAGGGTGGCCGTACAGTAGGAGCTGGTCAGGTTACTAAGATCATTGACTAATTTCTATCGAGATTATAGAGGTGCCGGTTTTAATCCGGCACCCTTACACAGGGGCATAGTATAAGGGCTAGTATAGTGGTCTCCAAAACCATTGATGGGAGTTCGAATCTCTCTGCCCCTGCTAATATCAAAGGTTACGATTTGGTAATGTTTAACAGATACTGCGCAAGCTTCCAATAGACAGTGTCCATTAAAAAAAAAGATGAGAAAGTTCATTAACTATGTGAAAGGGTCTTACGAAGAGCTCACCAAGAAGGTGACTTGGCCGACCTGGGCAAAGCTTCAGAGCTCCGCTCTGCTTGTCATGATCGCCACTGTTATCATCGCGGTTGTGCTTTTTGTCATTGACTACATTTTCCAGACTCTGATGACCGGAATCTACACGTTGTAATTAAATTCATTACCATGGGCGAGAAGAAGTGGTACGTCCTTAGGACTGCAGGAAGCAAAGAGAAAAAAGTCAAAGAGTACCTCGATAAAGAAATCGAGAGGGATTTGGATTTACAGAAAGAGATTTCTCAAGTTCTGGTTCCCCTCGAAAAAAAGTATACTGTAAAGAACGGAAAGAGGGTTTGTTCTGAAAAGATCCTTTTCCCGGGGTATGTGTTTATTGAGGCAGAACTTGGCAAAGATTCAGAATATTTGATCCGCAGTCATGTCATACCTGGCCTTGCAGGCTTCCTTTCAGAAAAATCAGTTGAATCCAAGACACAAGGCGAAAAGGTTGCTGTTCCTCTTAGAGACGATGAAGTCAAGAGACTTTTGGGTCAGCAGGATGAGCAGACAGTGACAGAGGCTGCTACTGAAGTTGATTATCAGGTTGGCGATTCAGTCAAGATTACTGATGGTCCGTTCAGTGGATTTGATGGAACGGTCGATGAGATTGCAGTCGATAGGAGTAAAATAAAAGTAATAGTTATGATCTTCGGCAGAAAAACTCTGCTCGAGCTCAACTTTAATCAAGTAACTAAAGAATAAAATCATGGCAAAAGAAGTAGTCGGATTCATTAAGCTCCAGATTAAAGGAGGAGCAGCGAATCCTGCGCCACCGGTAGGACCGGCTCTCGGTTCTAAAGGTCTGAACATTATGGACTTCTGCAAGCAGTTTAATGCAGCAACTCAGGGTTCTGCAGGTAAAGTGCTTCCTGTAGTCATCACAGTTTTTTCAGACAAGTCTTTCACCTTTGTTGTAAAGCAGCCACCGGTAGCAGTGTCTCTCAAAGAGGCAGCTAAAATCCAGAAAGGTTCGGGAGAGCCTAACAGACAGAAAGTAGCAAGCGTAACTTGGGATCAGGTTAAAGCGATTGCAGAAGGCAAGATGGCCGACATGAACGCTTTCACCCTCAAGTCAGCTATGACAATGGTAGCTGGTACAGCAAGAAGTATGGGTATTAAGGTTACCGGAACATTTCCGGCAGATGTAAAATAAAACACATGCATCATGAGTAAACTTTCAAAAAACATGAAGGCTGCGCTGGCAAAGTTTGACCAGACAAAGCAGTATGAGCTTGCTGAGGCATGTGGTATTCTTAAAGAAGTAACTTATACCAAATTTGATTCTTCAGTAGAGCTTGTCGCTAACCTCGGTGTAGATCCTCGTAAAGCTAACCAGATGATTCGTGGAGTGGTTTCACTTCCTCACGGAACTGGTAAAGTAACACGTGTCCTCGTTCTTTGTACTCCTGACAAGGAGGCTGAGGCTAAAGAGGCAGGTGCTGATTATGTAGGTCTCGACGAGTATATCGAAAAGATCAAAGCAGGTTGGACAGATGTAGACGTTATTATCTGTACTCCTTCAGTAATGGCTAAGTTAGCTATCATCGGTCGTATACTCGGTCCAAGAGGTCTCATGCCGAACCCTAAGACTGGAACCGTTACTATGGCAGTTGGTAACGCTGTTAAGGAAGTTAAGGCTGGTAAGATCGACTTCAAAGTTGACAAGACCGGTATTATTCACGCCGCTATCGGCAAGTCTTCTTTCACAGCTGAGCAGATTGCTGACAACGCCAAGGTTGTTATGTCTGCAATCATGAAATTGAAACCTCAGACACTTAAGGGCACATATCTTAAGAGCGCTGCAATTTGCACGACAATGAGCCCTGGTATCAAACTTGATGTCAAATCATTCAGTGCTGAATAATAAATATTCAATGTTATGAGAAAAGAATTAAAAGCCCAGATAATTGAATCTATCTCAGCACAGATTAAGGAGACTCCTAATTTCTATATTACCGACATCTCCGGTTTGAATGCTGAGCAGACAACAAAACTTCGCCGCGCTTGTTTCGAGGCTGGCATTAAGCTTGTTGTTGTAAAGAATACCTTGTTCCACCATGTTATCAAAGGCATGGAGAATGCAGAACTTGAGGCTCTTGTGCCTACTCTCGTAGGCAACACCGCCATCATGTTCACTGAGGTAGCTAATGCCCCTGGTAAACTTATCAAGAAGTTCCAGAAAGATGGTTTCGAGAAGCCTGCACTCAAAGGTGCTTATGTACAGGAATGTGCTTTCGTAGGTGCTGATAAACTTGAAGAGCTTGCTTCTATCAAGTCTAAAGAGGAACTCCTCGGAGATATCATCGGTCTTCTCCAGTCTCCAGCAAAGAATGTCATCTCTGCTCTTCAGTCAGCAGGCGACAAACTTGCAGGAATTGTCAAGACACTTTCAGAAAAAGAAGAAAAATAAATATAAACAATTTAAACAGTATCATTTATTATGGCAGATGTAAAAGCACTTGCAGAAGAGTTGGTTAACCTTTCTGTAAAAGACGTTCAGGAACTCGCTAAGGTTCTTAAGGAAGAGTATGGTATCGAGCCTGCAGCAGCTGCAGTAGCAGTAGCAGCTCCAGTAGCTGGCGGTGACGCAGCAGCAGCTGAGCAGACAGAGTTCGACGTTATCCTCAAATCAGCTGGTGACGCTAAACTTAACGTTATCAAAGCTGTGAAGGATCTCCTCAGCCTCGGTCTTAAGGAGGCTAAGGACCTCGTAGACAAGGCTCCTAACGCTACTTTGAAAGAGAAAGTATCCAAAGCTGAAGCAGAGCAGATCAAATCTACTCTCGAAGAGGCTGGTGCAGAGGTTGAGGTTAAATAACTTCACTTCGCCCCTTGTTGGGAACGAAATCAGGTTTAGAGCCGGGTGTATTGGCTCTAAACCTTTTTGTCGTATTTAAGTTTTTCTCTATTTCAAAGGCAGAATATGTCAAATAAGACTACCAATAAACGAATAAATTTCGCCACATCTAAAATCCTGGATTATCCGGATCTGCTTGAGGTACAGTTGAAGTCATTCAAGGACTTCTTCCAGCTTGACACAACCCCAGAAAACAGAAAAAACGAAGGACTTTATCAGGTTTTCCAGGAAATATTTCCGATCGAGGATACGAGAAATAACTATAAACTTGAGTTTATCGATTATTTCATTGACCCTCCACAGTATTCGATCGAAGAATGTCTTGAGAGAGGTCTGACGTATAACGTACCTCTGAAGGCAAAACTCCGCCTTTCATGCAGTGACCCGGAGCACGAAGATTTCGATACAAAGGTTCAGGACGTATACTTGGGAAATATCCCTTACATGACTCCTGCTGGAACCTTCGTCATCAACGGATCAGAGCGAATCATTGTATCACAGCTCCACAGGTCGCCTGGTGTATTCTTCGACCAGACTCTTCATGCGAATGGTACTAAACTCTATTCAGCAAGAATTATCCCGTTCAAGGGTTCTTGGATAGAGTTCGCAACAGACATCAACAATGTCATGTATGCGTACATTGACCGTAAAAAGAAGCTTCCTGTTACTACTTTGCTCAGAGCAATCGGTTTCGATGCCGACAAGGACATTATAAACATCTTTGGTCTTGCAGAAGAAATAGAGGCTACGCCTGAGAATCTCCAGAAGAACGAAGGCAGAAAACTCGCTGCGAAGGTTCTTAAGACTTGGAATGAGGACTTCGTGGACGAAGATACAGGAGAGGTTATTCCTATCGAGCGTACAACACCTGTCGTAGAGCGCGGTGAAATCATCGATGAGGAAACTATCCAGAAACTTGCAGATGCTGAAGTGAAGACTGTTCTCCTTCAGAAAGATGAAGCTAGCGACAACGAGTACGCCATCATCTACAACACTCTGCAGAAAGATCCGACTAATACGGAGAAAGAAGCTGTCAATTACATCTACAAACAGTTGCGTAATTCAGAACCACCTGATGAGGCTACTGCCCGTGATGTGATCGACAAGTTGTTCTTCTCTGAAAAGAGATATGATCTCGGTATCGTAGGTAGATATCGTCTGAACAAGAAACTCAGCCTCACTACTGATCCTGAGCTCCGTGTGCTTACGAATCATGATATTATCGAGATTATCAAATATTTGATTCAGCTTATAAACTCGAAAGCGATTGTCGATGACATCGACCACTTGAGCAACCGTCGTGTGAGAACTGTTGGTGAGCAGCTTGCTAACCAGTTCAGTGTAGGTCTCTCCAGAATGGCAAGAACTATCCGTGAGCGTATGAATGTCAGGGATAGCGAGCAGTTCATTCCGATCGACCTCATCAATTCCAAGACATTGTCTTCAGTGATCAACTCGTTCTTCGGTACAAGCCAGTTGTCCCAGTTCATGGACCAGACTAACCCGCTTGCCGAGGTGACACACAAACGTCGTCTGTCAGCGCTCGGTCCTGGCGGTCTTTCACGAGACAGAGCAGGATTCGAAGTTCGAGACGTGCACTATACTCATTACGGTAGACTTTGTCCTATCGAGTCTCCTGAGGGACCTAACATCGGTCTTATCTCATCTCTTTGCGTTTATGCGAAGATCGATGACCTCGGATTTATCGAGACTCCTTACCGTAAAGTAGAGAACGGAAAGGTTAACCTTACAGATGAAGGCTGGAAATTCATGAGCGCGGAGGAAGAAGAGGACAAGCTCGTATCTCTTGCGAAAGTGAAGATGGATGACGACGGAAATATCGAGGAAGACAGAATCCAGTGTCGTCTTGAGGCTGACTTCCCTGTAGTGTCTAAGGAAGAGGTTAACTTCATGGACGTTGCTCCTAACCAGATGGCTTCTGTCGCTGCGTCACTCATTCCGTTCCTCGAGCATGATGATGCCCACCGTGCATTGATGGGTGCGAACATGATGCGTCAGGCAGTTCCGCTTCTCAAGCCTCAGTCACCTATCGTGGGAACAGGCCTTGAAGAGAGAGTATGCATCGACTCCAGAACTCAGGTTTTGGCTGAAAGAAAGGGTGAGGTCGTATACGTGGATGCAAATGAAATCCATGTCAAGTACGATCGTACCGATGATGAGAGATTTGTAAGTTTCTCACCGGATATCACAGTATATCACTTACCTATATATAGAAGAACAAACCAGAGTACAACTATCTGCCTCAAACCTATCGTCAGAAAAGGCGATATCGTAGAGAAGGGCCAGGTGATGACTGAAGGTTATGCTACTCAGAATGGTGAACTCGCTCTCGGCCGTAACCTTATGGTTGCGTTCATGCCTTGGAAGGGTTACAACTATGAGGACGCTATCGTTCTTTCAGAGAAGATGGTAAGATGGGATATCCTCACATCTGTTCACGTAGACGAATATGTGACAGAAGTACGTGAGACCAAGCGTGGTATGGAGGAACTTACTTCAGATATTCCTAACGTTAGCGAAGACGCTACCAGAAATCTCGACACCAATGGTATCGTAAGAGTCGGTGCTCATATCGAGCCGGGCGATATCATGGTAGGTAAGATCACTCCTAAGGGTGAGAGCGATCCTTCTCCGGAAGAGAAACTCCTTCGTGCTATCTTCGGTGACAAGGCAGGTGACGTAAAGGATGCCTCACTTAAGGCTAACCCGTCATTGAGCGGAACAGTCATCAAGACAACACTTTATGCTAAAGTTGCCAAGGAAGGAAACCGCAAGGGTGCCAAGGCTGAGCAGAAAGCCAAGATCGAGAGAATCGAGGAAGATTTCAACAGAAAAGTAGAGGCTCTCTACTCCAAGTTCTTCGACAAACTCGTTGTTCTTGCTGACGGAAAGAAGAGCGCCGGAATCAGCGACCTCTATGGAGTCGAGATTATACCTAAGGGCAAGGAAATCAATGTCTCTCAGCTCAAGACTATGGATTTCGAGAATATCAACTCCAACAGATGGACTGATGATGACAGGATTAACCTCATGATCAGAGACCTTATCAACAACTACTGCATCGCTTACAAAGAGGCTGCAGCAGCTAACAAGAGGGCTTTGGACAAGGTTAAGATCGGTGATGAACTCTCAAATGGTGTCATGCAGCTTGCAAAAGTTTACATCGCCAAGAAGAGAAAGATCACTGTCGGTGACAAGATGGCCGGTCGACATGGTAACAAGGGTATCGTTGCCAAGATCGTAAGAGAGGAGGATATGCCGTTCCTCGAGGATGGTACTCCAGTAGATATAGTTCTTAACCCTCTTGGTGTGCCTTCTCGTATGAACCTCGGTCAGATTTACGAGACCGTTCTCGGATGGGCAGGTGCCAAATTGTGCGTCAAGTTCAGTACACCTATTTTCGACGGTGCCAGCATTGACTCTATCTGTGATTATACAGATAAGGCAGGCCTTCCTAGGTTCGGAAGAACTCATCTTAGAGACGGTGGTACAGGAGACTGGTTCGACCAGTATGCTACAGTCGGTGTCATCTATATGATCAAACTGGGTCACATGGTTGACGACAAGATGCATGCGAGATCTATCGGTCCGTACTCTCTCATTACTCAGCAGCCTCTCGGAGGTAAAGCTCAGTTCGGAGGTCAGCGATTCGGAGAGATGGAGGTTTGGGCACTCGAGGCATTCGGTGCTGCCAATGCTCTTCAGGAGATTCTGACTGTCAAGTCTGATGACGTTACCGGAAGATCCAAGACATACGAGGCTATCGTGAAGGGCGAGCCTATGCCTACACCAGGTATACCTGAGTCCCTTAACGTGCTTCTGCATGAGCTTAGAGGTCTCGGACTTAAAGTGACCCTTGATTAATTACAATCAATTTGATTTGATATAATATGCCTACTTTCAACAATAAAGATAATAAGGTAAGGAGCAATTTCCAGAGAATCAGCATCTCGCTTGCTTCACCGGAAGACATAATCGACAGGTCACATGGTGAAGTCCTCAAGCCGGAGACGGTTAACTACAGGACTTACAAGCCTGAGAGAGATGGTCTTTTCTGCGAGAAGATTTTCGGTCCTACCAAGGATTACGAGTGCTATTGCGGCAAGTATAAGAGAATCAGATATCGCGGAATCGTCTGCGACCGTTGCGGCGTGGAAGTTACTGAAAAGAAGGTGCGTAGGGAAAGAATGGGTCATATCGCCCTCACTGTCCCTGTTGCACACATCTGGTATTTCAAGTCAGCTCCTAACAAGATATCTGCTGTGTTAGGTGTTCCAGCCAAGAAACTCGAGTCTGTAATATATTATGAGAAATATATCGTAATCAAACCGGGTGAAAGCGGATTGAACAGACTTGATCTTCTCTCAGAAGACGAGTATCTTGACATTTTGGCCAAGATTCCTGAGAACGACCTCCTTCCTGACGATGATCCTAACAAGTTCATCGCCAAGATGGGTGCCGAGGGAATCTACGATCTCCTTAAGGAAATAGACGTCGAGGCTCTTGCGAAAGAACTTCGTGAGTCTATGGCCAAAGAGACATCTCAGCAGAGAAAGGCAGAGACTTTGAAGAGACTTGGAGTAGTCAAGTGGTTTGAGGAGTCTAAGGGAGTCAACCGTCCGGAGTGGATGATCATGAAGGTCATCCCGGTTATTCCGCCGGATCTCCGTCCTCTTGTTCCTCTTGATGGTGGACGTTTCGCCACCTCAGATCTCAATGACCTCTACAGACGTGTAATCATCAGAAACAACCGTCTCAAGAGGCTCATCGAAATCAAGGCTCCGGAAGTCATTCTCCGTAACGAGAAGCGTATGCTTCAGGAGGCTGTCGACTCATTGTTCGACAACTCCAAGAAGTCAAGCGCAGTGAAGAGTGAATCCAATAGAGCACTCAAGTCTTTGTCAGACAGCCTTAAAGGAAAACAGGGACGTTTCCGTCAGAACCTCCTCGGTAAGCGTGTCGACTATTCTGCACGTTCAGTTATCGTCGTTGGTCCTGAGCTCCAGATGCATGAGTGCGGTCTTCCTAAGTTCATGGCAGCTGAACTTTACAAACCATTTATCATCAGGAAACTGATCGAGCGTGGTATCGTAAAGACAGTTAAATCTGCGAAGAAGATTGTCGACAGAAAAGACGCTGTAATCTGGGATATCCTCGAGAACGTGATGAAAGGTCATCCGGTATTCCTTAACCGTGCACCTACACTTCACCGACTCGGTATCCAGGCGTTCCAGCCTCGTATGATCGAGGGTAAAGCCATTCAGCTTCATCCACTTGCATGTACTGCGTTCAACGCGGACTTCGATGGTGACCAGATGGCGGTTCACCTTCCGCTCAGCAATGCTGCTGTCATGGAGGCTCAGCTTCTCATGCTCGGTTCCCAGAACATCCTTAACCCTGCGAATGGTACCCCTATTACAGTGCCTTCACAGGATATGGTCCTCGGTCTGTACTATATTACAAAGGCAAGACCTGGTGTCAAGGGTGAGGGAATGAGTTTCTACGGAACAGAAGAGGTTATCGTCGCTCTCAATGAAAGAGCCATCGACCTTCACGCCAAGATCAATGTCCGTCTCTTGGTAGACAAACAGAATCCTGAGAAGGGTACTCACATGGTGGAGACCACTCCAGGACGTATCATCGTGAACCAGTTCGTTCCGATAGAGGTTCCTTATGTAAATGAGGTGCTCGGAAAGAAGTCCTTGAGAAAGATTATTACTGAGGTAATCAAATATACAGGTGTGTCACGTACAGCTCACTTCCTGGATGATATCAAGAATCTCGGATATGACCGTGCGTTCCGTGCCGGAATTTCATTCAACCTTGGAGACGTTCTTATTCCGCCTGAAAAGTACCAGCTCATCGATGCCGGATACAAACAGGTTGAAGACATCAAGAACAACTACGCTATGGGATTCATTACGAATAACGAGCGTTACAACAAGGTCATCGACTTGTGGACATCTATCGACAACAAGTTGACAAGTATCGTGGAGAAGCAGATTTCTGCTGACCAGCAGGGATTCAACCCTGTTTACATGATGCTTGATTCCGGAGCCCGTGGATCTACCCAGCAGATCAAACAGCTCTGCGGTATGCGAGGACTTATGGCAAAACCTCAGAAATCCGGTGCTGCGGGTGCCGAGATTATCGAGAACCCTATCGTTTCCAACCTAAAGGAGGGTATGACAGTGCTCGAGTACTTCATCTCTACCCACGGTGCACGTAAGGGACTTGCCGATACCGCGCTCAAGACTGCCGATGCCGGTTATCTTACCCGTCGACTCGTCGACGTTTCTCATGATGTCATTATCAATGAGGAAGATTGCGGTACTCTCAGAGGTCTTATCGCTACAGCGATCAAGAACAAGGATGAGGTCGTAGAATCACTCGGTGAGAGAATTCTCGGTAGAACATCTGTTCACGATATCTTCAACCCTATCACTGGTGAACTTATCATCAAGGCAGGTGAAGAAATCCGTGAGGCTACAGCAAACCTTATCGACTCACTTCCTATCGAGCAGGTCGAGATCCGTTCAGTACTTACCTGCGAGTCCCGCAAGGGTGTCTGCGCTAAGTGTTACGGACGTAACCTTGCTACCAGCCGCATGGTGGAGAAGGGTGAAGTTGTCGGCGTTATCGCAGCACAGTCTATCGGTGAGCCTGGTACCCAGCTTACACTTCGTACCTTCCACGTCGGTGGTACTGCATCAAGTACAGCGGCAGATTCATCTATCGAGTCCAAGTACGACGGTAAACTTCAGTACGAAGAACTTAGAACTCTCGAAAGAGTCTCAGATGAGGGAACTGTACAGGAAGTTGTTGTCAGCCGTACTACAGAGCTCAAGATTATCGACGAGAATACAGGTATCACATTCTCTACATACGACGTTCCTTACGGATCTATCCTTTACAAGAAGGATGGCGAGTCTGTCAAGAAGGGCGATCTGATTTGCGAATGGGATCCATATAACGCTATCACCATCGTTGAAACTTCAGGTACCATACGTTTCGATAATATGCTCGAAGGCGTTACTTTCCGTGAGGAATCAGCAGACGAATATTCCAACAATAAGGATAAAGTCATCATCGAGGCCAGGGACAAAACCAAGAACCCTTCAATCCTCGTTATCGGTGAGACTGGTGAGACCCTCAAGCAGTACAACTTGCCTGTTGGTGCCCACGTTCCTGTAAGTGATGGAATGAACGTGAAAGTCGGTGATATCATTCTCAAGATACCTCGTGCGATCGGTAAGTCTAACGATATTACCGGAGGTCTCCCTCGAGTTACCGAACTCTTTGAGGCCAGAACTCCTTCAAGCCCTGCTGTCATCTCTGAAATCAACGGAGAGGTCATCATGGGTAAGGTCAAGAGAGGTAACCGTGAGATTATCGTCAAGAACAAGTCAGGTGTCCAGAAGTCATACCTCGTTCCTCTTACCAAGCAGATCCTTGTACAGGAGAACGACTACGTGAAGGCCGGATCCAGACTTTCAGACGGTGGTATTTCACCTACCGACATCCTCAATGTTCTCGGACCTGTCAAGGCTCAGGAATATATTGTAAATGAAGTACAGGCTGTCTACCGCCTCCAGGGTGTGAAGATCAATGACAAGCACTTCGAAATCATCGTAAGACAGATGATGAGAAAGGTTCAGGTCAATGATCCGGGCGACACAGAGTTCTTACTGGAGGAGCTTGTCGACAAGTGGAAATTCATGGATACGAACGATGCCATTTACGGTAAGTTCTATGTCCTCGAAGCAGGTGATTCACAGAGATATAAAGCTGGTGACATCATTTCTGCACGTGAGATGAGAAATGAAAACTCTTCACTCGACAGACAGGGACTTAAGATGATGGCCGTTCGTGAGGCAAGACCTGCTACTGGAAGTCAGGTTCTTCAGGGTATCACAAGAGCTGCCCTCAAGACTGACAGCTTCATCTCAGCTGCATCATTCCAGGAGACTACCAAGGTGCTCAGTGAGGCCGCTATCCGTGCGCGCGTCGATGATCTCGAGGGTCTTAAGGAGAATGTGATCTGCGGTCATCTTATTCCTGCCGGCACCGGCCAGAAGGAATTCCAGGATATCGTGGTCAGCAGCAAAGAGGATTATCTCAAGGAAATGAATGACCTTTAACGGTTACTCACATACATAGAAAAAGCGGAGGATGTTAACATCCTCCGCTTTTTCTATATGTATACAACCTATCGCTCGATAGTAGCCTCGCGGTCTGGTCCGAGAGAAATGATCTTGATAGGAACCTTCAGGAAGTTCTCCATGAAACGGATATACTCCTTGAATGTCTCAGGAAGCTCCTCCTCTTTTCTGCAACCGGTAAGATCCTGATTCCAGCCCTTGAACTCAGTATATACTGGAGTGATTTCAGCCTCAGTATCGAATGGGAACTGGTTAGTCTCCTTGCCGTCGATAATGTAAGAGGTGCAGACCTTGATAGTCTCGAATGTGTCGAGGCAGTCAGACTTCATCATGATGAGGTCTGTTACACCATTGAGCATTACGGTGTACTTGAGAGCTACGAGGTCCAACCAACCGCATCTGCGTGGACGTCCGGTAACTGCACCGAACTCATGACCTACCTCGCGGATCTTTTCACCTGTCTCGTCGAAAAGTTCAGTAGGGAACGGACCGCTGCCGACACGTGTGCAGTAAGCCTTGAAAATACCATATACATGACCTACCTTGGAAGGAGCCACTCCAAGACCGGTACATACACCGCCCACTGTTGTAGATGAAGAAGTTACGAACGGATATGAACCGTAATCGATATCGAGCAGTGAGCCCTGTGCGCCCTCAGCGAGCATAGGCTTCTCCTCCAACCACTCATTTACGAAGTATTCGCAGTCAATAAGATGGAATTCCTTCAGGAACTCGATTGCACTCATCCACTCAGCCTCATTCTGCTCAGGATTGCACTCGAAATTCAGATCCTTCAAAAGCTGGAGATGTCTTGCCTTCAATTTCGCAAACCTTTCCTTGAAATCAGGAGCGAGAATATCGCCGACACGCAGTCCATGACGAGAAATCTTATCTGTATATGTAGGTCCTATACCTTTAAGTGTAGAACCGATTTTGCTCTTTCCGGCAGCAGCCTCATAAGCTGCATCCAAAAGCTTGTGTGTAGGGAGAATGAGATGAGCCTTCTTGGAAATCAAGAGCTTAGCCTTAGGATCTATTCCCAACTTGCTGATATTGCCGCACTCTTCACGGAATGTAACAGGGTCGAGAACGACACCGCTTCCGATGATATTGGTCGATCCCTCTCTGAAGATTCCTGAAGGAATACTTCTTACTACGAAGTTCTGACCATCGAAATGAAGTGAATGTCCGGCGTTGGGACCGCCCTGGAATCTTGCGACTGCAGGATATCTGCTTGCAAGTACATCCACGATTTTACCTTTTCCTTCGTCTCCCCACTGGAGACCAAGAACTACATCAAGTTTCATATTCTTATTATGATTAATTTTTGTCGTTTGAAAACATTAGAATGGCAAGTCATCCATTACCTCACCAGAAGAAGGATATTCCGGAGCTGCCGGCTGTGGCTGCGCACTCTGCTGCTGGTATCCGCCCTGCTGAGCCTGGAAACCGGCCGGTGCAGCCTGTTGAGCCTGGAACCCTGCCGGAGCATTCTGCTGGTATCCTGACTGCGGCCCATTCTGCGGCTGTGACCACGCCTGACCTCCGACTGCCTGATTAGCAGGATTATCCTGCTTCTTGCCGAGCAACTGGATAGCATTGGCCACAATCTCTGTCCTGTACTGCTTGGCGCCAGCCTGGTCAGTCCATGAACGTGTACGGATCTGTCCTTCTATGAAAATCTGCGACCCCTTCCTGATATATTTCTCAGCGAGATCAGCCAAGCCTCTCCAAGCTACAATATTGTGCCACTCAGTATTTTCGCGCGTCTCCCCGTTCCTGTCCCTGAACCTTTCAGTCGTTGCGAGAGGGAACTGCGCCACTTTAGGATTTGCCCCCGGTTGAGCAGAAGGATTGTTCTCGAGGTAACGGACTTCCGGATCTTTTCCCACGTTACCGATCAGCATTACTTTATTCAATGACATAGTTGAAACTGTTTTTAGTTTAACTCTGCAATTTACTAAAATTTCTTGGAATTACATCACCTGTTCCATAGCCTCCAAGTCAGGTATCTCCCCAGTAAACTTAACATATCCTGTAAGAGCCTGATACAGAAGCCATTTTTTTCCGGAAACATATTGTGCATCTCCTTCCTTAAGACGCTCCATTACCTCCCCGCTAAACGAAGGATTCTTATAATTCGCCTCGAAAATCACCTTAGCGGGACGCGGCCACTGATACCTGTCCTCACCTTCGAAATCCGCAACGTCCAGCAAATCAATATCTTCTATCTTCATAGGAAGCGTATATATAATTAAATCGCACTCCCTGACCGCCGCCCGGAAATCCGTCAGCTGATCCACGATGAAACTATATTCCGGCATCTCATCCGCGATCTTCTGCGCCTTTTCCGCCGTCCGGTTCATCAGCGCCGTGTCGAAACCAAGTTCCGCTGCCGCAACCGCTGCCGCCCTGCCGGCTCCACCGCAACCCACGACCAGAGCCTGCGGCTTACGTGAAAAGAGTTGTGTCAATGCCTGTTTGACAAATTGATGCACTTTGATATGTGCCGATTCGCCATACTTTGCGCAAAACTGCTTAACGATACCTGGCATATAAGCCTCAGCAAGACTCATAATGATTCCCGTAAAGTCAGAATTGTCAGCCATAATGCCGTCTGGCGTCTTCACCAGAAGATTACTTGCGCCGATTTTCTTACAATAAGAAGTGTAGAAATCAGCTCTGCGGAATGCGTCCTCCTTGAACGGAGCCGTAACATTGATCCCCTTATATCTATCCTCGAAGGCCTTGAAAGACGCGCCGAAATCAGAGCCCTCGATGAGATCATAACTATATTTGCCGCCATATCCGGCCTCGAAGAGAGCCGGTGACAACGATTTGGAGATCGGGTCGCCTATAAGTCCGAATTTATTCATTTTGTCAATGTCTTTTTTCCGGAATGCCTCTGACGGACTGCCTCGAACATGAGAATCGCAGAGGATACGGAAACATTCAGAGAATCCATCTCACCCAACATCGGTATTTTTACATGGGCATCTGCATGAAGCCTCCAGAAAGGCGTAAGTCCCTCATGCTCAGTACCCATGACGATGGCTGTGCCGCAAGTCATGTCAGTATCATAGTACCATTCGGAATCCTGAAGCTGGGCTGTATAGATACGTATCTTGTTATCATTCAGCCACTGTAGAGTCTCAGAAGAACTGGCGGCTACCACCTGTCTTGTGAAAACTGCACCTAAACTTGCCCTGATTAGATTCGGATTATACAAGTCAGTGAGAGAATCACATATTATAACTGCGTCTGCATCAGCCGCATCAGCAGTCCTGAGTATGGCTCCGAGATTCCCCGGCTTTTCCACAGACTCAAGTACAACAACCAGGGGATTTTCCCGTAACTTTATGTCAGACAAAGTCTTGTCCTTAATCCCTATCTCAGCTATAATGCCCTCAGTACCTTCACGATAAGCTATTTTCTCATAAATCTTCTGCGGTACTTCATAGCAGCTGCAGTTGTCTCCGCACCCTGCGGCTATCTCTTCGAAATCCCTTCCGGAAATTATATCCCGGCATACGAACAGCGCCCTGACTTGGTAACCCGCATCGATGCAATGCTTGATTTCTTTACGGCCTTCCACTATAAAAAGCGCATTCTCGCGCCTGGTACGGGATTTCTCCCCAAGCGCGAGAAGCATCTTTATCTTAGGATTTTGAGCCGATGTTATGGTCTCTGTCCTCATATCTGTTTATTTGTTCTCTTCGGAACGGTTTTCCTCAGAAGCCTTTGCCGCCACTTTCTCAGGTCTCATCTGCGGGAAGAAGAGTACATCCTGGATAGTATTGTTGCCTGTCATGAGCATGGTAAGACGGTCGATGCCCATTCCGAGACCGGAAGTAGGTGGCATACCATATTCGAGGGCGCGGAGGAAGTCGTAGTCGATAAACATAGCCTCGTCATCACCGTTGCTCTTGAGTCTTGCCTGCTCCTCGAAACGCTCACGCTGGTCGATAGGGTCGTTAAGCTCTGAGTAAGCATTTGCAAGCTCATGTCCGCAAACGAAGAGCTCGAAACGCTCTGTGAGAGTAGGGTCGTTTCTGTGTCTCTTGGTAAGAGGAGACATCTCTACAGGATAGTCAGTTACGAATGTAGGCTGAATCAAGTGCTTCTCACAGTACTCGCCGAAGATAGCGTCGATGAGTTTGCCTACACCCATTGAAGGCTCGAACTCGACATGGAGTTTCTTGCAGGTCTCACGCAACTGGTCCACGTCCATACCTTTCACGTCGATTCCAGTATATTCCTTGATGGCGTCGAGGATACCGATTTTCTTGTAAGGAGCCTTGAAGTCGATTTCTACACCCTCGTTCATTACGGTAGTCTTTCCGTAGAGGTTCATGGCGATCTTCTCGAGAAGCTTCTCGATGAAATCCATCATCCAGATATAATCCTTGTAAGCCACGTAGATTTCCATACAGGTGAACTCAGGATTATGAGTCTTGTCCATACCCTCGTTACGGAAGTCTTTCGCGAACTCATATACGCCGTCATATCCTCCGACGATAAGTCTCTTCAGGTAAAGCTCATTTGCAATACGCAGATACAGAGGAATGTCCAGTGCGTTATGATGTGTGATGAACGGTCTTGCGGTAGCACCGCCAGGGATAGACTGGAGAATAGGAGTCTCCACCTCGAGACAGCCTGCGTTGTTGAAATACTCACGCATGGTAGCGATAATCTTGGCCCTCTTGATGAAGGTGTCCTTCACCTGCGGGTTAACGATAAGGTCTACATAGCGCTGTCTGTATCTGAGCTCCGGATCGGTGAAAGCGTCGTGAACTTTTCCGTCGGCCTCCTTTACGATAGGGAGAACTTTAAGTGACTTGCTGAGAAGAGTGAGTTCTTTAGCATGAACGGTAATCTGACCTGTCTGAGTCGTGAAAGCGAAACCCTTGATACCCACGATGTCACCGATGTCGAGAAGTTTCTTGAAAACGGTGTTGTACATGGTTTTGTCCTCACCTGGACAAATCTCGTCACGCTTAACATATACCTGAATTCTGCCTGATGCGTCCTGCAACTCCATGAAAGATGCAGCACCCATGATACGTCTTGACATGATTCTTCCGGCGATGCATACATCCTGGAAGTTTCCTTTCTCTGCAGAATATTCTGATTCGATCTGCGCGGCTGTCGCATTTACAGGGTACAATGGTGCCGGGTAAGGTTCTATGCCCAATTCCCTGAGTTTGTCGAGGGACTGTCTTCTGATAAGTTCCTGCTCGCTCAATTCCAAATTTGCCATATATATTCGTTTATTTTTATTATTCTTACTCTTAAAGTCCAGTGTTTCAAGCCACATCTACAAAAGTAACATTTTTAATTCTAAAATTGAAATAAAAAAGGTATCTTTGTATGCTATGCCAAACGAAAGAGAATGGAGATTAAGAGATTCTGGTGATCCGGAAAATGTAGCGCAGCTCTCAGCAGAGCTGGGCATCGACCCTGTGCTTGCATCTCTGCTTGTCACCAGGGGAGTGCACACCTTTGAAGAAGCAAGGTCATTTTTCAGGCCGTCACTGTCCGCTCTTCATGATCCTTTCCTCATGAAAGACATGGACTTGGCAGTGGCCAGACTTGAAAAAGCTGTCGCTTCTCAGGAAAAAATTCTCGTATATGGAGACTATGATGTCGACGGAACCACGGCAGTAGCCCTGGTCTATTCTTTCATCCGTAGACTCACTTCCAGTGTAGATTTCTATATTCCGGACCGTTACGACGAAGGCTATGGCGTATCCAAAAAAGGTATCGACTGGGCTTCGGACAACGGCTTCACACTGATTATCACCCTCGACTGCGGCATCAAGGCTATCGATAAAGTAAAATATGCCGAGGACAAAGGCATTGACCTTATCATTTGCGATCATCATCTTCCGGAGGAAGAAATTCCGGCGGCAGCGGCGGTGCTGGATCCGAAACGCGAGGATTGCACCTATCCGTTCGACGATCTTTCCGGCTGCGGCGTCGGGTTCAAGCTGGTTCAGGCCTACTCTCAGAAAAACGGCCTGCCTTTCGAGTCGCTCCTCCCTCTTCTGGACCTGCTGGTCGTGAGTATCGCGTCCGACCTGGTTACGGTGGTAGGGGAGAACAGGGTGCTCGCGCATTTCGGGTTGAAGCGCCTGAATGAGGAGCCTCGCATCGGCCTGAAGGCCATGATAAATCTCGCGAACCTCGAGCAGGGTCATGTCACTATAGACGATATAGTCTTCAAGATAGGTCCCAGGATCAATGCTGCCGGGCGTATGGAGTCGGGACGTCTTGCTGTAGAGCTACTTACGGCTGAGACGGAAGAGGCTGCAGTGACTATCGGATCGCAGATAAATGATAACAACAACGAACGTAAAAGCATTGACCGTGAGATAACTAAGGCCGCATTGGACATGGTTCAGGACGGCACATGTTGCTCATCGGAGAACGCAGTAATCGTTTACGGACCGGACTGGAACAAGGGCGTGGTCGGCATCGTAGCGTCACGTCTTGTCGAGGCATATTATAAGCCGGCATTCGTGCTGACGAAGTCCAATGGATTCGTAACTGGTTCAGCCAGAAGCGTGAGGGGATTCGATTTGTATGAGGCGATAAGCAGCTGCGCCGATTTGTTGGAAAACTACGGCGGACATATCTATGCTGCCGGACTTACGTTGAGGGAGGAAAATTTGCCGGAGTTTGTGCGGAGAATCGACAAATATGTCGGTGAACATATCTCTGATGAAATGGCTACACCTATAGTAGATGTGGATTCGGAGATTAATTTCTCACAGATTACCCCGAAATTCTTCCGCATCCTGAAGCAGTTCCAGCCTTTCGGACCTGGCAACAGCGCACCGGTTTTTCTGACGAAAAATGTCTATGATGACGGTAACGGGCGAAAAGTAGGACCTGGAGGACAGCATTTGAAACTGGAACTCATCCAGGAATCGCAGCCTTACCATCAAATCTCCGCGATTGCCTTCAATATGGCGTCGCTGTTCGAACACATCCGTAACGGAAATCCTATCGACATCTGTTATAGCGTGGTCGAGAACTATTATCGTGGAAACTCCACTATTCAGTTGCGTATCAAGGATATGCGTGAAAGGGACGTTATTATTTAATCCTTTCTTTTATCTCTTCAGCGACTTGCTCATAATCCTTCCCGTCTATGTCCAGAATCATAGATGCGGTGCTTTCGTATATGGCAGCGCGCTTAGTCATCAGCTCTTCGATTCTGCGGCGTAGCGTTTCACGAGACTCCACCGCGCCCAGCATAGGACGGTCGCCTGGGTATTCCGTCAAGTTGTCCACGAGGGTTTCCGTGCTGGCTTTCAAGTAGATACAAAGAGTATGACCATGAATTATCTCCGCCGCTTCCGGCGTTGTGACCGTGCCTCCGCCTAGTGAAAGGATTAGGTCAATGCTGCCTTTTCTCTGTGAGTCGGCATTGACAGGAACCAACTCCTTGATGGCATTGACCTCCAACTTCCTGAAATGGGCCTCTCCGTCGGTGGCGAAAATCTCTTTTATTGTCCGGCCTTCGCGCTGCTCGATCCAATCGTCGGAATCGATAAGGGTGCAGCCAAGTAACTTGCTGAGTACCTTACCGATACTGCTCTTGCCGCACCCCATGAATCCTGTGAGAGATATAATCATCGTCTTGATTTTTACATGTCGAAAAGATTCGGCTCGTCGTCTTCGTTGTCCGGATCAGGCTCGCCGATGTCGCCCAGTGGCTCTTCTCCTTCTTCTGCAGGACGATACATGGCTTCCGGATTAAAACTTTCGCCCTCCGGAATATCCTCAGGGCCGAGTGTAATTACCTCGCCTGGTTTTACGCCCTCATCTTCATCCTCTTCAGGTTTTTCAAGCGGTTCGATGAATTCGACTTTAAGAACATCGTATCTGTGGCATCTGTTGCCTTTCGCAGTGATACCTTTCTTTGCGATAAACTCTTCTGCATCGAACTTCTCAGGCTCCCTGTGTTCCTGTCTGCCTGTGAAAGTGACCATGAACTGAGGATGCTTGTCTGCGCTGAAGTCCGCGAGGTAAGTGCCTTTGCCTTCAGGTATGAACGATGCCGGAGCATTGTCATTGACAGGGAACGAGAAACGCTTGATGTAGAACTGTTTGGACGGTCCGTCGAAGTAGAGGGCCGCGTAGATTTTGTTCTCGTCGTATTTCTCTATCCTGAGCAGGTCGCCCTGATAGCGGTTGCTCATGTCGTATGATGTGGTGCACCAGGTGCCGTCCTTGAAGATGGCCAATATCTTGTCGTCTCCGCTGAACTGTCCGAGGTGGTCTCCACGTCCTTCTTCGTTCAGTCGGTTTACATCAGTATCGAACCAGATGTCCTTTCCGCCGATTGTGGATATGCCCTTGGATTTCAGTGAAATACGCTGGATGGCGTTTTTCGTTACCAAGTTTCCTCTCGAGAGTTTGCCCTTTATGGCGAGTTCTGAAAAGTCGTACTCCATGTTCAGTTTCTTGAGCTTCGGCTTCGGCTTGAAATAGATTTTCACTGTTTCCGCCTCGCCGTTGTGGTTTACTGAGAACCACATTATTTCAGAACCCGGTGTGCCTTGGGTTATGTTGTACTCTTTGTCTCGCGTTATGCTGGTGATGGCGAATCTCTTGGCGTAGTACACAGCGTTCTTGCCGGCTGCTTTTCCGTCGCGGTAGATGACGTTGTATATAGTTCTGCTGTCGCTTCTGTTGTAGATGCCGACGTAGAGCAAGTTCTTGCCGAAATAGTCTTTTTCGGTGACTTTCTTTATCCAGTATCTTCCGTCCTTGCTGATGACGATGATTTCCGACATGTCAGAGCAGTCGCAGATGAAGTCGCCCTCGTTTTTCTTGAGGCCCATTCCTACGAAGCCTTCCTCCATATTGGCGTAGAGCTTGGCGTTGTTGCTTACGACCTTGGTAGCTGTAATGGTCTCGAAACCAGTAATTTCGGTACGTCTCGGGAAATCCTTGCCATACTTGGACTTGATATTGCGGAAGAAATCGATAGTGTACTGCGTAAGGTTTGCAAGATGCTCCTTTACGACGTTCAGTTCCTTCTCGATTTCGAGAATCTTTTCGTCGATGACCTTCGTGTCGAATTTGGAGATCTTGCGTACAGGCTTCTCCACGAGTTTGAGGATGTCCTCCATCTTGATTTCGCGGACAAGCTGACTCTGGAACTCCTTCATCCTCGCCAGAATGGCATTGACCTGATCCTCCCAAGATTTCTGGTCCTCCTCGAGTAGTTTGTACACCCGATTCTCGAAGAATATTTTTTCGAGGGAGGTGTAGTGCCAGTTGTCTTCGAGTTCGCCTTTGCGGATTTCAAGCTGTCTTCCCAGCAGTTCTTTCGTGTGTTCGGTATCGTAGATGAGGATGTCCTCCACGCTGAGGAACTGCGGCTTGTTATCCTTTATGACACAGGCATTTGGAGCGACTGTAGTCTCACAATCCGTGAACGCGTAGAGTGCGTCGATGGTCTTGTCCGGAGAAACGTCGTTCGGAAGATGGATGACGAGGTCTGCAGTAGACGTGGTCATATCCTCTATCTTCTTGATCTTTATCTTGCCCTTGTCTTTAGCCTTCAAGATGGAATCCACGAGAGCATGAGTCGTCTTTCCATAAGGTATCTCCTTGATGGCGAGAGTGTTCTTGTCGATTTTCTCTATCTTGGCCCTGATTTTCACCGAACCGCCACGCTGTCCTTTCATGTATTTCGAGCAGTCTGCGAGACCTCCGGTAGGGAAGTCCGGCAACAGCTCGAACGGCTTACCCTGGAGATAAGCTATCGAAGCGTCTATCAGTTCGTTGAAGTTATGAGGGAGAATCTTGGAAGCCATACCGACCGCAATTCCCTCAGTTCCCTGTGCAAGAAGCAGCGGGAACCTTACCGGAAGCTCAGTAGGCTCCTGATTTCTACCGTCATAGGATGTCATCCAGTTGGTGATCTTCGGGTCGAAAATCACTTCCTTCGCGAATTTGCTTAACCTTGCTTCGATGTATCGGGCAGCGGCATTTGAGTCTCCTGTCAGAATGTTACCCCAGTTTCCCTGGCAGTCTAAGGCGAATCCTTTCTGACCTAGCTGCACGAGAGCACCGAGGATAGATGCGTCTCCATGCGGATGATACTGCATCGCCTGTCCCACAATGTTGGCCACCTTGGTCATGTTGCCGTCATCCATCTTGAACATTGCATGCAGAACTCGTCGCTGAACCGGTTTCAGTCCATCGACAATATTAGGTACCGCACGTTGGAGAATTACATAGGACGAATAGTCGAGGAACCAGTCCTTGAACATTCCGGACAGTTTGTATTTCTTGCTGTCCTCTCCAAGCAGTTTCTCGTATTTCTCCGACGGAGTCGCTGTGGATTCATCTATAGGCTCCACATTCAGATTTTCATCATTCTCCAACTCATCCGGAGACATCTCGTCTTCATCCCATTCCTTCATTGCTCTTAATAGATTTTAGGAGGCTAATGCCCTGGTTAATAGCTTATTACTCTTCGTATCCGAAGCGACGGAGTTCTTTTCTGTTCTCACGCCAGTCCGGATCTACCTTCACGAAGATAGACAAAAAAACTTTCTTTTGGAAGAAATCTTCCATTTCGATTCTTGCCTTCGTTCCGGTTTTCTTAAGTGCAGCTCCGCCTTTTCCGATGAGAATTCCTTTCTGGGAATCGCGCATTACATAGATGACGGCACTGATTTCATATCGTTCTTCTCCTTCCTTGAACTGCTCGATTTCCACCTCGCAGCTGTAAGGAATCTCCTCTGAATAATTTTCCAGAATCTTTTCTCTGATGATTTCTGATGCGAAAAACCTCAGATTCTTGTCGGTGAACGCATCCTTGTCGAACCAGGCCGGTGACACCGGAAGTTTGGAAATCACCGCGTTGAGGACGCTGTCGATGTTGAACCTCTCCTTCGCCGATACGGGTATGATCAATGCTGAAGGAACTCTTTCTTTCCACTCAGCCATGAGTTTCACCACCTTCTCCTGGTCACTGATGTCGATTTTGTTCACGACTATGATGACAGGACATTCCAGCTTCTTGAGTTTCTCGATATACTCAGCGTTTTTCTCAGCTTTCTCTACGATATCAGTCACATAAAGTATAATGTCGGCATCACCGATGGCGGTGTCGACGAAATCCATCATATTTTCCTGAAGCCTGTAATTGGGTTTCAGAATACCTGGCGTATCGGAGTAGACTATCTGATAGTTTTCACCGTTCACGATTCCTCTGATACGGTGTCTTGTGGTCTGAGCCTTTGCAGTTACGATGGATAACTTCTCTCCGACCAAAGCATTCATAAGAGTGGATTTGCCGACATTCGGGTTACCGATGATGTTGACAAATCCTGCTCTATGCTCTTTTGGTTCCTGTATAGAACTCTCCATTAGACGTATGCTCCCATTTTGAGGACATTGGCCTCACCTTCAGAAAGATATCTCCATTCGCCCTTCTTCAGACCCTTTTTGGTGAGTCCTGCGAAATAAACTCTGTCCAGAGCCTTCACGTCATATCCGAGTGATTCGAAAATTCTTCTGACGATGCGGTTCTTTCCTGAATGGATTTCGATTCCGAGCTTTCTGTGATCTTCTGCGTCGATGTACTCGAGCTCATCAGCCTTGATGTCGCCGTCGTTGAGGGTTATACCGTTCACGACCTTGTCGAAATCTTCCTGAGCGATCGGTTTGTCCAAGATTACCTGATATATCTTCTTCTTGTCGTAAGAAGGATGTGTAAGTCTTTCAGCGATTTCACCGTCGTTTGTAAACATGAGTACGCCGGTGGTGTTCTTGTCCAGACGACCTACAGGGAATACTCTGGCTTTGCAGTTCTTCAGCAAGTCCATGACTGTCTTGTCTGCGTGAGGATCGCTCGCTGTGGTAACGAATCCCTTAGGTTTGTTCATTACGATATAAACCTTCTCTTCTCCTCTGAGACGCTCGCCGTTGAATCTTACGTCATCGGAAAGAACGTTCACTTTGCTTCCGAGTTCGGTAACCACTTCACCGTTTACGGTAACTACACCGGCCTGGATGTACTGGTCAGCCTCACGGCGTGAGCAGATACCTGAGTTGGCGATGAACTTGTTAAGTCTGATGGTCTCCTTGATAGGTGTCTCTACATAATCATTGTCGGAGAGCTGAATCTGATCGAGCTGAGGTTTTCTGCTCAGAATCATATTCATGTTCTGCTCGTCAGTAGCGTTGAATTTGTATGGATTAGGTTTGCCTGCAGGTTTACGCATAGGAGCCTTTCCGCGTGGAGCGGTACCCCTTCCTGCCGGTTTTGCACCTCTGAAACTTCTGTTGTCACGACTTCCGAAGCTGCTGCCTTCATGGTTGCCGTTAAATGCTCTTCTGCCTGAAGGACCGAAACTTCTGTGCTCAGAACTTCCATAGCTGCTCCTTCTCTCGGAGTTGCCATAGCTTCTGTTCTCAGAATTTCCGTAACTCCTTCCTTCAGAGCTGCCATAACTTCTCCTTTCAGAATTGCCATAGCCTCTGTTCTCAGAGTTGCCGTAACTGCTTCTTCCATAGCTGCTCCTTCTGTCGGAGTTGCCATAGCTTCTTCTCTCAGAGTTTCCGTAGCTCCTTCTTTCTGAGCTGCCGTAACTTCTTCCTTCGGAATTTCCGTGGCTTCTGCCCTCGGAACTTCCATAGCTGCTCCTTCTGTCAGAGCTGCCAAATGATCTTCTTCTTTCTGCAGGTCCCTCTGTGGATGAGTAAACCTTGCCGGAAATGCGAGGCCGTCTCGGTCTCAGCTTTCTTCCTTCTGCGGAAAAACCGCCTTTGTTGTTTTCTTCCATTGCTTTGCCTTTCGGCGATTTAAAATTATTATGTGGCTCACGCCATTATATTGTAATTCAGTTTTTTATATGCTCGATTACTTGTCCTCCCTGCATTGTCAACAATCGTGCCTATTTCTTCAATGTGAAAATGTAGGTTATCGTACCCTGTTGCAGAGCAGGAGCGTTTCCGTCCATGTTGAAATGGGTCTGCAGGGCAGCCTTTCTCGCAGCGTTCCAGAGAACAGAGTTGTTTACTGTGGTTCCCTGCGCACCAGGCTGTGCCTTGGTAACTGTTCCATACTGGTCTACCCATATTTTAACGACCACTGTACCGGCATCCTGTACGTTGTATTCCGGTTTGGCTATCACGCCCACAGTATTTCTTCCTTTAAGATGAGCGTTAGGCTCTCCTGAAGTTTTGCCTTTCTTTGTATTGCCGGAAGCGTGACCTTCCTTCAGTGCCTCAGTGACCTTGCTTGCCGTCTGTGCTGCCAAAGTGTCCTTGTCCGTCTTGTTGTTGGCAGCATGGAACAATGCCCGTTTTTCAATAGGTTTTTCTCTCGGCGGCTCATACTTTTCCACATCACCGAAATCATCCATGGTAGCCTCAGGTGCCTTGTTGGCCTTTTTGCCCAGCTCCTGCGCTTCTGATTTCTGAACGAGATTTATCTTCTTCGTCCTGTCCGGTTCTTCGGTCTGTGGTGCGCTGCCGCGTCTCTGCTGCTGCACTGTGACTTTCTCTTCCTGTGAGAAATCTATAACGAAACTTTGCTCAGGAGGTGGAGGATAGATGTATTTCAGTCCGCTGCATACACCGAAAACTACAAGAGCAGCATGAAAGGCCACTGTCGACATAATCGCAACGGTCTTTCCTGTCCTTTCAGTCTTCTTTTGTATTTCCTGATATTTCTTCATGTTTTCTTTTTTACCTCAGAGATGCGGAACTTATTCCGGTTGCGTCGCCAGTATCACCTTATAGTGGTTCCTCTTGGCTATATTCATTACCGAAACGATTTCTTTTACAGGAACAGTCTCATCTGCGTAGATGGAGAATGTCGGATCCTCATCGTTCTGCAAAAGGTCCACGAGGTCGTCCTCCATCTCATTGAACGGAACAGGCTTCTCGTCTCCATTTATATGATAGGTATACATTCCGTCGTGCCAGTCTTTGATGGACACGCTGACTGTCGCCTTCGCCGAAACCTGACCGGTGCTCTTCGGGAGCATGAGTTTCAGCGCATTGGGATTTACCAATGTCGATGTAATGAGAAAGAAGATGAGGAGCAGGAACACAAGGTCTGTCATGGATGACATACCTGCGTCAGCGATCACCTTTGTCTGTCTTTTATATGCCATATCTTACAATCTCCGAACTTATTTTACTTCTGCCTCTCCGTCTTCTGCAGGCTCGTGGAGAAGATCCATGAAATCGATGGTCGCATTCTCCATCTTGAATACGAGGTCAGATATGTTGGAAGTGAGGTAGTTGTATCCGAAATATGCAAGAATACCCACGATAAGACCGCCGACTGTAGTAATCATGGCTGTGTAGATACCGTTTGAAAGGAGGGTAATGTCGATGTTGTTTCCTGCCTGTGACATGTTGAAGAAGGCTTGAACCATACCGAGCACTGTACCGAGGAATCCGATCATAGGAGCACCTCCAGCGATGGTAGCGAGGATAGGAAGACCTTTCTCAAGTCTTGCCACTTCGGTGTTTCCTGTGTTCTCGATAGCTGTCTGGATGTCGGAAAGAGGTCTTCCGATGCGAGAGATACCTTTTTCTACAAGTCTTGCGACAGGTGAATCATATTTTTCACAGAGAGACTGTGCTGATTTCAGTTTGCCTTCGTGGAGGTAGTCCCTGATGTCTCTCATGAAGTTGTTGTCTATGTTTCCGGCCTGATGTATCATCCACCATTTCTTACCGAAGATGTAAATAGCTACGATAGAAAGAGCCAGGAGTACCAGCATGAGCCAGCCGCCTTTCATAGCCATGTCCAGAAGATGCATTTCCTCCTGCTGAGGAACAATAACGTCAGATGCCTGAGCGGCTGCCTCTGCCATCGATGCAGAATCTATGCCCGCTGCCTGTAAGAGATCGAACAACATATCTTTGTTTCTTTTTTAAAATTATCTAATTTTCCACAATCTGCAAAATTAATCAAAATACTTCATTTCATGAAATATATTTAATCTCCTTTGGAAAAATCATATTCTACCGAAGAAAGGAACAGCGCATATCCCGGAACAGACTGTCCGGCATCTGACCTGACCCCTGACTTGATAAGCTCCGCTATCCATTCCGGACTTCGTTTCCCCCTTCCGACTTCCAAAGTGGAACCGACGATGGCGCGCACCATGTTTCTTAGGAACCTGTCTGCGCTGACGGTGAAGACCAAGTAGTCATTTTCGTCTTTCGGATAGCCCATCATCCTCACGTGGTCTGGAGCCCAAGTTTTCCAGCCTGCATCATATATCGTGCAGATGGAAGTCTTGTTATTTCCGCCCACCTTTTCGAAGCAGCTGAAATCGTGTGTCCCCAATAAATATTCCGCAGCCTGATTCATAGCTTCCACATTCAGATCGAACCTGTAGAGATATGAACGCTTGTCCATGAAAGGGTCCTTTTTCCTGTGCAGAAAGTAGTGGTACTCACGTTTTGTTGCATCGAAACGTGCATGAAAACGGTCATCCGCAGGTCTTATTTCATGAACGGCAATACCTTCAGGAAGGATGGCATTTAATTTGTAGCATAGGAACCCGGTTTCGAACTTGCAGCACGATGTAGAATCGAAATGGGCTATGTAATTGACGGCATGTACGCCAGTGTCTGTCCTCCCTGCACCGGTAACTGAGATTTCCTCGTTCAGGAGAGTCGAGAGAGCTTTCTGGAGACATTCCTGAACGGAAGGTGCGTTTGTTTGGATTTGCCAGCCTGAAAAGGCAGTGCCGTTATAGGACAGGCGTATTTTGTATCTCATTTCGTCTTTGTTTAATGATGCAAAGATACGGATTTCGGCCGAACTGCGAGTCCTCGGATTTAATTAATGACAGTAATAAAGTAACTATATATGGAGAGTGTGAATATCAAGGAACTTAATGAAAGGATTCAGAGGGAAAGTTCCTTTGTAGACCTTCTTTCTATGGAAATGGGAAAGGTCATTGTCGGACAGAAACAGTTGATAGAGAACTTGTTGATCGGACTTCTGGCCGACGGACATATACTTCTCGAGGGCGTTCCTGGATTGGCTAAAACATTGGCTATAAACACATTGGCACAAGCCGTCAGCGCTAAATTCAGCCGAATCCAGTTTACTCCGGACCTGCTTCCTGCGGACGTGCTGGGAACATTGATCTACTCCCAGAAGAACGAGCAGTTCGAGGTTCACAAGGGCCCGATTTTCGCGAACTTCGTTCTGGCGGATGAAATAAACCGTTCTCCTGCGAAGGTACAGTCTGCACTTTTGGAGGCTATGCAGGAGCGTCAGGTAACTATCGGCGAACAGACTTTCAAACTTCCTGAACCATTCTTGGTGATGGCGACACAAAACCCTATCGAGCAGGAAGGTACATATCCGCTTCCTGAAGCTCAGGTGGACCGTTTCATGCTGAAGGTTGTAGTTTCATATCCTAAGAAAGAAGAGGAGCGCCAGATTATCCGCATGAACAACACCGGAGAGTTCCCTAAGGCGCAGGCCGTGGTCTCTCCTGAGGACATCGTCAGAGCGCGCAGCGTGGTGAAAGATGTCTATATGGATGAGAAAATCGAGAAATATATCGTGGACATCGTCTATGCTACCAGAACTCCGGAAGACTATAATCTCAAGGCTCTTGGCGGGCTTATCTCATACGGCGCATCTCCTCGTGCCAGCATCTCACTCGCTATGGCGTCCAAGGCTTACGCGTTCATAAAGAGAAGAGGTTATGTGATTCCTGAAGATGTCCGTGCGGTATGCAACGAGGTCCTCAGACACAGAATCGGTCTTACATACGAAGCTGAAGCCGAGAACGTTACTACAGAGAATATTATATCACAGGTACTGAATGCGGTAATCGTTCCGTAATCATCATGGAGACTTCTGCGAGTGACCTGCTGAAAAAGGTCCGTAAAATAGAAATAAGGACGAAGGCGTTGTCGCACCAGATATTCGCCGGCGAATACCATTCTGCGTTCAAAGGACGTGGAATGGCATTCAGCGAAGTGCGGGAATACCAGTACGGCGATGATGTCCGTAATATGGACTGGAACGTGACTGCCCGCCTCCGTGCACCTTATGTGAAAGTCTTCGAGGAAGAGCGCGAAATGACCGTGATGTTGCTTGTCGACATCAGCCGTTCAGGTCTGTTCGGAACCGTGGGAGAAACCAAGAGAGACATGCTTGCCGAAATCGCAGCCGTCCTCTCCTTTTCCGCCATTCTGAACAATGATAAGGTAGGCGCACTGTTCTTCAGTGACCATGTCGAAGAATTCATCCCCCCGCGCAAGGGCAGGAGCCACTTGTTGCACATCATCAGGGAGATGCTGGACCTCCAGCCGAAATCTTCCGGCACCAATATCGGTGAGGCTCTGAGGTTTCTGACCAATGCCATCAAACAGAAGTGCACGGCATTTTTGCTTTCCGACATGATGGACACCGACGCCGACGGAAATCCGAGATACGAGGATGCGATGAAAGTCGCCGTGAACCGCCATGACCTGTCCGTTATAAAGGTTTATGATCCAAGGGAAAGGACCATCCCCGATGTGGGTCTTGTAAATGTCAAAGATTCGGAGACAGGACGCACCGCTTGGGTGAACACCTCCAGCGCCAAAGTCAGACGCATGTTCTCGGAGGCAGTGGAAAAATCTGATGAAAAGGCATTAAAAATGATGCGTAAATATCAGATAGACAGCGTAGAAATTCCTACAGGCTCAGACTATGTGAAGAGCCTTAAGGCATTATTTGACAAGAGATGAGAATGAGCAGGAAAATACTTGTTGTAACTGCGGCCCTTATTATATCAGTGATGTTGTGGGGACAGCACGGGTCGGTATTGCCGTCTGGGAAAGCTTTCCTCAGCCAACTTCAGAAACGCGATTCAGTCCTGATAGCAGATCAGGTGAAATACGGATTCCGGCTGGAAGGAGTGAAAAACGGCACGGAACTGAATCTGCCCGACATGTCTGAAATCCTCTCCGATATCTTCGCCGACAGCGTGGAAGTCGTAAATAATTGGAAATTAGACACTCTTAAAGTACATAAACGCGCCGCTACGAATGATTTGGAAGGCAGCGTGACCATTACTTCATTCGAAGAAGGGAAATACAGACTTCCCGATGTCTATGTCCAGCGCATTTCTCCTGACGGAACTACAGACACCCTCGTTTTCGAAGGCCTGCCTTTGGATGTCAGGACCATGCCGGTAGACACCGCCTCATTCCAGGTTCATGATATAAAAGGCCAGATACGTTATCCGCTAACATTTAAGGAGTTGTTGCCTTATATCCTTGTCATTTGGGGTATTGCGATAATCGTCATCCTTATATGGGCATACATCCGTACGAGAAAGCGTAAAGAAAACGGCGAGGCGGCAGTGAAAGAGCCTCCATACATAACGGCATTGAAAAAACTCGACCACTATCGCGGAAACAAATTCTGGGCGCCTGAAAAGCAGAAGCAGTTTTACAGCGGCGTGACCGACGTTCTCCGCGAGTATATCGCCGCACGCTTCGGAGTCGGAGCGATGGAAATGACCACCGCCGAAATCTTTGACGGCCTGAAAGACAAGGAGATACCTCAGCCGTTGCTGGATGAGGCCCGCAGCCTGTTCGTCATGTCCGACCTCGTGAAATTCGCCAAGCTGACCGTCACCGACGATGAGAATGCGAAGGCTGTACCTGCCGCCGTCCGGTTCGTCACTTCCACATGGAAGGCCGAGGAGGAGGCTGATGCCAATGTTAATGTCAATGATAAAGTAGGGGAGGAGAAGTAATATGTTCTTTGAATATCCAAGATTACTCTGGCTGTTGGCCATCCCGGTACTTCTCGTTGCACATTATATATATAAGGAAGTAAAGGGACGCAGAGCGCATCTGAGAGTGTCTGACATCCGTCCGTGGATGGCAGGCGGAAAGTCGGCGTACAATTATCTGGTACATATTCCGATGATTCTCAGGACTATAGCCATTGTCATGATAGTCATCGCCATAGCGCGTCCGCGTTCATCCAGCCAGATGGACAAGATAGATACGGAAGGCATTGACATAGTTTTCGCCATGGACGTGTCCACCAGTATGTTGGCAAGAGACTTTACCCCGGACCGTATCAGTGCTTCGAAAGATATCGCCATCGAATTCATATCCCAGAGACCTTCTGACAGAATGGGTATCGTAGTATTTGCAGGGGAAAGTTACACGCAGTGCCCTCTTACCACAGACAGAGCCACTCTGATAAACCTTATGAAGGAAATCCAGACAGGTCTTATCGAAGACGGTACAGCTATCGGAAACGGACTTGCCACAGCAGTAGCCAGAATGAAGGATTCCGACGCCAAGAGCCGTGTGATAATACTGCTGACCGATGGTGTGAACAACAGTGGTGAAATCACCCCACAGACGGCTGCTGATATTGCAAAGACTTATGGCATAAGAGTTTATACTATAGGTGTAGGAGCTAATGGAACAGCGCCATATCCTGTGATCACCCCTTGGGGCGTGCAGATGCAGGATGTCCAGGTGGAAATCGACGAGGACCTTCTCAGGAATATTGCCGAAACTACCGGAGGCCGCTATTTCAGGGCTACTGACAATACGAAACTTGCTGAAATCTACAGTGAAATCAACAAGATGGAGAAGGCGCGCACAACAGTGGACAGCTTCCCTGTATACAAGGAACTGTTCGGTGACTTCGCACTCGTTGCGCTTGTGTGCCTGATGCTGGAAGCATTGCTCAGTCTTGTCGTGTTTAGAAAACTGCCATAAATGAAGGAGACTGGATTATGATATATTTCGCAAATGCCCAATATCTTTTGTTGCTGTTCTTAGTGCCGGTATTTCCGGTGCTATACGCCTTGTTGAGGTATCGCAGACGCAAGAGTATCAGGAAGTTCGGTGATGAGAAACTGGTTAAGGAACTCATGCCTTCATATTCAGGCTCCAAGGGATGGGTACGTGTTGTCCTGTTCTCATTGGCCTTTATGTTCTTCTCCATCGGTATGGCCCGTCCTCAGATGGGTGCCAAACTGAAGGAGCATCAGATGAAGGGCGCTGAAGTCATGATAGCGCTCGACGTCTCCAACTCCATGCTTGCCAGGGATTACTCTCCGGACAGACTGGACCGTGCGAAACTGGCCATATCCCGTCTTGTGGATAAGCTTAACGGAGACAGAATCGGTCTTGTATTATTCGCTGGAACATCCTTTGTCCAGCTTCCGATAACCACTGACTACGTTTCAGCGAAAATGTTCTTGAACAACATTTCCACAGAATCGGTACCTGTTCAGGGTACTGCTATGGGCGACGCGATAAACACTTGTATCCGCAGTTTCAGCGCGCAGAGTGAGAAGAGCCGTGCCATAATAGTGATTACCGATGGTGAAAACCATGAAGACGACCCTGTATCTGCGGCCAAGCAGGCAGCTGAAATGGGAATCTCCGTGTATACGATAGGTGTGGGGTCTGAACAAGGCCAGCCGATTCCGATGAAAGGCGGACTGCTGAAGGACTCGGAAGGCAACATCGTCGTCACGAAATTGGATGAATCGACTCTCCGCGACGTGGCACGTGCCGGAAACGGTGCCTATGTCCATGCCGGGAATGACGAATTCGGACTGAATCCGATCATTGACAATGTCCGTAAACTCGATGAAGAACAGTTCAGTTCAGTAGTTTTCGAAGAATATGACGAGCAATATATGTATTTCTTCGCCATCGCACTGGCCCTTTTTGTGATACAGATGATGGTCGGCGAAAGAAAAGTGCTTCGTCATCTATTTGATAAAAAGTAAGTTATGAAGGGAATGAAATATATATTGACATCTGTTTTGGCTATACTCTGTGCAGCTCAAATGTTTGCTCAGGTGGATAGACATGATGTCAGGGCGGGTAACCGCAAATTCAAGAAAGAGGACTGGCGTGAGGCCGACATATCATACCGCAAGGCACTTGTGAAAGACTCCACATCTGTCGCTGCGAACTATAATCTCGCCAATACCGCCTACCGGCAGAAAAACTACGACGAGGCCGGAAAGTTGCTGGACCGCATAAAAGATTCCGCGCCAGCGTCGAGCCATGTCTCTGACTATTGGTTCAATGCCGGTGATGTCGCTCTCGCCAAGAAGGATTATCAGGCTGCTGTCAATGCTTTCAAGTCAGCCCTTTTGGCAAATCCTTCAGACCTGGAAGCTAAAGAGAACTATATCTACGCGAAGAAGAAACTGGAAGATCAGCAGAAAAATGGTGGCGGTGGCGGGCAGAATGACCAGAACCAAAACCAGGATCAGAACCAGAACAATCAGGACAACAAAGATCAGCAGAATGATCAGCAAAATGATCAGAATCAGCAAGATAAGCAGGATAATAAAGACCAGGACAAAGGTCAGGATCAGAATAATAACCAGGGACAGAACCAGAACGGCCAGTCCGGTCAGCAACCTGTTAAGATTTCTCCGCAGCAGGCACAGCAGATGCTGAAAGCCATCCAGGCTAAGGAGAAAGAAACTCAGGATAAAGTGAACAGAGAAAAGGCTGAGGCCTTGAAATCTCGTCAGAAAGAGAAGAACTGGTAGGAGGATGAATACATGAGAACAACGGCATTGAAAAAAACAGCATTGACCATAATCACTTGGGCTATAGGTATTTTCGCGGCAGCGCAGTCGGTCATTAAGGTGGACGCGCCGGGGATAGTCGCGGCTGATGAGCAGTTTAACGTCACCTTCATAATCGAGGGCGAAGGTCGTCCATCGGGGTTCAGCTGGACTCCAGGGGACGGGTTCTCTTTGGTTTGGGGGCCGCAGAAAGGAGAGTCGACGAGCGTCAGCATCATTAACGGTAAGCGCACGAAATCGTCGCAGTTTACATACACCTATATTTTGATGCCGAAGTCGACCGGAAAGTTTGAACTCCCGAGGGCTACAGCCAAGGTCGGCGGAAATGAAATTTCATCTGCGGAAACATCGATAGAAGTCTTGGCCTCTGGCAGTTCCTCTTCTTCGAATTCCGGACATAGTTCGTCAGGAGGGCGTTCTTCATCGTCCGCCGCCAGTGGTAATATCTCGTCATCTGACCTGTTCCTGAAATTTTCGTTGAACAAGACCAGTGCTGTCATCGGTGAGCCTATTACGGCTGAATTGAAACTGTATCAGAAAGTGGATATTGCTGGGTTTGAAGGCGCCAAGTTCCCTTCGTTCAACGGTTTCTGGAGCCAGGAAACCGCTTCGCCCAACAATATCGAGTTCCATCGCGAAGATGTCGGCGGACAGTTGTACAACGCGGCATTGCTCCGCAGATATGTGCTTATCCCTCAGCAGGCCGGCAACTTGGTAATAGACCCTGCCGAACTTGTATGTCTGGTGAACGTCAGAACTGCATCCAGAACAGGCAACAGTATATTCGACAGCTTTTTCGATGACGGTTATACCACTGTCAGAAAACGTATTTCCACACCTGCCGCCCATGTTCATGTCAAGGCTCTCCCTGCCGGTGCTCCTGCAGATTTCTGTGGCGGCGTCGGAAACTTCCGCGTTTCGGCCAAGCTTGCGAACGATAATTTGAAGACTCACGAGGCGACTTCGCTTATCGTTACGGTTACCGGAAAGGGAAATGTATCCCTGCTTGAGGCACCGAAGATAAACTTCCCTCCGGATATGGATGTCTATGATACTAAGACCACTGAGAATACTGACAAAAGTACGGGAGGCACTTCAGGAAGCAAGGTCTTCGAGTATCCGTTCATCCCGAGAAGCAGCGGTCATTTCGCCATAGGACCTGTAAAGGTCTCATATTTCGATGTTTCTTCAGGCAAGTATGAAACGATAGACGCCGGCACGTTGGAATTCGATGTGGAAAAAGGCGCCGCCACTTCAGCTTCGTCCTCTTCATCCCAGTTGGTCATGCCGGACAGAAAGGGTGTGAAGAATTTGGGAGAAGATATCCGTTTCATTTCTTCTGCCATTCCGTCCTATTCGTTCAAGACGGGGTTCTTCGTCGGAACTTGGTATTACTGGCTGATAGTTACGTTGTTGCTTGTCGCAGCAGCCGTGGTTTGGTATCTGCTGCGCGGAATTGAATCCAGAAAAGCCGACGTGGCCGGTTCCAGAAACAGACGTGCTACCAAGATGGCACTTGCCCGTCTCAAGTCTGCCGGCGATTTCCTGAAAAAGAATCTCTACTCGGCATTCTATGAGGAATTGCACAAGGCCCTTCTCGGTTTCGTGTCCGACAAGATGAATATAAGCGTGGAGGACCTGAGTAAGGAGAATATATCGGAAACGCTTGCTGAAAACGGTGTGACTGAGGAACTTGCGAAGAGACTTGTGGATCTCATCGATGCCTGCGAATACGCAAGATATTCCCCTGACGGCGGTCACGAGGCTATGAATACCCACTATAATGAAGCTGTGGACGTGATTTCCGCAATCGATTCTATGATGAAAGGAAAAAAGAAAAATACCGCATCCAAGACTGCCGTCACGATAGTCGCGCTGATGCTGACCCTTCCGGGAGTGGTTCGGGCCAATGCCGATGTATATCTCGATTCTCTGTGGCAGAAAGGCACTGCCGCCTACACTGAGGGAAATTGGCGTGAAAGCCTGGATTCCTGGAAAGCTGTGGAAAATACCGGAGTAGTCTCACCGGAACTGTATTATAATATAGGTAACTCATATTTCAAATCCGGAGACTATGCACACGCGATTCTATATTATGAAAGAACACTTAAATCCAGACCTTCGTTTTCGGATGCAAGATATAACCTGGAATTTGCCAACAGCTTGATACAGGATAAGATAGATGTAGTTCCGGAGTTTATTCTGAAGAACTGGGCGAGAAAAATAAGTTACCTGCTCTCTTCCAATGTCTGGGCAGTCCTGTCACTTGTCCTGCTCGCGGCAGCATTGGCCATGCTCCTGATTTTCCTTTTGGGGAACAGGCGAGGACTCAGGCGGGCCGGTTTCTATTCTGCGATAGTGCTCTTTCTGATGGGCGCGGGAACTTTCGGATTTTCGGCATGGCAGCGAAGTGATTATATGAAAGCGGATTACGCTATAATTATAAGTCCTGTTTCATCTGCAAAGAGTTCACCGTCAGCAGAATCTTCGAAAGATTTGTTCGTGCTGCATGAGGGGACTAAAGTGAAGATCCTCGATTCTGTTGGTGTGTGGAAGAATATTTCTCTCTCTGATGGTCGACAAGGGTGGATCCAGGAAAGTGATATGGAAATAATCTGATGATGAAGAATAAAATACTTTACATTCTGTCCGTGGCTGTGATATTTTTCGCAGCGCGGACGTTTGCGTTTGCTGACTCCCGTAGAGACAGTACTTTACGTTTTGCGTTTTTGACTGATACTCACCTTGCTGCGAATTCCGGGGCTATCGATGACCTGAAGGCTTGTCTCAGAGATATAAACCATCAGGATTCGCTGGACTTTGTGCTTTTCGGAGGTGATATCACCGATTTCGGAACCGATGAAGAAATAGCATTGGCCAAAAGCATGATGGATACTCTGAGATTCCCGTATTATGTGGTTCAGGGTAATCATGACGCGAACTGGTCAGAGAGCGGTTGCAACACCTTTCTGAAGGTCTTCGGTTACGAGCATTTCGACTTCAAGAAGAAAGGTTGGAGATTCATAGGCTGCAACAGCGGTCCTGATATGCGTATGGCACCGGGACTGGCTCCGCGTGAGACTATGGAATGGCTGAAGTCGCTGAACAAGGAAGGGAAGTGCATATTCATAAACCATTATCCGATGGACTCTTCCGTGCTCAACTATTTCGATGTCACCAAGCAGCTCAAGCGACTCGATGTGCGTTTCGAGATAGGCGGACATTGGCATCAGAATATCGCCATGAACTATATGGGGATTCCTGCGGTCCTGTGCCGTTCTACCCTGTCTGCGGGCAGAGTGCCGGGATATAATATCGTGAGACTTTCTCCGGAGAAAATATCTTTCTCGGAGCGTAAGATTTTCGGTTCCACAGTGGTGGAAATGTCTCCGTGGTACGAGTACGAATTCCATGGCCCTGTGGTAGATACCGTGCATTATGACGCTTATGGACTTCCTGACGATTATCCATGGATGAGATATGATGTGAATGAGCGTTATCCTCAGGTCCGTGAAGTCTGGAAACAGGTGTTCGGAGCGAATCTTGCGGCCGGTTTCGCCGTGAAAGGGGACAGGGCATATTTTCCATTGGCCTCTGGTACAGTGAATTGCATATCGCTCAAAGACGGCCACACCATCTGGTCCAAGTCATTCGGAAGTAAGATTTATTCTACACCTGCGATTTCAGGAAACACCCTCGTCTTCGGCTGCACCGACGGAAAAGTCTATGCGCTGAAAGCCTCTGACGGGTCCGTCAAATGGGAGTATGCTACCGCAAAATCCGTCCTCGCGTCTCCGCTCATCATGAATGGAATCGTCTATGTAGGGGGTTCTGACAATGCCTTCAGAGCGCTTGACCTGAAGACCGGAAAAGCGGTCTGGACTTATACCGGAGTAGAGGGACATGCCATTTCTTCTCCTTATGGCGACCAGGAGAGGGTGGTGTTCGGAACCTGGGGAAGGAAACTATATTCACTGGACCCTAAGACTGGTCGTGAGCAGTGGGTCTGGACAGTAGGGAAACCGTCCAGGATGCATTCTCCTGCGCATTGTGTCCCTGTATATGCTGCCGGCCGCATATTCGTAGCTGTCCCTGACAGAAACGTTTACGCCATCGATGCCAAGACAGGAAAAGAACTTTTCCATGTGGCGGGCGGACGTGATGCAATAGGTCTCGGAAGTGACGGCAATACTGTTTATTCCAAGGTCATGTTCAGCAGAATGTATGCTTTCCCTGCTGACGTAGCTGCTCCTGCTGACGGAGGGGAACTCGATCCTTCACTCGAGTTTTGGAATGTGAGGGATAGCCTCGGATACGATATCGCCCCATCGGCATTGACAGAAACCGAAGGCATCTTGTATGTTCCGACAGACAAGGGAAATCTTGTCGGGATGGACGCGAAGACTGGTTCTTTCCTTTGGGCGCACAAGATTTCCGTCGCTCTGGTGAATCCTGTCCGCGTGCTGAAATTGCATGGACGCCGTTGCGTGCTGGCCTCTACGATGGACGGCACTGTCGTGCTTTTGGAAATTGCGGAATAATAATTACCGATATTAAAACTGATAACCATGGAATTGAGAAAAATTGTCGCACTTGTGACGGGATTAGTTCTCCCGGCTGCAGTGGCTGTTTCTTCTGACAAGAATGTCGGAAGTTTGCCCGATTGGCAGAACCCTGCTGTTTCAGAAGTGAACAGGCTTCCTATGAGGGCCACGTTCGTTACCGACCAGCAGAAGACATTGACCCTGAACGGGGTATGGAAGTTTAACCTTTGCGATAGCCCGTCGGTGGCGGAGGACGCATTTACGGCTGAGAGTTTCGATGACTCTGCGTGGGGGACTATGCCGGTTCCGGGAATGTGGGAGCTGAACGGTTATGTGGACCCTGTTTATCTGGATGTCGGCTATGCTTGGCGGGGACATTTCGAGAATAATCCTCCGTTCGTTTCTGAAAAGGATAACTACGTGGGGCAGTATAGACGTACTTTCGACCTGCCTGAGGACTGGAATGGAAAGCAGATCCGTCTTTGTGTGGGTTCCGCCACTTCCAATGTCCGTCTCTGGGTGAACGGAAAGTTCGTCGGATATAGCGAGGACAGTAAACTGGAGGCTTGCTTCGATATTACCCGTTATGTTCAGAAGGGGCATAACTTTATCGCGATGGAGATTTACCGCTGGTGTGACGGAACATATCTTGAGGATCAGGATTTCTGGAGATTCTCAGGAATCGCACGCGGAATGTATCTTTTCACGAGAGAAAAAGACCGTATCGAGGATGTGAATGTCCGCGGAGAAATGGACGGTAAAACGGCATTGACCCTTACCCTTACTCCGGGAATTACCAGCCTCTCTTATGAAATTACAGACCCGGCAGGCAGGAAGGTCTATTCGGCGACAGAGGCGTTGGGCCGCAACCTCGGGAAAGATGCGTACGGGAATCGCGTTTTCCGCGCGGAATTCGGCGTGGCTTCTCCTGAACTTTGGACAGCCGAGACACCGTCGCTTTATACTTTGAAAGTCAGCGCCTCAGGTCGTAAAGGATTGGAGGAGAGCACATCTCTTCAGTTCGGCTATAGGACTGTGGCTATCAGGAATAACCAGCTTCTCGTGAATGGCCAGCCGATTCTCATTAAAGGTGTGGACCGTCATGAGATGAGCACACACGGTGGATATGTCGTCACTGAGGAGGAGATGCTCAGGGATATCAAGATTATGAAAGAGTTGAATATCAATGCTGTAAGAACGTCTCACTATCCTAATGATCCTCTCTGGTACGCCCTCTGCGACAAATTCGGCATCTATGTGGTCGATGAGGCGAACGTGGAATCACACGGAATGGGTTACGATGAAGAAACTTTGGCGGCGCGTGAGGACTTCTTCGATATGCATCTCGTGCGTAACCAGCGTATGGTTTTCCGTGACTATAACCATCCTTCCATCATCATCTGGAGTATGGGAAATGAGGCTGGAGACGGTTCCAATTTTGAGAAAATATATGACTGGATCAAGTCTTATGACAGCAGTCGTCCTGTCCAGTACGAGCGGGCTAACCGGAAACGTCATACCGATATCTGGTGCCCTATGTATACTTCCCCTGAAAGATGCGAGAAGTATCTTAAAGGTTCTCCTACCAAACCGCTTATCCTCTGCGAATACTCCCACGCGATGGGCAACTCCTGTGGAAACTTGAAAGAATACTGGGACCTTGTGCGTAAATATCCTGAGTTCCAGGGTGGTTTCATCTGGGATTTCGCGGACCAGGCTCTTTACAGAAAAGTAGGCGATTCAGAGGTGTTCGCTTTCGGAGGCGACTTTAATGATTACGACCCTTCCGACGGTTCATTTAACTGTAACGGAATCGTGTCAGCCGACAGGCATTTTCATCCTCAGGCATATGAAGTGAGATACCAGTACAGGTCTATCCATACTTCCGCCGACAGTACATTCCGTCTGAAATCATCTGTATCTGAGGATAATACGGAACTGAAACTGAAAGTATACAACGAGAATTTCTTCCTCCCTCTCTCCGGCTACAGAATGGTCTGGTCAGTCGAGGCCGGTGGCGAGAAAGTGCTTTCCGGCGTTTGCGAGAACGTGGACCTTGCCCCTGGTGAGACCGGATATGTAAGCCTTGGCATCACCATGAAAGACGTCCTCCAAGCTGTTGCCGGAGCCACGAATTCGGATTCCGGATGCGCGACATTCCACATGGACACCGATATCAGCATCGATGCAAGTTGGCAGCTCAAATCCCGCGACGGCATCCTCCCTGCCGGTTTTGAGGTCGCCTATGACCAGATCCGCCTGTACGAGGCCCCGGCTTGCGCCTATACCGCCGGCTCCGCAGCTGTCGCGAAAGGAATTTTACCTGAGATCAATGACGGGGTCAATGTCGAGTTTTCCGGGAAGTTTACTTATGCCGGTTTGTCCGAAGGTGTACGTGTTGCTGATTGGGCGGCTGTATTCGATAAGGTTACAGGAGCATTGACCAGCTACAAGATCGATGGTACTGAGTTTCTTAAAGAGGCATTGATGCCTTCTTTCGGCAGAGCTCCGGTGGAGAATGATCTCGGTGCCAAGCTGCATGTCAAGTCAGAAGTGTGGCGTTATCCTGTATTTGAACTTCTTTCGTTTAATGTGGAGAAAAAGGCGGACAGATACGTGGTTACGACATTGTATGAGATTCCTGTAGGCCAGGTCAGCATGACTTATGACATTTTCTCTGACGGCTCGCTTTCGGTTTCTGAAAAGATGATCGATACGGGTGAACTCAGCAAGGCTCCGGATCTCTTCCGTTACGGAATGAAGTTCGCTATGCCTGGAGATTTCTCCACAATGGATTTCTATGGCCTCGGTCCTTGGGATAACTACTGTGACAGAAATTCGTCCGCGCTTCTCGGTCATTATACACAGAGGGTTGAGGACCAGTATTGGTATGGCTATGTCAGGACTCAGGAGTCCGGTACCAAGACGGGACTTCGCTGGCTTCGTGTGACTGACGGTTCAGGTATGGGCCTGGAGGTTACATCTGATATCAGATTCAGCGGGTCGGCACTGCCGTTCAGTCAGAAGGATATGGATTCGGCATTGACAGATCCTATGCCTCGTCCTAATCCTACGAACGGGCAGTTCGGCAACGGTACACATTCGCTTGAGCTTCTGCCTCTTGCACATAATGATAACCGTACGCTCGGAACGACTTACGTTAATTTCGATATGAAGGAGGCCGGTGTAGGCGGTATCAATTCATGGGGTGCGCTTCCGATGGAAGATTATCGGGTCCACCCGGCTGAATATGATTTTAGATTTGTTCTTAGACCAGTCAGGTAGCAGCGAAAGTTGCTGAGTGACAAAGAAAAAGCCCTCGGAAATCTCCGAGGGCTTTTCTCAATATTTGGAACTAAGATTAGTATCTGTTCAGAGGACGTCCGCTTGTCATCATGTGTACTCTTCTCTTTACGTCGTCGAGTACTTCCTGGTGAGCTGCGAGAGATGCTTTCTGCTCCTCGGTGCGCTCTCCTTTGGCTGTGATGGCGTCGATGTGCTCAGCAGCTGATGAAAGAACGGTGTCGATGAGTTCTACGATATCATCCATATCTTTGTCTACAAAACCTCTGGATGTTACGGCAGGTGTACCTACGCGGATTCCTGAAGTCTGGAATGGTGAACGTGAATCGAAAGGAACCATGTTCTTGTTTACAGTGATGTCAGCCTTTACGAGCTCGTTCTCGGCTACTTTACCTGTAACCTCAGGGAATCTTGTACGGAGGTCGATGAGCATCAGATGATTGTCAGTGCCGCCGGATACGACTTTGTATCCCTTGCTGATGAACTTGTTGCACATAGCCTTAGCGTTCGCTACGACCTGTTTCTGGTATTCTTTATACTCAGGCTGGAGTGCCTCGTAGAATGCTACTGCCTTAGCTGCGATAACATGCTCGAGAGGACCGCCCTGGATTCCAGGGAATACGCTTGCGTTCAGGATCTGAGACATCTTCTTGATCTCTCCCTTAGGTGTCTTTCTGCCCTGAGGATCGTCGAAGTCTTTACCCATGAGGATGATACCTCCTCTTGGTCCACGGAGTGTCTTATGTGTGGTAGATGTCACGATGTGAGCATATTTGACAGGGTTCTCCAGAAGGCCTGCTGCGATGAGACCTGCTGTGTGAGCCATGTCGATCCAGAGAATAGCTCCTACTTCGTCTGCGATTTTTCTCATGCGGGCGTAATCCCACTCTCTTGAGTATGCAGATGCTCCTCCGATGATGAGTTTCGGCTTGCACTCTTTAGCTGTAGCCTCCATCTTGTCGTAATCTACTCTTCCTGTTTCCGGATCGAGTCCGTAAGCGACAGCATGATAGAGGATGCCTGATGCGTTGACCGGTGAGCCGTGTGTGAGGTGTCCTCCCTGTGAGAGGTCCAGACCCATGAAGGTGTCACCCGGGTTAAGAATAGCGATTTCTACGGCGAGGTTAGCCTGTGCGCCTGAATGAGGCTGTACGTTTGCGTATTCTGCACCATATATTTCGCAGAGGCGATCGATAGCTATCTGCTCGATCTGGTCTACTACTTCACATCCGCCATAATAGCGTTTTCCAGGATATCCCTCAGCGTATTTGTTTGTGCAGATGGATCCCATAGCCTCCATGACCTGGTTGCTGACATAGTTTTCAGAAGCTATGAGTTCAAGTCCCTGAGATTGTCTTTCCTTTTCCTTTTTGATAAGATCAAAAATTTGAAGATCTTGTTTCATAAAAAGTTGTTTAGAGTCTGGTTTAACATGTTAATCCTTTCATGCTCTTTGCGGGCATTCGTACAAATATAACACTTTTAATCGATTTTAAATAAATAATTGTAAGAATTTTCCTTGTTTTGGGATATCTTTGCAATTATTTGTGAGGAATTGGGTTACGAAGGCATTGACATAAACAATAGGTGGTATGAAAGATAGAAAGTTGCTGAACATCGAGCTCGGGCGCGTCAGCCCGGAGCAGTATAAGGATCTTCCGGAATCGGGGGTTTGCGTGGTCTTGGACAATATCAGGAGCGCGCATAATGTGGGGTCCGTGTTCAGAAGTGCGGATTCTTTTAAGGTGGACAAGGTCTGGCTGTGCGGAATCTGCGCGGTCCCGCCGTCTCCGGAGATTCACAAGTCCGCGCTGGGGGCTGAGTTCAGTGTGGATTGGGTGTATGAGAAGGAGACGATGGATGCTGTCCGGAAGCTGAAGGAGTACGGTTATGTCGTGCTGAGTGTGGAGCAGACGGTAAATTCGATAAAGTTGGACAAGTTCGTGCCTGAACCGGGTAAAAAGTATGCCCTGGTTCTGGGAAATGAGGTGGATGGCGTCCAGCAGGAAGTGGTGGATGCGTCCGACGGTGTCCTGGAGATTCCTCAGTTCGGCACGAAACATTCCCTGAATATTTCAGTGACAGCCGGAATCGTGCTTTGGCATTTCCGGCTTACCGGGGGGATTTAGTCTGCTTTTTTGTGGCGCATGAAGGCCGGGTCTTGAGTAGTTCCAGAAGATAGTCTTTGTCCGGGGAGTCGGATTTCATGATTAGTTTTCGTAGTCTATTATACCTTGTATAAAGGGTTTGGCACGAAATTTTGGAAATGGTGCTTATGACTTTATACTCCATATTTATAGCATATAGAGCAAATAATAAGAGGTCTTCTTCCTTATAATCCGGGACTACTGTTTTGAATTTGTTGAGGACTCCTGTGAATTTTTTATCCGTATATTTTAATATGCAATCTCTGAAGTCTTTGGCGCAGATGTGGGTTTCTATTATGTCGCCTATGCTGTCTTCGAGAGAAATCTTTTTGTTTTCCGGAGAGTAATAGCGTTGCAATATTTCACCTATCATTGATATCAGGACGGAGCTCTCATCGTATTTTATCAAGTCCCTTAGTGTGTTCTTATAGTCTTGGGCCTGTGCGGTCATTTGCGTGAGGTGCTTTTCTGAATTGTCTAGCTTGGACTCTGTCTCGGATAGTTCCTGTTCAGTGTTGACCAAGACTTCTTTCGTCTTGGAATGCGCTTTTTTCTCGCTTCGTAATATTTTAATGGACAAGAGAATAAGTGTGGCTGCGAGGACAAGCAGAAGAGAATAGATGACTCTGTTCGTCTTTATTTTATAGTCGGCGAGTTCTTTTTGCTGCTGATAATACTTTTCATGAGCCAATGTGATGGACTGCTGAAGAGTTTTAGCAGTTATATCATCCACTATGTCTTGGAGATCTTTTAGTAATGGGTATGCTGCTGTGGTATCTTTTTCTCTGTCGCGTATTTCGAAATCTGCTGCCAGTGTGTACATTCTGTCATGTTTTGTATTGATGGCTGCATAGGCGGAATCGATGTAAGTATGAGCCTGTTGTCTTTCCCCTATAAGGCTATAGGCCTTCGCGGCTTCACTATACAACGATACGTCCAGTTTTTTATTTATTTGTTGGATTTGTTTTATAATATGTATGGTGCTGTCAGGATGCGGGGGCTCCAGAAGCATATAGAATGAAGACATCAGACTGAGGGCTGATGTGAGTATCGGATTGTTGTTTAGTGATTTAGCTTTAGTGTATGTGTCTTGGCATAGTTTCAATGCTTCGTCGAAACGCTTTTGGCTCATATACGCGGATGCTAATTTCAATTGAGACCTCAATATATAATGAGGATCTCCGACTTTATTGAAATAGTTGCACGCGATTTCTTGGTATTTTATACTTTCGTTGTTATTGTATTGTCTGGAATATAAGACGCCTATGCGGGAAGATGACATCCCGCAATAGAACCAATCCTTACATTCTTTTGCGAGCAGTAACGCTTCAGTGTAAGAGGAGACGGCTTCTTCCAACATATTTGAGTCTGTCTGCTGATCTCCAAGATAAAAGTTGAACAACATTTTTTCTCGGGGATTACCGTGGCGTTTGTAATAGTTTTTATACGCTGACAGTGTATCGAGAAAGCTGCCGGAGTCATAACTGTTTTTGTCCAGAGCGATAGCGTATAAGGTACAATACTTCGCCCTGTTTTTTCTATTCGTGAAATCTGACTCTTTATATTTCTTGAGTTCTGTGTATGCGCTGTCCGGATATGTTTGTATATAAGAATCGATATTCGCCAGTAATTTGCTTTGGTTGGAACAACTGGTGAGGATTATTGTGAATATCGATAATATTGTGGCTATTTGTTGTGTCTTCATTACTTTTTGTTTTGATTAGTTAGGCTGTTACAAAGGTAATGAGAATTGCAGATTGTCCCAAAAAATCTTTGTTTGTCTATTGATTATCTTACTTGCAGACTATTAGGAAAAACGGCCTTCTACGGTCTTTAGAGGCGTTTTGTAAGAAGCGTGCTTCTTGTAAGCGTTGATAATTAATCAGTTGTGAAAATACCTGTAAGTAAGGAAAATCATCATCGATATTGTATTGTTAGTTTCTGTTTTATAGCTTTGTCGTAAAACATTTAAATCCGGTAGTATGAAAAAAATATTTTTATTTTTGGTAGTCGGCATCATTCTTTCCGGATGTGGAGGAGGTGTCGTGAAGGTGAATAATGAAATTAACTTGGGTGATCATTTAAAGGACAACGCACCTTCATTTATGTTGAATGACGTCGCCGAGGTAATCAGTGTAATCGAAGTTGGTAATTCTGATTCCCTGGTGCTGGAACGAGTTTTTCCTGTAGATGAGCACGATGGAATGCTTCTTATAAATGGAGGTGATGTGCTTCTCTCAGTGGATATGATGTCTGGGACGATACGTAGCGTGATAGGTCATAAAGGTAAAGGTCCTGGCGAGTATCTGAGGCTTTCTGGTGCAGCTTATGGTAAAGACGGGAGTGTTTATGTTTGTGATATGAATCCGAAACGGATATTGAAGTATCATTCTGATGGTAGTTTCGCCGGTAATATCCAATTTGATAATGCGGCATCTATATCAGTTCTGCCTGATGGAAAACTGGCTGTGTCGTTGAGTCCTGTTGGAAATGAAAAGACTAGGCTTAAGATTTATGATGAACTTACTAGACAGGTTCGGTATAGTGAACTTCGGGATCGAGATGTAAATACAGCTATGGTGTATCTGAATAGTTTATGGGGAAAAGATGATTACAGCTATTTCAAAATGCCATTCTCGGATACTATATACAGGGTCACTTCTCATGAAGAATCTCCATGGCTGGTTTTATCGAGCGGAAACTATACTGTGCCGATTGACGCATATTCGTCATTGGACAAACTGAAATCTGTTTCTCGGGAATGTATAAGCAGCATATCTAAGGTGTTTAATTCGAAATACATGTATCTGAATTATAGGCTCTCGGATATGTGGTATTTTGATATGTGGAGTATTGAAGGATGTAATTTGATTGGCCGTAATCTTTTAAAACATCCTGGCCCAGGCAGTCATGCCGGCTTTGATGTGGATGTGAATGGTAAAAGGACTCTCGCTGTTCCTTGTTATATGTCTGAAAAATATTTGGTTTGCGAGTTTGTCAATGTTGAAGATGCTAAAATAATATATCCGGCTGTTACGGAGCAGTCTAACCCTATACTTCTGATTATGAAGTTTGTCTAGGTTGTGTTGAAGGTTAAAAACGTATTTATATGTTGAAGAAGTGTCTTACTCTTGTGTGGCTGACGGTTTTTTCGGCCGTCCTTGTATGTTGTGGCAGTAGCGATGAAAATATTTTCGATGCGCCAGTACATAAAGCTAATGCTGAGAAAACGTGTACTATGAGCGGGATTTCCGTTGACCTGAATGGAGATAAGCCAAATGGGATATGTGGTATATTCGTTTCGGATTCAGTTTTGCTGTTGCGTGGAACAGTGAAGGGGTCTCCTTTTATGGTTCATGCATATTCTCTTAATGATGGATCTCCTCTAGGGGCGTATATAGCAAAGGGACGAGGGCCTAATGAACTGTTAATCCCTCTGTTTGAGGAACTTATTAATGAAAGTAATCTTCTTTATATATTTGATTTGAGCTTGGGGGCTTCGTATAGTTTCGACTATCTGAAGTCTATTGAAACTCATAATACAGTCCTGTCTGAATTATTAAAGCTGCCAGGCAGGCCTTTATACGCGTTTCCTATGCGAAAGTCACATGCCGTAATCATTCCGGAGGCCGATGATTATTCTCTGGAGATTTTGGATGAAAGTGGGCATCGAATTAAAAAACTGTCTCTCTATCCGAATGTCTCAGGAGAACAGTATTTTGATAGATTATCATCAGCTTGCGCATTAAATCAGAAGAATAGCAAATTGGCTATGGCGATGTGTTCGTCTCCGCAGGTGAATTTTATGGATTTAGAAAAGGGTGATAAGATAACGTGTGCGATTTCTGATGAATACAAAAAGTGGAGAGATATGCTAAATGCAAGTGACGAGAATCATCGTCTTTATTATATGTCTTCAGCGCAATCATCTGAATACTTTATGTCATTATATGTTGGCGGCGTGTCTCTTATGGATTGGATAAAAGGTGGTGATGCCCCTCATCTTCATATATTTGATTGGGATGGAAATCTGCTGTTTGAAATCTCGCTGAAAGAAAGTTTGAAATCAATAACATTTGACGGGTCTTCCAAAGTGTTGTATGGTGTAGATGCTAATGACAATATCTACAGATATGATATGTCTGAACTCATATAGCAGCTCTAACTGTCGGTATGGATAGACATAAAGTTCTGATTTTAAATTCTGTAGTTATGCGAAGTGTTTGCCGAACATATTTTTCGTTACTCCTGATATCGTTTTTGTGTCTTGCTATGATATCCTGTCACAGCGGAGCGAAGACGAGTAACTCTGTTGGGCATAAGCAGGTCGCAAATTGTGATACCATTATTCATTTGGAGGATAATCTTCAAGTTTTTGATATTAGCGTTGACGATAGCCTTCTGGTTCTCCTTACTGGCGGAAATCCGATGTTCTATGCTGTGGATTTACATCGGAATGTGGTTTGCAAAAAGTTTGGTTACATCGGTCGTGCGTCCAACGAATATTATATGAGGCCACATCAGTTTAATATCAGGAATCATATCATTCAATTCTTGGACAGATCGCGTAAGACGATGTGTTATATCTCTTTACCTGGTTTTAAACAGTCGGAGAGACCTGTGCCGTATACATCTGAATTCCGGCCATCACGAGCTGTTGATGTGGAAGGCAATATTATAGCGGTCGGCTCTTTTTCGGACACGAGATTAGGACATGTGGACCCGGAAGGTAAGATTTGTCAGACGGATTTTTCATACCCGTTTGATACTGGGGATGTCGAAGGAATCTATAGGGGAAGTGTTTTCCAGTCTGATGTCAGAATACCGCAGACTCGTGCATCAGCATTTGTATATGCCCTGTCATCAGATAGTTATGAAATTTATGATGTGGATGATGCTCATTTGGAACGTGTTTATTCCAGTTCTGTGGAAAATGCGCCGAAGTTATATAAAATGGGGTCCAGGACGGGGATTGACCATAATAAAAGTAAAGCTGGCATAATGCAGACGTCAGTTACAGATAAAGGGATTTTTCTGATATCTTCTGATGAAACTTATAATGAAGCGGCCAAGAATGGTTTTATAGGCGATTTGGTGAAGGAGTATGACTGGAATGGATCATTCGTTACCGATTATCGACTGCCTTTTCCGGTATCTGCATTCTGTGTGGCTGAACAGGTGCTATATGCTGTTTCTGAAGATATTGGCGGGACTGTAATTGTCAGGGTACCTCTTTCTTCGAAATGATTAACTGTATTTTGATGGGTATGAGATATAATACAATAACAAAGACTTTGTTGGCTGCTGTATTATTAATGACAGCATGTTCGCACCAGAAAACATGGTTGCAGAGTGTTCCTATGACTAAGTTGGAAGTAAGTCGCGATGTAGAGTTCCTGCCGATTCCTGGAGATTCTATAGTCATGCCGGAAATACTCGCCACATGTGGAGATTATGTGCTTTGGTCAGAGAAGAAAGGTGATGAACTGTTGAGGATTAGTGATTGTGACGGAAACCTTCTGTCATCAGACATCAAGAAGGGGAGGGCTTCCGGAGAATTGCTGAATATTACTCAGATATTGGTGCAGGATCATGACTTTATTCTTTGCGATGTGCTCAAGAATAAAGCATACTCTTTCGTACTTGAGGGACATTCTGTCGATAGAGTGAATTCTTTTGATATCGGAACTTTCAGTACAATTGCAGTGGCGGGTGATACGATAGTCGGTATCGCTAAACATGGAAATTATAAATATGAGTCCAAACTTTTGGATGGAAATACGATTTCAAAGTTCGGGAATTATTCATTCTATGGTTTGGATGTGGAGACTGGTTGTAGTCTTTTGCGGGGACATATTTGTATCAATGACGCTTTAGGGAGAACGGCTGTTTTCGGATATTGTGCCGGTGCTTATGAAATTGCGGACTACAGACACTATGAAATTGTGCGGAGTGAAAAGCTTGAAGATTTTTCATTTGATGGGAAAGTTGGAGGACAAGTTTTGATGGGACCGGAGTCTAAACTGAATTTTATTTCGGTCTCGTCATCTGAAACCTATATTTATGCTTTGTACGACGGGAAAGATCTTAATTATTATATGTCTAATCAGGTAGATTCTCCAAGTGGAAATACTATTTGTGTTTTCGATTGGGATGGTAACTACGTAAAATCTGTACATCTGGATTATCCGGTTACGTGTATTGCTTGGAATCCGGATGATAATAGCCTATATATTAGTGTGTTAATGGATTGTGATTACCGAATTGGAACTATTAAATCAAATCGTTTATGCCCATGAGAAGAGTTGTTTGATTATGATATCAAAAAACTCTTTAAGCGGTAGTTTTAGGTTGTAAATGTTTTTAAAAATCGTTGAAAATGAGAAAGAAAGTTGTTTTGGCAGTGAGCCTGGCAGTGTTCGCGGCTGCTTCGATTTTAATGGAGATCACTTCATGTACAGGCAAATCGGGTGACGCTTCAGTTATAAAGACTATAAAAGTTGGAGATTATCAGGAGGATAATTTCGATTGGAAATCGGTGTTCGAACAGGATCTCCATCTTGTGGAACTTACGGATACTTCGAAAGAGTATTCTTTTACTGAGATATCTAAACTCGTTTTCAAGAAAGATAAGTTCTATATCTCCGACTGGGCTACTCGCAGGATAATTGTTTTTGACTTGAACGGTAATCCTGTGTTTGTGTTGAATAGACGCGGCCGTGGTCCGGAGGAGTATCTTCAAGTCACTGATTTTGATGTGGATAATAGTGGTGGATTATGGATTCTGGATGGCCAGAAAGATGCTGTGTCTCATTATTCGTCAGATGGAAGATTCTTGTCTCAGAGTAAAACTGGAGACTGCCAGTATTCGCATATCGCTTGCTCGAATGAAAACCTTCTTTTGAGTGTGGCATATTGGGATAAAACTGAAAATAGTGAATATAAAGCTGTTGCTGCCGATACAAATCTTAATGTTACTTCACGTTATGGAAGAATTCCGGAATTCCGTGATCCTGACTTTATGTTCCCGAGTGTAGGCTTTTCTAAGATTGGTGATGTGTTGATGTACAATAATCCGATTGATGATTATGTAAGTGTTTTCGAGAGTGATGAATATAAGGGAGATTATTACTTCGATTTCGGTAGTAAGAAAGTTCCTGATGATGTCCGGAAATCAGTAGAGTCTCATCTTGAATCTATTGCCGATTATACGTTCTTGGTTAATGCTGTAGGCGTGTATAAGGATTATGTTGTGGGCACTATGATGGAAGCTGGTTCCCCTAAGGATTTTATTATCGATATGAAGTCTGGAAAAATGTATAAGCAACCATGGGATGAAGGCACTCTGCATTTGTCCGCAATTTCTAACGACAGGATAATCCTATCAGGGACAGATGTCGAAGCGGATAAAGATGTTCTCGCTTATGTTCAGTTGGATGAACTGAAGAAACATCTCAAATAATAATGATTAGCAGATAATTCACCGATAAGACGACAGTTGTGGGAAAATATACTAACTTTATATGATTAACCATATTAGCCGACCATTTTAATGAAACGAGTGTTGATAATAGTGCTGTTGTTCGTGACTATGCTTGGAAGAGCACAGCAGATGACCATGCCCGAAGTGATCGAGACAGCCCGAAGGCAGTCTGTCGCTGCACTGGAGGCACGGCAGGCATTCATATCTACATATTGGGCTTGGCGCTCATATAAAGCGAGCCGGCTTCCGTCCCTGCACTTCTATGGGGATATCATGAATTACAACCGCTCATTAGTCCTTCTCCAGAATTATGATGACGGAACCCTGAAATACGCCAGTACCAATAACTTACAAAACAGCTTTGGACTTCGCGTGAGGCAGAACGTTACCTTTACCGGCGGTGTGCTGTCTGCATATTCCGACCTGTCCAGAATCGACCAGTATGGTATGAACAAAGACTTGTCCTGGTATTCGCAGCCGGTGACATTGTCCTATACACAACCTCTTTTTTCTTACAATCAGTTCAAATGGGACAAACTCATCGAACCGAAGGAGTATGAGAAGGGGCGCCGTACATATATCGAATCGATGGAACAGATTACAATCGACGCTGTGAAGGCATACAGTAATCTGATTCTTGCCAGGATGAACCATGAAATCGCACAGACGAATTATGACAATACTATCCGTATGCACGACGTCGCGCGCGAGAGGTTGTCACTTGGCAGCGTGACCAGGGATGAGTACCTCCAGCTGGAACTGAGAATGCTGAACGACAGTATTTCCATTAATGAGACCATGGTGGCGGTGCGCGATGCCCAGATGGACCTTAATTCACTTCTCGGCTATGACGAGTCCGTGGAGATAGAACCTGTTCTGTCTGAAGATCTTCCGGACGTGATAATGGACTATGATATGGTCCTTGAACGCTCTTTGAACAACTCCAAATTCGATCTGGAAAACGAAATAAATATTCTAAATGCGCAGTCTGCCGTGGCGAAAGCGAAAGCTGACCGTGGAATTACCATGACATTGAATGCGCGTTTCGGACTGTCCAATACGGCTCCCAAAATAGATGGCGCATATAGACATCCTCTCGACCAGGAAGTCGTCGGCCTTTCATTCAGTGTCCCTGTGTTCGACTGGGGACTCGGAAAAGGGAAGGTCCAGAAAGCCAAAGCTGCAGAAGCGGTGGTGAGGGCGCAAGTCCAACAGTCTGAAAACGACTATCGCAGAAGCATCTACACCGCAGTCGGACAGTTCAACAATCAGCGCCGCCAGTGCGAAGTCTCCCGCAGGGCCAAGGATATCGCCTCAGAACGCTATTCCCTGATGATGGAAAAATTCCGTAACGGCAACGCAAGTGTGACAGACCTGAACACTGCCCAGTCTGAAAACGACACGGCTCTACAGAGATATATTAATGATATAAGCAATTACTGGTCATATTATTACAAACTCAGGCAGTATGCCCTTTATGACTTTATTGCAGGACGGGACATAGACATTGACCCGGAAGAAATGTTGAACGAATAATTATCGGCGATGAACAGATTAGGCTATATTTTCTTATCGCTTGCGGCACTGGCCCTCGCAGGCTGCAAAGGCGGCGGCAACGCATTGAAAGAAGGGAAGTTGGAGTATACGCCAGAGGTGAATGTGGTCGAAGTGATGACCCTGAAGCGGACGGATTTCCCGAAACAGATACTTTCCAACGGTAAACTCATGGCGTCCTCCCGCGCCGTGCTGAAATTCGGTACGTCCGGGGCGGTAAAGACGTTGAATGTGAAGAACGGGCAGCGCGTCCGTGCGGGTCAGGTCATCGCCGAGCTGGACCGTCCTGATCTTGTCCTCGCACTCGAATCCGCTCGTCTGTCGCTGGAGAAAGCCCGCCTCGAATTGTATGATGTCCTTGCCGGTCAGGGGTTTGCCGCGAGAGATACCGCCTCCGTACCGGCTGATGTGCTCGCGATGGCTAAAATGCGCTCCGGCTATGTGGGTGCTGTCAATGCTCTTGAGCGTGCGAAGTATGATTTGTCCTGCACCGTGCTCAAGGCGCCGTTCTCAGGCACTGTCGCCGACTTGAAAGTCAAGCAGTATGACCAGACGCCGTCCGACGCATTCTGTACATTGTTGGATGACAGCACGATGGATGTGGACTTTACAGTGATGGAGTCAGAATATCCGTTCCTTTCCGACGGCTTGAAAGTCGATGTGGTCCCGTTTGCTGACGGTTCCAAGAAATACAGCGGCAAGGTGACCGGAATTAACCCTACAGTGGATAAGAACGGCCAGATTTCCGTCCGTGCAAGCCTCCATGGAACCCCATCACTCATAGATGGCATGAATGTAAAGGTGACAGTGGAGAAAACAGTTGCGAATCAGTTGGTTGTGCCGCGTAGCGCTGTCGTGATAAGAGATAACATGAACGTGCTTTTCACCTATCAGCCGAATGGTACGGCGCGTTGGGTGTATGTAACCATAATTGCTTCCAATCGCGATTCATTCGTGGTGGAACCGAACAGCGAACGAAACTCTCAACTTAGTGAAGGTGAAAAAGTTATCATATCGTCGAATCTAAATCTCGCGGATGGCTCAGAAGTCCGCCTGAAGGAGTAGCCTATGCTGAAGAAACTTTTGGACAGACCAGTTATGGTGACGATGGTGATGCTTGTGGTGATAGTGCTCGGCATCGTCAGCATCCGCCTGCTCCCTGTCTCGCTCATCCCGGACGTGGACATCCCATACGTCACTGTGCAAGTGTCGGCTCCCGACATGTCAGCTCGCGAACTGGATGAAAACGTGTTGAAACCGCTCAGGCAGCAACTTATTCAGATCAATGCCCTTTCCGACATGGTCTGCCGTTCGAAGGACGGTTCCGGTGTCATAAAACTCACTTTCGACCACGGCTCCGACGTGGACTACTTGTTCATCGAGGTCAACGAGAAAATCGACCGGACGATGCCGTCGCTGCCCCAGATCGACCGCCCGCGAGTGCTGAAAGCCAGCGCCACCGATATCCCCGCGTTTTATGTCAATGTCACTGAATCCGGAGAGAGTAGCGCTACCGGTTTCTCCGGGTTGAGCCGCTTCGTCCAGGATGTTATCTGCAAAAGAATCGAGCAACTGCCCGAAGTCGCGATGGCTGATATCAGCGGTTGTGTCAATGATGAAATTCTCATCGTTCCCGACGCTGGAAAACTGACCCAGTTGGGGCTGACTCAGAAAGATTTCGAAAATTACATATCATCGGCAAATATCCGGTTGGGGTCACTGTCCATTCGTGACGGTCAATACAGATATAATGTGAAATTCCTCTCCGACGTGTCGGGAAAAGAGGATATCGAAAATATATGGTTCAAGAAAGGTGAACGTGTTTTTCAGCTGAAAGATATCGCTTCTGTAGAACAGCATCCTGCTGCAAGACAAGGACTTGTGCGCTCTGATGGAAAAGATGCGGTAAGTATCGCCGTGATAAAGCAGAGCGGAGCCAGGATGTCCGCATTGAAACATTCCGTGGCTGAACTGATGGAACAGTTCGAGTCCGATTATCCGCAGGCGAAATTCGAAGTGACCCGTGACCAGACTCAGCTTCTGTCATATTCCATCAACAATCTGGTGAAGAATATCGTTCTCGGAGTCGTGCTGGCATGTCTGGTCATATTCCTGTTTATGATGGACTTCAAGTCTCCGGCCCTGGTATCATTGACCATGCCCGTAGCCCTTATATTCTCGATGGCGGTTTTTTATGTGGCCGGCCTGACATTGAACATAATATCACTGGCGGGACTCCTTCTGGGCGTCGGCATGATGGCGGACAACACGATTATTCTGGTCGACAATATCACCTCGCGTTGGCAGAGAGGTGAGGATTTGAGGAAAGCCGTCTTGCGGGGTACGGGGGAGGTCGCCGGGCCGATGCTGAGCTCGGTCCTTACGACGTGTGCGGTTTTTATTCCTCTGGTGTTCGTGAAAGGTATGGCGGGAGCGCTTTTTTATGACCAGGCGATGTCTGTGACTATCGTGCTTCTTACCTCTTATGTGGTGACAGTCACTGTGATACCTGTTTATTATTGGCTGTGGTATAAAAATCAGCCATGCTTCCGCGCCGCGACATTCCTGGAGAAGCATTCCATACATGAACCTATGTTGCGGTTCGAGGAACGTTGCGTGAATTGGTTCATAAGACATAATGCAGTGGCATGGGGAATATTGGCGGTCTCATTAGTCGGAATTGTGGCCTGCTTCATGTTCATGTCTAAGTCGCAACTGCCTGAAATGACTTATGATGAGACCATTATGACCATCGATTGGAATGGTCAGGTGTCTCTGGAGGAGAATGTGTCCCGTGTGGCAGGTCTCGAGAAAGTTGTAGAGGAATCTTCGGTTCAAGTCACGTCGTTATGTGGTATCCAGCAGTTTATACTCGGACATAGTGGAGACCTCGGATCTTCGGAAGCGTCCGTTTATATAAAGTGCAGAGATGCAGGGGAATTGGCGAAAGTGCAGGAAGCGGCGTCTGAATATATGGCTTCATATCCGTCAGCATCATGGTCGTTCGGTATCGCCGGAAATATTTTCGACATGGTATTCGGCAGCTCGGAGCCTGAACTTGTGGCGCGTCTGCGGCCGGTGTCTTCGCCGGAATTGGAATCGGGAATGTTGAGAGAATCCGTTTCTGCCGTGAGGGCTGCGCTCCCTGGAGTTAACGTGTCTGATGTGCCGGAAAAGACTGATATGCTGTTTATTGCAGATCCGGATATAATGGCTCTTTACGACGTTTCCTATAAAGATCTTGTTTCTGTGCTGAAAAATGCCATGAATCAGAATCGGCTGTTTACCATAGTTCAGGGCTCCCGTACACTTCCTGTGGTTACCGGAACTGACAGGCAGTCATTGTGGGAAACATTGCAAAATACTTATATTCACGACGTTCCGGTATCAGGACTCATGCGCCAGACCTTTGTCCGGGATTTGAAAACCATAGTCTCCGGTGTGGAAGGAAACTATTATCCTATGAACTTGGATGTGCCGCAGAAAGATGTCAGGGATGTCATGTCTACAGTCCGCCGAACGCTTTTGGATAAAGGAGATTTCGAAGCCTCTTTCGGAGGTTCATGGTTCTCTTCCCGTGAGATGGCAGGACAGATGGTGCTGATTTTCATTATCGCCGTAGTCCTTCTGTATCTGATACTTGCATCTCAATTCGAATCTCTCGTCCAGCCATTGCTGATTATGGCGGAAATAGTCGTCGATGTGTTTGCCAGCCTTCTCGTGCTATGGGGAATGGGCGTCACGATTAACCTTATGTCCCTCATCGGTCTGATAGTGGTCAGCGGAATCGTGATCAACGATTCTATTCTTAAAGTGGATACGATAAATCGTCTGCGGAAAGGCGGCATGGAACTTAAACATGCAGTGGTGGAAGCGAGCGGCCGCAGGATGAAAGCGATAATAATGACATCCCTGACAACGATTCTGGCGGTCGTCCCGTTCCTGAGCAGAGGCAATATGGGTGATGACTTGCAATACCCTATGTCATTGGTGATTATAGCCGGCATGACAGTCGGAACGTTAGTCAGCCTTTTCGTACTTCCGGCTCTTTACTGGTCGGTTTATCGTAAACGTAAATAGAGGATAATGAACAGAATACGATTTTCGCCGTTTTCGGTTATACTGGTCATGGTGGCGCTGTCGGTAATAGGCATCGCTTCGTTCGGCATGCTCCGTATCCAGTACAAACCGGCATCCGGCGGACATTCCATTTCTGTCTCTTACAGGATGAACGGGGCGACTTCTGAAGTGGTGGAATCGGAAGTGACCTCCAAACTCGAAGGTGTACTTTCCAGTCTGAAAGGCTGCTCCGGGACATCTTCCACCTCCCGGAAAGGCTCTGGAAACGTGAAAGTCTCATTCGACAAGAAAACCGACATGGCGGCTGCCCGTTTCGATGTGGCATCTGCCATAAGAAACGTATATCCGAGTCTCCCCAAGTCGGTCTCGTATCCTTCTATCTCGTTGGATATCAGCGGAAATAAAAATGTGACCGCCATAACTTACCTCATAAAAGGAAGCCTGCCGTCGCAGGAACTCCTCCGCTTCGCCGAGCGAAACATCCAGCCGTCCCTCTCGACCATAAAAGGAGTGGATAAGGTCAATGTCAGCGGCTCGACACCTTTCCGCTGGGTCATCACCTTCGATGCCGACCGCGCCGCCTCGTTAGGCATTAGCTCTCAGGATATTGCCAATGCTTTTTCGTCGCGGTATGATGACAGGGTTTTAGGCATGACGCAGGTTCCTTCAGATATGGGCGGTGAAAACTTCAGTCTCATGGCCGTCCGTCTGGAAACCGGTGGTGATGCGGATTTCGGTTCCATACCTGTGAAACGCTCCGGGGACAAGATGATATATCTCAGAGATATCGCCTCGTGGAAATATGAGGAATCTGTCCCTCGCAGTTATTATCGCATCAACGGGTTGAATACCATTACGTTATCGGTTTCTGTGGCCGGTGATGCGAATTTGATTTCCACTACTGAGACCATTAAAGAAGAGATGTCTAGGCTTCAGAATGACTTCCCCAAAGACATAACCATAAGCATAGGTTACGATGCTTCCGAATTTGTGGCTGAAGAACTGGAAAAGATTTATATCCGTACAGGTCTGTGTCTTCTTATCCTGCTGATTTTCGTGTTCCTGGTGAACAGATCATGGCGGAGTACACTCATAGTCACGGCAGCATTGACAGTAAACATCCTCATCGCGGTAGCGGCTTATGCGCTTTTGAGGATTCCGGTTCATATTTATACGATGGCCGGGATTACGGTCTCGCTGGGCATCGTCATCGACACGACGATAGTCATGGCCGACCATTATGGTTACTATCGGAACCGGCGCGCCTTTCCGGATCTTGTGGCGGCGATACTCACGACGGTGGCGGCGCTCTTGCTGATTCTGCTCCTTCCTGAATCGGAACGTGGAAACTTGACAGACTTTATCTGGGTGATAGCCATTAACTTATGTATATCGCTTGCCGTCGCGTTTTTCTTTATACCGGCGCTTATGGAGTATTTTCCTGTGAAGCGGACAGCTTATTCGTCGTCGTTCAGAAGACTCCGCCGCGTGGCCAAATGGAACCGTCGCTATTCCCGTTATATATCATGGGGAATCGGGCATCGCTGGGTGTATATCCTGATATTTATAATCGTGTTCGGACTGCCGTTGTTCCTGATACCTCAGCCGGAGGAGAAGGAGCAGGGACCGTTCTATGAAAAATATGTGCGTCCGGTGCTTTCGTGGAGACCTTTCGCTGACAACCGCGTGCGGATCGACAAGTGGACGGGCTCTTCGTTCGGTTTGTTCTACCGTTCCCTCGACAGGGCTAATTTCTATCGCGAGCCGGAAAAGAAGACGCTTTATATATGTGCAGGGATGCCGGAAGGCTGTTCTGTGCAGCAGCTTAACGAGGTAGTGAAATCGATGGAAAATTACTTGGCTTCTTTCGATGAAATCTACGTATTTACCACTCGTATAGAGTCTTACGATGATGCCACTATCAGTGTGGAGTTCCGCCCTGAATTCGAAAATACGTCGTTCCCGTCCATGCTGAAGTCCAATGTGACAAGTATGGCCATAAACTTCGGAGGTGCCAACTGGACAGTAAGAGGTGTCGATGACAACTATTTCAACAACAATATCGTATCGGATCATAAGTCCAGCCGCATAGCCCTCTACGGCTATAATTATAAGGAACTTTACGGGTATGCCGAAAAGCTCGTGGAATACCTGTCCGGATACCGTCGCGTTTCCGGTCCTGAAATCTGGAGCTCCGGCTGGAACGGGCGCCCGTCGACCGAGTTCGTGCTGGATTATGACTTCGCCCGTCTCGCTGCCGGCGGCGCCGACCCATACGCCTACTACGGAGCTCTGTCATCGCTCCTGTATGATGAGCGTATCGGGTCAATGCCGATGTCCGGGGAACTGTCCGATGTGGTATTACGGTCTTCTGATACAGATGTTTACGATTTGTGGCATGTCCTGAATGAACCCGTAAAAGTCGACTCGGTGAAAATGACATTGACAGATATAGGGACCATAACAAAGAGGCGCTCCGGCATCGATATCAATAAGAAGAACCAGTCCTACGAGCTTAATGTCTGCTATGATTTCATCGGCAGTTACGAGCTGGGAAAGAAAGTTTCTGATGCTGCGATCAAATACATGAACGACGAGGTGCTGCCGATAGGTTTTCGTGCTGAAAACCCTTATGGAGGATGGTTCGACGAGCACAAGGACAGGTACGCCTGGCTCATATTGCTGATAGTCGCCGTGATATATGTTATGCTTGCAATGGCTTTCGAATCACTGCGTTATCCTCTCGCTACGATTTTCATGATACCTGTTTCCTTCATCGGACTCTTCCTGGTGTTCGGTTTGTCTGACTTTGCATTCGACCAGGGCGGATTCGCAGCGTTTGTGATGCTCTGTGGCGTGGTAGTGAATGCCGGGATATATCTGGTGAATACTTGGCAGGGACAGATGAGGCGCCGTGCCGGACGTTCTTCTGTCAGTGCATATGTCCGCGCATGGAATCACAAAATAAATCCGATAATGCTGACCATCCTTTCGACCATTCTCGGACTTCTTCCGTTCCTTTCCGACGGACCTGAGGAAGTGTTCTGGTTCGACTTCGCCATCGGCACCATCGGCGGAATGATATTCTCCGTGATAGCGCTGATATTTATTCTTCCTGTGTTCCTGATCAGGAAACCGCGGGTCGCTAAAACTCGTCCTTGATGTTGTATTTGTTTCTCTCTGAGGAAGTTCTGGAAATCAGTTCGCAGATGAATCCTGCCAGGAAAAGCATGACACCCAGGATGACGGCCAGAAGTGCGATATAGAATAACGGCTGGTCAGTCACAGGGCGGAAATGCATGCCGCCTGCCTGGTGGATAAGTTTCGCGGCGATGAGAATTACGGCGATTATGAATCCGCTGAGGAACATCAGAATTCCGGTGAAACCGAAGAAATGCATAGGCTTCTTGCCGAAGGTGCTGAGGAACCACAGCGACAGCAAATCCAAGAAGCCGTTCACGAAACGCTCCAGACCGAATTTGCTCTTTCCGTATTTCCTTTTCTGGTGATGGACAGGCTTTTCCGTGATTCTGTCGAAACCTGCATTTTTCGCAAGGTAAGGGATATAGCGGTGCATCTCGCCATAGACCTCTATATTTTTTACAACCTCGTTCTTATACGCTTTCAGTCCGCAATTCATGTCGTGAAGGCGGATGCCGGTAATCCAACGCGCGGTAGCATTGTACAACTTGGAAGGGAGATTTTTCGTCAGTTTGTTGTCCTGGCGGTGCTGTTTCCATCCTGAAACCACATCCCAATCCTCTTCGGTAATCATTCTGTACATCTCCGGAAGCTCGTCAGGGGAGTCCTGCAGGTCTGCATCCATGGTGAAGACGACACGTCCCTCTGCGGCCTTGAATCCGTGGAACAATGCCGCAGATTTGCCGTAGTTTCTTCTGAAACGGATACCATGAATGCTTGAGTCTGAGGCAGATAATTCTTTAATGGTATCCCATGAGCCGTCGGTGCTTCCGTCATCTATCATGATGATTTCATAGGTCCAACCTTCTTTTTCCACGACTCTTCTGATCCATGCTACAAGCTCGGGGAGAGATTCTTTCTCGTTCAACAGTGGAACGATGATGCTGATATCCTTAGAGTATTCCATGTCGTTACTGCTCGTCAGTTGAATTGTCATCTTTGAAAATATCTCTCGGCGGAATGGCAGTCGAGAAAATCTTCGCTACCACAGTACCATAGAGGAAACAATAAATGAATGTCGTGAAAAATGAAATATGCGGCAACCAGCTCATCATCCGCTCTATTGCGATCCTCTCGCTGTCCCCCAGAGGCGTCACCGAAGTATAGCTCTGCATCGCCGTGTCGACTATCTCCTGCATCGATCCCTGCGAGATCAGCAGGATGTTCGCCAGGCTGATCGCCGATACTATTAGGGCTGAGGTCAATGCTATCAGAACGCCGAATCTGAATGTGGTCTTATTCTTTATGCCAGAATAATTTATGGCGAATTTGAGCATGAAAAATCTGAACAGCCAGAGGCATCCGAGGAACTTCACAAGCCACAGTGCCAAGTTAATCAGCGTGCCTGCAAGTCTCGCCCCGAAACTGGAGCCTAAGAGATAGGTAAAAAGGGCATTGACCAAAATTATGGCACCGGTGAAAAGGCCGAGCCAGAGGCCGGCTTTCGCGGCTTCGTTCCAGATTATGCTTTTATCTGCTTCGATTTTCATGTTTCTTATATTTATAGGGCAAAGATACACAAAAAATTGCTATCTTTGCAGTCTTGACTAATAATATGGCTAATCAAGTTTAAGTACTTGGTTTGTAAATACTGGTTAGTCCAATTTAATTATTACAGTTTTTAAGTTATGATTAACATTACATTTCCTGACGGCAGCGTCAAAGCCTTTGAGAAAGGCGTAACAGGTTATCAGATTGCAGAAAGTATCAGCCCAAGGCTGGCAGCAGAAGTTTTGGCTGTTTCAGTGAAAGCTGAAGGCGATACATCAGTAGGTAAGGGTACAGTTATCGGACTGGATACTCCTATCGAGGAAAACTGCACTGTGAGACTTCTCAAGTGGGAAGACGAAGAAGGCAAGCGTGTATTCTGGCACTCTTCAGCTCACCTTATGGCGCAGGCCCTCGAAGCATTGTATCCGGGAGTCAAATTCGGTATCGGCCCGGCTATTGAAAACGGATTTTATTATGACATCGACCTTGGAGGAAAACAGCTTACAGATGCTGATTTCCCTGCTATCGAGAAGAAAATGCTGGAACTTGCGAAGAGTAAAGAGGCTTTCAAGTGCACACATGTTTCCAAGGCTGATGCCCTTAAATATTTCACAGAGAAGGGTGACGAGTATAAAGTAGAACTTATCAACGAACTCGAAGACGGAAAGATTACATTCTACCAGAACGGTAACTTTACAGACCTTTGCCGCGGACCGCATTTGAGAAATGCTGAAGTGATTAAGGCTGTGAAACTTACATCTATCGCAGGTGCATACTGGAGAGGTGACGAGAAACGTCCTCAGCTTACCCGTGTTTATGCGATAACCTTCCCTAAGAAGTCACTTCTGGACGAGTACCTCGTTCTTCTCGAGGAGGCTAAGAAGAGGGATCACAGAAAACTCGGAAAGGAGATGGGTCTTTTCACATTCTCTTCCCGCGTAGGTCTCGGTCTTCCTTTGTGGTTGCCAAGAGGTGCTGTCATGAGACTTCAGTTGGAGAACTTCCTCCGCAAGAAACTCGACGAGTTCGGATATCTCCCTGTTGTTACTCCGCATATCGGAAGCAAGCAGTTGTATGTGACTTCAGGACACTATGCAAAATATGGTAAGGATTCATTCCAGCCGATTCATACTCCACAGGAAGGTGAGGAATATATGCTCAAACCTATGAACTGCCCTCACCACTGCGAGATTTACCGTTCAGAGCCTAGGTCTTACAAGGATCTTCCTTTGAGATTTGCTGAGTTCGGTACTGTTTACCGTTATGAGCAGAGTGGTGAGCTTCACGGACTTACACGTGTGAGATGCTTTACTCAGGATGACGCTCACTTGTTTGTGCGTCCTGACCAGCTGAAGGAAGAATTCGAGAAAGTCATTGACCTTATACTTTATGTATTCGGAACTTTCAAGTTCCAGAACTTTACCGCTCAGGTGTCCCTCCGCGACCCTAACCACAAGGAGAAGTACATCGGAACTGACGAGAACTGGGATAAAGCAGAGCAGGGAATCATCGAAGCTGCTGCTGAGAAGGGACTTAAGACCGTCGTTGAATATGGTGAGGCCGCATTCTATGGTCCTAAGCTCGACTTCATGGTGAAGGATGCTCTCGGAAGAAAGTGGCAGCTCGGAACTGTACAGGTAGACTATAACCTTCCTGAGAGATTCCAGCTCGAATATACTGACAAAGACGGTTCCAAGAAACGTCCGGTCATGATTCACCGCGCACCGTTCGGATCTATCGAAAGATTCACCGCTGTGTTGCTCGAACATACCGCCGGTCACTTGCCTCTCTGGCTCGCTCCGGATCAGGTGAAAATACTGCCAGTCAGCGAAAAATATGCGGATTATGCAAAAAAAGTTTGTGATTTGATGAAAAAATCCGATATTCGCGCTTCCGTAGACGATCGTAACGAGACCTTGGGTAAGAGAATTAGGGAAATTTCCCTCCTCAGAGTCCCTGTTCTTGTGATTGTCGGCGAGAAGGAAATGACTGACAATACACTTTCCGTACGTCATGAAGGCGTGGACAAGGGATCTATGTCAGTAGAAGACTTTATAGGAAAATTCACGGCTGCATGCGCTAACTATGGCGCTGAGCTTTAGGATATACTTAAGTTTCGCATTTGCGAAACACCGCTTTTAGAGCCCGAGGGGGCGAAAGCAAGTCCCTTCCCCGAGGGGAGGGATTTAGGGTGAGGGTAACGTGCACAAAAAAAGTGCGTGGGGCTTACAGCCTTCGAATGAGTGATAACCCTCAAATGAGCGCTTGTGCTCAGCAAGTTTGACAACTTGCGAAACTTAGGTGATGTATAATTTAAACAGATAGGAGGATCGATTTATCGCAACGCCTTTTAAACCACACTTTGGTGGCCCGAAGCCATCAGGTAACAGACCTTCCGGCGCACCTAAGCCGAATAGTCCGAAGCCGGCAGGACCCCGCGACAGCAGAAATGCGCCGCGGCATAAAGATGAGAATGAACTGAATATAAATGATGAAATCAGGGCTACTCAGGTTCGTCTCGTCGGTGACAATATCCCGGAACCGGGAATATATCCGATCGCTCAGGCCATGAAGATGGCTGACGAGATGGAACTTGACCTTGTTGAGATTACTGCCAAGGCTGACCCTCCTGTGTGCAAGATACTTGATTATCAGAAGTATCTGTACCAGCAGAAGAAAAAGGCCAAGGAGATGAAACAGAACTCCACCAAGATCGTCATAAAGGAGATCCGTTTCGGTCCTAATACCGATGAACATGATTTTCAGTTTAAACTGAAGCATGCTCAGGAGTTCCTCTCAGAGGGTTCCAAGGTAAAGGCGTCGGTATTCTTCCGCGGCCGTTCTATCCAGTTCGCAGACCAGGGCGAGAAGCTTCTTCTCCGTTTTGCTGTAGAGTTGGAAGAGTACGGAAGGGCAGAGCACATGCCTCAGCTTGAAGGCAAGCGAATGATCATGATGATCGCTCCTGTTAAGAAGAAGTAAATAATAGCCTTCTGAGGATGAAAATCCGGGTGAAGGCTACATATAACTAATTAAAAATTTTTGTAAAATGGCAAAGCTTAAGACCAACTCCGGTGCTAAAAAGCGTTTTGCGCTTACCGGAACGGGAAAAATCAAGAGAAAACACGCTTATCACAGCCACATTCTCACCAAGAAGACCAAGAAGCAGAAAAGAAATCTTGATCACTTTGCATATGTCCATGGTGACGATGTAAAGAGAGTTAAAGAGCTCCTGGTTATCTAATTATTATTTTTTATTTAATGTAATTCAGAGGGAACAAGAGTTTCTGCATCTCTTCTTCGTTCATGTTCTCTCGCAAAACGACCGTGCATCCCGTATCGACAATAGAATGTTCGGGCTGGTTACCCTTTAAGGTTTCTAGTGCTGCACCAAAAGCAAGGTAACCCATCTGGAACGGCTGTTGAACGGTCAGGAAATTGACGACACCTTCCTCCATCAGCGCGACAGTGTCGTTGTTGGCATCAAAACCACCCAAGATGATGTCATCACCCCTGCCCTGCTGAATCAACGCAGTGCCACAGCCGGATGTACGAACCTCATCCACTGCAAAAATAGCTTTCAAATCAGGATTAGCAGACAACACATCCACAGTCTGTGTAGTACACAGGTTGATATCCGCCTCGGAATAAAGCGTGCCGAGCACTTTGATTTTCGGACAATTTGCGGCCATGTAATCCTCGAAGCCTTTCAGACGGTCTACATTGGCGGTGCTGGCCGGGCTGCCCGCAAACAGATGAACAGCGCCTTCATAATTCATCAAACGAGCCATTTCCTCTGCAGCCATTGCGCCGGCAGCA
>OIXA01000380.1_pt1 | contig 64763 bp, 104 predicted proteins | sample 1587721 | NCBI WGS metagenome assembly OIXA01 (sample SAMEA3888900, study PRJEB22519) | human gut metagenome | biome: human gut; feature: human-associated habitat; material: faeces | place: Denmark | collected 2013
GGAACACAGCCTATTATGTATTCGATTGCAGATGTAACTTCGACAGATGGTAATGCAAATCTTTTTAAAGAAGAGCTTGTGATGCATGGAGGCGGACGTATGCAACTTCCGTTTGCCTGTAAAGCTCCCAAAGGAACCTATCGGGTTGCAATTATTATAGAAAACGAGGGGTATTCCCATCGTTTGGATAATGTGTTTACGTTTATAATAGATTAACTCTCTGTATTTCGATGTGGTGTGGACTGCCTAACCAAGTTTGGAATTAGGCAGTCCTTCTTCTTGTATAGAAGGCTGTTTGCTTCACAATACGGAAATGAAATCGAGTGTGAAAGAAAATAATTTGAAATAAATTTATTAATATCATATTTAACTTTATCAGCATTTTGTTTATCTAATGATGTATATTTATTATTCTATAACATTTTTCTTATTGATGATTCTTTAATATCATTTTTTAATAATTTCTACATATGACCATAATAACCTATAATATTTAATAATAATACATATTCATAATTATTAGAAACAATATCATTCTTTAATAATATATTAAAATCAAGAAGATATTTGTCGTATAAATTAATATTTTTAAAATATTGTATAAGTGAACCAATAATATCATTATTTTTTATTATTTCATTAATTTCTTCATTTGTTAAATCACATATCAATCTATATTGTTGATTTATTCTTGCTTGAATTTCTGTAGGAGACATTAAATATAATATATTTTTAACTTTATTAAATAAGTCATCAGATATATTGAAAATATTATCAACTATTTTTAAATTATTAAATTCTTCTAATAATGTATTTGATATTGCATCTATTAATGATTCCTATAATCTTAATCTTAAACTTCTTGGTATTGTATTATAACAACTCATTATTATAATTATTAAATTTTGTTATTTACAAAATATATTTTCATATATAAGTTTAATATCATTACTTGTTAATTTATGATAAGATTCTTTAATCGATATAGGTTCAACTCTACTAGAAAAATCTTCTATACATTGTTTTGCATCAAATTCTATATTTCTGCCGAGTCCTCTTAATTTATTAATGTCTTTCTCCTTATCTAATATACCATCTTTAACTAATTGATCAAATGCATACTTATCATCTGATATAAAAGTTTTACCACCTTTTTTCCATTCATCTGTATATGTTTCAGATTTAGGATCATATTTAGGATCACAATTACCAAATAAACGTTTTACATCTTTTCTGTATGCATTTCCTTTTTCTGGTATATAACATCTGAATTGTTTACCATCATAATATACCATAATACATATAGGACATTCCCAGTCACCGCCAGCATACATAATAATATACGGACAACCTTTTACAGTTCTAAGACTACCACTGATTTCAAAATTTTCCCAATCAGGTTTAATATCTTTAAAGTCTTTATGAATAGTAGATTTATCATCATAATATGACTGTCTGACTGCACGAGGTAAAGTTGCAATAATTTTATTTGCTGCATTTGTATTGTTTATTTTATCAACAGTGTATGTATCATCTTTACAAACATTTAATATAAATGCTTTAGCTTTTTCAACAAACTAAGTTTCACTTAATTTTGCAATTTTTCTACCACCTTTTCTTAATTTTATATTGTTATATAATGAATAATATTTACTCATAATTAATTTTGCTTAATTTTATTAATCTCATTATTAATGTTTAACAAGAATTTCTTAAATTCATTGATATTCCATCCTGTATATGAATTAAACTCTTCATATTTAATATCTAATGATAATAATTCTCTTTTAATATAATATTCTATATTAGTATTATCTACAATTTCTTTTATATCATATAAGTCATTAACAACTTTATTTTTTATAAGAATTTTCATAGGTGGAAATCCATCTCCTTTGTTAACATTATCATCTGAAACTTCTGAACATATATCATATAATAATTCAAATTCACTGTATGTTAATACATCTATTGTTAATAAATCTTCATTTTGATATGTATTTGGATCCTATCCTTCTAATGTGATAATATCTTCTAAATCCATAAAATAATCATCATCTGTTAAATGATTAATTGCATCAATATCAATGTTTACTGTATATATTTTAGGATAATAATTGTTATCACCACCATCACCATATTCAAATTCGCCTACGTCAAATTGTTCTGTACTTCTATCAAATCCAAGTTTTAAGAAATCCCATTCATCCAATACTCTTGCAGATTTATGTTCTTTCTATGTTTTTGTACCGGTATCATATAAATCAAAATATCCTGTCTAAAATGACCGTAAATCAATTAATGATAAATCCTAATCAAATGATGTACAACCATATAGTAAATAACTTATATCCATATTTTTTGTTATATTCCATTTCTATATAGGCTAATTGAATTTTATACAATTATAAAACATATATGATAAATTTTCAGCACTAGATATATCCCAATTACTTATATCCTAATTAAATGATGAACAACCATAAAACATAGAATCAAATCTTGTAACTTTACTTACATCCCAATTACTAATATTACCGTTAAACGTTGAACATTCATAAAACATATTTACCATTGATGTTACTTTAGATGTATCCCATTTACTTAAATCACAAATATCTTTACATCCGTTAAATGTACCAATCATGGATGTTACATGTGATGTATCCCAATCTGAAACATCCCAAAATATATACTGTCTGTTAAATGTACCAACATTAAATAATTGGTCTAACATAGTAACATTAGAAATATCAAGCCAATTTAAATTGAAAGCATCAACCTTATCTTTATATAATTGTTGTTTTATATCTGCTATTATATGAACCAATTCACTAAAATCTTTTACTTTATATTTAAATGCATCCTAACATACTAATTCTAAATCATCATCAGATACAACCATGCCTTTTAATAATTGTTCACGTATTTTTCTAGCATCATCTTCTAATAAATCATTAGTAATACCTATGTTATCATCATTAAATAATTCATCATCGTCATCATCAAATAACGATTCTAATAATTTCTTTATTTCTTTAATCATAAAAATAATGTGTGTATTTTTTAATAATTACCAATGATAACCTAATTCTGCACCCATTGCAGCTAATACAAGTCTTGATGTTAGTAAATTTCCTAATGTACCTTTTTCATCTATACCTAAACATTTACATATAGCTTTCATAATACTTTGTCCAATTGTTGATGAAACTGCACTTCCCAATAATGCAGTAAATAAACCTTCATCTACTATATCATCCAAAGGAACACCTTCTTTTTTCGCAATTTCATTTGCTTCAACAATATAATCATATACTTTTTTACTATCCATTATTTGTTTAGGTGTATAATTACTTAAATCAATACCTTCAAATAAATTATTATATTTTTCACTCATAATGTTTATTATTTTAGTTAGCTTATTTTAAGATATTTATTTTTAATAATAAATAAGTTAAATAAATAATAAAAAGATAATTCAACTATATGAATTGTTTTTATAAAAGTAAAAAATAATTTTCGAAAATTATAATATGAAAAAAATAACAAAAACAGTAAATAGCATGAGAAGTCAGAAAGCACTTTATAATGCTATTATGGAATCAGTAACTCCTCAGATTGCTAGATTAGTAAAAGAAGCAGAGGAAGCAGATGATGAAGATACAGAGAAAAATGAATCAAACGATGTTGATGAAGCAGCCCTTAATGAACTTTTTGGTTTTGGTTCATCTGTAAAGAAACCAGAGAAAACATTATCTCTTGAAAATTCTGATGATGAAAATGCAGATTTATTTATCGCTTGGTGTGCTTACTATATGTCTAAATGTAGTAATGATGTGAAGAAAGGTATGGATGCATTTTGTAAAGCTTCTGGTGATGTTATTAAGAAAGCACCTATGATGATTGTAAAAGGTATTCTTAAGTTAATGTCAGGCGCAATTAAAGGTTCTGTATTTGGTGTAAGTACAGTTGCATCTGTTGTTCTTAGTAGTATCTCTATGTTGGTCCGTTTAACAGTTTCTGGTGTAGAGAAAGCAAAGGACGCACTTGCACAATTATATAAAATAATTAGTAAAGGTATTACCACATTTTATAAAAATTTTACTGGTGGTGCATAGAAGATGGCTTAGGATTCATCAGATAAATTAACTGTATGGCTTGGTGTTATTTCTGGTGCACTTATGGCATGTGCAAATAAGGTTCAAGGTGCAGTTGAAATATTAGGTAATTTCTTTAAACAAGTTCTTGCAGATGCAAAGGCAAAGAAAGATGGAGCTGTTCTTCTTGTAAAGACATGGTTGCAGGCAAAATCAGAAGCAGTTAAATCATGGATTACTGAAACAGGAGGTGAGATTCGTAAGGCTGTTATTGAAGCATGGAATGCAATGGATAAGAAAGTTCGTAATGCATATGATAAAGTTGCAAAGAAACTTGAAGACTGGATGAATGATATTAAGGAATTAGTTCAGGAAATCAGTACAAAAATTTCTGATGCTGCTGATAAAGCAAAGGATGTTGTTATTGATAAGAAAGATAAGGCACTTGTATGGGGTATTCAGAAAGGTGTTAAGGCTCTTTCAAAGAATTATACAGAAGATCAGGTTGTAGCACTTGTTCGTAAATGTTATAATGAGTCTGTTGTACCTAATACAAGAACTGGTAATATTGTTATTAATGAAGCATATTTACATGCAAAAGGTTCTAGAGCACGTGTACTTTATGAAAGAAAACAAGCACATCGCGGAAAACTTTTAAAATGATTTTAATTAATATATAATGAAAAAGAGATAAATCTATTTGATAGATTTATCTCTTTATTTTTTATAATGTAAATACAGAATATTGTTGTATTGCGTCTACTGTTTGCTGTGCAACTGGAATTTTATATTTAATCAATAATTCAATTAATTGTCGTTGTGTCAATTCAATTTTATCAGATTTAACATAAACATATTCTGTACGAACACCTGTTTTACTTAAATCAATAGGTTTACACTTTTTATCTTCTGTATCAATACTTTTAATATTACTGAAATCAATCGAAATCATATATAAACTAATTATTTTTTAATTATTTATTTATGCAGATTCTCTCATTTGTCTTTCTTTATTCCAACGCTCAAATTCCCTATTTAATTTTTTAACAGACGCTGGTGATTTACCAAATTTTAAGTCTCTAATAAATAATGGTAATTTCTTTTCAGCCTCTTCTTTTATCTGTTTTTTATGAAGTCTATTTTCTCTTAGAATCCATGCATGAATTAAACCATTATAATGCTTTTTACTTCGTACAATAGATTCATCAATAATTTTCTTTTTATTAGAAATTACTTTTCGATTAAAAACTTTTCTCATATTTTAATAAGGATCAATTTTTATATATTCAGATAACATTTTATTTAAATCTAAATATGGTTCTATATTAATATAATTACTTTTATTTTTAAAATTATTTTGTAATTTTTGTTTAAGCTTTTCTTTCTCTTTTTCTGATATATAATTGTTATATGAGTCATTAAGTATTTTATAAATAAGGTCTATTAACTTATTAACGTTATTATTCTTTTCTCTGAATTTAATCATAATTACTTAAAAACTTTAAATAAACCCATAAATTTTTTTTGTTTCATCTTTTCAATTTCTTGTTTAAGATCTGCATTTTCATTTTCAAGTTCTTTATTTTTCTTCTTAATGTCTATATAAAGATTTTCAATTTGTTCAAGATCTTGCTTATAATAATTGAATGCATTTTGATGTTCTTCTTTATTACAATGATTTATACATTTAACAAACATTTCAATAAGAAGAACAGATGATTCTTTTTGCAAATCTACTAACATTGCATTTTTTCTATCACTGTCATTATCGAAATCGAGTCCTTCATATTCTTGCGTTTTCTTTGCAAGAATTGCAGTTGATCTTATTTGATATTCATTAAATAAATCTTGAATAAATTTTCTGATACTATTAATTATATCTACTTCTTCTTTTGTTTTACCTTCAAGATCTTTTGCATCCCAATTAATTTGAGAACATACATTTTCAGGATTTGTACCGGCTTCTTTAATTGCATCAAGTTCTTCCTGTATATTACTTAACTCATTTTGAAATAATGATTTAATAATTTTATCTCGCTTTGTACTTAAATTTTCCATCTTAATTTTTTATATTGAATATTTAAAATCAAATCTATATATTATATAAAAAAGTAGTATATATGTTTGACTTATTTTTATTTAAACTAATTCATAATATGTCAATACTTTACAATATCCACAATCCCATGAATCATAATAAAATCCATTTATACATGCTACTACATGTCCCCTTAAATTTAATAAAAAATGACCATTATTATGTTGTTTAACAAATTCACTTACTGTTAAACGATGCTGTCCTTTATGCAGTTTCCCAAATGAACGTTTAATATAACCATGATTTTTTAACCAAAGTTCTATAATTTTCCATTCATTCGGCATACGTTTCTTTTTTCTACCTAAATCACAAAGCTCATCATAACATGTTATCCAATCTCTATCAGTCAATTTCATCATTGCACGTATTGCACAATCATCTGCATTCTTTTTTTGTGATTCAAATTTTATATAACGGTCATCCATAATAAACAATATAAATTTATATAATAATATATTAAACTATTTCTTAAAACGGTAAAATCTGGAAACACACCATTCCCAGACTTTACTATTACATATCATATTCATGTTTCTTATCTAATTCAGAATCGATTACTTTATAAAAATCATATATATATTGATTAAAATAATCATTAAAGAAATTATATATTTTCTTTGCAGTTATCTTATCATTTCTTGTTAATTTATAATCGAACCTTTTTATCTTTTCAATATAATCTTTATCTATTCCAAAATCTCTTACATTCAATTTTGTTAAGAAATAACCTAAATAAAATACAGGTCTTATCTCGTTAGGATCTTCATCCATAAAATGGAATAAAAAGAAATAAAATAAATTATAATAATTAGAATCAATAAAATGATTAATTAATGTACATACACGTTTAAACCCATGATTACCGTAACATATTAAATCAATCTGCTGCTGTGTTAATGCATTTATTTTATTTTGTATACATTCAATTCTATTCAATTTTTCTGATGGTGATAATAATGATAACATTCTTGTAGCAAATAAAAAATCTACAGATGAAATATCAATATCATTTTTCAAATAATGTACAAGTGTTATATTATCTTTTATATATACTCTATGTGTTAAACAGAATTCTAAATAAAATAATTGAGTTCTTAGATAATGTTTATATTTGTTAATATCTGTAGATACATAATGTACATTTATAAAAATATACATTCCATCATCATTTAATTTAATATCTACATATTGATAATCATTTTCATCATAATAATGAACATATATAGGAACTGTATCACCATTTTGTGTCATACAACCATATATGGCATACATACTTTCCGAATTCAATTCATATTTAATTGATAATTCAAATTCATGTTCAAAATTTTCTTCTATTGCAATATCAATAGCTTCATCTGCAATTTTTGTATGAATTAAAGAGCATTTTGAATAAAATTCTTTTAATGAATTATATCTATATGTAGGAATTATTTCTCGTATTTTATTTACAATACATTTATTAAACATTGTATTAACTAATGTTATTTAATATATTTATTAAATAATTACTTTACTTATATCTATATGAAATACGTCCCTTCGTCAAATCATATGGAGACATCTCTACCTTTACCTTATCTCCAGTAATAAGTTTAATATAATTCATTCTAAGTTTACCTGCAAGTACACAACTAATTTCAAATCCATTTTCTAGCTCTACTTTGAACCTTGTACTTGGAAGACATTCTGTAATAATGCCATTCATTTCTAATGCTTTTTCTTTTGCCATGTTAAATTATAAATTTTATTATTCATATGAGAAATAAACATCATGAGTTTTATACTCATCATTCTCATCAAATACAGATATATTTATCTTATTTCCTTTAATACATCTAATAAGCAATTTTATAATATCTTTAAATGTTAATTCTATACCTTCAATATAAGGACCTTTTTCTGAAATCCTTTTTCTTATAATAAGTTTATTTTGTAAATCCATAATAATTATAAATAATTTTATGAGGGAATTTTACGTAATTTATTAATTTGACAATTAGTATTTTTTTGAATATCAGTTAATCGTTCTTGTCCATATATATTTAAACCATGTTTATGAATATTAAAACATATTTCTAAATTTAAGATATTATTATTAAGAGTTTCTATATTTTGTTCTAATATATCTAATCTGTCTTGAATATGTTTTAACTTTGTTTTTTTCTTAAATTTAATCATAATTAAAGTATTGGACTACCAGTTGAATATCTGGTATAAATTCTATGTTTATGCATATTAAATTTATTACGTAAATATTCATAATTTTTAATTATATCTTCTTGTGTATCAGTTAGATTTTTTAATGTATCTAATATATTATCAATAGAATTTTCTATAACAGATATACGATCTTTTTTCTTTTCTTTAAATTTAATCATATGGTATTAATTTATGAAAACTAATGTGTTGTTGCATTGCTTTTTCTGATATATGACTTTTTGTATAATGATTATGATTCAAACAAAATTGTCTTAATGAATCTGTATTATGATCTAATGCTTTAATATTAGAATAATATGAATTAATTAAATTAATGAATTTGTTATATTCATCTATTGTTAATTCTTTTTTCTTTTCCTTAAATCTAATCATAAAAATCTAATCATATTACATTTTATATTCAACCTTTTCATCTGTTCTATGTGAACATGTTTCGATCATACCACACTCAACAATATGTGAATGTCTGTTATATGCTGTTTTAAACCTTGTAAGATCTAAATATATCTTTTTAATTTTATCTTTTATTTGTTTTTGATCATTCATTATATTATCTAAAAACTCATAAATATCAGATAATTCATTCCTAATAGGTTTATCTTTCTTTTTAAATTTAATCATTATTAAAATTAAATTATAATTAAAATTATCGAGTAATAGAAATATTCAAATCATCAAATACATTCTGATCTGCAAGAAAAATCCATCTATATTTTCCTTCAGATAAACCACATTGTCCTACAATACAATTATCAGATGCATAGATATAGTAATATTGTTCTCCTATACCTCTTGTTCCATATGATTTAATCCATTTTGACTCATCTATAAATTTATCAATGTCAAAGATTTTTGTAACATTCTTATTATAATTACCAAATATACAATACCAATTATAATCGTCATATTTCTCATCTATGACTTTTAATTTCATTTCCTTAATAACATCTAGTATTTTACTAAAAAGTGTCTTAGAAATGAAATCTGATGCCTTATATCGAGGATATTTATTAACAAGACTATTATCATTCATTGACGTAACAAATACTTTCCAGTTAACTGGATTAAAACAACTCTTTGCTTGTTCCTCTCTTTTATTTGTTGTCTCAAATAATATATTCATCGTATCTCTTATCTCTTTATTCATTATACTATTATAGTAATATTTAAATTAATTATTATAATAATTAAAAATAAAAAAGTCTATAACCATACAAAGTTATAGACTTAAATTTATTATGCTTGTTTCTTATTTAATGCATAAAAATAATTCTTTATGTTTTTCTGTAATTTTTCCATTAATAATGTTATTTATGCACTTTGTTTTCTATGTTCAAGAATATGTTTTAATTCTTCATATTCTGTATTAGCTATTTTCTTATCCATTTTTGCTGCTTTTCGCAATGCAAAATAATGTGTAAGAATAGCGGGGACTACAGCATTCGGATCTTTTTTGTAAACAGCTCCGGAACATGTTTTAATTTCATCAGATTTTGGTATATAATTCTCATCTTTAAACAAAAATGATTCAGGAGAAATCTGAAACTGTCTCATAATAGATGGATATAGTGCAAATTTGTTATTATTGAGTTGTTTATCTCAAATCTTATTTTTCAATAAGTATCGGACTATATCATTAACCTATATAATAGGTTATTCGGCACTCGTGGATATATTATATTCTAATAAAATATTAGTTTCAATATCTAGTCTCTGAACTTTTTACAATTATTTAAATTGTAACTTAGTTGCTGATTGGCATATTACTTATTCATCACGAATTTTCATTTAGCTTTCCAGCAGTTCACCGAATTTTCATCTGTTACTTACGCAACAGCGGCGCCACTTCTTGTTAACGCGAAATCTAATCCACCTATGTATTTGAAGATACCGGGTCTAGTAGGCCATACGAAAGCGCCCTGATAATCCCCATCTGAATTGTCTGTTTTTTTATAAGATTTCTCTGGTATTACTTTATAATTTGGATACACAAAGTTACACATTACGACATGTGTAGGTTGAATTGTTGAGAATGCAACATTTAATTCAAGTCTAAGTTCGCATGCGAGCATATACCAGATTTCTGCTGTTTTTAAGAATTTATCGATATGTTCTACTAATATTGTATCGATGCAATTATAAAATACATATTCTTTGAAATGTTCTTCATAGAATTCTTTGAATCCCCAAGGGTGATTAACTTTTTTGATACCTAATGCTTTTTCTGCAACGAAATCAAGTGTATTATTTTCTTTAGGTTGAATAGTCATATCCCATGTTTTATATACGAGTAAGTAGTCATATATAATTTTGTGCATTGGTACTTTAACATTAATTGTTTTTCCTCCAGCACGTGGTGTAATTTTAAAGTTTGTAAATGTTCTGGTAGGAGATATTCTTTCAATATCAATATTATTGATTTTGCATCTATTATAGATATATAACCAGTCGAATCCGAGGAAATTCCAACCAGACATTGCAGTAATTGGTGTGATGAAGTCTATGAAGTCTTCAAGCATTTCTCTTTCAGTTGGAAAATATCTGAATTCGAATTTATATCCTTTAGTTATATGGGTACCATTATTTTTTTCTGAATATTGTTCTATTTGTTCTTGAATCCAAATTTTTTCTTCTTCCGTTAGATTTTTCCTGGACCAAATAATTGTTTGTGGAAATTTGGTCATTGATATTGTATTGATTCTTGTAGATGCTTCTTCTGGATCAGGGAAACCATCTTCAGAAACTTCTGTTTCAATATCACACCACCATGTTGGTGGAATATTCATTTCAAATAATGGGTCTACTGCTTTTCCAAATGAATTTAGAATTTCATTTATACGAAGTTCTGGAAGTTTATCTACCGGATTTCTTCTAACCCATTTATTATCATATGATTTCCATTGATGCATAACAGGTGTTCCATCTGGATTGAACTTATATTGTTTTGTCGCAAAATCATATTCTTGAAATGGTTTATCTGCATTTGCTTTATTTGTATATTTCCATTCGAACATTGATTCTTTAGGAACAGGATATTGTAAAAATTTAACATCTCCTTTTTTATCTACATATGAAACAAGTAATTTTTTAGTAGGTGTTCCATCTGGTAATATAAAATCTATCTATTCTTTATTAATAATCATACTTATATTAATGATATATTTTGTTAATAATTATAGTAAGTTAATCAGTATAAGTTTAGATTACTTTACTGATTAACTTAAGTTTTAATGCTTCATCTGCTGTTATTACCCAGTCTTTTTTCTTATCGTAAATATCATCAAGATCTGCTTTTGTAATTGCTGTTTCTTTCATGAATAAATCAAATATCATATCATTTAAGCGTTTTGCTTCTTTAACAGAATCTTCAAGTTCAGCAACTTTACCAACAGCAAGTGATGAAACCGTATGAATCATAAATGTTGTATTTTTATATGCAAATCGTTGTTCATATGGAACTGAGAGAAGAATAAATGTACCAGCAGATAAACATGCACCAACTGCATATATATTAACTTTACAATGGTTATTAAGATTTCTTAACATATCATGTATAGCCCAACCATCATAACATGCACCACCAAAAGTATTAAGATATACATTTACATCAGGTGGTGTAATTTTTTCCTTTAACTTTTGATTAAATGTATCTTCTAATATTTTGGTATTTTCTTTTATTATTTTATTATCTTTTATTATTAAGTTATTACAAAATTTAACAGTATCACATGATGTAACATTATCTATATCATCATTAATGTATAATACTCTATCTGATAAATTGAATGTTTGTAATTCGTTTGTCATCTACTTTATTATTATAATTTAACTTTATATGTTATATAAAGGAAATTAACTTTTGTTTGAAATAAAAAAGGATATTACAATTGTTGTGTAATATCCTTTAATATATTAATTTTTTATCTTCTATCACCAAAATGTCCTTGTGTTACTCTTGTTGAACTTCTTCTTGAACCAAATCCATTAGGTCTCCTATTAGATTGTTGACTATTAAAATTTGGTCTTCGATCCATTGGTGGACGTTGTTGATTTCCAAATGATGGTTTATGATTTGGCTTACCATAATTAAATGGTGGTCGACTATCATGCGGTCTTCCATAATTTGGATTTCTATGTGGTCTCATAGGTGGACGTTTAAATTCATAATTACGTGGTCCTGGTCTCATATAATGTCTATACCCTGGACGGTAATGATATACATATCCATGAGGTCTGCAATAATGAGATGGATAGAAATACCAATAGTTATTATATCTATATGGATAATAATATATACCTCTATATAAATAGTAACTTAAAACGTTATCAATATAATATGGTGTTCCATATCTAACAACTGTTGAAAATGTAACAGATGGTATTGTATATGTATCATCATATTCATATGGTGATTGTGCAGATGCATATGTAGTAGAACAAGATGCAAATGTAATTACAGTAATTAGTAGAATCAAAAAATATTTAATCTTATTCATATTTTTAAAATTTTTAATATTTATATATTAGTATATATAAAAATGCTATGGGCAAATTCATATATGTTAATATGAAATACCATATATTTTTATATTACAAAGATACATAAAATATTTTAATTATGAAAATTATAAGTTAATTTACATATCTAATAAATAAAAAAAGTATATATATATTTTATTATTATGGATTCTAAATAGATAGGAAAATTAATATATGATTTAGATTTAGGAAAATTTAATAATAAAACAAAATTATTTGAATCAAATAATAAAGATAATTGGTGGAGAGATGAAGAATCATTTAATACAATAAAATATCATCCATTAAATTCTAATACAAATAATTTATTATATAAAGAATATGAACAGGAATATTTATATGAAGGATTAATATGTTCAGCAGATCCAAATAAAACAAAAGATATATTAAATAGGAATGCAATGGGTTTTATACATGATATAAGAATTGTTTATAATCCATTATAGATAGATATGAAAACACCTGTAATAGATTTTTTTATATATAAAGAAGACTATTATGATTTAGAATACGGAAAATTAGCTTATAATGAATTATTAACATTAATTAATAATTTAGGTTATTTCGTATCAGGTAAGAAAGAATTATCAACTATTATTAATATTGTTATAATGCCGAAATTTTTATATGAAGTTACAGATGAGATATATAAAGAAGATGGTATATTATATCATATAACACCGTTATAGAATAAAAAGAAAATTTTATAGAAAGGATTAATTCCAAAATATAAAAATTATAGATTAGATAATTATCCAGATAGAATATATTTTTATAGAAGTAATCAAAAAAATAAATTAGATTTATTATGTAAAAATTTATCATGTGATACATGTATAAAAGAATGGTTAATTCTTAAAATTAATCTTAAGGATAAGAGAAGTTATAAAGAAAATGATAAATCTACAATGTATCGTTTTTTTGAAGATCCAAAATCATAGTATGGTGTATTTACATACGAAAATATAGATCCACAATGTATAGAATTTTATAAAGAAGTTAAATTATAAAAAGAAATGGTTAGATTCTTTATTTCGTTTAAGAATCTAACCATTTTCTTATTTATGCCTGATAAGAATACTTGTCAAACATTGAATCAATATTAGAGGGATGCACAGCATTAATGCCGATTTCATCACATTTTCTTAATGTATCATGAAAATCATCTATAAGACATACATCCTTAAGATCCCACTTCATCTTATGAGCAAACTGCTCAATAAAGACATGCTTGAAATTTTTATTTCCAACGAACATTCGGTTCTCAACAGGAATTTCAGGAAAATATTTATCAAGCCATTCATTCTTCTCCTTCCACGCAATTGAATTGGCACATGCAGTAACAATATATACATTATTCATGTCATAATGTTCCTTTACAAAATTAATAACATGTTTCACAGGTTTCAGATTTTTAAATAGTTCGCTACTTACAAAATCAGAATTACCATGAATGTCAAGTTTTGCTTTGCCATAACAGGCTAATGTGCCATCCATGTCAAGAAGTAAATACTTATTAGTAAAATAATCAACGCGTATGAATTCATCTACTAATGGAATGTATTTATTCTTACATGCTTCAATACGTAAGTTTTTCTTATAAATATCTTCAACTGGAACTTTACGAGTTCGCCCTTGAAGTCTCTTTATACAAACTTCTACTGGAGTATCGAAGAATACGCAAGTAATCTTATCTACATTATGTTCTCTCAAATAATCTATAATACTAAGATTATAATGATTATTAATTCCACCACCATCAAGAATAATATTAACGTTTAGATTTTTTGATTTTGTAATTTCAAAAATCATTCGTCTTGCTAATTGAACAGAATCCTCATGAACAACTTCAGGATGTTCATCAGTATATCCTTCTAACATAGGTTTAATTTCATCAGCAGAAATAATCCATGTAGAATTATCAATTAAATTATTCTCTAATACCTCATTAATTTCTTCAAATGAATAATTATCAAATGGATGTGTTGTTGATAATAGGGTTGACAACATATCACATAAATGACCTGCATCTGAATAATTATTTGATATAAACGTAGACTTGCCAGAACATGGCAAACCTACGAAATACATAAACTTACTGATCATAACCTATTATAAATTAAATTGATCTTTAATTCTATCCCATTTTCTATGTAATATATCTGTACATTGTATAGCATAATTATATAACTTAATAACATCGTTTTTTCTAGAAAAATATGCTTGTATACAATTATGATTATCTATACGTAAATGAAAATTAATATTATAATACTAATTAATAAGATTAAATAATTCAATATATAAAGATTTCCAACTTATATGATTACTTATGGATATTGATATACTATTTCTTGATTTAGAAATACATCCATCACCATCTAGAAATCCTATTAAAAAATATATTAAATATACCTTATCATAGAATATTGAAATATCTGGTGGATTATATGTTTTCTACTTATTTATGAGATTAAAAGTTTTTAACCATTTTTCACAAAATGATTTATCTCCTATACGTATATAGCAATTCATATATTTTCCAAAAGTAGAATTTGCTTCATGCTCTCTAACATTTGTATTTAATTTATCTGCTAATAACTATAAATTATGTTTATCTTTATTAGAAAGAGATATAATAAATTCATTTCTTGCAGATATACAACCATCAGCCATAAAAAATCCCCACCAATAATAGACTTCTTTGTTATTTAAATTATTCATAAAATTTAAATTACCATGTCTACGACGATTTATATTATGTGAAAATTTCATTCGTTCACACGCTTGAAACTAAATAGCATTATAACTAAGATTTGGAAATGCATCTAATAATTCCTATTTAGATGCATTATACCATAAATCTCTTAATTTTTCATTATTTTCATTAGTCCACTTAAAATTACAATGTATTTGTAATTCATGAGCTTTCTTTTTAATTGCACTTTTTGTTCTATTTGGTAATAATTTAATACATTCAGTTAATCCTGATATAGGATAATACTACTTTAATATATTAATTTCATTATCAGTCCAAAAATTATACATAGAAAATTAATATTAATTTTAGATTGTACCATCAAGAAGTTTATGAACTGCATCTTGACGTGTTTTACGAATTTCTGCAAGTGTAAACTCTTTTACAAGCTTACCGTCTTCAAACACCGTCTTCAATTCATTCTTATCTGATGCTTCATCTTCAATAGAAACACGATCAATAGGTTTATAATTACCATTTTCATCCTTTACAACCATAATAAGACCACGATGTGATTTCTTTGGTGTACCAGTAACAGTCTTTGGATCTTTAAAAATTTCAATAGATTTACCATTTACAGAGCACCATGTTGCCTTACATGCAAAAGCTAATTGATCTCTAGTATTCATTTGATAGGAAAATGCTTAGAAATATTGTTTTATATGTTCATAAATATTGTCTGTAAATAACTCTGAAGAATATGTTGTATATTTTCTAATATCTTTATATTCCTATAAAATTTTTTGTTCTAAACAAAATGCAGTATAAAGTTCATATTGTTTATAATGTAATATTTCAATATCTAATACAATATTAGAATTACGTAAAGCAGATGAACGTAATGAACGTATCCGATACTTAGGAGTTTCTTTCTTAGATATACCTATTTTATAGAGTATTTGATTATTAGTTTTATCAATAACTTTTAAATAATACAATATTCCTGTATGTGATTTTTGGTCTGGATGTTTATTAAACCAATCATGATTATAACCGCCAGGTACATATCCATTTAATATAGTTCTTTCTATTTTACATTTAGGACATTCCTAATCAGCACCTAAAAATTTCTGTACTCTTTTTTCAAACATTCCATGTTTTGGACAAATAATCTAAATTTTAGATTGTTTTGTTTTATAAAAGTCTCTATTACTTTCTGGATATGTATAATAATCACCATATTTTTCTTTACACATACCTATAATCTAATCATATGTAAATGATTTATGTAATGCTCTCATTTTATTACCGCATAAAGGACATCCATTTTTATTTCCTTTCATTATATGTGTACGAGCTAATACATTAAAAGCACCATGTATAGGACAGATAACCGTTATTTCTGAATTTACTAACCCGGTCCAGTTATCTAAATTATATGTAAATTTATTATTATATTTTTTATTAGCTATTTCTAAAAATTCTTCTTTTGTTATTCTGGATTCAATTTGAGCTTTTTTATTTGCTAATGTTCCTTTGTATGTTTTATCTTTATATTTCTATGCACACATTGGACATCCAAATTTATTTCTTAAATGATCCATCGGGCGTTGCCAGAATGTTCCATGTTCTGGACAAATTATTTCAACTGGAGTTCGCATAGTTATATATTTTACTTTACTATAATCAAACTTACTATTGAATAATTTTTCACCTCTATTTATGAAACTTTGTTTATAAAACTCATTTCCACGGACTATTTCTTCACCCTCATCATTACATGCTAGGGGCAAGGCGCTTCCACCATTATTGGAATCTAATGGCGTACTCCCCGAAGGGATAGTCTCTGAACCTTCCTAATGAGTAGTCAAGTCATTAGGCTTGGCTGCAGATTCTTGTACTATATTTTTTATTAAATTATCTGACATCTAAAAAGTATTTTTATATTTCATTTTATTTATCGTGATAATAAAATATAAAATATGAATATACACATTCCTGCAATTCACCTTGTTATTCAATGCCACTTACGCAGCAAGGGAGCCATTTTTACAATCTGCCTCAACAGCAGTGTACGCTAACCCAATTCCCAAAATCAAATTAGTAGCAGCAAACATCTTATCTTCAAGTTGTGCATAAATCATTCTTTGACGTTTCATATTGATAGAATCACCATAAAGAAGTCCAATATGTGTATCAAGTACTTTATATCCCTTCTTATTAAATGTTCCACCAAATGTATTCCAAAGAAATTCATATGAACCCATCTTTACAAATTGATCATCTGCTTCTGAATCACCACAAATAATCTTTACAGGATCACCACTATCAGGACGTATAACTACTCGACCATTTCGACTCATAATCTGTTCCTTATACTTAGGTACGATCTTTGTAATAAAATACCAGTAATCATAACCATCTGCTACAATAGAAATAATATCATCAGGAAATTCATCAAGCATTCTCTTAAAATAAATTTCATCATCAGGAATACCAGAATCATTTGTTGCATTTGAACATTCCACTGAATGTTCTGTTGCTGGTACTGTAGCTGCAATTAATTCTTTCTTAGGGTCTGCTTTATAATAGTACTCAATCATTTTAATTGCAGGTACTGATTCAGAACCACAAAATGATGTAAGATGTGCCATGCCTGAAGTGATTGTAGTTTCAAGAGAACTCATGCCTCTCATTGAAAAATCATGACACAAGAAATCAAGGTTAGACAAATCATTAGGATTATAAAAACCTGTTTTCATGGCATGTCTAACAAGTTCACGCCTATAAACATCTGAAATTGTAGCAGATGTCATTGGTTGCCACAAAATATTTGAAAGAATAGACTCCAAATAATTAGTAAGCCAAGCAAAATCAGGATGTGTGTTTGTGATTGTCAAAACTGGGCATCCGATTGGACAATATGAACCTTCAGGAAGTGCCTTAATTCTAATAGGGAGATAACCAAGCTTATGCAAAGCTATAATGTGATCTACACCCACTTTCTTTGCAACTGCTTCACCAAGAAATGATGTAGTTAAATCAGTATATGTTTTTCGAACAGTATCTTCATCAAGATTAAAGAAGAAATTATTAAACGTATTAATAAGATACTTCTTGATAAAATACTGAATACCAAATACAACTACACCTTCATTTGCCTCTGGGAGGTATTTATTTCCTCGTGGTGTAAAATTACTAAAAAGTTGTGTCATTCCCTTAGGGTACATACAGTGATGGCCAAGCTTGTAGCCATCAGTCATAAGCATTGCATTGAGAAGTATGTCTTCTACCATTACATGCTGAGAATCTTTTACGTTTGTCATAAAATTAATTTATTTGTTTTTTATTATTTGATTACAATAATCTGTTTGTTTGATTAACTGTAATCATTATTTATATATTATGTTAACTTTAAAGTCTATATTTTTCATTTAAAAAAATAACATCCTATTTTCACAAACAAGATGTTATTATTTGATTTAATTTTTTGTATGTTTAACCCATAAAAAATAAAAAATATCTTTTTAATTAAGCAACTTCACGTACTTCCCAATCACTGATTTCTACATCATACTTTTCTTTGTTAATTGAAATAGATTTGATGTTCTTAAGCGACAATGTACGATATTCAATAACTGCAGTACTTGCTTTTTTCTTTGGCATAAATCTTTCCATATATGCCTTGTCAACTACAGAAATAGGTTCATCATTAAGAATAATATTATTCTTACAGTAGTTATTTGGAATGTAAATCAAACATACATTACCAGTACTGATATACTGCATGATGACATTCTTAACAATATGACGTCTATTTGTATCAGTTGCCTTATAATCTTCTCCAAGAATTTTACTCATTGTTTTCTCATAATCCTGTCCAAAATGGAAAGTTACAGAGAAACTTGTACGAGGCTGAAAGTCATCCTTGATTCTTTCCTTTGGAAGACCATCGGTGTTGAACTTATTCAGCTTAATATCTGATTCACCATAAACGGTTACATATTTACCATTACACTTAGCATTTGCCATAATGTTGATAAACTCGTCTACAGATGTGATAATATTTGTATTCATAATTTTTATTTTTAATTGTTTATTATTTCATTAACAATACAAAGATACACATTTTATTTTAAATAAAAAAATATATAGAGATAAAAACTATATTTTATTTAAAATTATCTCTGATGAACTTATCTATCACATCTTTTACAGAATTACATTTAAATTGTGTTTCAACATAACTACCAGTCCAATCTGTATGAACTTTAAAGTTATCTAAAAACCATTTAGAAATTTTTTCTTTATTCATCATTTTTGATTTTTTAAGTCATCAACCAATCGTTCTGTTTCTTTTAATAGAAAACGCAATACTATAAATAATCCGCAAAGGATAAAAATAAACATAATCCATAATATAGTATTATTATCATGTTTTCCTATTAATATAAAAAACATAAGTATATCAATACATGTAAACGGGAGAATTAAATATATTATCCAATTGATTATGTGTTTCCAAATTCGTTCTTCTATATAATTATTTTGTTTTATATTATTATTCATATTACTTATTATTTAATTTCTCTTCCTAAAATATTCTTTAATACAAATAATAACATATTATATGCAGTTTCTAACATATTATCATCTGTCGTAGTTTCTGCATGATAAATATCATCATTTTTAATATATTGTAATTGAATACATACAGGAGTAATAACAAGGAAATAATCTAATGTTATAATATCATCAATACGTTTATAAATATCTTCTAATGTATATGTATAAAACCCTAATTTACATTTAATAATAGTATCAATATATTTTTCATTTTTATTTAAATTATATTGCCCTTTACCCATATAAACAAGGGAAGCATCTGAAACATCAAGACCTGCATTAATAAGAGTATCCATCTGTTTCTTCGTTAAAGCTATTCTGTTCATAATTATTTCATTTTTTATATTACAATACAAAGATACATATTTTATTCTAAATAAAAAAGAGAGATACTTTTTATTTTAGTATCTCTCTTAAAATTATTATTAATTATTACATGATATATTGTAAAAGCATTCTTGTTTCTTTATCATTCTTAAGTTTCTTAATAGCTGACTATAAAATTTGATTTACACGCGTTTCCGTCATATCATTTTCTTCTGCAACTTGCCATTTATTTTTTTCTGGTCTTCCATTAATACCGTAACAAGCGCAAACAATTTCACCATCTCTTTTACCTAATATTCTCTTTACATTATCTTCTAATTCACGTTCAAGATCTGCATTATTAAGAGAACTGTCTGGATCTTTAAATGTATTGTTTGATGTCATATCGCCTAATGTTACTTTAGAATCTCCATCATCTCCAACAGATTGATCTAAACTATTTGCACGAGCATTTGCTTGCATTGTCTATACAAATGAATCATAAGTTAAATTAGGATGTTTCTTAATTAATACATTATAAATATCATCAATATCAGGTTCATAACCATTCTTATTATATAAACGTTCTTTTACACGAGCAGCTTCACGAGCAATACTACCCATGTTACGTGGTACTGCCATATGTCCACCAACTTCATCTACTGCCATCATAATTTCACGACGAATATACCAAATAGCATATGATACGAATTTAACATTTTTTTCAGGTGTACTAGGATCATATGTTTCTGCGGCTTTCATAAGACCAATATTACCATATTGAATTAAATCTTCTTTAGGAATATTAAGATTTTTATACTTATTAACAACAGAAACTACAAATGGAAGATTTGCAGAAACTAATTTATTTTTTGCAACTTCTACTTGTCTCTTATTAGGTGAATGCTGAATAATATCTGCAAGTTTACATTCATCATCCTATGATAATCTTTGTTTTTTATTAATTGCCTTTAAATATGCTACAAATGATTTTGCTGTATTTTCATCCTATGTAATAGTAAAATCATCATGTAAATCCATATGCATTCCATTATTATCTTCATTAATAATATTTCGTAATGAACAAGAAATACCTTCCATAAGACTATTATACAATGCTTTCTTTTTATTAATTACTCTCATATTTTATTTAATAAATTAATTTCAATAATTTATTATATTTATCATATATAAAAATAGAGAATAGTTATCTCAACTATTCTCTATTATAATTTAGTTATCCTGTACAATATTTAATATTTGTTTAATCTTTTCTATATCATTATCTGTTATCCCTGTATAATTATCAATGTGCACAAAATTTTTCATTTGTTTGTCTAACATATCTTTATCATCATCTACAATACAATACTCTATATTTAAATCATCACTATTAAAAAAATTTATATCATATAATACAATATTATATGTTTTTGCACTTTTATCTAATACAATCGTTAAAAAATCATCAATTTCTTTTCCACGAGGTATATTATCTAAATTTATATAATTTGGTGTTATTCCGACTATATATTTGTTTAAGGGTTTTAAATCTTTATATCGTTCAAATTCATGTTTTGTTGCTTCTAATGTAAATATTCTCCAAGATGATGATATAACTAATCTTACATTATACTTTTCACAAAGTTCTTTTATTCTAAAAACTGCTTTTTTATCGATAAAAATATCGCCTCCATTTTTTATATATTCTTTTCCTTCGTCATTCTCTGTACACCATATTGCATATTTTTCTGAATTTAAAACTCCATCTATATCTAAAAATAAAAGTTTCATAATTTACAATATATCTTATTTCATTTAATCATCATCAAAATTATCATATATAGAAATTTTATTCTTTTTTCGTTCTTTCTGTTTTTCAATACACGGGAAACAGTATTCACCAATACCTTTTATATATTTTTCATTTGTATATGTTGGTTCACCTTTAAAATTAAAATTTCGTTGTTCACCGTATGCAATATGTTTCTTCTTTTTCCATTTAACAACTTTATCATGTTGTACTTCAATATCTTGAAGTTCTTTATATTTATTTTTTATTTTATATTTTTTGTCGCCTTCTATAACAAAACTAGATGAACCTTTCTTATTAATCTTGTGTGACTGATGATAACTTCTAGACATCCTTTATATTATATATTTTATTTTTAAAATGTTTTAAAAAATCTTGATATTGATCATAATTTAATTCAATAAAATCATATTTTAATTTAAAATCAGTATTATTATTTGATAAACCATAATAAGAATCTGGTTGTTTATACAAAATCTGTTTATTGTAATAAATCTTATATGTATTGTATATACTATTTGAATAACAAGTAGGTTTATATATTTCTATGGAAATAATACTACTTATCGGTATGATTTTACCATCTTGCGTTTTAATATAATCATATTTTTTCTTTAATTTTATTGACATAATTTTTGTAATTAATAACCCATATATTCATCTATTTCATCACATAAATCTAAAAATTCATCCTGTATTGCATTATCCAAAATTTGAAATTCTCTGCGTTCGTTATACTCATCTTCTGATTTAATCACATCAGCCCAATCAGCATCAATATCATATACTTTTCTTGTATCTGTTGACATAACACGAATCATATTATGAATTTCTTTTTGCTTTCTAAAACCATAATCAGAATTATATCGTTCTACAAGAATTTCTTTTTTAAATATAGGAATAATACAAATAAGTTTCGTATTCATTTCATCTTTCTCACATGAATGAATACCAGGAATCAACAATGCAGACTTACCTGTTTCTACATTTATATTATATGATGTATTACTGCGAAGAAATACAAGATCTCCAATTTTAAATTCTGTCATAATTTTAATATTTTATTAATATTGTTTATTATTTACAATACAAAGATACACATATTATTTGAATTAAAAAAATAAAAAAGAAAAATCTTAATATATTATTTCTATAATAAGAATGTATATATTAAGATTTAACGTTTTAAGCTTATGAAATAGTAGATGTAGAGAGACTTGAACTCCCAAATTTCATACCTAGAATAACATGAAATAAACTCAAAATATTATTGAGTTGCGTTTACCAATTTCGCCATACATCTATAAAAAGGTAGTTTCTTATCCGAATGCAGTCTAACTACCAAACCTTGAGTATCACATTTCGTACGTTTCCCAGATATTGTGACATCTGCTTACTATATTACTATAATAAGTTAATCCTTGAATCACTTAAACCTAATTTAATAGGGATACATGTCAATTCATGATTAAAAAGTCTTTAGCTTAACAATATTAAAAATATCGCAAGGATAGCAGCCCTAATAAGATTCGAACTTATAACTTCACAATTAAATATTGTGCGCTCTACCAATTGAGCTATAGAGCCAAGGTTTTATTTTAAATTTCCACGCAATAAAACCTTAGATTTTTGTAGATATGTGTTCATAGTACTTAAACTAATGCTTGTAAATATACTGACGTGTTAACCACTTCACCAATTGCCCATAAATAATATTTAATGTTTTGAATTGAGGGCAATACAGGAATCGAACCTGTGTTTGTCAGTAAAATTCATGATGTATCACGAATGAACTATGACAATCTAACATTTACTGTAATACTAAAGCTCTTGACCCAATGCTAATGCTAAAATCTAGGATTTTGTTTATGCTAAATGTAATCAAGCTAATGCTTTAGTCAATTTACATTATTTATATGTTGAATAATCTATAAAGTCTATTTTATTCTGAAAATAATTTCGCTTAAATAAATATCATAAATGAAATAGTTATTGCAACTTAATGAAAAAGGATAATTATCTATATGAAGAAATGATGCAGGATATTGCTGTTATCGTTAAGCATAGAATAAATGAAGCATATGATAATCAACTTCTTGAAGAATATGGTGCAAAAGATATATTTAATGATGTAATGAAAGAAGCCACAAAAGAAGGAAAAATCTTTTATACGCATCTTAAAAAATTTATTATTTATGCTATTAAGAAACTTCAGGAAACAAATCAATATAAGCAAGCAGAAAAGATGATGAATGCATATGTTCAGAAAATATAGAAATATATAAATGAACATAAAAAGATTACGCCACGCCGTATGTTAAAAATTACAGTTACTGTATTATCAATATATGGTGGTGTATCAATGGTATAGGATTGTAAATCATTAATAAAATCATTACAAAATAATGTAGAAACATATGAACAAACAACAGAAGATATTTCAGATGTACAATAGGAAAATATTACTGTTGATGAACCAGAAGATTTTGTAGTTGATGTAAGGGATGAAGCAAAATAGGCATTAAGCGTTAAACATGTTTCATAGGAAGATATTAATAATTCACCTGCAAATAAATTTGAACATGATAAGAATTTCAATTTTAAATCAAGTAACAGTGCACGTGAATTTATTAAAAAACATGAAATGCTTCTACTATATCCTTATTATGCAAACGAAGCTGAAGAAAAACAAGGTAAAGTAACTATAGGTTATGGACATGTTATATTAGAAACAGATGGTGCATTATATCAACAAATACAGCAATTAAAAAAGAAAGGTCTTATAAAGCAGTCATTTACTCGTGATAAGAAAACAGGAAAACTTATATTAAATCCTAAACATTGTAAACCAATTATTACAAAAGCACAAGCAAATAAATTATTTTTAAAAGATATTAAGATAGCAGAAGATAGAGCATATAAAGCATTGCAAGATATGCCAACTGATGATGATAATGTTAAGTGCTATATGTTATATAATCAAAAAATTAGAGATGGTTTAACATCACTATGTTATAATGCTGGTAATCTTAAACATGATAAGTATTCATTTATAACAAAAGGACTTGCAAAATGTAGATATGATTATAAAAACCAGAAAATTAATTCAGGTGATTATAATGTATCATTCAGTTATTTTAAAAATATTAAAGATAATCCTAATAGAAGAAATGAAGAATATAGATTATTCTTTATGAACGCAAATAAATCAATGTCATAAAAAAATAAAATTTTAATATAATGAAAAAATTATTCGAAGCAAAACAAAAACCATTAGTTGTTTATAATCCTGCAGACATATTTATGAAATATAACATGAGACCTGGAGATTATGTTTCTATTGCATATGTATCTGATCCATTACAAGGAGAAGGTAAACACCCTATTGTTTCAAAAGCAGGCTCAAGAAAACAATGTTATAATATTAATGCAGAAACTGATGCAGAATTATAGAGATATATTAATAACATGCCTAATAGTAAAATTAAATAGTTATTAACAGAATTTAGAGAATCTCCTAAATATCAAAGTTTTTTAAATGGTACAGCAAAAGCAAAAACATGTATGCTTGATTTAAGAGCAGAACATATACTTAAAATTAGTCACCTTATATGTAACTGGAAAGATTCAAAGGCATTGGCGAAATTTTATAAAAAATAGAATGATGCTGAAATATCATTACGTAGAGAATTCGGATTCGAAGACGGCTTTGATAATAATTATGAACGTTTCTATGATCGTGAAGATGATACACCTGTACCATTAGATGATAGAACATCAGAAGAAAAAGAAAATGATAAAAATTGGAGAGATTCTTATAATGGCAGAAATGTAATGCCTCGTATAAGTCAAAAAGGCAATGAATATAATTTTGCTACTATTATACCTGGAATTTATGCAAATTTAAATAAACCAGGCAATATTGCATTAAGATTTGCATATAATGGTCGTTCAAGTCATAAAGTATCTGATTATTATTATGTAAATGGAGACGGCTCTTTATTCAAACTTGATATGGCATTCATTACATTTTTAACATATGCATATAAAAAAAATAAAGAATCATCTTCTACAGAAAAAACATATGTAACAGATGAAGAGAAAGAATTTGTTTTAAGACTAAGTAAACTTGTAAAAGAGGCACCAAGTACAGCGGAGAAGACACTTAAAACAGATAGTATATTATTTATGAAATCTACCGCACGTACGTCAAAGAATGCAAAAATTTCTGAAAATATACCATTCGTATGGGTAAATACTAAAGCAGTCGTTAGCAGATATAATTTTGTAAATCCTACGGAATTAAATAACATTATTAAAAATCTTGTGTATTCACTTGTTGATACTGATGTTAATGGTACAATTGAAAATATCAATATTAAAGGTAAATCAATAAGTGATCTCCTTAATATAGGTATGTCTGGTAAAGCAACTGCTAATCCTGCAGCTGTTAGACAACGTTTAGGAATTACAGAAGCATTACATATGTTAGCATATAAATTTACACGAACAAAAAAGAAACGTGCATTATATGAATCAATTATGAGAAATGTTTCTAAAACAATAAAAAGAAAATTACAATTAATCTAAAATAATAAAGAGATTGAATAACCAGATATTCAATCTCTTTTCTTTTATATTAAAAAATTAAAATCTAATAAATGAAACTACTTTTGCAGAAACAGTAGGATCTGAAATCTTAAATACTTTATCAGGATTAATCTATAACATAATATTTGCTTCACCTTTATCTGCAATAGAAGAAGTCCAATATCTTCCTATACCAATAAAATTTCTTGCTTTATTAAGTTCCGGTAATGTTGGAAGGTATGCACGATCAAAAATTTGTGATTTTACTTCATTTATCTGTTCGCTATTCAATCCAGATAACTGTAATTTCTTTATAGCCATTTGCTTTGCAAGTTTTGCAGCATTATTACCATTATCTTCAAGAATACTTGTATAAAAATTTCCTTTAATTTCCTCTTGATAATAATAATTAGATCCTGGTGTAATCTCTAATTTCTATTTAGCACCAACTAACTTTTTCTTAAAATAATATGAATCATATACATTATTATTCCCTGGATTACCCAATGTTGATTCCTATGAATCTAATATCATAAATACAGGTTTCTTATCTAATGACTAATAACTAGAAATAACACATTTAGCAAATGATCCCTATGCATCATTACTTAAAGCTAAACCATTTGCTTCATCCCATTTAAGGAACATACCTTCATTTGCTTTTTTCAAAGAATTACCAACTGTTTTAAAATATGGTTTTAAATCTGCATATTTTTCACCAAATGGTTCGTCTTCAACAATTTCATTATCTATATCTTCATCATCTGAATCTGATGTATCTACATCATCATAATCAGGATAATCTGTCTATGTGACTTCTTCAGGTTCATCAATCTTTTTACTTACACTATCATCAAACCCATGTGAAACTACAGGTTTATCCTAAATATCTGGTTCATCTTCTATTGTATTATCATCTGTTTGTACATCATCATAATCAGGATAATCAGGAGTCTATACAGGTTCATCCTAAGAAATATTACCATCTAATTCACCGCCATTTTCAACATATAATTTCTGAATATCTGCTATACTACCACCTGCATCTATATATGCATTACCAATATTCTTATATGCCTTTAATTTATTAATATCTGCATTATTATGTGGACATCCAACCTTCATAGTAAGCAAACCTGCAACATATTTCTATAAAAGAACTTCTTTTGTATCTTTTTTCATTACCTTTGCATTTTCACCTAATGTTGAACGTAAACGACTTGACATTGAACTCATTGAAGCCCAAATTTTTGGATCAATAGTTCTCTATACACGGGCTTCATTTAATATATCATTTATAAATGTTCTCATTTAAAATAAATCAATAATTATTTTATATATTTATTTTGTTATAATTGTTTATTATAACATTATCATTTATCATAAAATTAAAGAGTATAACTTTTTAAATTATACTCTTTATTCTTTATTTTGTTTTAATTATAAAATTGTTGTCCATGCTTCAAATACTGCATCATCATATTCTTCATAAGGAATAGTAATATATCCATGATCTGCCCATGAAGTTCCCCAGGAATTTCTAATAATAAAACCAGTTTTATTATAACCAATTACTAATGTACAATGCCCTCCTGCATAATTAGAACCTTTTCTCCAAAAATATGGATCATTATCTATGTAAACAGGAAACCCCACAGCTACTGGGCCAAACATAATTAATGCACGTTTTAAAACTTCTCCTGATGGAACCAATGCATATGAATTAATTTTTTCTCCGTTTAAACCATTAGTTTTAAGATATTTTAATGCTTCTTTTATAGACATACCTTCCTATGGTTTATTTGAACGAGAATTATATAATGTATTAATAGAGAAATTATTACATTTACCATCCGTTCCTACTTTACTGTTATGAAGATAGTCTAGTACACCAGTTAATGATTGACATACACAAGTCTATGTATTACCCTAATCACGAACAGGAGGCATAACATCTCTTAAAGAAAATTCATCAGGTAATGGTATTTTTGAATCAACATTTACTACTTGTTCTGTACCATCTAATTTAGAAGGTATACATCCATAAAAATGTTTCTACTTATTATTCATACTATGATATTTTTTAATATTTATTTTCTATATAATAAAAGAAAGAGTTAGATATTTGAATATCTAACTCATTTATATTTTTATTAAGCAAAATCACCGCCGGCATCATCTCCACCAGTATCTGCAATTTCAGAACCACCAGATCCCATACCGGTATCACCACCGGAGAATACTTCATCTCCACCAGAGAAATCACCTCCACCAGAGAAATCACCTCCACCAGTATTACTTCCTGCTCCAAATGAATCATCAAATCCTGAACCACCGGAATCACCACCGAAATCCATTTCGCCTGGTGCACCGTTACCTTGTTGTTCACCAACTTGCTTACCCATTTCTTGATGCTGTTTAATTGTTTTGGCTTGTTCTAATCGTTCAATAATTTCACCTTGTTTATATTTTTCATTAAGTGCAAAATCTTCATCAGACATACCTAGAAATTTCTCAATAAGGAATTTCATACTAAAGAATGGTTTATTTTCACCTAATTGAATTTGTGCTAAAGTACCTATAATTTCTGCACCCTATTTTAATGCTGTTCTTTCTTTTGCTTTAACAAATAAGTTTTCTTCATTGAATACAATACCTATACATTGTTTTAGCAATTCAGAATTAGCTAATTCTGGCATCATTAAACATATTTGCACCCATAAGGGTTTTAACAAAATTTCACGATACATAACGCGAATACGACTAATAAATCTACTAAATGCATATTCTTCTCGTGTTATACTTGCATCATCACCACCTAATGGATGTGCACCATCAGCAGCAGGATCAATCATAAATCTATTTGCTGGAACTTTTGTTTCTAATATAAAACGTCTCCAGAAATATTTCAATGGTGTAATATCACTTAAATCATAACCTTCTGTAGGTATTTCTTCTATTGTCATTGAATTACCATCACGAATTGGAAAGAAATGAGTTTTAGAAAATGAAAAACGTGGTTGACCATTTACAACCATTTCACCAGATATTTCATCGACTGTTGTTTCTTCATTCCAATCTGCTTTTACTTCATTAACCTTTGCACGAGCTTTGTCCTATGAAATATTACCTACTGGAATACCAACTTTAACGCGCTTCTGTGAATTCATAATATTCCAAACCATTCTTGACGTTTCAAGTTGTGTTAACATTGTATATGATCTTATTAATCCTTCTAGATAAGAAACTCGTGAATTTTCACCATACATACCGGTTGACCATGATATATATACAATATTCGAATCTGGTATTTTTCTTTCCAACTAAGCATCACCTCTATATTGATACCATACTTTTACTTCTTTTCCTGTTTCTGGATCTATTTCAATATCAGGTTCAAGAGTTGCTGCATCCAATTCTCTCATACCTATAATACGTGTAGGTTTCATAAGATTATCAACAACAATTTCAAATGCCAAATATCCTTCAACTAAGAACTTTTTAAAATAATTCCATGCATCATTTGATTTATCCCAACCATATGTAGAATATATAATCTTAAATGCTTTTTGACAATTTTTAATTAAATCATCTGCAGTTTCACCATTTGCACCTTTATAATTAGTGTTAAGTTTTAATTTCAGAAGATTTAAATCTAACTATGCAAAATAATTGTTTTCATCTAATATTATAGTTTCATCTGAAATAGTATCAAGAACAAAAGAAATTGTTTGTTGTGAAGCGAACTATCTTAACTATTCACGTCTCTATTGATATGATAAATCATAATATGCATAAGATTGTTTTGTATTTTTAGTAATATCAACATACTATGAAAAAGAATTTTGATCCTAATTTAAACCATCGTTAAATGGATATAATGAATCACCTGTATAATTATTTGTTTGAGCAGAGCCTAAAGCTAATGATGTTTTAAGAATACTCTATGACGAATTTAAACTAAGGGAAGACAGATTAATAAGTGTATTGATTTTATTATGATCTGCTTTTCCTGGATTAAACTTTCTTGCTATATATTTTGTAGGCATTATTATGCTTTTATTTAGTTTTATTATTTATTATATAAAAAAATAGGTAATATGTTTATGAAAAATACATATTACCTATCAAACAAAATTAAACAATTAAATATATATTATGAAATATCATATTATCTATACTATGTATGTCATAGTAAAAATGTAAATTTTAGCATTACCCATCTTTCACCTCGTGGCGGTATTTACATATCGAAAGAGTGGAGACATCCGGAGTCGAACCGGAGTATTACTAACTTGTCAATAATAAACTATTTACGTGCGTATTTCTTAATTAGTTTTCATCATACATTCTTAGGAGTTAAACAGTTTAATGTCGTAATCACTCTTATTGGACAAAAAGTATAGTGAGTTTTATTTAACAGAGAAAACACTCACCGAACTCCGTGGCGATGCTCAACTTACCTTGTAAAGAGCTAATGCTTCAATGGGTTTATATTACCAATCCTACCGGATTAAGCTGCCATACGAAAATCAATTTCGTTGTCATTTAAATTTATTTGCTAAACTTCTTTGTATTACTACAAAAGGCTTTTAACTTTCCTACACGATTTATTACCACATAATTAATAAGCAAAACCAAAAAATGTCCCCTAAATATTAATTACATATTTTATATATGTAATTAATTAAAAAGTTTACTTTTTCTTTAACTTTTTACCTGTTTTATAATAACGCTGTAACTTATTATTTAATACAGTATTTATCTCATTAAGTCTATGATTTTCACTAATTAACTTATTATATTTACTATATAATGTATTATATGATATATTAAAATCTTTAAGTATTTTCTCTTGTGCTTTAATTACATCATCTTGTAATAAAGCCCTTTCATCCTGTGTTTTAATTATATCATCATTATTTTTTATTATTGAAGTATATATAGTATATAGTTCTTCTCGTTTTTTATCAATATTAGTGTTATTTGGTGTAAAAATAGCACTTAATATATTTGTAAAATAATCAGATAATTTCATAATTAATATTCTTATTGTGTTAAACAAATATAGTTAATTCCATATTTTTTGACATTAAATTTCCAAATACATTCATAGGAAGTGTTTTTGAAAATGTATCATTAACATACAAATCAATATAATTTGCATAACATGATGACTTATTCAATTTATTTTTACCGTCTTTTAGAACTGTAATTCTACCATACACAATATCACCTTCTTTAACATCACTTAAATAATTTGTCTTAATATGAATTCGTTTAACAATATATTTTGGTGTTGCTAAATAAATATCTCCATTGTTTGGCGCATTATCAATTGCATTCAATTTTTCCTTTCTTCTTGCTGCATTCTTTTCTTGTCTCTTATTATATTCAGCAATAGCATCCTCTTCGGTTTCAAAACAACGATTCCTTGTATTAGTATGTGGAACATCACATACAGAAAGAAGATAATAACCCTCTCTAATTTTATAATTATCATCAGCTTCTCTTACAAAACATACAGTCCATTTATCAGCAGACGAATATCTTATAATATCAAAGGAATATCTAATAGTTGGTGAAATTTCTTTATTAAGTTTTACAAATACAATACGTCTACTATCTTTTGATATAGGATCTACTGTATATAATGATTTACATTCATTATCTAATACTTCTTTCTTAATAAGAAATCCATAAATATTTCTACTAAAACTAAAATAGTATGATGATCTTCCACCATCTTCATAATTACCAATATATAAATCCGTATTATCAATATAATATTCTTCTGGAATATTTGATAATGATTTATTATGGTCAAATGAATTTATAAATGTATATGACTTTGCTTTCATAATTTCTATTTTTCTTTCATTAATTTATATCTCAAAGATACATAAAAGTTTTTAAAATAAAAAATGGAGACTATATAAATAATCTCCATTTAATGTATAATATCATTTTTTAACAATCTTCTACATTTGTAATAGATACCTTATTTAATTCATCCTGCCAATTAATAACAAACTGTAAATTAAATAAATTATCTTCTACTAATTTCATATTATTAAGTCTCTTAACTTCATTATATAATGTAATTGCTTCTTTTACATTATTCTCCATTCTAATTGCTAAATCTGCAATTTCTGTGTATTCTTGCTTTAATATATCTTCTTTAATCATTTAAATTCTCTCTCAATTTTTTTGATCAAAAAAGACAAAATATAATGTTGTTTAATTATCAGAAATATAATGTTTAAACTCATCCTGTAATTTTGTTAACATATGTTTAATCTTAACATCTCTAATTTCTGAATTTTTAATTACATTATATTGTCCCATTATAAGATCAATATAATTAACAACAGCTTTAGCATCTAATTTATCAATAACTGAATATAGATTTATCTCTGGCGCGTTTACTTTACTTTCATATAATTCACATTCTGTTTTATTAGTAAAAACTTTTCCATCATCTGCATAATATTCTGTCTTTATAATTGTCTTCTGTTTCATAATTGTAAAAAATTAAAAAAATATTACTAATGTCATGTCGTTGGGGATCCGAGACTCGAACTCGGCCTAAGAGTTTTAGAGACTCCTGTACTGACCACTATACTAATCCCCAATACTATATTTTAATTTACATAACTATTAATTATTTTAGATATTTAACTTAATAACATATATAATTTTTATAATATATGTGAAGTTAACCTGATAAAACTATATATTGAATATATAGAAAGATAATTATCTAAATCTTATCTTTTTAATAAATATAAATCAAACTAAATTTAATATACATAAGTTGTAACTTAAATTCTTCCAACGACTTAAGATATAACCTGTAAACATACTTAAATTTAGTTACATTATATTCTTTTATTAGTTATATAAATAATTTTAAAAATTAAGTCTTTTATAAAAAATATATAAATTGTAAAATATTATAATTTATATATTATATCATATTATTACTTCAATAATTTTAGATGTCTTACATAATTTTGAGGAATCTTATAACATGCAATTGCTGTTATTTGATTATTCAAATCAGGTTCTTTGAATACACTCATTTCTTCATCTTTACTAATATATAATCTTCTTTTCATTTGATTAATGAATTTATCAAGATCACATGATAAGTAAACTACTGTATCATTTTGCCATTCACTATTTGGATGTTCAATCAGAAACTGTGCTATCGCATGTCCACCTTGAACTGCTCCATAAATAGGAACTAATTTATTACTTACTAAAACATAAAGTTTTTTATTTGTTTCTAATTCATGTGGAGCAAATAATTTTCTTTTATTAATGATTTTTTTAATTATTAATTTTACTTTCTTCATAATTAGAAGCTTTAGATATTTAACTTAATAACATATATAACTTTTATAATATATGTGAAGTTAACCTAAGAAAACTATATATTAATATAGAAAGATAATTATCTAAATCTTATCTTTTTTATAAATATAAATCAAATATTTAATATGCTAATTATAACTTAAATTCTTCCAACGTCTTAATAATATAACTTTTTAAACATACTAAAAACTGATTTCATTATTTTATTTAAATTACTAAAATAAACATTACATCTTAATAATTATATTAGAAAAATTAAAAAATGTTTATTACATGCTAAATAAATCTTGTGCCTGTATTTGCGTTTCTGTTAATCCTAATTGAGGTGATTCTATTACATTTGGACGAACTCCTACATTTGTAGGATATTGCTGATAATTATTTCCTGTATTATCATTCTTATGTTTATCTTTTACTAAACCATCAAGTGATACATTTTCTGGAATAATATTTTCTTCAAGATTTTCTTCAATTCTTAAATATGTAGGATTAAAATCAAATTTCTTTTTATCACCCATATGTCCAGAATTTCGAATAGCAACAGCTTTTAAATAATATGTATTATCAACACGCATCATTGAAGATTGAATAATACCGAATAAACTATCAACTGTTGCTATCAAACCACCTGATTCAGAAACATTACTCATACCAATATCAGTTGAATCATATGCAGTTCTATTTGTCTGAGTTAAAGAAATAACACACCAGTTATTTCTTTGTGCCATCGCACGAACATCTTCACAAATAGATTTAATTTTCAAATATGTACTTTCTGAATTAGGATTCTTCGCATCTTTCATGATATTAACATAATCAATGAAAATGTTCTTAAATTTAAACGGTTTTGTTTCAGTAGAAAGTTCTTCCTCTAATTTAAGTAAGAATGATTCTATATCATATACAGTTGCAGATGATGTTGGGAATTCTTCTATGATAAACTTACCAGGAGTGATAAGTGAATTCATATAAAATTCTTTCATCTTCTGTTGCATAAAATTTGCATCTGCAGCACTTTTTTCATATTCTTCGATAGGAATATTAAAAAGATTTGAACCAATACGTTGTGCAACAAGCTGATATGCCATCTCCAATGTAATATATGCTGAATTCTCCCCATTTCTTACAGAATTAGCACATAAATTACAAAGCCACATAGACTTACCTACTTTTGGTGAACCCATAAATACATTTAATGTTTTATTTGCCCAACCACCTTTCAAACACTGATCAACAAAATTATAACCAGTCTTTCTAGTTTCAAGTTCAGTTTGCTTATGATTAACAGGATCGAAGAAATCATGACCTTTTGAATTATTCAATGTAAAATTAGTATCTGATTGAAACATTGATTTTGCGTGCTGAACAATTTCTGCACAATTTTCAAATGTAACATCAGCTTGAATAGTTTTTACATATTCAATAACACGTCTAAGACCACTCATAAGGTTTTGCCATTCACCAAATGCCTATGTATTCTGATTTAACCATTCATCTGTATATTGGCTAACCATATCTCTTGTTTGCCATAAAGCATGTATTTGATCTTCTGTTACCTTATCTTCTTTATTTGCAAGTTTTACTAAATCTATAGATTGCTGTTCAGTTGGTTCAGCTCTATATTCCAATATATGTGGTTTAATAATATCAAATAAAGTTTTTAAATAAGGATTAGTAAAATAACTTCCTTTAAATGACTAAACAAGATTTAAATTTTTAATTATATAAAAGAAAATTACGTTTTCAAGATACGTATTATTCATAGACGAATTCTTATATTTGTTTTAATTTATAGTAGATAAAAGTATTAAAGTTTATTAACAATTAAAAAATTGAGAAATTTTATAAGTCTTTTATTAAAAGTTAAAAATTTCTCAATTTTTATATCATTTTTGTGGAATTTTTGATAGTTTTTCGAAGTTTTTCTTGCCATTTTCATCACGCAGTAACCATGCATTGTGAACTACAAATTTATCTCTTATAAACTCTCCAAACTGCTCTGATCTCATATGAACTTCCTCTTTATAAATGAAGCGTCCATATTTTTTTCCATCATCAAAATCATTCCAATCAATATTATACTTATCTTTTAATACTGAAATTTGTTCATCTGCTTGTTTACCTATACATTCTTTATGGGATAGATATGCTCTTGCTGTTTGTTGTTTACTATTTCGTTCACAATCATTTTGACGATATTGTAACCATGCAAATATATCATTATATGATGAAACATTCCATGCTTTACAATCAAACTGATGCAATTTCATATACATAATTAAATTGGAAATTTTATCTTTATTATATGTGTCTTTATTACAACGATTAATCGCTTCAATTGTCATTAATTGATTAAATTTAGATGTTGCTATAGATGCACATAATGATAAAATTTTTTCTAATCTATATCCAAAAAATGAGTCTGTTTCTGGTGTTTCAAAATCTGTTAATATTAATGAAATTTCATCAGATTGTACATATGCAAATTTACAACCTTGTACATTATTACACAAATATAATGCGGTTTCATTCATAATATTAATAAATGTATCATCAAATGGTTTTTTGAAATACCGTTTAATTGTAGATGAAAAAGATTTACCATCAAGCATAATTAAAACATAATCATTTGGAATAAGTTTATAGTCTGTTAAACTTCTTAGGTATAACATCCTATCTTCTAAATTTTTAAATTTCATAGTAGATAAAAATAAAAAGGATATTATCAAAGAATTAAATTTGATAATATCCTTATGTTAATAAAATTTATATTAATATACAAATTGAATCTTTGACTCACTTATATTCTTTATATGCCATGAAAACATAGTTCCCGTCATTTGTTCTGTTACCTTTTTCTCAACAAAACCTACTGTTGGACCTTCAATCAAATGAACTTCTGTTTGCTTCTTAGGTTTTCCATTATCAGGATTTTCTGCATCAATTACAACGGTACACATATAGAACTTATTACCATCAGATGGTTGCATTACCTTTATATCTTCCATATTAATTTAAACAATTAAATTTGATTTTTTTGATTCTTCTACTTTCTTCTTTCCTTTTTCAAGAATTTTTTTATCATACGGACTTAATTCTCTACAATTAGCACAATAAAAAATCTTCAAAGGAACTTGTGTATCATCTGAACCTTGTCCAATCAATACGCCAGGAATTTTCTTAAATATAATACCTGGTACGAATATTTCGCATCCACAATTTGGGCATACTTCAGATGGATAATCTAAAGGATTCACTGCAGGCATATTAACATTACCCGCAGTGTTTCCAAAAAGTTTATTATTTTCCATTAATTAACTTTATTCTCTTCTTTTTCTGCATCTGCTGCTGCCTCTTCAGCCTCACGGCGAGCAATAACCGCATCACGCTCATCAGATGGAACATCTGACAAAATTACGCGATTCTTCTCAATCTTATGTACATATACCTGTACATTTGAACCAGCAACAATCTCATTATTACGCATAGCCTCACGTGTCTCATCCTTTACAAGTGTCTTATGCAACATACCTGTAATAAATTCATCAAGCTCTACGAATACACCAAATGATGTAGTACCTGTTACCTTACCCTCAAATACATGGTCCTTATCGGTTTCCAACATATCCTCAAGTTCGCGAAGCTTAACAGGAAGCATTGTCTTCAAGAACTTCTTACGACTTACTACAAATCCATAATTAGGATCATATGATTCAATCATAACCTCAAACTTCTTACCAACCATGCTCTCAAAATCAGTAACACGGTTTGCAGCAGCCATAGAACCTGGCATAAATGCCTTAACGGTATTCATAATATCAACAACAAATCCACCCTTATTAGTAGACATAATTGTCGCATAATATGCCTTAGACTTCTTAGTGATCTGCTCCTTCATCTCACGTTCAAGTGTTTCAACATAACCATTCCAGATAGATGCCTTCTCAACATCACCTTCTGTAATCTTAGCATTCAAATCCATACCAAGAAGTTGCTCCTTAAACTTAGGATCCTTCAATGCTTCTACAAACATTTCCTTATCCATTGTCTTATCATCACCAACATTAAACTGGTTGAAGAACTGATGTTCCTTATTAAGGTCAACAACTACATTGTTAGAACCACCATTAATAGTAAGCATCAATGTATTATCATCAATTGTATCAATATCAGAAATATGAACAAGTGAATTCTTAACAAGTTCCTTACTACCAATTACATGAACATTTTCATATGCATCATACAATTCCTGTGCATAAGATTCATGGCTGAATACCTTCTCATTATTCTTTGCCTTAATATTCTTATTCACCTTAAGTGAAGTACCATTCCATCCATCCTCATATGGAGTCCAATTAAATGAACCTTCTTTAGGTTCGTCCCACTCATAACGCTGAGTCAATTCATTAAATTTTGCCATTAAAAAGTATTTTTAAAAAATTAAACTTATAAAATTATAAAATTATAAAATTAAATATTAAAATTGTTATTTATTAATTACTGTGTTACAGTTGATAAAACTGTATATGAAGTACCATCAACTGATTCTACACGTACTTTCTGTTTTGAATCTGCAGGTAATGTAATAATAACACTATCATCACCACCTTTTAAATTAATTGCTGTAAAGAAATTACTTCTATAAATAGGAACACTATTCTCTACACCTTCACCATTTGTCAAAAAGCCTAAGAGATAATCATAAGACTCATTTGTATCATCATACGCATAAAGTCCCCATTTGTTTGTACCTTCGTCAATTTTTGTATAAAATTTGATAATATCTTTCTTTGCATCTGTTACGAAAATACCAGAAATACTTGTCAAATTCTTCAATACACTCATAGGAATCTCAAATGACATCGGCTTATCAATTACATTAATTCGTGTAAAGAACAAATCATCTGAAACCTGTTCGAACTCAGAGATATTACAATCCTTTACCTTCATACTATTTGTACGTGACTTAATCTTAATTGCCTGTGCATGAAATTCATCACCAGTATGTGATTTATATACATCAAAATCTACAGTAAAATTAAAATCTGTATCTTTAAAAATATCAATTACAGAAATAAATTTAGGTAGAATCATGAAGATACCAATCTTAATACGTACATTATACTTTTCATTCCATTCCTCCACTGAATATGCAACATTATCATTATCTCTAATATTGAGAATTTCCAAACCTGCATTATCAAATGAAATCTTAGAATACTTTACAACTGTATGATCTGCAGTAAATCCTTTCGAAACAAAGCATTGCTCTTTCAAATCACATTCAATAAGAAGTGAACTTTGAATTTCCTTAAAAGCAGAAAGCCATGCAGCAAATCCAGCAGTAGTACCTTTATTTTTAAAAACTAAATTCATTATTATTAATCTTTATTAAATGTTTTTATTATGTTAATTATAGTTGAATTTAATTAAAAAGTTTATATTAAATTCTAGAAAAATTCTTAATAATTGAATTAATTCGTTTTGTATGATTTAACTGTTCTTCTGTTTGAGGCCATTTTGTATATGCTCTGCTAAACCATGTATGAACAGCAATCATTTTTCTATCATAAAACTCATTATCTGGTTTATAAGAAAAAATTGCAGATGTTAATCCTGATGTATCAAATGTTACATTTCTCTTTATATAATCTGAATCATATAAATCTGTTCCAAACAAATAATATATCGGTGAATCAGATAATATTACTAATGCTTGTTCAATTATATAATAAGGTTCAAAATTAATTTCTGCAACATCGTCATCCCAACTATATGGAATTTGATGAGGCTCTATCTTATTATTAGGATCATCTCTTACTATTTTACAATAAGGTGTTTCATGATTTGGTAAATCAACTCTACTTTCACGAAATGTTTTTACATCGTTTATCATATTCATTGATTTTTCATTCATATACGTAAATAATAATTTATCATTATTAATTATTAATTTCTGCATAAAATCTTTATATAAAGTATTGGAATTATTTTTAAATTCATTAGAAATATAACCAATAATATTATCAAATGTTATTTTTTTATCTCTAAGTAATTTTATATTCCAAAAACTTAAGAAAGTATTAATCATCAATCGACTATGATTTCTATGACAAAAAACCCCTCCATCTTGTGGTCCTGCTAATACACAACCACTTTCTGTAAAATTCATAAATTCATTTACTAATGAATAAAAATCAGTTATAAAACAATCTTCATCTATATAGATAACATAATCAAAATTCTTATTTGATAAGAAATAATTCAACATTAAAAGAAATGCATCTATTCCATAAAATGGTTTATTGTCTCTTATGCCAGGAATTAACCAGAAATTCTATATAGGAATATATTCTATATATGTTTTTAGAGATGAAACTAATAACGTACTCGGCATTGCTAATGAGTTTGTAACAAAACAAACTTTATTACTTGCTAAATATGTTTTTATTTTAGTAACGTCCATTTAAAAATTTAATTAATTTATTATGTATATTTTACTATAAAATTACAATAAAGTTTATATTTTAATGTAACATTGTTATATTAAAACCACAATATCCTAATAGAATTACTATACGTATAAAATCCTGCATCTTTACTTCTTCAAAATCATGAATTTGTTCAAGATGAATTTGCAGTAATTTTACATCTAATGGTTTATTTTCTTTATGTAATTTATATACATAATCAAAACAAATTTCAAAAAGTTTCTTTTCATTATCAGGGAGATTACCTTTTAAAATAGTGTTTTTCATTTCTAAAGAATAATGGTCAAAGTCCATTGTTTCCAACGACTTTGACCATTCATCAAATGTTTTTGTGTTCATATTTTGTATACTCGTTGTACAATTTTTCTATAATCAATTGGTTATCAAAATTATCTACATGTACGCATAATTAAAATATTTTTATATTAATTATTAATTATACAAGCTATATTTTTAAAAATATAGCAGGCCGTCAGTTTCATTTATAGTTTAAAACAAACTTTATTTTTATCGTATATCACCTGTCAAAATTGCCCAAATGAATTGTAATACCATACCAATAATACTAAATAGTACTGGAATTACTGCACATGCAAATGCAAACAACAAGATAATACCGAAAAATCCTAAAATAAATGTTATCATAATTTTATATATTTAATTGTTAATACTTTATTTGTTATTTTTACAATACAAAGATACACTATATTTCCTAAATAAAAAAATAAAGTATTAACAATTTTAAAAATATTTTTTAATCATTAAGATATGCATGGAATGAACCATCATCTGAATTACCACTAAGTTTTGCAAGTACATGCCAATACTCAAGGTATCTCTTAGCTTTCTCCATATCCTGAACTTCCTTATCTTTATGATCAGATCTCCAAATATATTTAAATGCATTCAATTTACAAAAATCCATTGTTGCATTTTTACCAAATGTCTAAAGCATTGCTTCAATACATTGCAAACCTCCGTTTCCTGCACCATAATGATTTGGATGTTCAACCACATTTAAATTATCTATATTAAAAATAGGATTTGCTTCTTTCTTATGAGAAATCTATGCTTGTTCCTTAAATACAATTTTATTAGGTTTTAGTGGCTAAAGCTTATTTTCTTTAATAGGTACATTAAAAGATTTATCAACTGGATCACCACAAGGTTCATCTTCTTCAATATCTGCTTTTACTTTATCAGACTAAGTTGTTACAAAGATAATATCCTTATCTTCTTGTGTACGAGTACCTTCATCATATACAGGCATATCTGTACGTGTTTCATTATAAGTATAACTCATATTTAATTTCAATTAGATTTTCATTTAAATATTATACAAAAAATTACTATTATTGTTTAATAGATCTTAATGAAATTAAAGTAGTACCAGATAAATCTATTTCTTTTTCATGTTTTGCACTAAAATTTAATATACGAAAAGTTTCTGAGAATATATTACTATTATTCTCAGAAACTTGTTTAATATTATCTTCTATAGGTTCTATTAAATGCATTAACTATTGTATATCATCATCAGATGTCTCATCATTATTATTAAATGTTAAATCATGATTAATAATATCAGTATCAATATCTACATCAATACTATTAATAGATACATCATCTATATCATCAAAATCATATACACTCTTATATTGAACATCCTATTTCAAGGTATTCTAAATATCATCATCTGTATTATCTACAATATCAGGAATATCATGAATATTATTAATTACTATAAACTTTATAATAATACACATCATAATAAAGAAACCTACACTGATTGCAATAACAGATTCCATCATAATTTCTAACTTATTTTATTATTAATAATTCTCGTTTTACTTAATCTTAAAATTTACAATACTCATATCCTCTACTTCATTAGATAATTCTTCTGAAGAAATATTAATTGTATGTGAGTTCTCTTGTTCCTTTATAACATCAGCACTAAATGCTTCTTTTCTTTGCTGTTCTTCCATCTGTAACTTATCTTCATAATCACGTCTCATACGACTGGAAATTACAATAAGCATGATAAACGACAACACAAATAGTACCAATAACGTTGATGTAATAATTGTACTCATATTATATGTTTTTATTTTATTTACCAGATTTTTGCACGTTTGTCTATATCCAAATACAATTTATTTATCTTTTTTACATTATAATAATCTATCCAAGGTGTAAACATAGGTAACGTTCCATTTACACGTAATCGATTAATAGTATGTTCATTATTTGCTACAAGATTCTTAATAGCTTCATCTGTTGTAATTTCAGACCAATTATTTGCATATGCTAAAAAGAATTTATGTTCCCAATTTTTTGTTGTACCTATTCTATGTTTCATAATATTTTTACATGCATAATATGCAATCTTCAATCCACCATAATCTGCTATATTTTCACCTAATGTTAAAGAACCATCACATTTTAATCCTGGTAAAGCTTCAAGATTATTAAATCGTTCTTTTGTTATATCTGTTAATTCATTGAATTTATTAGAATCACTTTCAGTCCACCAGTCATTCAGTATACCATGTTTATCATAATGTCTTCCATGATTATCAAAAGCATGTGTCATTTCATGTGCAATAATTGTACCTATCGCTCCATAATTATATTCAGGATCTCTATTAGTATCATAAAATGGATATTGAAGAATACCAGCCGGGAAACAAATCTCATTTTGAATGCAATCATAATAAGCATTAATTGTCTGCGGATCCATATACCATTCATTATAATCAATTTCCTTATTATAATGTTTTTCCATATTTTTCTTCCTAAAATATTCCCGAATATTTAATGAATTTTCAAAATATGTTAAATTAATATCAATAGGAATATCAGAAAAATCTTCAAATTTATCTGGATACCCTATTTTAAGTTTCATTGCATGTAATTTATCTAATGCTTTTTCTTTTGTTTCATTACTCATCCATGTTTGACTATTTATAATAGTTTCAAATGATGTCTTTAAATTTTCAATGATATTAATAACATCATTCTTTGAATCTTCATTAAAATACTTTTTAACATAAATTTGTCCGATTACTTCTGAAAAAGCATTATTAATCTTATTAATTGCTCTTTTTTCTTTAGGATACTGCACTTTTGCACCTGTAAATACTTGACTATACTTAAACACTAAATCATATATTTTATCATCAAGTTTTGTTGCAGCAATATTAATTACCTGCCATTCATAAAAAGTCTTTAAATAAGAAGTATCTAATGTTAAGAGAAGTTTACATGCACGCTTTAAAAATTCAATATTACTTACAATAACTTCATTTGTCTCTGTATAACCTAATGTATCTAAATATAATCGCCAATCAAAACATGTTTTTTCTGATAATTCATTAACAGATATTCTATTATAATTAAGTATAGGATCTTGAAGTTCTTCTACTGAATACGAAGATGGTGCCAATAAATTTTCTATTGATAATATCTTATTATTTTCCATTAACGCAATATTATTATCATTATACAGATATTCATATAAATCAATAATATATTGTGAATATGCATTCATATATTTTTGATTTTCTGCAGTATCTTTCAAATAGTAATCTTTATTTCCTAAACCTAATCCATCCTGATATATAGCAACTTCATATTTACCTGATCCCTTACTATCTGGTTGTAACCCTGTATCAAAAAACATTTCAATATTATTTCGTGCAGATTCAAGAATTACATCCATATTTGTTTTAAGATTATTTACATGTTCATTAATATAAGAAATCAATGGTTTCTTTCCATCTTTATTTCTTTTATCATAATTCATAATAATATTATAACAATCATTAATCTTATGATTAATTACAGATGAATCAGTTTTTGATGATGTAATAATATCTCTAATCCTATCGATATTATCTTCTTCTATCTTTGTAAATACATTCCATGTTGGATATTCATCAGGTTGTGGATTATTCTTTATCCAATTTCCTGTAGCATAATTATAAAAGTCATCACATGGATTTATATTCTCATTAATATTGTCTAAGATATTCATTATTTAAATTTTAATTAAAATTCAATTACAAATATTATATACGATAATAAATTAAAAGTTTTATTAAATAAGAAAAGGATATTAACACACAGTTAATATCCTTCATTATCTTTAATAGGTACAGTAAATATAAAATAACCATCATTTCTATACTTACCGCAAAATGGGCATTTCATAGAAAGGAAAAAATATGGTTTATTACAATACTGACATATAACACTATTTTCATTAGTGAGTTCTTCTCCCATCTTTATTACTTATTTTTTTCGACTTCTGCATTAATATCATTTAGTGATACAAGACCAACCCATTTCTTAAGTTCATCACCATTATCACCTTCCAAAATAATAACCGGAACATTTCTTACATTATACTTATCTATTACTGCAAGTGTTTCCTCGTCTTCATTATCAACATCATATTTAACGTAGTCGCATGCATTGAAATTTTCCAATCTCTTATCCATTACACCGCATGGACCACACCATTCAGCACCAATCTTAATTAATCTCATATATCTTTATATTAAATAATTTATTTTTTATTACCATGAATCAATATCTGTAATATCTTTAGAATCATTATTTTCTGTACATACTATAGTTATACATGGTCCGATTCCTGTACCAACTTCAATAAACGAAAATGGTAATTTCTCTCTCTTTCCATCGGACCAACATTCTTTATCATAATTAGTATAATCATATGATTCATTACATACATTACATACATAAGTATTGGTAAATCCACAAGTATATAATTCAATTAATCTATATGAATCTCCACCTTTACATACTTCTTTATGTTTTTCATAAAAATCATATAATCTCTTATGTTCAATATCATCCAAATCTGGATAACCATCATATTTATAAATCAACTCAGTTGCTTTTCTTGCTATATTATATCCAACTATATCTTTATGCGCATTAATAAATGATATAGCATCTATTATTTCGTTTTCCGTCATTTTATTAAAATATTTTAATTATAAAAATTACCAAAGTGCAGCAGTATAACATAAATTAGATGTTAATGTCGTATAACCGATAATTTTAATAATACGATTACAAGGTTCAAGAATCATTTTCTCAAACTGCTTATCGTAATCAATCTCCGGTGCATACTCAATCGGATAAGCTCCTGGCAAAAATGCAAAACAATCATATGTTCTATCTTTTGCATAATACCACTTTACTTTATCTGCTGTTTTAATTGGATTATATTTAACCTTATATTTCTTATTCTTTGGCTGATTTAAAATAAAATTAGCAATTCCTGAAGCTTTAACCTGAATAGGACAATGTTCAGCAAACACTAACTTATTCTTATCATCCAATACGAATTTCTGATAATTTCCTATCGAGCTTCCCTTTGAAATATCAGCAGGGTCTTTAAATAAGAATTGCTGTTTATAACCCTTAATACGAGATATAATTTCTTCATAAGGCGGACGTTCTTTATGTTTCTGATACCACTGCAACATATAACGTGTAAAATCTTTCTGACATTCACGTGCAAATGGCGGTGTAGATCCTTGAACAATTTCCAAACCCTTATAAACAACTTCCTCCATCGGCTCCAAGAAAATATTAGGTTCCTTAAAACATTCTGCCATTGCATAATGCTTCTTTGATGTTAAAATTGTTGTATCCGCAATTTTCTCCAACTCCAAATTCTGAATATTTGCATCACAATTATATTTCTTCGCATACTCTTCATATTTCTGTTGCATATATGGCCCACAACCATAATTCCAAAGATTAACAACAAACTGCGCACATTCAGACTCCGGAATATCTAATTGTTGGCAAATTCTTCCAAACTCCACGTATATTGAATTGTGAGCAAGAATATCATTTGCAAAGAATGTATGAGTATCATCTACTTCAATATCATATACATACTCATCATTGAAATCTTCTAATTGCTCTATTACATCAATATCTTCTATTTGTATATCGTAATTCATCTTTTCTTTTGTTAATTATATATTTTATATAATATATTTTAATATTAGTTTATTATTTTCTTCATTGAAATACTTTTCACGATAATACTATTCAACTAATTCTCTTAAGTGATTCATCAATAATGTCAATACCTAAATATTTCGCATATATAATTTGATTATCATTTATCTCTGATCTGTCATTCATCGTAATACAATTCAAATCATGATTTAATGCATAATATAAATCACGATAATTACTTCCTATCAATTTCAAAAAAGTCTTTAATAATGTATTATGCTTTTTAAAATTACTGTTTCTTATAATAGTTATTTTAGATCGATATGGTATCATATTTCTGTTATGTCATTTAATTTAATCTCCTGTTATTGTAATAATTTTATCAGTTTTTAAAATATCTTTTGCTTTAACAGTAATTAATTCATTATTACGAATTATCATCATACTATGATCACCAGTAACTTCTAATTCTTTACCTGATTTAGTTTTAATTCTGAATCTTGATTTATTATATACTTTATGACGCATAATATATTTTATCGGTCTATATGTAGCTTCAGCATCATGATCAACATATGATAAAATATTATGATTATGAACCGGAACAATTTCTTGACCATTATTTAATTTTAATACAGTATCATTATTTTCATATTTAAATTTATTAAATGCAGCTTGAACCTTTAGTTTAACCGAATCAACGTAAATGCTTGATTTCCAGCTAGTTGAGTCAGTATCCCCAGCCACAGTGAGGCTCTGGTTTCCGTTAAGATACGAAAACTCGGGTCCGTCCAACGTACCTGTTTCTGTTGTTTTACCCTTGGCAATACTTACTTTTTTTGCTTTTTCCGAATCAATACCCAATTTCTTATGCAATTCAGTATCATTCTGAAATATCCCACTAAAATATTCATTAACAGAATTCTCTGAATAATGATTCAAATCCTGTCCCTGAAGTGTAATAGATTCTGCAACAGCTGTGTTATGTGCAATGAAGAAGCGGCTAGCGGTAGCTCCATATACCGAGTTGATAAATTTTTTTAATGCTAACTGTTTAGTTTCATAAAAATCACCTAAGTTTTTTAATCTTTCAACTTCTTCTTCAAGCTCTTCAACAGTGCAATTATTTGGATCTATCTGACAAAATTTATATTTCTTTTCTTCCATGTCTTTCAATTAAATTCTAATTCAAATTTTAAATTATATAAGAAAATATGTTATTTGTTTATTAAAACATTATTAGCATTTATTAATATAAAAAATATGGAAGTAACAGATCAGATTATAATAGATAAATTAACAGTATTTAGACATGACTCCATATAGCTAAATACATGTAGAATAAAAGAATCATGGTTAAAAGATCATGGTTTATATGATTATTTAATGAATAGATTTAAATCTGTAAAAAATATACAGGAAATCATATATAGGATATATTATAAATTACCAGACAATTTACAATTACATTGTAAAACATGTGGTAAAGAAATTCCTTTATTATTTAGAGGTTTTTTATATGGTTATAATCAATATTGCACATATAAATGTTCATTAAATGATCCTAGTAAAATACATAAATTAACTAATGTAAAACAGAAAGAAAACATTGATGATGATTATGTATTAAATTTAATGATTAAAAATGACCGATTAATTTCTGAATATTGTAAAAATAAAAAGTTAAAGCAATTTGGTATATATGATTACATGATGAATAGATATGATGATTTACAGAAAACCAAATCAATTATTCAGGAAATTATATATCGAATGAAATATCACATAGATAAAAGTCCTGTATGTCCTACATGTGGTAAGTATGTTAAGTTTTATAGATTCAGTGAAGGCTTTAGACATTATTGTTCTAATGAATGTGCGAATAAGAATGAAAATAATATTAATGATAAAATTATAACAAGAAGAAATACAATTGAAGAACGTTGGAAAGAAAGAGGTTATAATTTAAAATATAAAAATAGAGATGAATTTCTTATTTATGATGAATGTGAAATACATAATCCATTTACCATAAAGGATTATATATTTTTTAATAGAGTATATAAAGATATTGTTATGTGTCCTATATGTAATCCTATTAGAAATCCTGAGACATCTATAGAATATAAAATAAGGTTATTATTGGAGAAACATAATATAAAATTTGAACAACATGTTAGATATATTATATCTCCAAGAGAATTAGATTTTTATTTACCAGATTATAAAGTTGCAATAGAATGTAATGGAATTTATTGGCATTGCGGGATTAATGGTAAGAATAGATTTAAAGTAAAATATGATTTAGTATCTAAAACCGATATATAGATGCTGACATTTTGGGAAGATCATATTCATTATAATATAGATAAAATAGAAAACATTATATTAAGAAGTTGTCATCTTGAGCAGAAAGTATTTTCAGATAATTGTATCATTAAAGAATTAGATGAAAATATATGTAAAGACTTTATAAATACTTATCATGTTGATAATTATATTGAGTCTGATATAAAATTAGGATTATTTAAGAATAATGAATTATTATGTTGTATGACATTTAGTAACATATCAGATAATAATTATATATTAAATAGAATTTGTTATAAAAATAATTTATATGTGATAGGTTGTGAAAAACTATTATTAAATTATTTTAAATTAAATTATACTTATAATTCTATTATTGTTAATTGTAATTTAGAAACTGATAATATAAAATTATATGAAACATTAAATTTTAAATTAGAATCAGATAAAATTAAATTTACATTAAATTATTATAATTATAAACGTAGTGAATTTAGATTTAGTAAATATAAATTAAAAGAATTTCTAAATTGTAATAAAGATGATATTAGGGAAGATTATTTAAAATGTTATTCACCATATTTAATATATAAAAAGAGAGATTAAATATCCGTAATTTAATCTCTCTTTTATTTTTAACCAATTCTGCATTCAACAGTTTGATCTACTTCTTTTTCCATACAGTATGAAGCGAAAAAGTCTGCTTGCATAATTAATACAGAAAGTGGAACTTTTGTATATGATGTTTGCATAGAAGGTTTTTGGTAATTACTCATCCATGCACCAATATCAGACATTCCCATATGCCACATAATAGCGCATAATTCTTCTCCTGAAAGTCTGATAAATGTTTGTGCAATAAAAATAGATTTTGGCGCATGACCGAGTGGAAGTTTTTCATCAATCTGATATGAATAGTATTTGAACCATTGATTTGATTCATCTTTCTTAAACTTCTCAACAATCTTATAGTTATTTGCTTTACATAAATCATGAAGAAGTGCTGTTATGATAATAGATTCCATTGGGATGGACTCTACATTTTTTTCTGGTAGAGATAGTTTCTTATAAGTCTCATAGAAGTCTCGCGCTGCATAATAAACGTTAAGTGAATGTTGGCAGAGACCTCCAGGATAATTACAATGGTAAATTGTAGATGATGGAGCTTCAAAGAAATCAGACTTCTCTGATAACCAGTTAATTAAATCTTCAATACCTTCTCTTTTTGTACTTCTCAATAACTCTATAAACTCTTGTTTATTTCTTTCTTTTGTAATTTGATCCATAATATTCTTATGTTAAAATTAAACACTGTTTGTTTAGAGTTTATATAAAAAAATGAGACTTAAGTCTGACTTTAAGTCTCATTTTAAATTTATGTTAAATTAAATCTTTGTTTTTAATTAACCATTATTACCTACTTCAATCCAACTTAATCTTTTATCAAGTTCAGCTTCTGCTGCTTCTGCACGAGCTTTTTCCTTTGCATAAAGTTCAACAAGAGCTTTAACAGTATCTTCTGTATATGCAGTAATTGTTTCTGCAACAGCTTTATCACCATTATGAATAGTAAATGTAACTTTACCATTAGTAACATTGAAATTAGTTGCGGCAGTAGTAACAACATTGCTACCGTCTTTTACTTCTGCAACAGAAATAGCAACATCAGACTTAGCAGAAGAAACAGTAATTTCTTTACCTTCTACTGTCTTTAAACGATTTTCATGATCATTAAGAGCTGTTGCAATAACCTCTTCATCTGATACGATTTCAGCGGCAACATCAGCTGCAGTTGCAAGACCGGTTGATTTTGCATCAACAGCACCTGGTTTCCACTTACCAGAATCTGCATCCTTAATAAGACCAACAGTATTTAATGCAGTAGTCTTGATTTCAACTTCATGATTATTAACAGCGGCAAATTGTCCTGAACCTTCCTTAACAGAAAGTGTAGGAAGATCTGCACGTGTAACTGTAATCTTACCATCAGTTTCAGAAACGGCAGAAACATATTGTCCAACTACTGCAGTATCTGTAACATCAAGTGCCTTAATTGCATCATCAGCAGTCTTAGCAGCAGCTTTAATAGACTTAGCTAAACTTGCAATCTATGTAGAAACTTTATCACCTTCAACAGCAACAGTTTCATCACCAGCACCAATAGCAGTTGCATTAATATTAGTAGCAGCTAATTCAGTTTGATCAATTGTTAAGGCGCCATCTTCAGAAACATGAACACCTGATACACATTTACCAGCATCAGCAGTTACATCACTTACTGTATGTTTCTTTGCTTCAAGATCTTCAATTCTCTTATAAATACCAGTACCTGGTTTATCTGTTGTTTTTTCTGTACCAATTGCAGCTTTATTTGCAGCAACATCAGCAAGAAGTTTTGCACCGCCTTCACCTTCTTCGACACCTTTGAACCAATCAATCACTTCAGATACTTTATTGATAGTTCCGTCTTTATCAGATGTTATAAGTGTTTCAATACTAGTTACACGAGTATCTAAACTACCTTCTGCTTTTGTAGCACGATCTGCTTCAGCTGCAATCTTTCCAAATGCAGTATTAGCAGTAGACGCATCAGTTGCTGTACCAAGAAGTTGTGCAGATGCAATATCATCTTCTGTTACAGTTACAACATTATCAGCTGAAACCTCTACTTTTACATGACCATCTGCTTTTTTATTAACTGTTGTATACTTTTTATCTTCAAGCGTTTTGATTCTGTTTGATAATCCTGTTTCTGCATCACTTGCACGCGATGCTTCAGCAGCAATCTTGCCAAATGCAGTTTCTTTTGTTTTATCATCATCCTTAGTTCCAAGAAGATCAGAAATTGTTTTTTCTGCACCAGTTGCACGCGCTGCTTCTTTTGCAATTGCACCGAATACAGTATCAGTATCTTTAGTATCTGCCTTTGTACCTACTAAAGTTTCAACAGCTGTAAGTCTATCTGCAAGACTCTTAAGTTGAGCAGAAGCAGAAACAGGAATTTCTAATGTCTTTACAGTTTTATCAGTAGCAATATAAGAAATTACAATCTGTGCTTCTTTTGTTACTGAACCTCCTTCTCCTGTTACAACAGGAGTTGTTGTAATATCAAGAATTTTAGAAGAAACAAGTTTACCGCGTGAAACAATTGCACCAGTTGATTTAGCTTCATCATAACCGAAATAAACTACGCCGTCATCTGCAGTACCAATTTTTGCAAGTACATTCTAAAGTGTACCATAACCAAATTTTACTTCTACACCTTTTGCAGTATCTGCATCAGCGCCAAAAATAACTGGCGCACCATTAATCTTTGACTTCTAAATAGTAATAGCCATATTATTAATAAAGTTTATATTTTATTTTATTTATCTAAAAAAATGGGATAACTGATAATAATTCAATTATCCCATATTATTAAAGTTAATTAAAAATTAATTAAAGTTCTTCCCATGTAAGAAGTGCAGAAAGATGTTTATCATTTTCCTGAAGTGTATTTAATGCTGTATTTAATCCTTCATAATATGTTTGATTAGCAATATCTACAGTAACAACACTTTCAGCACCATCCTTACTGTTAGTAATCTTTAAAGTATTAAACTGTGCATTATCTGCTTTTGGTGCTTCAAGAGATGCATCTGTTACATAAGAATCTTCGATAGCACTAACTGATGTATCAAGTTTTGTTAAACGATCGGCTATAGATGAATCTGCAGCAACAAGATCATTAAACTTCTTTGTAATATTAAGAGATGTATCAACATAAGTTACAACAGCATCTTTCATCAATGAAACAACGCCATTCTCAACATTGATGTATTCATCATCACCCTTGAATGTTGTAAAGATTTCTGTGAAATCAAGATAAACATCAGACTGTTTAGCAGCTTTTGTATCAGTTGGCTTAGTATTGATAACTAAGTGTAAATATGAATGACCATACTTAATACCGAAACCAAGACGTGCTTGTTCCCATGAACCATCCTGATTCTTAGACCATGGAAGCTGATTTTCATTTGTTACTACATCACCATAAGCTACTGCAGGAGAATTTCCCCACTGGTCTTGAAGTTGCTAATTATACTTAATTTCTGCACCATTTTCAGCAACATACTTAAATGTACATACATGTGCTTTAGTTACCAAGAAGTCTTTTGCAATGTTAATCTTATCACCAACAGCCTTTGTATTACCATCAGCATCAGTCATCATTAACTGATATTCAGATGCATACTTTGTTTCTTTAGTATCTGCATCTTTTTCCATAGAATCTGCAGCAACCTGCTTAATTGCATACTTTGCAATTTTAATCTTATTATCTACAACCTTAATAGTTGAACCTTCTGCATCATCTACGTTAACTGCAACCTTATAAGTCTTATAACCTGTTGCATCAGCAGCAGTAGGAGTTACTGTAAGTGCACTACCTGCGTCAGCTGAAACTACATCACTCTTAAGAAGTGTTTCAATACCGCTAACAGATGTATCTAAACGTGAAGTATCTTTAGCATGCTTTGCTTTAAGATCATCAATAGATTTGTTTAAATCTGCTGAAGCTTTATCAATCATTGCTTTTACTGTATCTGTATCAATAATATCAAATTCAGTAGTCCATGTCTTTGTCTTTACAGCATTATCTTTTGGATCTTCTTGAGTTCCGAACCATGTAACAGTTACCTTAGTTGCAACCTTTTCTGCTACTGATTCTACATAATCACCAGTTTCAGGATCAAAATGTTTCTTTGCTACTTCATTTGTTGTAATATCAAGAATCTTTGAAGATGCAAGTTGATTACCAACAAATACCATACCAGAACCACCATTTGCACCATATACAAAACGTACTTTTGAATCAGATTGTGCTGCTGTTGCAATAGCAACAACTTTATCTTCTGCAAATGCGCCAGAACCAAAGTGAACATTTGTACCTGTTATAGGAGCAACTTTATCAGTTAAAGAAGTTGCTTCATTAGCACCATAAACCATATTTTTATTCATATTAAATTTAATAGATTTAATTTTATTATTTATTCTTTTTTATTTATCTAACTCTTCCCATTTCAATTGGTTTTCTACAAAAGTTAATCTGTCATTAATAGATGAATCTGTATTCATGAAGTCATTAATATGTTCGTCATAACCTTTCATGTCTAATGATACAGTTTTAATTAAATCTTTATCAAGAGATGAAATAACATCTTTAATAACTGTACCATCTTTTAATGTAAGAACATCACCGATTAAATCGATTGTCTTAATAGGCTCTGGCCAAACTTTTGCTTCAATTACATTATTATCTTTAACATAATTTAACTATTTCAAAACCATATCAGTTACTTCAATCTTAGATGAATCCTTTTGTTCTTCATCACCTTTAAATAAAGTAAATGTTTTTTTGAAACCGTTTGCATATGTTCCAGGATCTTCATGTATTGTATAATTATACTTACCATGATCAAGTTCATCTATTAATCCTAATAATGACGTATCTAATGTATCTAATCTTGTTGTTAATTCACCTACAGAAGTATCTATAACTGTAAGATGATCATTAATATCAACTATTGATGAATCGATAACATTTAATCTATCATATACATCACTGAATGATGTGTTAATTTTATCAAGAATACTTGTATCAAAAGATTCTAATAATTTTTTAATATCTTCAACAAGTTTCTATGAAGGTAAATTTGTTTTTACTGTTGCAAGTTTACCAGCAGAATTAACATATTTAATAGATAATGTTACAACACCATCAACAGAAACAAGAGATACATCTTTTACTTTTGAAGTAAGTTCAAGATCACCTAAAAAAATACCTGTTAAGAGTTCAGAATTCTTTGATTTACCGAAATACAAAGTATGTGGATCCTTATTCTTTGCATTTACAATATCAACATAACGACCTTCTATAAACTCAACTTCATCATGTGGTTTACATTTTCTATTAGGATCGAAAACATGTAATACATGCTGAGGTGGACGTATATCTTTATTCATTTAAATATAACATGTTATTTTTTATATTTATCAAAAAAGAGCAATTAATATTCTATATAATTTTGTCCTATATAAAAATATTTAATTGCTCTTTATTTTCATTTATTCATTTCTACTTATATTATATTTATCTAAAAGATAATTTGCATAATCTAATTTTTCCTATGAAAATGTATTATATCTGAAAAATAAATTCAAATTTAATCCAGTTTTTCCACTATTCATATATGTTGTTGGCCATAATCTTACCATTTTATTTAATACATATTCCTCTATTGTTCTAAAACGATAATGATTTAAACATGCGTTTTCCCATGTAGGATTATTTATAATTATATCATTTGTACATAAATCACCATTTGTATTTACACATGTAATATGACAATCATTATTATATATAACACCATGTGGTGAATCAAATATAATATTATCTAACTATGTTTTAATTATAATTTTTGTCTATGCACAATATTTATCTTTATCTAATGGTATATATTGATTAAATTTAGTTACTGAATAATTTCCTTCTGTTTTAATAATATTAGAATCAGTAAATTGTTTCCAACAAACTCTTATACAATTTATACCTCTATCATTATACATATCATCTGATAAGAATTCTTTTATATTATTACAATCTAAATCTAAAAATTCATCTATATCAAAATATGCGATCCAGTCATATTCATCTTTATATGTATTATAACAATCTGTATATGATGGAATCTATGCCAATTTTTTTCCTCTACAATCTTTTAATATTACAAATTCAGAATCTATATAATCTTTTATTACATCCTCAAAATGTTCACCATCTATATCATTATTATCATATAAACATATATTATCAAATCCTATTGTTTTATAATATTCTACAAACTCTCGTATATAATTATTTTCCATTTTTCCTATACAACATAATAATACTTTTCCTGTATATGGTTTAATCTGATTATATAAACTTAAATTCTTTAATTTTATAGGACAAACATCAACTAATTTTTGTAAATCTATTTCAAATGTTGAATTATAATTATCTTTTAATTTTAATAAGTATTCATATGTTGTATCTTCATTTACTAAATATGACTCATATAATGGTTTATTAATAGATAAAAAGAAATCTTCATATTTTAAATTCTATCCTATATTATTTCCTAATGAGATCCATATATTAGGAATTCTAAATGCTTCTGATATAATCAAACCATGTAAACTTTCAGATACAATAAATTCACATTCTACAATTTCTTTAATTATATCTTTCCAATCATTATATCTTGTAAAATTAATAATCTTAATATTTTCATTATCTTTAAATTTATTTAATATATCTGAATTAATATGAGAATGATGTGGAATAATTCCTAATTTATATTTTTTCATTACATAAGGATAATAGTAATATGGTATTAATAAAGCAGGATCTCCATATATTTCTGGACAATCTATATTTGATGCTAAACAAATCTCTCGTGTTTTTGGACCTCTAACTGCATATACTTTATTTGGTTTTTTATATAATACCTAATGTCTTAACATTCCACTACCCCATACTTCAGTAAAATCATTTATATACTTATCAATAAAAATACTTCCAATCATTAAATAATTTGTTACAAATTCATTATCGTATTTCTTATGTTTCTTACCTGTTATTTCTGTCAAAAATGAAAAATTTATATCATCACCAAAATTATGCGCATATGGTTTATTAAATCTATTTAACCATACCCAACCATTTAAATATATTACATTATCATTTTCATCATTAATATTATTCTATTTCTTATTTTCAAATACTTTAGAAAATAAATTTACAGATGATTTACCTTTTACTTGTTTAATATCATTATTATTAATAACTTTTTCTTCTTTATGTAATTCTTTAAATTTGTTACTATTAATAATTATATTTTTTGAATTTGTAATATTATTTTCACTTTCTTTTAATATTTCTGTAATAGGTTTTACTTCTGCTTCAATAGTAGGTACCATAATACCAGAATCATACGCATATATTTCCTTATTATTAATATTAATTTTTGTATTATTTCCTTTATTAATAGCTTTATCTTTATCATAATTAACAAATGTCTTCTTATTTGGTTTAGTTACATTTCCTAATATATACTTATCAGGATTATATGTTCCCATATCCTAAATTTTATTTGTTACATTAGAAAAACCTTCCTAATTATAATAAACTCCGGCTGACTATGCATAACTACAATTACTAAATACAGTATTCTTATCTAACTTTTGATAATTATTTATTTTTGACATATTAGGTAATTTTTCTTTTTATATATTTATTAAAAAAAGATGGAATACTTATAATTAAGTATTCCATCCTAATATTAAAATGATGAATAAAATTATTTATTTACTGCAAGAATTGCAGATGAACTATTAATAATCAGATCTACTTTTCCTCTGAAATCATTAATATATTTCTTATTTGTATAACTCATTGCTGATCTGAAATAATCTATCATATTATCTGACCACTGTTTAACAGTTTCCTTTACATGAATATACTTCGTACATCCTTCAGAAGTCTTTGACTTTGCATTTGGATTAATCATTTTCTGAGCCTTTTTTGTAGACATACCGTAAGATTCCTTTACAATATCTTTCATATCCTTAATGAAATCTTTCTTCTTCTGCTCCAGCTCTTTATTATCAATTGGTACTAGTGTATCATTATCATCTTCATCTTCAAGTCCATCCCAAAGATTAAGAATATTATTAATACCATCATTAATAATACCTGCTGCATATCCATACTTATAATGTGAATTATAGCACTCAATATCAAGAGGTGCAGCAGATTCAAGTAATCCTGTAAACAAACTACCAATCATTACATAATCTGCTCCAAGAGCAATAGCTTTAATAACATCTGCATATCCTCTAACACCGCCATCAGCAATAATATAAGGAGTTGATTTAGCATACGATTTACCTTCGTATACATTCTTTATATACTTACATTCATCAATTAATGATGCAATAGGATAGTGAATGGAGGTCTGCGTAGCTGTAATACAATTTGATCCACTTCCTATAGACAATCTAATATAATCAACTTCAGCATGTTTGCAAATCCATCTATATGTTTCAGGATTTGCAATATTTCCTGTCATTACAATAAGTGTATAATTGTTATTTCTTGCAATTTCCTTTGCTTTATTAATTGTATCATATAGACATTCCATATGACCATTAGCCAAATCTACACATACTCTATAGGTTCGATTATAACCAGGAAAAATTTGTCCAGGACTCATCATCTTATGTTCTACAAAAACATATTCAAATTCCTTAAGTGACAATGCAACCCAATCACCATTATCAAGAAAATCTTTGATATAACTAATTCGTTTATCAATACTTCCATTTGGATCTGCACCAATATTTCGTGGCAACATAGGCATAATCTTATTCTTCTTCCATATATTAAAATTATGTTCATTTGCAATAGTAGACATTGGTGCTGTAAACAACGGAAGATAATCTCTCATATTTACATCCATATGCTCATATGGATCACATTCCTTTCTACTCTTAATTGAACTAATTACTGCAGGTTCAATAGTCAAATCATTATATGAATACTTTGTTTTATCAATAATAGGCATAATATATTTTTTATTTTAATTCTATAATTTATAGAAACTTAAATTTGTTTTGTCTTCTCGATAACAAGTGAAATAAAGTCATGTCTTTCCATGAAATCTTTATTTTGACATTCATGTTTTACTACAAGATATGCATCTATAATCTTTTCAATATTATCATAATTTTCCAGACATTCTTTTTGTCCCTGTTCATATCCTTGTGTAAAAATATATTTTTCGTTATCTGTTAAATCATTAATGTTAATCATATATATTTAAATTTAATTTTACCAAAAAACAATAGGTCCATCCCATGAACATGCAAACAATTCATTCTTATTAGAAGTTAATGCATGCAAACGATATACAGCACCTACCATTCTACGTCGACTGCATGAACATGCAAAATGATTCTGACAAAAATCATAATGAATTCGGATGAACTTAAAATCATCATTAACATCAATATCAGTAATACTCAAGGACTCAAGATTAATATAATGTGAATTCGTTGAATCATTGATACTGTTATTATTCATTTCCATCCACTCAAGATCATGCTTAATAGCTTCCGTAATATTAATTCGCAAAAATGTCTTATATTGATTCTTTGCAGTCTCATCATCTATACGATCAATTTCTTCAAAGAAATTAATATAAACATCTTTACCATTATTTTCATTACTCATTGTCGCAATATGGTCAATAAGCAGTTCACTCTTATTTGTAGAATTCTTCGTACTTCCAAGATAGTCAACCCAATTAATTGACATACCTCCAAGATTTGTAGGATAAAATACTTTACTCATGTAATATAATTTTAATTAAATATTAAATTTTTCTCTATATGTATTATAATTATGGATAATATCAATATACTCTTCTTTACTAAGACCAGTAAGTTTACATCCATTAATATAATCAAGCATATTAATTTCTCCAGAATTTTGTAATTCTCTATATGCTTTAAACTTTTCTTCTGTAATATTAACTTCCATAATTATTTTTTATTTTGTAATTTCTTTTACTTTATCAATAAGTTTCCAAATTTTATTATATAATGTGCCCATTTCATAAAATGCAATATAATTGTTTTTACATTTATGATATGTAGGATTTACTACATTAATATCAATAAGAAGATTTTCATATTCATTTTTAATCTTATTAACTTTATTTGTATGAATATTAACTAACTTATTCATCAATGGTGTAAGGCGTGATGATGCAAAATCATTTAAACCATCATAATATACAAATGTACCTTGTTCATATTCATAATATGTAACGTATACAGTATCTTTCTTTACAGAAAGAACATAATAATCATTACACATATCTTTATCATATCCGATATGTAATTTATTATGTGATGTTGCATTAGCAAACATACATACAAAACTAAAAATCAATGTTATAAAAATCTTATTCATAATTTTTTATTGTTTTATTTGTTACATCTCAAAGATACACATTTATTTTTGAATAAAAAAATTAATACGAAATTATTTTATCTATTTGTGTACAATTTGCAGTCCATACCATACCTTCATATACAATTGCAAAATCTGCATTAGAATTATATATATGTTGTCCCATTGAATTAAACAATGCAACAATTTCTGTTGTAACATATCCTTTATCACCACGGGAATCATTACATAAATGAATACGTATAATACTTCCAATACGTAAATCACGAATAGTAAAATTCTTCGTTTTAAATATTGGTGATTTTGTAGTTGGTAATGTATCTATTAAATCTTTAATTACATCTGATGATATAGTATTATTTGATGTTTGATTTTTAAATTTTATCATATTAAATAGCTTCGGTTTAAACAATATATTATATTACAAAGATACACAATTATTATAAAATAAAAAAGTGTGACTAGAAATAAATTCTAATCACACTAAAATTAAATTATTATTAAACTTTAAACTACTTTTATTACTTTACAGTAACAATAGCAACACGACCAAAATCATCATCCATACCATGTCCAGCGGTATCTGTTACCTTAACGCCACGTGACTCAAGATACTTCTTAACTGCATTTGCACGCTCTACAGAAAGCTTTGTATTATACTTTGCAGAACTCTTTGGCTCTGAAGATGCATATGCATCAATTACAACTGTTGTGCCCTCTGCAATATTATCAAGTACTGACTTACACTTATCAGAAAGTACTGAACTATTAAACTTAAATGGAGCAATAAACACATTTGAACCAACACCTGCAACAGTATTAGTTGCAACAGGCTTCTCTACAATCTTCTCAATTACAACTGGCTCACGTGACTCAAGCTCATTAATCTTCTTGTTAAGAGCTGCAACCTCTGCTGCATCATAAAGATGTGCCTTAGCAAATGAACACTTTCCATTTGAATTCTTGAAACGATAAACAACACCTGCTGTAATCTCAAAACTACCATTCTTCTTTACAAGCTTACCATTGTCAATGTCATTCCAAACAACTGATGGATTTACAACAATGCCCCATGCACGATCCTTACCAAGATTAAAATTAAACTCTGCACCTGCACGATAAGTCATCCAGTTATTGTGATTATCTCCATAACTTGCTGTCTGATGTCCCCATCCAAGACCTGTATAAACAACAGGCTCAAAGAACTTACGTGTTCCATCAAACTTAAATGCATTAGCAAGATTAACCTTTGCAAGACCACTTACATTAACATAATCAAAAGCAGTATATGTATTATAACTACCATGACCTGTACCAACAAGTGTACGACCTTCTACACCAAATCCCAACCAAGGGGTTACATACTTATCTGCACCAATCAAAATAATAGGTGCCATTGCAGTATGACCACTGTAAAAATTATCAAATGATGTAAGAACACCGCCCTGAAGTGTTACTGAAACATTATCAGTAAACTTACTAGAACCTGCATAGTCATTCTGTGTCTGTGCATTAATTGAACCAATTGCAAATGTAAACATTGCAATAAGCATAAAAATAAACTTCTTCATACTTTAAAAAATTTAAAATTTGTTATTAACTAAAATATTAAAATTAAAATTAATTACTTGATATTCATACAAGTAACATATATAATATTGAATATCATTTAAAAAGTTTAGTTTTTAAATAATTTTTTTCAAATATTTTTTTATTTTTATGGTTTAGGACAATATAAAACCATTTCACTTCTTAATTTATTAAGTAATGGTTTATATTCTTTTTTATATTGTTCCCATGAATATTTCTTATCTAATATTTCTTTTAAATAATGATTTGCTTCACTATAATCATATATCTTTCCAGTTTTTCCTATTTGAATTCCAAACATATATAATCGTATACAATGATATAATGATTTTTGTGATCTATATAAATCATAATCTTTTTCTACTGTTAACTTCTTATGACATTTTGCATAAGAATTTCCAACTATTTTTGAAATAACCTGCCGCAATTTCCATTTATCAAGAATGAAATATTTCGCGTATAAAGAGTTAAAAAGTTCAATATTTGAATACATATCAGATGACATAAATAAACTCTCTACGGCGATTATATGATGTTCATAGAGCATCTTTTTGAATGTATTATTATTGATAATCTGAAAATCATATTCAGTTATTCCATCAGTTACAAAAATCTCCTTAATTCCATTAACAGAATTTTCCAATTCAATATTATCATCAACAATAACAATTATATCTTTATCTGATTTATCTGTATTTGTACCATAAACATATGAACCATACATAAATGATAAGATATAATGCTGTCTGATATATTCTGGTAAATAAATTTCTATATTTTTCATATATTATTCAATTGATTCCAAAACAATACTATGAAATTTTATTCTGTTTTCTTTCAAAAGTCTATCTAACAATTCTTTAAAATCATATTGAATATAAGTTAATGGTTCATATTTATAATCATCTATCTTATAATATTTAAATAACTGTTCGAAATTTGCAATGATTCCATTATAAAGTTTCTTTTCACTTGTATATGTATGTTTACCTTTATAATTTACAATAAGTCTATCATCAAATGTTGCACACCATAAACATTTCTTAACTTTCTTTTTTGTTTTTAAAGGTCTTGTTATTTCATCAAACATTTTATCATCAAATTCAATTTCCTTTGTGATAACTTCCTTATCAACATCTGATGAATAATTTGAATATTTTTCTATATTAATTTTTAGTTTCATAGTTTTGATTTTAAAAGTACACAAGGTTTACCAATGTGGAAAATACCTGGAATTTCTATCATTGATTTACTTAGTTTCCTTTTTAATTTTGAAATTTTATTTAAATATACATTATAAGTTTTTTCCCGGTTATGATCTACCCATGCATCCCAGTAATCTTTTCTTGTAAAATCTTCTCTTGTTTTATCTTTCCATGTAATATTAGAATAATTCTCAATCCAAATATCAACTGCTTCATCTAATGTTGTAGCAGCAATATGATATACAATAATAATATCATCATCCGCATATGGATCATTTGGATCATCACTTATAGTCTGTGTACAGAAATATACTTTTAATGTATTATTATCAGAAATTGGATTTTGATTTTTAAATTTAAGTCCCATAAAGTAATTTTTATCAATTATAAATTATTATAATAGTAAAAAACTATTTTGTTTACTTTTACAAAGATACATTAAATAATTTATAATAAAAAATCCTTGAACTATTATAAAATAATTCAAGGATAAAAAATTACTTACTTTTATTATGATTAATGATAATCTTATTATACACGTCCAATAAAATGTTATCATTATTAAATGCAATTTGTATATCGGATGTAAATATCATAGATATTGGTATAAACATTATATCATCTACTTCATCTGGTTCTGAATGTTCAGTTGTTAACTGATAATCATCAATAACACCTGGAAGAACAACATAATATATTACATTTACATTTTGTCGTTTTGTATCTGGAACTGAATTAATTGCATAAAAATTCATTAATGCCCTTGGGATAATAAGACCTGTTTCCTCATATGTTTCTCGCATACCGCATGAACATATATCTTCATCATGATCCAAATATCCTGCAGGCACATTCCACTTTCCAACAGCAGTCGGGCAACCTTTACCTCTTTTATTAATTAATGCACACCAATTTCCGTCTGAATCCTTACAGAAAATACAAGTTGCAACTGTTATAGAACGTGAATACCAATATTTTTCTCCATTATATTCAAACTCGAAATTACGTAGCTTATTCATATTCTTAAATATATTTTATTTTTTAGAATGTTCCGGTAGAACCTGCCATTCCATCACCTCTGTCTGATGCTTCAATCTCATCATATTCTTTCTCGTCCATTTCAACCCAATCAGTATCAAGATAAATCTGATGAATAAACTGTACAAGTTTCTGACCGGTCTGAACTGTAATATCTGTATTACCATTATTACAAAGATTAATATGAACTTCTCCCTGATAATCTGCATCAATAGTATTTGCCATAACATCAAGATGATACTTTGAAGCAACACCAGACTTATTAGTTGCCTGAAGATATGTTCTCTTATCATTAATCCATACCTTAATTCCTGATGGAATCATTACCTGTTCACCAGATGGAATAGTGATAAACAAATCATCATTCTCAATCTTATAGAAAATTTTATTACCAGTATTCTTCTTAATCAAATCAACAAGAAACTCCTAATTATAATAAGGTACAAAAAAATCTGTACCAGCATCATGCTTATTTGCTCTATTAGGCATCTTTACATTACGTATTCTCGTAAACTATACTTTAGTATTAAAATCCATATCCATTAAATTAAATTAATTTTCTATAGTTATATTAGATATTATTTGTAAAGTTTAAAAAAATATCATTAAAAAATAGTTAAAAAATAATTCTCAAAAATGTAGACTTTTTCTGGAAAGTTCAGTATAATAAATATGTTAGTATTTAAGG
>OIXA01000398.1_pt1 | contig 63776 bp, 51 predicted proteins | sample 1587721 | NCBI WGS metagenome assembly OIXA01 (sample SAMEA3888900, study PRJEB22519) | human gut metagenome | biome: human gut; feature: human-associated habitat; material: faeces | place: Denmark | collected 2013
GAAAAAAATTTCGTTTCAATTTCACTAATTTCTCTTCAAATTTCGTTTCAACTTCCAAAAATTCTTTTCAGATTTCGCTTGAAGAGAAAGGAAAGGGATGATCGATTGGAAAAATAACGACGCTTTTTACGCTTGTTCCTATCACCTCGGGGGCTTACTAGAGAAATGGTTCGAGAGGCAAGGGGCAAAATGAAATCCCATTAATTGTAGGGGTTCACCCCTTAGGATTCGCGAAGCGGGTCAGATCGATTAGGCATCCTCTCCCGAGGAGAGATGCTTGATCCTAAAGAGTTTTAAAATTTTAAAATGCTGTTTCAAGTTATAAACCTTGCTTTAAAACCCCACCCGATAAAGAGATTCCGCACGTTTTTTCTTTTGATAATCATTTTCTTTTATATCCATCCCTTGTTTAATTCCCTTCCTTTTCGTTGAAAAAAAGGAAGCGCAATGATAATCTAGTAAGGTTAAAAGCAAAACCGAAGTGATTCGGCGACGCAAAACTAAAGGGTCTAGTTTTTTAGACAGCCAGTTGCCACTAGACCCTTATGGCAAACATCCAAACCGTATTAAAACGCCGTCGTATGGCTCGTATCCGTTTCGTAGCCATCGCATTTTTAGGCGCTTTGGTATTGTCCACGATTGGGGTTTCCACCTTTGCCTGGTTCACCACCAACCGCTCCGCCAAAACGACTTATTCCCAAATCGTGGCCCGTGACCCCACGATCCTTGGAACGCCTACCTACTATCGTTACGTTCGCCCCGTTTCCACTCAAGAGGACGACCCTTATTATTTTGCCAAAATCACGGACAACACCTTTGATATCGGGGCATATCGTGATAAAGACCTTTTGGGAGAATCGAGCTATCGGATGCTGATTCAAATCCCTGTTTTGGCTTCTTTTGATCGTGTTGTCGCCTTTGCCCGCTCCGATCGCCCAACGATTTTAGAACCCCGTCAAGAAGGGGATTCTTCTTCTTGGGGCTGGCCTTCGACTTTCGAAGAGAGTTTGGCTAAAGCCAATTCCCTCACCAACCCCCTCTCCGCGGTCATCGCGTTTGCTTCCTATGCCGACTCGGAGATCAACCAAACGTTGCAAGAAGTGACGACGGAAGAAGGGCAAACCTATTCCTGCTTGTCCATTTCAAAGAAAAAAGCGGTCAAGGGTTTTGTGGATGTGGACGTCTCCACCGCCCCAGTGACTTTGACCTATGCCCCGCAAGGATATTTGGAAATCCCTTCGGGAGAAAATGAGGTCCAATTGACCTTAGACGGGGCGAGAAATGTTTGGCTAATGCTCGATTATAACGCGGAAGCCGTTACAAGCCTTTATACGGACAATATCGGCAACGCCCTTTTTGAGGAGGGGATGCTTTCTTCTGACGGGGAGCGTCTAGGGTATGTGGCTTATTATCGGGATTTCACTCTTTCGGTGAAGGAGGGGGAATGATGAAGGATAAGACCTTTAAATTGCTCTTTTCCGGCGTTTTGTCTTCGTTCATCGCCCTCACCACATCGCTAGTTTCTTTCTCCTACGCCTGGTTCAAAAACAAAGACATCATCCAGGAGGCCTTCGTTGGAAAAAGCTACGGCTCCTATTTTGCTTACGGAAACGGAACGGCGGAGAAGCCCTATGGCATCACTCGTCCCCTGCACCTCTATAACCTGGCATGGCTACAATACCTTGGCCATTTCAACCAGTTGGACGAATCGGGGAAGCTGAAGCAGCAATTCCATTTTGAACTCGGAGACGATTTCGATGCCTCCACTTTAACGTTGCCCCCTATCGGGACGACGGAAAACCCTTTCGTGGGGACGTTCAACGGGAACGGCAAAACGATCAAAGGGCTAAAAATCGCCAATACCCGAAGCGAGTTGAATGCCCCTAGCGCCGTCAAAAGCATCTCGGATCAAGGGGATAGCTATTTCCATATCCTCGGCCTTTTTGGCGTAGTCGGAGAATATAAGCCCGCCGCAACAGGCTCTTCCCCCTATGCTTCGATTACTCCAGAAATCAAGAATTTCACGTTGATGGACGCAACCGTCTCGGATACGAACTCCGCTTCGGGAGAACAAAACCAAGTCCTGATGGGTTTGGCCGCGGGATACGTTAACGGAGTGATGTCTGACGTTGCGATATCCAATTCCAGTACGGCTTCTTCGGCCCTAAAAATCCAAAAGGAGGCCTATGCCTATACTTCGGGATCCCCCTCTTTTTCCTGCATCTCCAAATATTCCCTAGTGGGATATTGCGAGCCCGAGTATGAAAACGCGGTCGAGAAAATGTCCTATTCCGTCTCTAGCCCCGAAACCCAGCAGAAGAACTTTGTCGCCAATGGCCAAGGCTCGAAAGCCGGTTGGGGCGGGGGCATTGATATGAAGTCCATCAACACCCGTTTGCAGGATATCCGCGATAATTATTGCGATGTCGGAACGAGTTCCCATCCTTATTATTACGATCGCACCTACAACATCTCTTCTTCCGGAGTGAAAACCGAAACGGATAAGGGGAATTGGCAAAATGGGAACGACCAATCGGAAGGCAATTATCGTAAAGTTGGCGAGGCCCGCCTTTACAACTCGGATTTCCATTCCGTGGCCTATAACCCCAAAATTGGGAATTACAATTTCCTTTATTCGAACGACGGCACCGATATGGAGGACGCCTCGGAAGTCGACCAAATCTATACGATGCTCGATGGTGGGTACTATCAACGCGCTAACATTTATCGGGAAGAGGTTGAAACGCGCTATTATTCAGCCATCGTTTCTTCCAACGGGGGAAGCGATTACTTCCTTTCTCTTCTAGGAGATGGTTCCCTCGGTTATGAAGAAAACGCCGAGAACCCCTACGTTTGGAAAATGCCATCTTCCGGCGATTACGGCACCATTTCCCAAGCCCGTGATGGCACGGAATATTATTTGGTTAACGATGCGGGAAGCCTAAAAACCACAACGGATTCTTCTCGCGCCACCGACTGGTACGTGGATCCCTCTTCCAAAATCTCTTCGATTCTTAACGGGAAGACCTATTATCTCCATTTCACTGTCCCCTCAGAAACGGGGGCGACTGCCGGGTGGTCGTTAGTGGAACGCTCCCAATTTACCAGCGGTTCCACGTTTCTGATTTCTTCTAGCTCCAATTATTTGAAAATCAACGATAGCCGCGACGGGGTGGAAAATACCACCAATCCCTGGGAGGCCACGAGGTGGACCATTGAAATCAACCAAAATAAGGCCAGCGTCTATGTCTATACCACGGTGAATTCCTCTCGGTATTATCTTAATGTTTCCGCTTGGTGGAACAGTTCGCCGGTAAGCGTGGGCAGTTCTGCTTCGACGATGTCTATTTCTTCGTCTTCCCTTAGCTCCACGGTCTCTCTTTATTACTCTTATTTGTTTGGCGATTCCTATCTTACCTTCAATAATGGCAATTGGACGACTTCCAGAGAGACTTCCAGCGTCACCCTCGTTTCTCTTCAGGGGGCCACTAGTTCCGAACGTGTCGAAGTGAGAACGTCCGATTCCTTTGAAACGATAAGCCGCGAAGTTTTTGACCATTCTGAATCCAAAGTCGATTATTCCGGCAACGAAAACACCTTCTCTCCGATTAACGCCTACACGACGCAAGAGGAAGCCTCGAAATATGGAGCGAACAAATACGAACCGACAGAGAATAACACCGGTTATCTGATCGGGGGATCCACTTATAAGGATTCGTATCTTGAAACTTACGATTATCACCACGTCAATTTCCGTTTCGGCAAATTCGCCATCTCTGGAAATATTTCGGATTGCTATTCCGATAGCGAGGGATTTGTTAACGTCCAAACAATCAATAATCAAGGAAATAATGCCACGATTTCTTTGAAGAACATCAACGGCAAAACCGTTTGGACGGCCGAAGGCGACGACACGGTTCTAAGCAAATATTCCGAAGTCACCAATGGGCTCTGGAACAATAGTTTGAAAGGAAGTGAAAGCATCTGGGGCATCCACTTTATGGATGCAAACCTCTCTACGGATAATCTTGTCACCGCCCCTTGGGTTTCCATCAATAACCAAACCCATACGGACTATCAAATGCCCGCCAATTCCATTGATTTCCAACTGAAAGAAAAGGGCAGCATCAATTTCATGTCGGGAACGTATTTTGAGAAGACCAGCGAAGGGGACAATAACAGCTTCTTTTCTTTGCATCAAGTTATCCGCGATTTGGGGAACGAGTCCAAGGTGCATGAAATTCGTCAAATCCAAGCAATCCTTCGTAACGACGACCATCCCGAATATCCCTATGTTTATGCCTACAAGGACGGATCCTATTCTTTGCCCTATCGTTTAAGCGATAAGGGCGAGAAGCTAGAAATGGATGGGGTAACCCCCATGGAAGAATCCTATGAGAAGTCTTCTAGCAAACCCACGGGGTATTCCTCGATTTTCGATGTCGCTCGCATCATGAAGCGAAGCGACTTGAAGATGAACAAAGCCTATTATTTCGAAGTCCCCGTCAACGAAGGGGAATATGCCTTGGGCTCCGTTTCCGGGGGCGTTGGCTGCTATTTGATGTACCTCGACATCGGGGCATCCGCCAAAGAAATCAACCGTACCCGCGTCACGGAATTCATCCACGAAATCCAAGAATCGTTTTATTTCCCCTTGGGCGTATCCCTTGTGGCGACCGGTACCTCGTCGGTAGACCCCACCGATTCGGTTTGCGTCTTGGTTCGATCGGGGTATGTGGGGACTTTGACCTTGCAACGGGATTCCGCTCCCGAAGACCAGAAAGTGGAAGTCGGCGGCGTCGATGATTCCATTTCCCCTTCTTTCAAAGGGGATGGAATCGAATTGAAGTCCCCCACCGGAGAGCCCTTGAAAGATCCAAAGCCATTTTCGAGGAAAACCAAGACCCTACGTCGATTGCATTTCTATGATTACTCCGTGAATAAGCGAACCTTAGCCCGCGTGGATTTCCTCGATGAAACCTTAACTTTGGAAAATTTATTAACGGGGGAGATCTCCACAACCACTGCCCGGCGGGAAATCCATCGTTATTATCAAGATGAGAATTCGTCTTGGGTAGAAGATACCTCTGAGCTCTCCGATACTTCGATCGTCCCGATCTACCGCGATGAAGCAGAAGGAGAGAAAAAACAAGGCTCGATCTACGATTCAAGCGAACTAAATTCGATCCAATGGAACGATCCCGCTGCTTCTAACGTTTTGGTGGGATTCTCCTATTCTTATATTAATAAGAAGGCGGACGGAACTTCCCAAACGGAAGCTACCTTCCAATACACCTTAACCTTGGTTGATCCTGATGGAGATGGCTACCAAACGATTCAGGGCTTCCTTGCAGCAGGAGAAGATCAACAAGATCCTCATCCCACGATTTCTATCACCCAAGAGTCATCCGGCACCATCACGGTCACCATCTCCCTGAATGGGACGGTTTTCTATCCGAAAGCCTGATATTTTGGAAGAATTTCATTTCAAAAAGCATCGGAACGAAGCGGAGAAATTTTAAAGTAGCAAAGAAGAGCTTTCCTTATCCTACTCGATAAAGAAAAGGTATCGGCCATTGGCTTGCATCGATATCTATAGGATGAATCAAAGCACATGCCCTTTTTGTCTTCACGGCCGTTTTATCCCATTTGCTAGGAGTAGTAATCATTTCATTAAAAAGGAAAATTAATGAAATAAATACTGAAAAAGCAGTAATAATTTCACTAAAAAACAAAATTAATGAAATAAATACTTCATTCAGACGGAGAAAAATCGAAAGGGAGCAACGAACTTGAAAACCTTTAGATGAGAGTTGAAAACGAAAAAGAGGAAACGTTCCCCTAACAGAGGTCTAAAGTTGCCCTCGATGAAAGCGAATCCCTATGAATCTTCATAATCCATGGCCTCCAGCATTGTGGATATGCCTTTTCTTCTATTTTTCTCTTTTTCGCGTATGGAAAGAGAAAATCCATGTCTTTGTCCTTCCCCTTCAGGAACGTTTTCACGGCCTTAAGGAACAGCTCCGAATCGTAATCTTTCCTCTTCCGTATCCTCTCGACGATCATCTTTTCTTTAGAGAAACAAGTGACCGTATTTCCAAACATGGTTTCGGCACCGACATTGCCCCAAGCGAATAGTTCGGCGTTGTTTTCAATGTGACTTACGGCATAGGGGCGATGCTTTCCTTTCTCACCCTGCAGCCTTTCGGCATCGTGAAATCGATAGAAGCCGGTATCCGATCGGTCGGCCCGAGTAGATAAAGTGCTGTGATACCGGAATAGACCATCCTTGGATACCTTCTTTGCCATTGAAATAGTTCATCGACGGCGCCTTCCTTGGCGTAGACGCCCTGGCTAATTCTAAAAAGATGATGGGAACGGACGTACCTGGCAAAACTTGCTGGCGGTACCCCGTTAGCAAGGGCGTCTTTCCTGGATATGCTGCCGTCGCCTGTTTCCATCATCCTTTCTAGCATCTCGTTATTTTGATTCATTGGTATCCCTATTTTTCAAATTCCGTGTAACCGATATATCATCCATTGTCCATGGTTTGGACGCAATTTTTCAAAATGAAAGGCGGATCCCCTTGCTTGATGTTTCTCTTTGAAAGGCAAACGGGACACTGTTCCTGGGAGAGGTGAGAAAAGAAGAAGTGACTGGCTAGATTTTTTGCCAATTTATTTCATCCTCTAATCAAAATAAGGTGCCAAAACTTATGACCAATGGCCACAAAGTAATGGGACTCTAAAAACCCATAAAACAAAAGAAAACCTCGCTTCAAAATCGAACTTTTATCATGCTCCTTGCGGAAACATTTAGAAATCAGTCCATCTTAATTGTCGCTATATATTTCGCGTTTCTCGATTTGCTATTCGCGGTTGTTTCCAAGGAACCGGCTTCTAGCAACGGTTTTAATATGTCGGCCATAAAATGGCTTCTGCTCTTATATCCGATATGAGCCTGAATTTCTTCTCTGGAACGAGCGACGCCATTGCAGAAGGATAATATCGCTTCGTCGTACTTGCCGTTGAGGATCACACTGTTATTTTTTTCGCCCAGCATATCGTATAGGGTAATCAGAAAATAATCGTGCTGATCATTCAATTGGGGTTCCTTGAATTTCAGCTTCTTGTATACGTTGTATATCTTTCTAAGTCCGCTGCCGCTCCTTTCCATGAGACCGGCAATCTCAAAGCAACGGCATATGACCTTATTCCTTCTTACCGATGGTATCGAATCAAGATTGTATTCATCGGGCTTTTTCGGGAGAAGCCACCAGCCTGGAGAGGTGATGACAAGCCGATCCTTAAAGATATCGACGTCGACCTGTGTCCCATCGATGGAGTAGTCCCTATGGGCCAGGGCGTTGACAACGGCTTCCCTCAGGGCGATTTTCGGATAGGAGGAGGTGTCGAGTCTTGATCCATCCGCGTTTTTGACGAATCCACTCCGACTATTCCTGCTTACGAAATCCATGATGTTATCGAACACATCGCAAAGACACCCTTTGAATTCCTTTTTGTCGATCACCTCGTCGCTTCCTTTGTCGAAGCCGTTCCAAAGCCTGCATACGGCCAATGTCTCGTCGCCATCGAAGTCATCAGAGAACATCTTTAATCCTTCGGTTATTCTTCCGTCCTGACCGACGATTTCTTTGCTTATGAGCATTTTTTCCGTTGGTTTTTCCCCATCTTTTCTATAGAGGGCCGCCAATTTGCTTAATTTGGAAAAATTTTTTACTTCATATTGTTCGTTCAGCAATTGAGTGTCCATTCCCATTTTTCTTTTTCCCATGGATAGGATTTGGCTAATGGTCGCAGGCAGAGTAGAGCCATCTTCCCTGATGTAAACCTTTTCGTTGTAATCGCCAGACTTGAAGATGACCATTTCGTTCAAATAATCGGTCCAAATGGCGAGAATGTATTTGTCTTCACCACAAGGGAAAACCGAAAAAGAAACTTCGATATGGGGGAATATATGCCTGTTTATGGTTTTGAGGACCAAAATCTTTGTTCGATCCACTTCGTCTCCATCAATGCCGACGACATCCTTGTTGTTGGACACCCCAACCAATATATATCCGCCATAGGTATTCGCGTAGCCAACTAAAGTTTTGGCCCATTTTTCTACCTTGTCCTCACTCGTCTCCAAATGAAGCTTATATTCGCATTCTTTATTCTCGAAAAAATCCGCTTGAACTAATTCTTCAAGATTTTTCACGGTAAATCCTCCTGACAAATATATTTTGCATCATGTGCCCTGCAAAAACAATATCATGTGCCCTATCATGTGCCCTGCGAAAACCATATCATGTGCCCTATCATGTTCCCTCATGTGCCCTTACCGTTCCTTCCGATGGGGCAAAAGCAATCAAACGAATCTAAGATAGCCATAGAAACGCCCGGGATTACTTACGTAAAGCCAACCGTATGGAAAGGCCTGAAATAGATAAAGGGACATCGTAACCGCTTATATCGAGTCTATGGGTCATAGAAGCCCAATTAGCATATGGAATCCTAGAAGATAAGGAAATGATGAAGCATCTGCGAAACGTGGACTGCTTGGCGTTCCAGCTCTTCGTAGGAACCCCATAGGCTAAAAGGAGTCAACAAGAGGATAAGAAGGAGCAAAACCCCAATCTAGCGGAAGTCTAGTGCCCAAAGAGAAAGAGGTACAAATCCCCTAATCATCGCATAAAACAAAGAAATAGTAAGGGAATGCTTACTTTATGGTTGAAACCCGTTTCTTAAATTCTATAATAGAGCCATCTAGCCTACGGGGGAGCCCAATTCTTCGTCGTGCTGGAATTCAAATTCCCCGCATCCGCGTTGGCGGGGAACGCCCAAATACGCGGATTCAAGTTCCTAATAAATAAAGAATAAGGAACAGAAAGGAAGCAATGAAAGGCAAAACCAAAGCTTTGATGGCGATCTCCGTCCTCTCAGTTGGCGCTTTGGCAGCCGCAGGCGCATCCACCTTCGCCTGGTTCCAAGTGAACCGGACGGTGGCTCTAGCCTATTCCTCGGTCACGATGCAAAATCGCGCCGCGGAATTAAGCGGCAAACTCATTAGCTTGGATGGAACAGCGGCTACCGGAAGTGACAAAGCCCAAACGATTTCTGGAGCCACAAGCACCGCAAGCGATGTGAGTAGCAAAGACGGCAAGGCCTTCTATTCTCCAGACTGGGGAATGGAAATCGGCAACGACAAAGCCCCCGTTCGCGTCAATGATGTCTCCGAAGGCGGCGCCAATACCTATTATGCTGAATACGCCTTCTCGTTAACCCACAAAGGGATTAAAGCAGGCGAAGCCGGCTATAACGCCAAAACGGATCGTCCATTTGAAGTCTATCTGACCGCAGGCACGAGAGTCTTCGCCCACGATGATAGCGACGAAGCCCAAAAGAAAGCCAATGAGGCCGCGACCAGCTGGACTCGCGTGGCGATTCTCCAAGGAGAAAATCCCGAAACCCCAATCGCTAGCCACGATGATATCGTTTCTAGCGAACTCACTCCCATCCTGACGTTCGAATCGAAGCCAGCTGCGGAAGTGACCGCGGATAAGACCCAATATGTGCAGTCCAAGAATTTAACCGGTGACGACAAATTGGATCTTGCATCCTATCAAACTAGCGATCGTCATTACGTTCTAGGGGACGAAGGGGTGTTTGCCAATACGAGCAAAGACTCCAACATCCATTCCAAGAACTACCTCAGCACGATTTCAAGCGGAACCACCTCCTATTACGTGGTCCGCGTCTGGCTAGAAGGCACCGAGAATAATAACCAACGTTCCGCCCAAGGCGGCAAAGTGGACATCAACCTCGAAATCAATGCCCTCTCCCAAGCCATCGCTTAATTCATCTTCAATTCATTCATATCTATTCATTGAAAGGAAATCAAAACAAATGAAAACGAAAGCTAAACTCGTCCTCGCTCTCTCCGTCCTCACGGCCGGAACCGCGGTCGCCGGAGCTACCGGCACCTTCGCTTGGTTCACCACCAACCGCAGCGCAACCCTTGTCTACAGCAATGTCACTGCTGTCAACAACCATGGTACTTTGGAAGTTGAATTAGAAAAATTATCCGATGCCAAGGCTTCTGCCGCTGTCACCGCTGAGGATGACAAATCCAAGAAAACTGTCACTGGATCTGCTGATTCTGCCACGACTGATATCTCTTCCAAAGACGGCGCGACGCTTGTCAAACCGATTTGGACCAAAGACGCCGGAAATGGTAAGCCCATTGAAAAAACCGTTGCCGCTACCTATAAGACTGATTACACCGTTTATTTGGTTGGTTTGAAGAATTCCAAACCGACTGCCTTGAACGTTTTCCTCGATGCTGGCACCCTCATCAAGGCAACTGCTAGTGAAGATACGCAAGTCAAAAAGAAGAATGATGCCCTTGCCAAATATACCCGTGTTGCCGTCAATGATGCCAATACAACTGTCAAACCTACCGAAACTGACGGAGCCTACACCGTTGCGGCTAAGAACACCATCATGTTCGAAAACAACGAGGGCAAAACCGATAGCTATCTCGCCGCTACTGATGCCGCTGGATTTGCCACGCCGACAGCGCTGCCGACGAAAAATACTTTGGATTACACCCACATTGCCGGCAATTTCAAAGCCGTTACTAGCGGCGATGGCGCTGACCATGATCAATTTTTGATCAAGCTCCCTGGCAATGAGAATACCACTCACTGGTTCACCGTTACCGTTTGGCTTGAAGGAACCAAGGATGACGGCGCTAACTTCGACGCCTGCGCTGGTGGATCCGTCGATGTCAATTTGCAACTCGTTGCTTACGACGCCTAATTCGTTTCGTTAAAACCCTACGTCTAGAAGCGGGGGAGGGGATTCCCTCTCCCGCTTATCTCTACTATCAAGAAGAAAGGAAACCGCCGCGATGAAAAATTCCAACAAAGCCCTGATTGCCATCTCGGTTTTAATCGTAGCTTCTTTATCCACCGCGGCGGTTTCCACTCTTGCTTGGTTTAACGTGAACCGTTCGGTATCGATGAATTATTCTTCGATTACCATCAATGGCAATTATGGCCATTTAAAGGTATCGATCGAATCCGTATCTGATCCCTATGCTATAGTCGATAAAAGCGATGAGCATTATATCGAAGGTGCCCATGAAACGTTGGTTTCCACTTCCTCGGTGGTTCAGGATGTTTCTTCGGGGGATGGCAGGCGAATTTATGCCCCCGTATGGCACGATAGCAGCAGAACCGATGGCAAGGTGAGCTATGTCCGTGATGTCACGGAGAATTACGACTATTACACCTTGTTCCGGTTTACGATTTCTAACCCCGATCCCGCGGATTTAAATTTGTATTTAGCAAGCGGGACAGGCATTATGCCACTAGACCGCGAATCCAGCCGTGACAAGGCTTTATCCAATTGGACGCGGGTATCGATTGTCGAAGTTTCTAAAGTCTATTACGATCAAAAACGCGGGGATGCTTTACGTAACGGACAAACCCGTGTCGTATTTGAAAAAGAAACTGGTGGCAATACGGACCGTTTTGTCTCGTCGACGGCTACCCACGATTCCAAACTAACCCTGGGATCTTATGCGGATTCGGACATCAATCACATCTACACCGAATCCATTGTGATGCCGAATAAAACCATGGGACTCGATCATCCTCAATCCCTGGGTGTCATTAAGCCCAGCGAAACCCGTTATTACTATGGGGTCGCGTGGCTAGAAGGAACGGAAGTCGAAAACCAAGACGAATGCGATAAGGGTTCCGTGTCGATATCCCTGGCGTTCGCTGGCATTGATCCCACTATTCTTTGATCCTCTGTTAGTAACCATGGATGCCGTCCCCAACTCGGGACGGCATCTTTTCTTTGGAGCGTAGTAACCGCTTTCATGTTTATTTAGGCGCATAGAATCCCCCTTGTTTAAATTTAATGTTTCAATCCTCTACGTAGTAGGGTAGACTAAAGCCGTGAGATCCGGCCTATGGGGATTCTATGCCTAAACGAGGATAGAAACGGGCCCCTTCTCTCCTCTAGTCTATTAGACCGTTCTTCCTATTCGTTAGCAAAGGAAGCACACTTGCCAAGGCCTTATCCTTGGCCGTCTAGTAGAAGCGGTGCACCCTTCTCCCAGAAGGCGCCGTTTCCCGGCCACTAAACGGGTGCAACCCGCTTCACGGCCAAGGATAAAGCGCGTTAATCAAGTTAGGAGAAACAAAGAACATGAAGAAAAGATTCTTAGCGTTAGCCTTAGGAACCCTTGCTTTCGGTGTGACCCTAGGCGGAGTAAAGATGGGCTTAGGCCATCAAGATGCGTTGATGGTGAAGGCGGCAGAAGTCGAAACCGTTGTTGTGGAATTTGACGCCAAAAATGACAAAGGCACGTCTGCTACAAAATTTTCTAAAGATGGAGTTACTCTTTCGGTAGGACAGGGTGCTCTAAATAATGGAACTGATTATCGTATTTACAAAAACCAAACTTTAACTATTTCTCAAACCAAAAATTTAAAAATTATTCAAGTTAAATTCACATGTACTGCTAGCGGAACGTCCAAAGGATCTCCCGACCATTTTAAGGTTCCTACCAGTGGTACAGGCAGTTACACGTCTCAAGGAACCGTGGGCACGTGGACCGGCTCGGCTGACTCGGTTGTATTAAAGGCTGATACGGATCAAGTGCGAGCCACTAATATTTCAGTCACCCTTGAGAAAGATACTCCAGTAGTGACATCTCCTGTCACGGCTATTTCAGCAGAAAAGGCTGATCCGAAGGCCGTTTTCTATGCTGGCGATACGGTTGGTCTTACGGATTTCGTAATTACTGCAACGCATGAAGATGAGAAAACAAGCGTTTTGAATAGTGGTGTTACAATTGAAAACCCCGTCCTTGTCGAAGGTGAAAACGTTATTAAGTTCCATTACGTTTCCGGAGAAACTCCTCTTGAATGCCAATTAGTTATTAATGCGATTAAAGGCAATTTCTATATCAAATCAACGGCTACCGCTGATATCGTGGCTGGAAAGAAGATTTATATTGCCAATCCGGACGGCACCGCGATTATAGGGGCACAAAATGACAACAATCGTGCTTCGACGTCCGTTGTGGCGCGTGAGGGTAAGATTGTTGCTCAGGATAGCTATTGCTCTTTCCTTGTATTGCCAGCGAAAAATGGAACATTTGCCTTATATGACGAAATAAACAAAGGCGTTTTATATGCCGCTGGAACCGGGAGTAAAAAGAATTATCTACGCACACAAAAGGTCTTTGACAATATTGACGCGAATTCTTTTGCGAATATTTCGTATTCCAAAGATGCATGGTCTATTCAATTCACCGGTTCGAACACCAATAAAAACCTCCGATATAATTCCCAAAACGATATCTTTTCTTGCTATTCTAGTGGCCAAGCAGCTCCGTTAATTTATGTTTCTCCCGATGCTCCTGCGTCTTTCAAAGCCGATGCTTGGGCGGATAGTTTCATTGCTAACGTCTCCAGCAAGTGCGATGCCACTGGCGCAACGGCTACTTGGACTGCGGATTGGAATAAAGCAAAAGCAATATTTGATGGTTTTGGTATCCCTGATAAGATGGCGGTTCTTTATGGAACTGGATCCGAAAAGGTGAACCAGGCAATCGCCACCTACAAATTCATCGTTGATAAATACAACGTTGATGACTATTTGGGACTCGGCACTGGCAGTACCACCAAAGCCAACGCCTTGATGCTCCCGGGCGCAACGGATTCCACCACGTGGACTCTTGTTGGCATTGGAGCCGTTACGATTGCCGCTAGTGCATCTCTACTCTTCTTCCGTCGTAAGAAATCCAACTAATCTTAAGGATATATAACGATATGGAGCCGCTTCAAAACGCGGCTCCATTTTCTACTGGGCGGTTTTCTCACTGGCTAGTAATGGAAGAATCTTTTTGACAAGATGTTCCGTTGTTACAACCAATGCGATTCCAATTCTTGCCCGTGTGAGGCCTTGTCGTAGAAGGTTCGTGCATATGTAGTCAGGATTCGGGTGAGGCGAAGAACTGAGATGATTTTCTTCGTCATAAAAGAAGTGCTCATCCATGATCATGCACACCTTATCGAATTCTTGCCCAATGACCGTATGAGTATTCAGGTCACCTTTTTGGTAGTCTAATTTGTGGTCATAACTCGATGTTGTCAGTCCGATATATTGGTAATCATGGACGTCCATGGATTTCGCTAGATCAGAAGCCCTCTTCTTGTTGGGTTCGTAGAACAACTTGATATTAGGGAATGATACGTTTTTATGGTTGTTTTTTAGATTGAAAAGACAATCAATGAATTGAATGGTCTCCTCGTTTGCTCTTATTGTCGTGGTTAACTTGAAAGGTTTCTCGCATAGGGTATCTATCCGACTAACGGATTTTCTTTTAAATTCGGAATGGGATAAGCGTTGTTTCTCGTCGTAAGAAATAATGCAGGGAAGTTTTTTAAACCTTGTCCTCCTAATAATCTTTTCGAGTATCGAATCGTATATTCTTTGAGCTTCATCCAGTAATATGCAGCCGATGTCATGATCGATATCGTTATCATTTCGAAAATGTTTAGCTGGGCGAATCTGGACGTTCTCCAAATTTGATTCCAGAAAGCGGTGCCCTTCGCAAAGTTCGCCGCAGTGAATGACCAAAACTTTCATTGTTTTGCTTAATTCTTTGGCGATATCGTACAAAAGAAGCGTTTTTCCTGTTCCGGGCCCGCCGGTAATTCCTAGGAAGATAGCGGAATTGCAATTACGGATTTTGGAAAGGATGTTTTGCTTAATGTCGCATTGATGTTGGGTCAATAGGTATTCGCCATGAACGAAACGTTCGGAGTCATTAAGTGGAGATACTAAAATATTCTTGGGAGAGAACACCTCATTCAAATCGACTTCTCGGGTTATCAAAGAAGATACTAGCAATTCTTTTAGCATTTCGAAGGAACACTCAAACAATTTGCCGTCATACAATCGAAATAGTTGGTTTGTTTGACTGACGTAGGTGAAACAATAGATTTGATCCGACAATAGCTTTAAGACGTGCTCATGGCGTTTTAATTGCTCTTTGATTTTCACCCTGGAAATCATTTGGCTTTTTAGTTCGATGTTGAGGACATGGTCCTTTGTTATCTTTATTAAGTCGAATTCCTCGCTAGGATGAGGGATCCTGTAACTGTAGATAAAATCGGAATAGCAGCTCTCTGGCAATTTGAAATTGGTTAAAAGGGATGCAATGTCCTCGATTTCTTGGTGTCGATATTCATCTCTAGAAGGCAGTCCGGCAATATAGCGGACAAAGGCTTCCGATAGTTCCTTATTGTCTTTTAAGTTTGTTAATTGAATTAGTGAAACGGGTTTGTTGGTCATCGTTATAATTATTTTTGTGATGGCAATCCTCAAAAACAAGATTTTTATGAAAACGTGGTTTGAGGTGTCTTGGGGGCAGGAGGACGTAAATGAAAATCATCGTTTCTATTAATCCGGTATACGTCGAAAAAATCCTGAGCGGCGAGAAGAAGTTCGAATATCGGACCAAGGTTGCGAAGCAACAGGTTGATACCCTTATTATCTATGCAACAAAACCAATGATGAAAGTTGTCGCAGAAGTAGAAATCCTAGGTGTTATCGCGACTACGCCCGAAGAACTTTGGAATCAAACCAAGAACCAATCCGGAATCACCAAGTCGTTCTTTGACGAATACATTAAGGATAAGCAGGTTGCTTATGCTTGTAGGCTTGGAGAAGTTAAGGTGTACGAGAGGCTGAAATCCTTGTTGGACTTTGGACTAAGAATAGCCCCGCAGTCGTTCGCTTACGTTAAATAGGCTTGTTGTTGAAAATCCGTTTCCTTGCTCACCCTATAATTGGTGGTGAGTTTTCAATGGCAAACCGCTCTAAACAGTTCTAAAACTAAATGCTTTATTACCCATCAATTTATAAATATGTTAAAATAATTGTGGGTGATAAATGATATGACTGATTTAAAACAAATATTCTTTGATTGCGTGGATTGCTCCGATGAGTATGAGTGGTTCGAGTTCAAGTCCAACCACGTTTCTCCAGATGATATTGGAACTTACATTTCTGCGCTTTCCAACAGCGCCGCCATGCTTGGGAGAGATGCATCCTATGTCTTTTTTGGTGTGGATGACAAGACGCATGAAATCAAAGGGACGACGTTCAACCAAAACGAATCGGTCAACGGGAATGAGCCTCTTCAGCATTATCTCGCCAGACAGCTTTCTCCCAGTGTCGCTTTCTATTTTGAAGAGATGAATATTGATTCTAAAAGAATCGTCGCTTTGGTGATCCCCGCCGCGAAGACGGTCCCAACCGGCTTCAAGGACGTCAGATACATAAGGATCGGCTCAAGCAGAGAGAAGCTATCCAAATATCCCCAAAGGGAAGCGAAACTTTTCTCCGTTCTCACCTTCGGCATGCCTTCCGTCTTGACGGTAGAGTCAAAAAGGCAGCATCTGACGTTCAATCAGCTTTTCGGATATTATGGGATGAAAGGTCTTAAGTTAAGAGAAAATACATTTGAAGAGAATTTGGATTTGCGAAACAAGGATGGGAAATATAATTTACTCGCGCAGCTTCTCTCCGACAATTCTCAGATGCCAATCAGAGTGGCGATATTCACCGGAAAGACCAAAGCATCCAAACTCTATGCCGTCAGGGAATTTGGATACCAGTGCTTGCTCTATTCCTTGGATGAGGTTCTTCGCTATGGCGATGTTTTCAACATCTTCCAGGCCGATGAGACGAATAGGATTGTGGAAAGAAAGGAAGTCAGGCTTTTCAATATGGATGCCTTCCGCGAAGCCGTCGTCAATGCCTTCCTCCACAACAAATGGGTGGATGGCAACGAGCCAATGATTACCATTTATTCCGACAGGATCGAGATACTCTCAAGAGGAGGCTTGGCGCCATTGCAGACAAAAGCCGGCTTTTTCCGTGGTCATTCTGTCCCTGTGAACGCAAAGCTATCGGAAATATTTCTGCAACTGCACATCAGTGAGAAAACAGGAAGGGGGATTCCTGTGATTTCATCCGAATACGGCGAAGGGGCGTTTGATTTCTCCGACAACGACATTACCGTCACCATCCCATTCAACTTCATCAATGAGGTGGGTAATAAAGTGGGTGATAAAGTGGGTGATAAAGTGGGTAATAAAACTGAAGAAAATGGGCTAAATGACTCACAAACAAAGGTGCTAGCCGAAATACGAAACAATCCAAACATAACGAAAAAAGAACTTGCGATCGTCTGTTGCTTAGGCAAAACGTCAATCGACAATGCTATAGTCGTTTTAAAAAAGAGAGGATACATCGAAAGAATCGGTTCAAATAAGTCCGGCTATTGGAAATGTTAGTTGGCAGACGGCGCAAAACACTTTAATGGTTTGGGGCGTCTTGCCTCGTTCATATCACGAATCAGTTTTGCCGTTTTTCGGTTACAATACCCAACGGCATCTTCCTTCGTTTTCTTGGTCGAAAGCATTCTAGACGAGATGCCGTTTTAATTTTCTGGTGGTTAATGCCGGGGACGTCGGTTTTCTGCCCCTCTTCAATTTGATTTCGCATCATTTGAAATGGAACACGTTTTTTAACTTTTCGTCGGCCATAACTGTTTTCCTTTTATGGACCGGTTTTTGTCCACGACCCCTATGCAAACCATTCCAGAACATCGGAATGTTCGATTGATTGAAACCGCTTGATTAACATCAAAAGATTATTGCCATTACAATCAACGCTAACACAAATACACCGCAAGGAATCATGCTCATGATAGAAAGTTTTAGGAACATGTGCTTTTTCTTGCATATCTTTGCGTTCGTTTGTATTTGATTGAAAAAGATGGATTCATCGGCATAGAAGGTTTTGCTGTTGTTTTTGAAATCGCAATAATCCATTTCACAGAGATCCATGTAGTAGTTTACGTTGTTTTTCTTCTCTTTGCTTCCCCTTGGGAGAATCACTAGAACCGAAAAAACAATAGCAATTAACGAGGACATCACAAAAAGAAGATAGACTATCGCAAATGCACTAAGTTTTGGCAAACAGTCCTTATATTCTTTGAAACTGCCTAATAAAGTCAAAGATAATCCGAATACGATTCCTATTACGGAAATCAGTATCCCTGCTTTTGAGTCGAATGAATGGATTTGAGCCAAAATGCCATTAAGGATTTCTTTGTCATTTTGAATGTTGTTTTTGTCGTCCCCTTTTTCTTCCATCAATTCATTCCTCTTTCTATCCAATCGTTAAAAACGGTTGTGACCATATTGCAATGCCAGACAAATTCATCTATTTTTTTGGAAAATTTTTTTGAGCAGTAATTTGAATACGTTGCCTTAGGGTTTGCATTTGCATTTTTGATATTAGTGTAAAAACAATCGTTCATCACTATTGGTTTAAAACCATCTATGTTTCCTTGCGATGAAAGCTTACAGGCATCAATCACTGCATCGCCAATCCAAATCAAATCGTTAATACCTGTCCCCTTTTTCCCGGCTTTAATCACTAAATCTTTTGAACAGCCTAATCCAATTCCAATTTCAAAAGTAGGCATCGAGTTTTTTAACAGTATTTTTTGGAACATGCATTGAAACGTATTAATGAGAATTGCGTTACTGAGAATTTGCTCTAAATCTTTTTTATCCGTCACCGAGAAAATTCCGTAAACGCAATCTCCTCTTATTCCTATTTGACGGAAGTTCTCATCCTTTTGAAGGATAGATATTATTTCGCTACAGAAGGCACGCATCACTCGGGCTATCGTTTCGGATTTGTTTTCTTTGAAATAATCGGTCGAATTCCTAATGTCCACGAAAAGGGCGCCTACCCAGGTCTTGATTCCGTTTTCGTAAGTGAATTCGTCTTCGCTTGATGGTATCGAATCCATTTCTTTGATTGATGTTTTTGAAGTGAGTATATCAATCACTCTTTTCTTACAGTTTCTAAATTCATTGTAATCGTCCATGGATCCCCTTTCTACCCGAATGGCAAAACACCACTATTGTCTGGATATGCGATAATCCCATTAATCGTTAATTCTTGGCTTGACCAAATTCTAACATTTTCGACAAAGCTATAAATAGATTTGGTTTTTCTCGTCACTCTTTTTATAACGCCCCCAAAACCCGAAAATGGCTTTACGTGGAACTGCCAAGGTTAAACTGCGTGTAATGTTAAAAAGATTTCGAATGGGGAATGCGCTAGAAAGGAAATTTATACCCAACTTTATACCCAACCAATATTGATTTATACCCAACTTTTTGATCATATTCGGTTGGTAATAAAGTTGGTAATAAAGTTGGTAATAAAACCGACACCAAGATGACACCCAACCGAAAAAAATTCTGTCTGAGGTCAGAAACAATCCGAACATAACCTCAGCTCAGCTCTCGGTGATTCTTGAGATAAGCATCACCGCAGTTCAAAACAACATCGAGTATCTAAGGCCTGCTGGATGCGTTGAAAGAATCGGATCAAATAAATCAGGGTATTGGAAGGTTAAGGATTAAGCGCTTAAAAATGGGTACCGAAAAGTACCGGTAGTACCACTTTAAGGTTCATCCATCTCTGATGTAGATAGGATGAGTATGGCATATACCTCATCTCGTTTCGATGAGACGGCGGATGAGGCTGGGTGTGTTGTGGTTGCTGATTGGGGGAAAGTTCGATAACGTAAGCGTTCATTTGCTATTCACCCCTCTAAACAGGCCTAAAAAGCCGACCCTATAACATCAACCATAGAGATTTTTAGGATCAAGAATATCCAAAAAAGAATGGTTTTCTCAAAAAATAGTAGCAAAATTACGAGTAAACGAATGGATTGTGAGAAAAACCCTTACTGCGAAAGTAAGATGTTCTATATCAAATGTTGTGAAACGCGGGGGCAATAAACTTAAAAACCTTGGGTGAGAACCCAGGCCACGAGGAAAAAGAAAAGACATCTCGCCTATAGTGTTTTCGACCAAAAAACGAAGAGGGATGACGATGGATATTTAACCGAAAAGTGGCAAAGAAATTACCTTCGAAAATCGCCACTAGAGAAAGGCTAGGTGTGACTAGGGGGGCATTTACAGGGTGATGGGATACCCGAAATGGCACTTAATACGAAACCTCCGAATGGGGCGGAACTTGAAAAGCTGGCTAAGCCGATGGACGATACGGGGGGAGACGAGGGGGTCCCAAGCGCTTAAAGCGTTTCACGTCATTTTTTAACTAGCAACGGGAGATGAATTGATTTTTATCACCCCGGGGCGATAAAAATCAGTGGGGTGATAAACAAGAGATGCCCGATCATTACGTCAAGGTTCTCCATTTACTAAGAGACAACCCTAATGCAACGAAGCCCCAAATGGTCAAAGAATTGCATGTTGGAAAATCAACCATCGATAAAGCGATGGAGCATTTGAAAAATAAGGGGTTGATAGAAAGGGTGGGGTCGAATAAATTCGGGTATTGGAAAGCCAAAGATGAATCGTTTGGAAATTGGATGGGGAAAACGAATACCATCATCGGATCGTGGCCTTGGAGCGAATTCCTATCGTCGATAGAATTTATAAATGCATATGGACTCCATGGTGTTCTAATGAAGGGGTTCCTTTTTACCCGTTGCACCGCCATCCCTACAGGCCTATCAAAAACCAACTTCATTCCTTGGACCGTATTTGGGACGTGTTTTTAGGAGTTACACGGACGTGCGGAGGAGATTCCTCTCATCATGATTGTCGATGGGGGAGGCCGCGAAATGGCCGGGTTCAATAAGCTCGATATTTGGGCGAAGAAAGAAAAAGCATGATTCTGGCCGATGAAAAGCGGAAAGGATATTGATTGGCGATGTTCTTTTGCCTGAATGGGGCCTATTCGATTAAAACGGAAATTATGCCCAAAAGGGTTATGAGACTAAAGCGGAAGCGTCAAAGGATATACTCCGCCTCCTCTAAACAGGCCTAAAAAGCCGATTTTGCTTTCTTCCATGAAGAATGCGCGATAAACTAAGTTTGCTTTTTAGAAAGAAAACGAAAGGTTGATGGACTCCATGGCGATTTCCGAGCAGGCGAACGAATACAAGAAAGCAGGGATTGCTTTTGATTCCGGTTCAGAAGGAACCGTGGATAAAGACAAAGCCATCGAATGCTTTTTAAAGGAAGCCGAATGCGGGGATCCCCATGGATATCTCTATGCCGGCAAAATCTATCAGTTCGATAAAAAAGATGATGCCAAAGCCTTTGAATGCTTTTTAAAAGCCGCGGAACACCAAGTTCCCCAAAGCTATAACTATGTTTCGCTTTGCTATAAAAAAGGACTAGGTACCTCCGTGGATGAAAATAAAGCCATGGAATATGCTCGCCTTGGCAAAGAAGCCGGGGATTTCTTCAGTGCTTATAACCTTGGATTATGGCTCTATAACGACGCCTCGAAACGCCTCGAAGCCTATGATTGCTTCTTGGCCGCGAAAGCCTCCAAAGGGTTTTCTAAAGCCAAGCCCGAAATCCAGCAACGGATCGAATCGTTGTTACTTGAACTCGCCCCCCAAGCCAAGGAGCAAGGAGAAGGAGTTCAACCCGAACCCAAGAAAGAATCCAAACCCTGGTTACTCGGTTTCTATATCATCTTGATGGTATTAGGAGTCGCGGGGATTATATTAAGTTGCTTGGCTGTTTTCCAATTGAAGCAACCCTCTTGGTATGGGTTACTGGGATTATTTATCCCGATGGTATTATTTAACGTCGTCCCCTTCGTCTTTAAGAAGACCCGTTATAACGAGATTCACTTCTATATCGATTGCTTATTCGCCCTTGGTTATATCGTCGCGATTCTAGTCGCGGCGATCCTCTGGTACAAGGCCAAAGGCATCTAAAAAGTAATTCGAGTTTTTTCCTTACTTTTTTCTTAAAAGTTCCCATCAAAAGGCCCGATTGCATCGGACTTTTTATTTTTATTTCCTCATTTTTATTTTTCTTTAGCACTTTTTTGGCGTTCCATGAGTACAATAGTCCTCGCGCGTACGCGTATTTTCTTCATTCCTATCGAAGAAGAAACCACGCGTACACACGACTTATCAATAAAGGGGAATAACATGAAAAACAAAAAAATGGCTGTAGCAGGCATTTCCCTGCTAGGGTCCATCGGCGTGATTTCCACCGGCTTTGCAGGGTGGATTATCGGCGCCCCGTCTCAGCAAGGAGGAGGAAGCGGAACCATTACAGCGGATGGCGAAGTGACCACGCTTGGGCTGGAAAAGGTTTCCGGAGCATTCGGAACTGGTGCTGACCTTGACGAAAAGATTTTCTTCGGCGCGAATGCTGCGTCTAAGCCGAATGGATGGCTCACTGCCAATTTAGGTGAGAAAGAGGCTAACAAAGAAGACCTAAAGGCGGAATATACGTTTGTTGTCAAATACACGAACGTTACAACCATCACCGTTTCGGACATCTCATTTGTCGAAACGGGTTCCACCTATTCTACGTTGATGGACAAAGCCGGAACATCTGGTGTTGTGGGAGCCCTTCCGACCCTGAAAGATTCTGCGAGCACGGATTCCGGTTATGTAACCATTAGCAAAACAGAGGCTGGAAACCAGTTTAATGTTGATGCCACAAACAAAAAAGCGACGTTGATAACCTCTAAACTTCCGACTGAACAAACGCTGACCATCAAATTCTCTATTGGCTTTGCTTGGGGTGCTGTTTTCGAACATCAGAACCCAATGGACTATTACAACGACGGTACCAAAACGAAAGCTAGTCATGGAGCCGACGCAAGTGAAAAGATTGCAAAATTAAAAACGCTTACTGGCGCAGGCTTTACGTTATCCTTCACCGTTTCTGCAACGGCGAAGTAATTAAATTCGTTTCCTTCATTAGTTTTATAAATATTAAAAGGAGTAAAAAAATCATGAAGAAAAAAGCAATGATCATGGCCGTGGCTAGCCTCGGATCCATGGCCCTCATCGGTACCGGCTTTGCAGGCTGGGTTATTTCGGCGAATGCTGAAGTCAATGCTAACGGAACCATCACCGCATACGACGTCAAAGATCGTCGCCTTAAAGTTACGGAAGGTACTTGGTCTAGACCGGTAAGCGGGACCGACACCTCTGGAGCTATTATTTTTGGAGCTGCGAAAGAAGCGGATAAAGGCGGAATAACAAACCCCTGGTTCACCATGGAAGGAATGGATGAAGAAGTATTGGAGAACACCTATTCCTTTACGGTTGCGTCTGGCAAGGACGACACTAGAACCTTGAGCATCAAGCCGACTCTTACGGTTTATTCAAAATATGTCAAAGGCGGTTCGGATAATGTTGTTTCCGCGGAATATGCTGCCGCTATTGCGGAAAATGCCTTCATCGCTCCACAAGAATTCGTTGTCACTGGGAATGGTGTCAAATTAACTGGTGAAAGCGCTATCAGCTGCTCGGTTAAAATTGCCTTTAAATGGGGAACTAAATTTGACAGTGTCAACCCGTACGTTTACTACAACCGCGCAGATAAGAGCCCTGCCATCGATGGTGGTGCTGCGATTGAGGACCTTGCGAAGATTAACGCGTTAAACAACCAAAAGTTTGTTTTGAGCGTTGCAATTTCCGCGAACTAATTAGAAAGACTTACGTATTATGGCTAAATTAACTAGAAAATCTTATCAACGCAAAGCGATGGTCGTTGGAGCCACCGCCTTTGCGGGCATTGCCCTTGTGGCAACTGGATTTGCAGCCTGGGTTATCTCCAGCTCTGCAAACAAAACTCTCGACGGTAGCGTCAATATTGGTGTTGTTTCCGATAAATCCATCACGTTAAACGCCGCAATCTCTAGCGAAGAGAAGGGTTTCTCCTTTGAACCGCTTAAAAACGATGTTTCTGGTCGCGTCCGTTGGGATGCCGCGGAAGGAAAATACGAAAACCTTTCCATCACCGTTTCCGGCGATTATTCGCCTGCTTCCTATGTGAACAAATTCACGATGGAACTTCGTATTGGCTCGGTCGAAGAAATCGACGAAGCCAAAAAGAAATCTGGAAAAACAACGTGGGAAACGAATTTTGAAAACGCCGTTGCGAAGAACTATATCACCTTGCCGACTGATGTTTGGTGTGTTGAAAAAGTCTTCACTGCAAGCGAACTTACGGATAAAGTCGGCGTTGAAAACACCAAAGCCTTCAGCAAGAACATTGCTTTTGGTTGGGGGACCACGTTTGGTAATGTCAACCCATCTAGGTACTACGACGAAATTACCGAAGGTAAAGCCGTTAAGGACGAAGTTCTTAAGACAACCATGAAGGACTTCTACGCCGTTATGACCGCCGGTTTAGGCGAAGCCGTTCATGAAATTCCGTTCCAGGTGTTCATTACCGCCGATACCTCCGGCGCTGCCGCCGGTGCCTAATTGTTCTATATCTATATAAATATATATAAGGGGAACTAGAACTAGATGCGCCGCTCCAAGATGGAGAAACAGACCAAGAAAATGGTGACACTCGGTGTCTCCGTTTTCGCCGTGGTCTCGCTTTGCTCCGTTGGAGCGGCGGCTTTCGTCGTTACGAGTTCCGCCTCGGCCTCTAGTGGCGGCAACGCCCACATCGGTGTCATCCAAGACGCCAAAGTCCGATTTGAATCAACGGATTTCTACAAAGTCGATCAGACTGACGATTTGTATAACCGAATCTGCTTTGACGCCCCTAAAGACGATAACACGGGTCGCTTCCGGTATCTGGATGATGGGAAACATTTATACGAACATTTAAAGGTTCATATCCAAGGTAATGTTATGCCTTGGACTTATATCTCAAGAGTCACCTTGCAGTTACAAACCGCATCGGCTTATGAGGGATATAAGGGCAACCCGATTTTAGATGCGATCGAGGAGGGTTATATCGAATTATATCCCGTGAATGGTTCGACGGATTATATCAATACGCCGGTAGAGATTCCTCTCGGGGAACTCAAAACTGACAATGATTCGAAGCCTTTCGATATTACCCTTGGCTTTAACTGGGGCAAGAAATTCAATCATGTAAATCCATCGATTTATTATGATGATACCAACAAAGGCGGAGGCGCTTCGATCCCCGATGAAACAATGCGAGAAGAGATGAAGAAATTCACAACTCTCCTCCATTATGGGAAAGACTTTACGGGACCTTATCCAAGTGATGAAAAAGACCTGCCGGAATTAAGTTTTACGGCGATTCTCACCGCGGAGATCAATTAATCATGAAATCCGCGGACATCATCAGCCTGGTGATGAGTTTGCTGGGTGTAGTGAGCTTCTGCGCCGTCTTCACGATTCTATTTGGCAAATACGTCAAAGCCAACGTGAAGGAGACCAAAGAAGGAAAACGCGACATCGAACTCATCGACCGGGAAATCACCGAGCAGGACGTCAAAGCCAAGCGGCGGAAGAAAGCCGGAGCCATCATCTCTAACGTATTGTTCTATGGTTTCTTAGCCTTAATTACTCCCGCGTTTGCCTTCGCTTTAATCAATAAAGCCCAAGGCAATCTAACGGGATTTGGCAACGAATCGATGTTAGTGGTCGCTTCCGGCTCCATGAGCTTTAAAAACGACGCGAATAGCTATCTATTCGACGAAGAGAAGCAAAAGACCTATACGTTAGACAATCAATTCGCCCAATACGACATGATCTTCGTGACGAAGGTTCATGACGCTAGCGACATCCACCTCTATGACGTCGTCGCCTTCTATAACCGGAATCCCGCGGCGAATGCGATTTATATCCACCGCGTGATTGATATCAAAACCGGATCCGACGGGGTGACCCGTTACGTGACCCGGGGAGATGCCAATAACGCCACAGATAACGCCGGTCAAGAACAGTATTACGCGACCCTAGACGATATCAAAGGCGTCTATAACGGGAAGAAAATCCAAGGAATTGGAATGTTAGTCATGTTCTTCCAATCCCCCCACGGCATCATCACGATTCTCTCCGTGGCCTATAGCATCTTGATGTTTAATTACCTCGCGGGAAAAATCGACAAGGCGGAAGAAGAACGGGTCCAAAAATTATCGGAGATCGTCGATTCGGTCTCCGTCAAAAAAGACCCGAAGAATCTAAGCTCTGCTTTCCGCGAGACGATCTATTACGGAGGCTACGCCTATCACTTCAATGAAACGGGCTTCCTCTCTAAAGAAGTAGCCCCTGCAAGCGGCAATAACCTCAAAAAGGTCGTCACTTCTAACGGCCAAGAAACCTCCTCCAGCTTCTTGATGGGGGAAACCCCGATCCAAGAAGAAGAACTCATGGATACTTCGAGTTATGAAGAAGAACAAAATAACGAAGAAGAAATCCAAGATACGACGAAAGATTATGAATGAAAGGAATACCCCCATGGACATTCAAGAAAACGAAAACCTCGGGATGGATTCGTTAACCGCGAATTCCACTTCAGAGCCTGAAGCTCCCAAAGCCCCCGAGAGCAAAGAAAAGCCAACGAAAGGAATTCGAAGGGAATATCTTACCCGCGGAAATCTAATTTCCATCGGGTTATCGATGTTCTTCACCTTCTTAATGATTTTCGTCGGGATCTGCATCACCGTGCACGGAGAAGGGGAATCGAGCATTGTCTCCTCCAAAAACCCGATTGCCTTGCTCCGTCAAAGCTTAGGATTGCCCGCGATTAACGCCCATATGGGCGGACAGACGTTAAACGTACTCGTCGCCATTTTTATCAGCCTTTTCGTCTTTGCCTTTATCTTTGAATACCGTCACGCGATTCTAGACGGCAAGAAGTGGTACGCGAAGAAGAATTGGCTTTGGTATGTAGGGACTTTACTAGTCTGCCTTGCTCTTTCCGTTGGATTTGGTTTACTCCTCCAAGTCCCCCACAGCAAAGAGAATCTAGGCAATGCCATGACGTTCCTTGGCGAATCCCTCTTAATCAGTTTATTGCTTTATCTCTTCTTCGCCGTTTTGATTTCTGCCGTTCTTCTTTGCTTAGTCAACTTCGTTCATCTTGGTAAGCCGTTTGCGAAAGTTGGCGATTCTTTAGAAGAAGAAGACCGGAATGAAGATGTGGCCAAAGGGATGGGAGATGAAGGAACTAACGGCTTCCAAAGCGTCTCCAGCCAAATCTCTGCCGAAAATGTAGAAGGCGGAGGAGCTGGGGGAGCCGGGAGTGGCGCCGCCGCCGAAGCCCTTGCAGAAAGAGAAATCGTCTTCCCCTCTTTATGCAAAATCGATAAACATTATGAAGGCTACGCGATTGAATCCATCCATGGGGATGATATCGCTTTGCCGGAATTAATCACCAAATTCCGTTCCTTCTTAGCCGGAAAAGAAAAACTCTATTACGATACCGACACCCTTCGTTTCTTCGTGGCAGGTCTAGCCGCTTCCCATCTAGAAATCCTAGAAGGCTTATCGGGAACGGGGAAATCCTCCCTCCCCCGTAGCTTTGCTAAATTCGTGGGTGGTGTCTCGGTCTTCGTTCCTGTCCAAGCGACTTGGAGAGACAAAACGGCCTTAATTGGTTATTTTAACGATTTCTCGAAAACCTACCGCGAGACGGACTTCTTGATGAATCTTTATGAAGCCAATTACAACCCGGACCGGATTTATCTCTTCGTTTTGGATGAAATGAATATCTCCCGCGTCGAATATTATTTTGCCGACTTCCTCTCCGTCCTAGAATATCCCGAAGACGAATGGAAGATCCGCGTCATGCATTTCCCCAGCGGGTTTGTTGGACCTGCTAAACTCGAAGACGGAAAAGTGGGTATTCCAGGTTCTGCCTATTTTATTGGAACGGCGAACCAAGACGATTCCACCTTCTCGATCGCCGATAAGGTCTATGACCGTGCGATTACCTTATCCTTCCATAACCGTAACGCGGCTTTTGCCGCCAAAGAAGACGTCGAACCCATCGTCTTAAGCGCTTCAAAACTCCACGCCTTATTTGAGGAAGCGGAAGCGAATAAGGATTATGCCTTAACGGAAGCCGACGAAACCAAATTCGAGCAAATCACCGATTACGTCTATGATGAATTCGGGGTCGCTTTTGGTAACCGTATCCTCATGCAGATGGAGAAGATGGTCCCGGTATTTATCGCTTGCGGAGGCAAGAAAGAAACGGTTCTCGATTTCTTCTTGACCCGCAAAATTCTTTCCAAGCTCGAAGGGCGTTATGAAGATAACGTCAAACCGGGCTTAGAACATATCCTCGATTTGATCTCGTCTTTATACGGGGATAACAAATTCAATCAATCGCGCGACGCTATTAAACGAATGTTACGTCGCTTTTAGTCCAGAAAGGGGTTATCATGAGAAAGGAAGAAGAAAGGCGGCTTCAAGAAGCTAGTACACATATTGCTTCGTTGAAGAGTTCAAGCCCGACGATCCGCGGGTTCTTTGACTCGCTTTCTTCTTCCCCCTTTCTATCGTTACAAGGGGCTTTTATCGACGGGGACTTTGCCTTCTTCGAGGAAGCCTCTCATATTTTGTCCATCATTGAAACGATCTGCCATAAGCCCCATGTAGTCTCCAAAAACGTGGAGACGATTCTCCGTGCCGATCAGGCGGGTTCGTTAAGCAATGATTCCTTTGCCAAAACTCTCCGCGACCCGGCCTTATGGAAAAATAAAGCAGGGAGAATGGAACCGGAATACGTCCATCACAAAGAAAACGAAGACGATATTTTAATCTACGAGAACCTTTTCATTGTGATGGCCTTACGCCGGATTGAAAAAGAACTCCGTCACCGGAAAGCCTTCTACGAGAATCGCATCCATTTGGTGAATTCGACTCGATTAAGCTTAGATAGCGATCGTACCTATGAAGCTTTATGCGCCTTCCCCCGTTTATTTAGTAAAATCGAGAGGATTCAAAAAAGCGATTTCTACCGAATCGTTTCCAAAGCCAATTGCAATCTTCCCCGGATTTATCCAACGAACATCTTAAAATCGGACCGCCTTTACCACCGGGTGTACCGTTTTTACCTTGAAATCAGCCAATATGGCCGTAATCAAAGCGCCACGGAAGATTTAGGCACCTATTTCTATTGCTATATCTTAAAGTTACTTTTAAACGCGGGTTATGCTTTATCCCCCAAATCTAGCCGGGTTTCTATGGACCCCAAAAGCGATTTCTTAACCCATTCCAAAGACATCCGCTTGATTTCCGCGGATTTCTTATTGGTCATCAATCGCGTTGATTTTGATGCGTTGCGTTTTGAACTCACTCCCTTGGGGAAAGAAGATCATCCTACCGCCAAATATTTGCTGTTATTCACCGCTAGCGATTCTCTAGAAGGGTTTAGCTTAGGCAAATACGCGGGAGAAACTTCTAATTACGATGAAATCGATGTCCTCTCCATTTGGGATACGGCGATACTAGGAAGAAAAAAATATCTTCCTCTTCACCAAGAAGATGGAGAAGAAGCGTTACTAAAACGTCTTTTCCAAGGCAAAGGAGAATTAAAGGAAGCTTCGATCCCCTTGTATTCCCTTTATTGCCCGGTATGCGGAGAAAAGGGGATGCTAGAAGAGGGGTATGTCAAAGAATGCCCGCACTGCCATAGCAAATACGCCTTTATTCAAACGAAGAAAAAGCAAACCCGCTTATGGGTAATCAGCCAAAAGGAGGAAGAAGAATAATGGATTTCAATCATTTAGAAAAACTCCCTTCCTCCGAATGTGCCCTCGAAATTAATGAACTTCATAAAAGCTACGGCAAGAAAGAAGTGATTCAAGGGCTGAATCTCCAAGTCAAAAAAGGAGAGGTTTTTGGGTTTTTAGGGAAAAATGGCGTTGGCAAATCCACGACCATTGATTGCGTGATCGGCTGCAAGAAATTCCAAAGCGGCGAAATTAAAATCCTAGGGGACGATATTTTGCTTCATCCATTAGAAGCGAAAGCCCATTTTGGGTATGTAGCTAGTGAACCCAATTGCTACGAATCGATGACGGGATACGAATATTTAGATTTCATCGCTTCCGTTTATTCCGTGTCTCAGGTCGATTTTGCCAATAACGCGAAATACCTCGCCAAACGCTTGGATTTAAGCGAAGAAGCCTTAAGCCGCCCGACCTCGGGATATAGCCACGGCATGAAGCAGAAGCTTTGCTTAATCGCTTCCCTTCTCCATCGCCCGGAAATCTGGATCCTTGATGAACCAACCGTCGGCCTTGACGTTATGGCTGTAGAAGAATTAACGAAGATGATGCGCGAATACGCGGATAATGGCCAAACCGTCTTGCTTACGAGCCATAATATCGATTTGGTCCGTGAATTATGCGACCGGGTCGCCATTTTAAACCATGGCAAAATCGCCTTATTGCTCGATTTAAAGAAGAACCCGAATGCAAGACTTAGCTTAAAACGCACCTTCTTTGAAGTCTATGAAAGCGAGGGGAAAGAAAAATAATGCTGAATCTCATCGCCAAAGACATCAAATTGCTATTAGGAGGCAAAGAAAAAGGAGTCTCCCTTTTCCTTCGCGTCCTCTTTTTGGTGCTTGGCCTTGGGGTTTTAGTTTTTGTCGAAAGCTATTTGTACCGCGAAATCCTTACGAAATTATCTTCCTTCCCAGGGGCTTCCTTAAGCTTTACGACCTTATTTCTATTCATCGTTTCGTTATTTTCGATTCTATTCTCGTTACTTCAAGCCGAGAAACTCCTTTTTGATGAATCGGATCGGAGAGACATGGATATCCTTCCGATTTCTCCCGCGAAAAAAATATTTTCCAAGTTGATTCTCTTGCTTGGTTCCCATTATTTACTCGATTTCTTATTTGTTTATCCTGTTCTTTTATCTTATGGGCTTGTCTTCCATAAGCTCGTTTTCTTCTATTTCTTGGGGATCTTTTATCCCTTGATGACTTTCTTCTTTGAAGTGGGCCTAGCCTTAGCCCTTGTTTATCCCTTCCATTATTTGAAGCAATTATTATCTTCCCGTCCCTATCTAGAATTTATCGTGATTGCTATTCTTTTGGGACTTGGGGCTTTTGCTTATGCCAAGCTTCTCGACGTCTTCGTTTCTTTGGTTTCAGGGAGTGGCATCAACGCCTTCTTGACCGATGCGAATTTATCCAAGATGGTGGCGAATCGTAAATACTGGATCGTCGCGAATTATTTGGTTCAGCTTTTCTTCGCGGGTTCTAGTAGCGGGTTACTATTATGGGCCGCCTTTAGCCTTTTTGCCTTTATCCTTGGCTTATTGCTATCGGTTCCTTTCTATAGCCGTAATATCGGCGGGGGAGCCAAAGCCCATGTACGGGTTCCTAAAACCCGTTTTAAGCCTTTAAGCCCCGAGAAAGCCTATTTTAAAAAGGAATTCATTTTGCTTTTCCGCGATTCGACTAGTCTATTCTCTTTTGCAGGGTTCTTGTTATTAAGCCCGTATCTAGCCTATTCGATCCTCTATGCCTTAAATACCGTCTTTTCTAGCGGGACCGTCGCTTATTATTTTGTTTCGTTCCCCAATCTAGCCACTTACATCAATTTCTTTGCTCTTTTGATGTTATTTCTTTGCGTCTCTAGCGGGGGCATGGATTATTTTGGGCGAGAAGGGGGAGCGATGAAGATTTTAAAGACGATTCCTTTCTCCCCCATGAAGCAGCTTGTCTTGAAATTCGCTCCGACTTTCCTTGCCTCTTCGGTTTCCTTCCTCATCACCTCGATTGTGGTTTCTTCTACTGGGGTTCTGGGGGCGGCTGCCACCTGGCTTGCCTATCTATTTGGAGAAGTTGCTTTATTCTCCTTGTCTTTGCTTCGCTTAATGGAAGAAATGAAGAAAACGAGGTCCGGAGCGAATCTCACCTTATTATCTTCTTTATATTCTTATGGGGCCCCTTTCCTATTCTTAGGGATTGCCGCCTTGTTCTCGTTTTTGCGTTTACCGGTTGGAATCATCTATTTGATCGCCTTTGCCGTGTTGCTAGTAATCTCTTTTCCTGGAGTTCTTTATTTTATGAAGCAAAAGAAGAACCTCTGGGAGGATATGGAGGTAGGAAACTAAGATGAAAAAGGGTAATTTAGTCTTCCTCCTTCTCTTCCCGTTTGTCGTGGCTTTTTTAGGCGTGAGCACCGCGACGGGAGGGTTTAACCGCATCGAAAAGGATTTGATTGATATCCAGTGGGACTATCCTTCCCAGGTGGGATTTAAAATCCAAGCCCAGCCGATTAAGCTTGAAGCGGAGCAAATTTACGACAAGACCTGCATGTTGGCTTATGGGAATGATTTAGTTTGGCAGATTGAAAACGTGGATCCTAGCGATGAAGAGGTTTATTGCACCTTAACCGTCTCCGACCGCATCAATAGCCAGGGGAATTTCGATTATTATCTAACGCCTCTTAAAGAAGGAGACGTCTATTTAAGCGTCTCGAACCGGAAGGGAACGATCAAAAAGACGACGACCGCGGTGTTTTATTCTTCCTATGGATTAACCGTTACTCCCAAAGTGGAAGCTAGTAACGCGAATATTGATTCGAAACTCTATTATGGGGAATACGATGGAACGGGTTCTAACAAAAAGAAAGCAGTGATCGAATATAGCTTTACCCCCTTCCCCGCGGATACCACGAACGCATTACGCCTAGAAGAAGCCAGTTCCAATCTTTCGGTGGACCTCCATCAAGGCACCGTAGAGATTAAAGATATCCAAAATCCCTTGGAAGAAGCCTTCTTCACCTTGGAATATCATGGCAAGATCCGTAAGACTAGCTTTGTCGTGGTTCAAAATGGCATCAACGTCTATGACTATTCCACCTTATTAAGCTGTTCGAACCAGTCGGAACAGGGCGAAATCATCTGCCTCCGTAAATCCTTTGAATCCCTCGATAACTTCGCTTTAAAAGACGAAAAGGGGAACATGAAGCTGGAAAATGGGATGCCGGTAGCCAAGAAAAATAACGTCGCCTTGTTTGGCACCTATTTAGGCAAAGAAAAAGACGGCTCGGCCAAATGGAACTTCAAAAACGAAGTCTATTCTCATGAGACGACGGGCAACACGGCTTATATCGATGCCTGGAACGAATTTGCCTCCTCTTCGTCCTTATATCGCGATTCCATTCTTTCGAAGTCGCTTTACGCGGGACTTCGTATCCAAAAGGATTTCTATGGGAATGGATATACCCTGAATTTCCATAATCTTGCTTATCCTTATGGCAAGACTACGATGGTAACTAGTGACGGCAAAACCGCGACCGTCCCTTCCCTAACGACCTCCAATTTATTCCGCGGTCCTTTATTTACTTACTGCATGGGCGACCCCAAACGTTTCCCGTTAATTGGATTATATGGGGAAGATAACGCGGGGATCTATCTAGATGGAAACGATATCCTAGTGAACGACCTTGATGTCAAAAACGCGGATTATGGGGATTCCTATTCCTTCCTGCAATACGCAGGAACCGTCATGAATTTACATGGCGACCACATCGAAATCCGAAATTCCAAACTCCATAACGGCAAAAACGTGGTCCGTGCCTTCTCTTCGAAGAATTCTAAAATCGTGAATTGTCTTTTAAGCGATGCTTTAAATTTCTGTCTTACCCTAGGAAGCGATGAGGCGACTCCCGTTGATCCCGATGCCACCTCTTCGTTCTTGCAGCTAGACGGCTCCAAAAAATCCGCGGCCTATGACGATTACCTGAATGGCCCAGGGCAAGACGTCTTAACGAGCTATCTAGGAAGTTTAGGGGGAGATGCCACAGAATCCCGCGCGGCCGAAGGAGCGATTAACTCCCTGCAATCTGCCTCGCATCCTAAAACGGGCTTACATGATTACGCGACGAGTCTAGAAGTCGAAGATACCCTTTTCTATCGAAGCGGGGTCTCGCCGATTGGCTTAGAAAATTCCTTCAATGGCCCTTTCTTATATAACCTCTCCCCGTCTTTAATGGGAACCTTAATCCAAGCCTTGAATACTCCGATCGACGGGGCCGGACATAGCCTTGTTCCCTTTGTTCCTAAAAACATGGCCTTCAACATGGCTCCTTCTAAATTAAACTTAATCGGCAAGACGGATTTCTTTGACGATAAGAAGCCAAGCGACTTCGTGTTAGATGGCATCCTCCAACAGGATTTCACGGGGTTAATTTCGATTCTTCCCGATGAAATCAAGGATAAGATCCATAAGCTCAATAAGGATATCTCCATCGATGCGATCTTCCCCTTGAAAGAAGTGCTTACCCAGTTAGCCAAAGACGAAAATCTCGTCTATAACGAGCAAGGCACGATCTCTGTCCCCATCGCTTTCTATGGAGGCGGATATAATGGAAGCATGGTAGAAACCTACCGTTGGAAGAATTTCAACGACCATTACGCGGGAATCAAGGATTGCGATTTGGTCCATTATTACTTGTACCGTCCTTCACAAGGCCAAGAAGTCTATTGGAATCTTCTCTACCGGATTGTAACGATGGTCACAGGATTTGCTCCCTTCCAGTTTGGTTTCTTTGATTCTTCGGGATCTCGATTTGGCAAATACCCAAATCTAGATACCTTAAAACAAAATGCAACAAGCGCCTTATAAAAGCAAAAGGAGAACGAATATGAAAAAAAGTAGTCTCAAACATTTGGTCCTAAGCTTTCTTGCCTTAGGAGTATTAGGAACAGCGACTTCCTGCAATGGCTTCTTTTCTGGAGACGATGCGATCACGATTTCGCGCGTAGATACCACCACCCTTCAAAATGGCGATACGTTAGTCACGATTATCTACGCGAACGAAGATAAACCCTCGACCTCCTTTACGGTCCCCGCAGGGATTGGAATAACGGAAGTCAATGCGACCAAAAACGAAAAAGGGGAAACGACGATCACCTTTAAAACTAGTGATGGCAAATCCACTTCCTTCACCGTTCCCGCGGTCCGATCTCTCGATTATATTGAACCCACCTATAACGAGGATGGTTCCATTACCTTAACGATCCATTATACGGATGGGACGACGGACAAAAACCAAATCACTTTGTCGAAAGGCGAGAAAGGAGACCCGGGACAAGATGGGAAAGATGGCAAAGGGATCGAATCCATTGCTTCTCAAACCCAGGCGGATGGTTCCATTCGCTTAACGATTACCTTTAGCGATGGCTCTATCGATGATTCTATAGTCATCCCCCAAGGGACGGGAGTTGTTTCTAGCGAGTCTACTGCCGATGAAGAAGGCAACATCACCGTCACCCTTCATTATTCGAATGGCGAATCCGAATCCTTTGTTTTGAAGCGTCAATCGGGCTGGATTTCTGGCAAAGGCGCCCCACGTCCTAGCCAAGGGCAAGCGGGAGATTTCTATTACGATCAAGATGGCAACGCGATTTATTATTTTGACGCGGATAAAGGCTGGCAACTTATGATTTCTTTAGCGGATCAATCCAACCAGCTTTATACCGTCACCTTTGATTTAAATGCCGCGGATGCGAAATTCTTATACGATGCGCAAAGCCAAATCCAAATCAAACGCGGCCGTAATTTCTATAGCGAATCCATCGAAGTTCCTTTAGCATCTCGTCCCAACTATGAATTCGATGGGTGGTATACTTCTAATGTGGTGAAACCGACGACCGGTAAATTCACCGACCTCACCAACGTCTGGGGCGATATCAAACTCTTCGCCCGTTGGGTGCAAGCCTAATTTAATTACCGATTAACCAAGAAAGGAGGCAATAACCATGGGATTCTTCTCTAGACATCGTAAGGCGTTCAAAAGTGTGATTGCCTCTTTCAGCATGCTGTTTGGGTTATTGGCGGGGTGCGCGACTAATCCCATAGTAGAGCAAGAAAAGGAGCCTGAAAATGCCCAGGTTATGCCGTTTAGCGGTGGGGCGTTGAATCTTGGGATTGAAGGGTTGTCTGCAAACTATTCTGAAGATGGAAGTTTCAGCTACAGCGACGGAGCCTTAAACGGAAGTTTAACGGGCGGCATTTTTAGTAGTACGAAGACGACGACGCTTAGTGTGGCCAATAACACAACAGTTGACTTGACGTTTTCGTTTACTGTTGGGTCGATTAGCAAAAGCAAGAATGGAACAATCACAATATGGGGTGTTACTAACCCTTCTGCAGGGCAACAGTTTGAAAAAGTGCTTGAGGTCGGGAAAAGCTTTGACATCACCCTAATTGAAAAAGGCTCTTTAAATACAGCTAAATTTACACTCTCCCCCTTTTTAATCAAGAAAAAAATTCTTTTTACAACCTTATTTAAAAATGCAGAACAAGATGCTGGTGTATTTACCGTCGATGGGGTCAGCATCACCAGTGAAACGACTCTTTCCAAATACGGAACCGAATCATATCTTCTTAAATATGTGGCTGCGTCCGGCCAAACGTTTGTTGGTTGGGATATTAATGGCGAATTGGTATCTAATGCGTCCGAGTATTCTTTCTCGCCGACTGCAAATAACCAAGTTGTATTTCCGAGGATTTACGCTGCCGGGACTGCAATGTTCTCCGTTGGCGGAATGACGTTTGATGACTTAAAACAGGCAATATCGAAAGCAAAATCTGGTTCGGATAAAACCATCGTTGCCGTAAAAGACGGTACCGTATCCAGTGGAAATTACACTCTCGATGGTGGTGTTCGTCTTTTAATCCCTTATAATTCTAGCAATGTGTTCGAAACCACTGAGCCCGAATTCATTCCTCAAACAAGCGCCTCTGAAGCAAATGTGGAATTTAGGCGTTTGACCTTGAAAAGCGGGACGTTAATTAATGTCGCTGACGGAAGTTCTATTTCAGTTGGGTCGAAAATGTATTGTACTAGTGCCCAATATAGTTCATATCCTATTGGTGGATATGGTCGATTAGAACTTGAAGCTGGGGCAAAGGTTATTTTAAATTCCGGAAGTAATTTTTACTGTTGGGGTTTTGCTACCGGAGATGGTGAAATCGAAGCTAAGAGCGGGGCTAATGTTTATGAGATGTTTCAAATCGGCGGTTATCGCGGAGGTGGAGCGACTAAAAAAATTAAAGAAGAAAACTCCAAGCACGTTTTTCCCTTCAATCAATATTTTGTTCAAAACATTGAAGCCAAACTGATTATAAATTACGGAGCCAAAGAGATCGTTACCGTGGGTATTTACACAAATGGCTTCATTGGTCTTGGGGCTGGAGAATATCATTCGAGTTTTTGTTTTATCGGGTACGACAATGATGGTATGTTCTCGCTTGGTCGCGGATATATTGCAAAAAAGTATTTGCCGATGCAAGACCGTCTTCAAATTGAAATCCATGGCGACGGTGCCATTAGAAGTATCAACTTTAAATTGGGTGTTGATTTTGATTCATCTAAATACGTTTTGCCTATTATGAACAATATTGACATTGACCTAGCAGAAGGCGATTTTACGGTGGGGATTGAACAAGATGTTGGTCTATTGCCAGGATCAACGATTAAAGTTGGAAAGGGATCGAAATACGTCATAAAAAACAACCGTTCCGTTTACTTGTACGGAAAAGACGATTGGAAGGCGGGGTATGCATCCAATGGTGTTACCATGGCGCCGGTTTACTATAGCCCCACTACAGGATCGAAACCCAAAATTCGCAAGAATGTTGTCGATGCATTATTTGATGTAAATGGCACAGTCGAAGTTCAATCGGGATGCGGGCTGTATTCGTGTGTTACGGGCAACCCCGCCCCCTTCATTTCGTCAAAAAGAACCGGTAATGTGCTGTTTGCTTCCGAACAGGCTGCAGAAATAGTGGATCAATATACGCACCAGGCGGAAAAGAATGAAGGGAGTGGATTAGATGTTACAATCACATATGGGAATATTCCCATTAATCGAATTCAATTCCGCAATGGGGATTTGTCTATAACTTCAGATGCGCTCCCAGCCAATTCTACCGTAGTTTACGACAAAGTCCTTGATCGATGGTCTGTTTCTACCGCCCACGCTAAAAAATTTGGTTTGTTTAAAACCCTTGACGGCAGCACTGTTCAAACGGTTTTGCTTCACGATGATATAAAACAGAGCAACTACACGGGTTTGTTCTATTACTCGAAGAAAACATCGGCATCTTACAACGCTGCTGACGAACGCTACTACTATTTAAATAAAGGTGTGGTCAGCAAACGCAACGAGTGGTGGAAGGATGCGACAAAAGGGGCCTATTATCATTTCGGACCCAACCAATACGCTTATCAAAGTGTGTCGGTTGTCTTATCTCCAACTGCAAGTGGAGATAACCCCGCCCGCGGTATCAAAGTCCGTCATTTCTTTGATGCTGATGCTAAATTGCTTCGTATGGTGTCCGTAGATTCTATTACGAGCAATTTCTCTTCCAGCATGACCATTGCAAACGGAATTTGCTATTACAATGGAATTAAGGCGGGATTTGGATTATTCGAAAACCAATCCCATGTTTATCTCGCCAAGGACGATGGAACCCTTATGGCTAATGGAACTTATTATGTCCCATCCCATAAAATCAATAACATCAAGGATTCCTCGGGCAAGGAGTTGACTGCTGGACTTTATTACTTTGATGAGAATGGCCATATGTACGATTCGAACTATAAGGTGATTACAAGGGGGACTGCATCATGAACCCTTTTAAGCCCAATAAAAACGTCATGTTACTATGCGTCAGCGTTCTTGCTGCCTCTGTTTTAGCCTCCACCGGCTTTGCCGCTTGGGTCATCCAAGGGGATAATACCACGCCTAGTGGACAAGGCACTTTAAACGGAGAAGCCGATTACGTCTTCCTTGGGGATACCAATGGAATTAAAATCGAGATGACCAAGGCATTACCGAGTTTCGGCACCTATTTCTTTGATAATGGCAAGGACAATACCGCGGTGAAAGAAGCACCCCTAGAATACACGATTAACTTGGACCGTTCCAAAATGAGCCAGACGATGATTGATTTAAACCAATTCACCTTGAAGTGCACGTTTGGGCTATATAGCAAATCCAAGAAAACTTATTACGGGAACGCGAATGAAATCGTTCAATCCTGTACTTACGGGACTACAACTGAAAAAATGACGACGAATGCGTCGATGGGATCCGTGGATTTGCTATTCGTCGTACCAGAGGCTACAAGCACGTCTATCTTGTTGTTTACGATTTCTCATTACATTGTTGTTGCGGCTCGTCAGGCGATGAAGTCTGACTCTTTGGATCTTGGCGATCTTACCTTCCGGCTTAGCTTCGGGTTAGGAGGCAACGCATGAAAAGAAATGCCAAGATTGCCTTAATCTCCCTTTTATCCGTGGGGTTTGTTGCCGCGGCAACGGGTACGGGATTTTCCTTATGGGCCAGCATCCAAAAAGAAGATACCTCGGCTTCCTTTGATGAAGTGCATTATACAGTTAAGTTCTATCGAAACGACGCCGATAAAAATCCGATCGTTTACGAAAATCTTGAAATCGATTCGTTTTTCTCTTTGCCTTATATTGACGATACGGCAACGCAGCATTTCAAAGGCTGGAAGGAAGCGAATGATACGAATGAGACGAATATCTATACCAAATCCTTAAAACTCGTGGATTTACCTTCCTTTGATAGGGCGAATAAAACGCTATCGTTATATGCAGTCTATGATCCCATTCTAACGATTCATGTTACTTGCACCTCGCCGAAGCAGGTGGATTATTCGACAAGTGTGATTATTGATAGCAATCCCTATCTTTATTTATTATCGAACCTTGCTATAGAAAATGAATTCGTTGCAAATAACATTGCATATAAATTAGTTTCCTTCTCGTCTACGGATCCATTGACGTATAAAGAACTACAAAGCAACGGGGAATGGGCGAGCGGAGACAAAACCGGGACCAAATTCGGCATCAATGACGGATTGCTTCTTAATACCAATGGTGGCAAACCGTTGGAATTGACTGCAAATTACGTGGAGGTTCTAGGATGATGAGCCTCAAAATGTACATGACAATGCACGATAAAAGAAGTGCGGTAACGTTAAAAGGGGTTAAAACGTTAAAATGAAGAAACTGAAGATGGGTAAGATACCCGCCTGGATTTCCGGGGGGGGGTACTATTTCTAAGTAGTGCCTGCTTGTTTGCCGTTGGTTTTTCGGCGTGGACGTTTGGGGGTCTAGCCAACGGCAACGCCGGACTAGACGTGAACGCCGACGGCAAGCTGATTGACATTAATTCTTATATTACCTACGAACAGGCTTCCATCTTTGATTTTTGCCAAGACGGCATTGTTGCCGATGATACGATTGTTGCAAAAGGCGACATCGTTATTCCTTTTAAAATTGTCTTAAATAGTGCTTCGGACAAAATATCGAATCATTTACCCGATAATGCAACCTCGTTTACGCTGGCTACAACCTATACGAACAAAGTCACGAATTTACCGAATCTCTTAAATCAATACCTGGATCAAAACGGCATTTCTTTTAGCGTTAGTACCTCACAGAATACGGTTAACTATAGCCAAACTGCAGATAGACCAAACGTTCAGACGAATGAACACAAGACGACGTTTAACGTAAAAACTGGGCTAGACAGTTATGCCTTATATTTTAATTTGAAATATTCCTTTACCTTTCCGACAGGCGCGGATTATAAGACGAATTTTTACGACAAATTACTTTCCGGCTATCGTTTCTTGTTCAATCTAAAGGCGGAGGTTGAACTATGAAAAAGTGGAAGTCAATCATTACTGCCGCCTCATTAAGTTTATTCGCCTCTTTAACCACGATTGGATTTGGCGGATGGATCATAGCAGGAAGCAAAACGGCCCAATACGAAAAAACCGCTGATTCTAATGCCAAAAAAGTCGCTTACATTACACAAAAAAATATTACGACTTATTTCACGACGGTCGAAAAAGCTTTGGAAACAGCCAAAAAAGATTCGGCCGCTAATACGGTTTATTTAATTCCCGGTGCAAATCCAATCATTACTAAAGATTGCGAAATTGCTCAGGGTGATACCCTTTGTTTGCCATACGAAAATGAAACGTGGGATTTTAGAGAAGGGAAGACCAAATTACGTAATAGATTCGCCGATGATTGCGATGAATCTATTGCTCAAAATCGAAAAAATCTTGTCACAATAAAACGTGGTGTTGTTTTAACCGTTAACGGTACATTAAATATTGGTGGCGTCTTAGGGAATGCCTCATCCGGGTATCAAGGCCTCCAAGGACAAACAAGTGGCAGCTATTGTGAAATCTTGATGGAAGCCGGTAATGAAGCTGCGCTAGGTGCGAAAATTGACGTAAATGCCGGCGGATCGATTGATTGCAGGGGTTATATCAAAGAATCCATAATATCCGAAGACCCAAATATTCAACCACGATTGACGCTAGAGGCAAGCTCATCTCTTAGCCTTCCTTTCGTGATTTATGATTACCAAGGTGCAAGCGCGACCGGTGGTATATATTGTGGGGATTACTCCGTTGGATTGGGCGATTTGGGCAAGACATTGAAACCCGAAGGCAAGGCCTGCCCATTTGTTCTGTTTGACATGCCCAATATTCAAATTTCTACTTTGATCAAAGCGGGCGCTAACGTTACTGGTTTAGTTAGTTTACATACTGATGAAAAGACAATATTGGGTGTTACGCTCAAGGAGTCTTGGAACGCGGACAGCTTCTCACTTGTCGGGGGGACAAACCCGTTGCTGTCCATCGCGAGCGGATATATCAAGATAAAATATAAACCGTCAAACTTGGGATATACGGAAGTTATAAGGCATAAAGATAACCCCACAAAAACGACGGTCGATATTTATGGGAAATGCATGTTCGGATCGATGAAAATGACCTTGAACGCGCAAGTTGCTAATGTAGAAATTAACACCGCAAGTGTTTTGTTTCCGTTTTCGTACCGTTGGGCCTTCAATGTGAGAAGGGGTGGTAATGTAGAAATCGGACACGGAATAAAATTTATGAATGGGTGCAGCTTGACCGTTGATGATGGCGGAAAGCTGAATTTGCTAAATGGAGGCAAAGTAATTTTCTACAACAAAACCTGGATGGAAAATAAAACAACAATTCCCTATGATCCGACCTACATTTTAGAATCGCCCAGCGGAACTTTAGCGACTTTGCAAAACATGGGCATCAATTCCTCACTGATTGTAAAAACCAACACCCCATTGATAGGAGGAATGGCAAAGTATTTGAATAACGGCGTTTTAAATGTGGCTGCTGGAGCATCTATTGGGGCGTTTGTCCACAACGATTCAACCGCTGCGGCACTAAGTTTGGCAAGCGGCTTTACCGACAACGTGCAATCCCTTGAAACCAATGGTACGGGAGGCAGGGATGGCCTTAGTTTTGTTTTCCACCCATCTAATTCGCAGACCATTACGGAAAATGCCGAAGCGAATTTAATTAATGATTTTACGACTATTTCGAAATCCTCTCTGCCCCACGGGACATTCGAAGGAGTGGCCAAAAATGGTCGGTATGGCTTCGGAACTAGAAATGGTGCCCCCATTATTGTGGGCGACAACGGCATTAATCTTGGCGAGACGAAGACATACTCTGTAAGTGACGAAGGGTCTCATTCATTGGCCGACAATTTTGTTTGGTCGTGCAGTGACGAATCGCTTTTGACGCTAAGCTCGCACGAAGGAACAACAGTCACCGCGACTGCTGCTGGATCGGGAGAAGTTGTACTTACTTGTGATGTCTATTACAAAGGAAGCAAAATCACTTCTTTGGTGAAAAATATTACCGTTGGATATTACGCTTACGCTTCCGTTTCGGTTAATACCGATAATATCCTAGATAATAAAGAAAACCCCTTCGCAATCGGTGGGATTCGTGATAACCGCGACATAATCGTTAAGGTGGAAACAAACTGCACGAATTATCAACTCACTTGGGCGTTCGATTCCTCAAAATTGGCTTTAACGTCATCGAACGCAGACCGAATTTCTAGCTCGTATCGATTTACTGCTGCCGGAGCAGGAACGGACACGCTCACGCTAAATTTTGCGAGTAATGAAATGAATAAAGCCAGTATATGGTCACAAGAGATTTCAATTGCCGATAATCTTAGAGTTACCAGTATTGGAGTTAACCCATCCGAATTCAGTGGCAATGCAGGCGCATGGAGCTCTAAAGATTTTGTTTACACCGCCGAACTAACGACTGACGGAAATCTAGGTGCAATTTCTTATGATTACGTAAGCGGGGAAAAGAGCGATTACGCCAAAGTTACTTCGATTTCATTCGCTGGAAATCAATTAACTCTGAATTGTAAGGGCCAGGAATTTGCATACCAGACACAGCAATCCAAGTTCTTTATTTACTCCAACAATGGCGTTAACGGCGCTACAGTAAAATCAAACGAATTAACGTTTGAGGTACATTGATAAAGCACTTTTTAAAAAGTTAACCGTTCCATGTCGTTTGAAAAAATGTCAGTGCCACTATTGTTAAGTAGCATTTGCCTGATTGTTGTCGGGTTCTTCGCTTGGATGTTTATCGGTGCTGTCAGCGGGAAGCGCGACTCCAGTTGATATGGATGAAATCGTAACGTTTCATACTGAGTTTTTAGGCATGTAGCAATTCATCTATTAAAAAGGTGGAACAATTAAAGATGTAGTTCCCTCGAAAAGGCAATATTTTTTTCAACTTCGTAGCAATCGTTTCTCTCCGAAATAAAGATATTCTCGTGTAAATTCGCGAAACGGAAATCAATAAGATGAATTGCGAACATGCCATATTTTTTGCGGTGTTAATCGTGAAATTAAATGTTCCAGAGAATGCTTCTCTTGATAATTTCCAATACGATGGGAAAGATACCACGACGTTCTATTTCATGAAACGGGAAGCGACCGAATATACCAAAACCCCTGGAAAAGTATTTAACATCAATGATGCTTTATATCTAGGCGGCGATAAGTGCACGGTCAGCGAATTAAAGGCCAGCGGGTCTTTTGCGCTGCCGATTCAGGCGAAATTCACGACCAAGTAGCAGCTTTAGGCACGCAATGCCGACTGGCCAAAAATCGAGGAACGGATTTTATGGTAAAATAAGGCTATGAAAGAATTACTCCTTAAAGATATTCTTCTTTTGAGCGAGGAAGAAAAGAATTGTGCAAAGATCGCCCTAAATATGTCTTGGGATGGCAAGTCGCATTTTGAAAGATGGAATGAAAGTTCAGCAAATGATAGGGATGTCTCCTATTCGTATGCTTCCCATTATGGGAAGAGATTTCGAAATTTTACGAAAATAGGACAACTAGTATTTGGCTTTGTCCAGTTGCCGAGCAACCATAGAAGGTGGCTTCTCGTTACAGCGGGGAAAATAACTAGTTTGCCTGAAAGCGGTCCATGTGATCACGAAGAAGTTGAGCGTTTTCAGGGTTTGGTGGGGCGATTGGTTGTAGAAATCGCTAAGGGCAATACGTATTCCAGATACATTTTTAACCTTGATAAGTTTTACGAAGAAGCCGTTGTTGTGGAAATTTTAGCGAATGATTATCAAGCAATCTCTTTTAATGGCTTGGATAATGTTCATCTGTCATTTCATGATTTGAAACTGATTCTAAATGGAGAAAAATACTTCGACTACAGGAGCGCGTTGTCTAGTGTTAAAGGAGTTTACTGCTTAACGGATACTAAAACCGGCAAGCTTTATATTGGCTCCGCCTATGGCGAAAACGGGATTGCGCAACGTTGGAGCGATTACATTAATACTAAAACGGGCGGGAACCAAGGCTTGATAGAATTGTACAAACGTGAAGGCGACAAATATTTTGAGCAGAACTTTGAATTTACTCTTATTGAGTATTTTGGAATGAACGCTGATACGAACAAAATAACCAGTAGAGAAACTTATTGGAAAGATGCGTTTGCAACCAAAACGCAAGGATACAACAGGAATTAACTATAAACGCATTTGCCGACCGACTTAAAAACTGCTGGCGGCAATGAACTTATGATGGCATTAAGGTTATTCCCTTGTACTATGAAATAATTATTTGGCTATCGGCGTGCCTGTGCGGGCCCGCGCCTTTCTATTCGACTAAAACTTACGAAAGAATTCGTAAAACTCCCTAATCATTGAGACCATATTTTCTAGGATGCTTTCTCGATTATCCTTTGTTATCGGCTCCTTCATTTTGGCAATGCAATGCTTGGTTTAGTCTTTTAAACGAAGGGAACTCGCCATTGCCAAAATGTTGGCTAAACGCTTGCCAAAACGCTTCGGTGATATTGGCTCTATCCCAACTATCGTTTGACACGCCTAGTGTTTCAACATGAACATTCGCGGTGATGGTTTCGCCGTTTCGAAAGAAGAACTCGATTACTGGCTCGTGTTTACCAAATACAAGATCTCCAAAATAAGCGCCAGTGGAAGCGTATCTTCCTTGGTAAGTCCAATACCACATTTTTACTTTGCCGTTAAATTCCCGATCTATCCTGGGCGTTAGTTCTAATCGGAGCCATGTGTGCCATTCTTCAAAACACCAATCGATAGGTTGCTTGGTAGATATAGAAGTGGTCTGTTGGTATTTGGCGTCACAGTATTTAGCATAATAAGCAAGAACGTCGTTTTCTGAGTTTTGGAATTCTTCGAAAGTATCGCGAATCTCTTTCAACGCCATATAGTTTTCAATCAATGTTGTAAATTTGTTGCCCGCTTCCTGAATATTTTTATTCGCCACCTTGGTTTTGGGACAAATAAATTGATACACCTCAACTCACAAACTTGATTTTTACGGGGGGGGGTAAAATTTTAATAAATTTAAGGGGCAAAAAATGAACAGACATTATTGCAACAACGCGTTTGAAGGCGACTTTCAACTTGGTCATGCAAATTTTAAAAATCAATCGGCATCATCGAAAAGAAACCATAAATCGAAATTCCTTCTTTCGCTTTCTGGCGGCTGCTTGCTGCTGACGCTACTTTCGGGGTGCGACACAAAGAAATGCAGCGAAATTGATTTTTCATTTTTGAAAGACTATTCCGCTGAAATTACGGATGCTAAACGGATTGGATTAACGGACGGGGAATTCGTAAAGCAAGACGCAAAGGGAGACATCAAACCCATCAATTTTAAAGTTAGACCGAATAGAAAAAGCGCAGGTCTTGCTCCGAAAGGCAAAGTGGCGGTTCCGAGCAAAGACATCCTCACCCAAGATGATTTGAGAGCCAATCTGCTCCAATACAACGTTTACGGAAATTTAACATTTGTAAAATATGCTCCGCGCATTGAGGATTGTACCTTTTACGATTACGAAGGTAAAAAATTCGACGGAAAAGATGGAGATTATGGCCTTTACTACAAGCGATATGGCAAAAAGAAAGAATATTTCGGAGAAGTCATTCGAGTAAAAAACGGTGTCATTTCGTATAGGATAGACGATCGTTACTATTCAAACGAAATTTACCAATCGTTTGTTATTGATAATAACACAGGCTATATCTATCCGTTGGATTTCATTTATAACACGGATTTAATGGATATAGATGGTGGCTCCGAAGATGAAAATGCCGAAAAACCCGATAGTTTTCTTCAGTTCGAAACCAATAACCTCCATTATTATGTCAATGATGATAGGGCTTGGTGTCTCTATGGAACCGACATGCTTGCTGATATTGTCGACGATAAATTGGTCCTAAAGGAACTTGGTTTAGAGACAAATTTGAGAGATAAGTATAAGCAATATTATCTTTTCGATGATCATATGTCTCAGTCCACCAAAATTTACGAAAAGCAAAAAACCATGGCTAACGCTTTGGTCGTACATAATGATCAAAGGGAAGCGATTGGCATTGACGAAGACGGTCTTTTTAAATTTAAGGATGGTTTCGTTAGAGAACCGTGCTCAATGGAAAACGGTGAAATATTTTTCCACGGTCAAAATACCTCGGGAAATAATTATGAGCGACCGTCAGGCATGTTTTCGGGCTATTTTAAGTTGAGATGGAATAACAACGATTATAAGCAGATTTCATTTTACTTAAACGACAGGCTATATAGCCTTTTGTGGTTCAAGGGATATGAAAACGAAGGACTTCAACTTGGGACGATTTATAGTTCTTCGTGGAAAGAAGACCGTGACTATATGGGGGCGCATCCTGATTCCGCTAATAATTATGGAGAATTATGGCTTCCGAATTTCGATAGCAAAAATGTCCTAGACGATGACTTTGGTCAATATTTATACATTCGCAATAATGCGTTGTACGTTGCTCCATTATCCCAGTATATACGAGAGAGCTTTGGCAAAGGCGAGAAATTTTCTCCAAGCAATCCCGTTAAAATCATGGACGATGTTTCATCCGTTAAATATGAATTTTTTGATGGTTCGGATGATTACGTGGTTAAAATCACCGACAATAACATATTCGGGCAAAACGAATACTACCTCTATTTGAGTGGAGACAGTTACGAAATTAAACTTGCCAAAGAATATGTTCCAACGCAAAAGGAATACCAATTAACCCCTATCAATAATTGAAGCCAATTAAACGCTAAAAACAATGCTTGATGTGCAAGGACTTGTAATTTCCGGGGGGGGGTTATACTTTTGAAAAAAGGGGAATTGCATATGACAGACCAAGAAGCTTTGATTAAGTATTACGGAGGAAGACCGCAATACACTTGTGGAAAATTAACAAAGATTGGTGACCGTAGAGTCGAGTACTCTTTTAACCGCATTTATAAAATTGGGACGGATCGAGTTGAATATTCCTTTGATCAAATCTCCAAAGTTGGCGGAAATAGAGTTCAAAGAAGTTTCGGCGAAATAACCTACATCGGTCCGGTTAGAATTAAATAATTTCAATTTTACGATCGCTTATTAGTACGTCGGTGGCCTTATTGCCGGGCGTTATTATTTAACCAGTTTTTGAGATATGCTAAAATTGGGCAATGCTTAATTGAGGGGCGTTTTATTCCTGAAGGGGTTATAAACGTTGCTTTTGGCAATGCAGCCTTTTGTCGCGGCATTAATTTAGGACTTGCCTTACGCTCTCAAAAGAAAGGAGTTCTTGCAATGGGAAATAAATATGAGGGGATGAACGCGATAGAGGCTCTTGAGAACGCGGAGAACGGCTTCTTGCTTTTGCCCGACATTCAAAGAGAATATGTTTGGGACTATAGCGAAATAGAAAGGCTATTTGAATCCATTGTTGACGGTTACCCCATTGGAACATGCATTTTCTGGAAAACGGATAAGAATACAATTAATTCCGAAAAGCCGAATTTATATAAATTCATAAGAAACCTTGAAAAAGGAAGGACGAAAAACGAGAAAATCCCGGAAGTAGTAACGAAAGAACATGATTATTATGTCGTTCTAGATGGTCAGCAAAGAATTACCTCCATGAATATTGCCTTATATGGGTCATATACCTATTTTAGAGGAGGCAGAGGACATTCTCGAGAAAATCCAAAATATTGGATCACCAAAGAACTTTATTATGATTTGGGATTCTACGACTGCTTAGACTCGGACGATGAACATCCGAAGAAAAGGTTTTGCTTTTTGACGGAGGAAGAAGCGCTGAATGGACGTTATTACAAAATAAAACTGATACTTCAATACAACGACGCCAATACGTTTACCGCGTTTATGGATGGTATGGGTTTTGGCGAGCGCTGCAAAAATGATTTGCTCTCTTTGTTTCAGAGGTTACGCGCCTCCGATAACAACGACAGTGGTGGATTGATACATTATTATTGCATTGCCGAAAATACCTACGATGAAGCACTCGATATTTTCGTAAGGGTTAATTCGACTGGCCGAAAATTATCGAAGTCTGATTTGCTTTTCTCAACTCTTATCGATGGCTGGAAAGATGGGAAACGGAAAATAGAGACTCTTCTTGATACCATGAATAGCAAAGGAGATAAATTCCAGTTTTCAAGAGATTATTTGATGAGGGTTTGCTTGGTACTAGTCGATGCGAATACGAATTTGAAAATCCACTCCTTAACCAAGGGCGTTATCGAAAGCATTAGAACTAATTGGGATGCCATTGAGTCATCGTTAGATGTCATGTCGACTACGCTGGCGGAAATCGGTTTGTGCAACGAGAATTTAACTTCATATAATGCGACAATGCCAATCGCGTATTATTTATTTAAGGGTGGGAAGCTTAAGGAAGCTGACGCGAAGAAAGAAGTTAGGAAATTTCTATCGGTATCCATGGCCAAGAGGTTATTCGGTGTTGCAAGCAACGATGCCTTGAATTCAACTAGAAATGCTTTGAGCAAATTAGACTGCAAAACAACGCCCTTTACCCTCAATTTGTTCTCGGGAATCACACTGACGGGCGGCAGAACGTTTGCGGTCGATGCTGACGATATTGATTTTTGGCTCGACAACTATGAAAAAGGGCCTAACACCTTTACAATCCTGTCTTTGCTATATCCAGATTTAAAATTAAGCCAAGTTTCTTTTCATCAGGATCATTGCCACCCCTATATCGGGTTTGAACGGAAGGCAATTTCGTCACTAGGTTTATCAGACCAAAAGATCAAGGAATGGCAAAAGAAAAGAAATCTATTGCCCAATTTACAATTTTTGGAAGGCGCAGAAAATAAAAGTAAAAACAAGACTCCTTTGGATGAATGGGTTAAGAGCGGAAATGATTTTAAATTCCATCCGGATGGAATATCCTTGGAATTAAAGGATTTCGATAGTTTTTTCGAAGCAAGAAGAAAACTTATCAAAGACAAGTTACTTTCAATTTTTAAATAATAGGTTGTATCAATGAATTTATCCCGTAAACGCTTGCAGGAAACGGACTATTGAAATTCAACTTTCCACTATATCGTTATAATGATATAGTTAAACAGAAGGAGGGTTTGATATGTCTGAATTCATCTTGTTTCACGGTTCTGACCATGAAATTGAACGCCCGGATTTTAACCTAGGAAAGCCGACTAACGACTATGGCCGCGGGTTTTATTGCACCCAAGATATTGATTTAGCCCGGGAATGGGCGACGAAGTCGGGTCAAGAAGGGTATGTTAATCGATATCGAGTCAATACCGATGATTTGCGTTTTTTGGATTTACTGGACGGCAAGCACAACATCCTGAATTGGATGGCCCTGCTTTTAAAAAACCGTACCTTTCATTTGAATAGCCCAATTGCCGAAAACGCTAAACGTTATATTATCCAAAACTTTGATGTCGATCTAACGGGAATCGACATTATTAAAGGGTATCGCGCGGACGATTCTTATTTTTCCTATGCCGAAGATTTTGTAACCAATGCCTTATCTTTGAATCAATTGAGTCGCGCTCTCTATTTGGGGAAACTAGGTACGCAAATCGTGTTGGTTTCTAAAAAGGCTTTTGAACAAATTACATACCTTGGCTCCGAACGAGTGAATGAGAATTTTTATTATCTCCGTTATGCAATCAGAGATTTCCAAGCGCGAAACGAATACAAAGAATTCGTTCGAACTCGTCCCAATTACGCCGACGACATCTTTGTGATGGACATCCTACGAAAGGAGATTAAAAATGGCGACCCCCGCTTACAACGAATTGTATCTAAGTGATGCCATGAAAACACTTGCCCATTTCGTGGATTATTCGATCCATGAATGTGGCTTCGATCCAGATGAGCTGGGTTTTGTATGGTATAAATCAGAGGCATGTCGCTTATTTTCTAGAGGCAATCCCTGGATGATATCGGGGAAATCGGGATATGAACTGGCAGAAGTAGTCATTTTAGAATCCTATCCGAACTTTCATTTTCCTAAGCCCGTCTATCGTTACGAACGGACTCCCGAATATTGGGCGGGCTGGGCCCTTGCCCAATATCAATTTGAGTCGTCGCGTAGTTTTAGGGATATTTTAACGACGGTTCCCTTAAGCGAATGGATTTCGATGTATCCCCTCTATCATGAAATGGATATCACGCGGGTCATTGAAGCGATTGATAGGAAGATGAAGGAACGTCAAAAAGAAACCAAGCTCCAGCGTTATCGGAAAGCGAATCAATTGTCCCAAAGCGAACTCGCCAAGCTCTCGAATACGAATATCCGTTCCATTCAATTATATGAACAAAGGGTGAACGATATTAATAAAGCCCATGCGGAGACCCTTTATGATTTATCGAAGGCGTTGCACTGCTCGATGGAAGATTTATTGGAGCATTAATGCCTGCAAAAAAGCCTTCGAACCCATTAAGTTTTCCATTGGGTATTATTTGTTATAAATGCCAATAATATTGTAAATTGGCAAAAATAACATATACTATAGTCATGAATACGATGGTGACGATTTCAGAATTACAACGGGTTGGAATGTACCCTATGGCGATATCTCGAAGCGTCAAAAAGCAAAAGCTCGGCAATTATGGGTATGGCTTTTATCAAGCTCATCCTAATGTTTTAACCTTCGACGAAGATACGGTCATGGCTCAAATCCATGCCCTTTTAAAATCGTTTCCCCTGCCTCCTAAGAACGTCGTATTTTGTTCGTCTTCTTTGAATTTTTGCATCAATCAGCAAATTAGCTCCCCTACCTATCTCGTGGAGGTGGAGAAGGAATATCTATTCCCTGTTTTCGAATCCCTAAAATCGATCTTTCCCAATCGTGTCGTTCTTTTTAGGCCAAACCAAGAAGACAAATTGAATTATTGGAGGCCTGGGGCCATCTATGTAATCGAATTATTCAAACGCGGCCCCTTAGATCCTAATGGGAGGATGAGCATCGAAAAGTTAGTCGTTGATTTGCTTTGTGATGAAGACCTTTATTCGTTATATTCCGGTATCGATATCGAATACGCTTTAGATACTTTGTGTTCGAGATACGTGATCAATTATCGGACCTTATTCGCCTATGCAAGCCGCAAGGGAAAGCGTGGTTTGGTTTTGGAACGGATCCGCCGATACATTCCATCTGAAATTTTGGAGATTGCTGAAGGTGATAGATAAAAAAGAGCTTTGGCAAAGATTTTATCGATGCATCCAACGGTCTTGAGATACTCGGTGTTTTTGAATTGTAGTGGTACTTATCTCTGAAATCATAGAGCTGATCCACAACTGTATCCGGACTCTTTCTGACCCCCAATACGTTTCACTTTCGCTGGTTTCCATCCTGGCACCGGTTTTATCCCCAACTTTACACCCAACCATTTGCCATAATTCGGTTGGGTATAAAAGTCGAATCAGCCTCCTACCTATGGTCCATTTTTCGCTCACACAACCTCCAAAATATCGTTGGAATTTTCTAAAAAACATTGAAATTCAAACGAAAAACTATAGTTTTAAACTGGCTCGATGGAAAATCTATTGGAACGTGAAAGCATCTGCTAAAGGTGGCCCTATTCCTGTCCAAAACATCTCACTTCCTTTTTTCATCTTTTTCGGTGCCATCGGTGCCATTTTAGTGCCATTTTTGACACAGAAAACGAAAATTGTCCGAATGGCTAAGAGAAAAACGTCGATAAAATGGGAAGTTTTTAAAAGGATATGATTTCCTTTCGGGTCCATGAAACAGAAGAAATGCGAATACCAGATACTTTCAAATACACATTAAAAATTATAAAATAAAGTGCAAATGAAAGAAATGACGAAGGATCAAATCATCGAAGGAATCTACCAAGAGAATCAAGGATTCATTACTCGCAGGGAGATTAACGAAAGAAAGATACCCTCTTGGTTTCTTTCTTCTTTCGTTAAAAAGAAGGACTTGAAGAAAATCGCCCCCGGGTTTTATGCTGCCCCTGATTTTGCCGTGGATGATTATTGGCTTCTTCAAACCCGTTACCCGAAATACGTCTTCTCTAGCATGAGTGCTCTTTATCTCCACCATCTAACGGACAAAATTCCCGAAAGCATTTATGTTACCGGACCGCAAGGCTATCATCCCTATAGGAAGCCCCTCCCCCTTTTGGTCATCCAAAACATTTCCAAGGAAGAGATTTATTCCCTGGGAATAGAAGAAGTTCCAACGATGTTTGGGAATCACGTCAAGGCTTATGACAAAGAAAGAACAATCTGCGATCTTATCAAGTATCGGGACCGATATGACGGAGAAACCTTTGTGAAAGCGATAAAGGCTTATGCAGCGGGACATCCAAACCAAAGGAAACTATTTCGATATGCGAAAGCCATGAAGATAGAAAAGACGGTTTTCGAAATCATGGAACTAGTTATGAATGAAAATGAATGAGGACGCTTTTAAAACAAGAGAGAACCTTTCTGCCAAATTTCAATAGAACAAACGTTTTTAAACTTCTTGAAATATTGTTCACTGCTACTGAACGATTTTGCTGTTTGACGAAATATTGTTCACTAGTACTGAACAATTTAACCGTCTATCTTTCCTTGAGGTGATGGCTGGAGGTCTTTCTTTGTTATATTGACAAAGTTTAATTTCTCCTAAAAACCAAAAAAATAAAAATAAATAACTGTTCAAAAACTATAGTTATCCTCATTTTTTTGTAAATAGCTCCTAGAGATACCCTCATTTTTTTGTAAGTATTGATTGGTAATACCATCATTTTTTGCATAAACACTAGATAATATCGATGTTTTGTATATATAATGACTCTAAACGGAGGAATTTTGGGCAATGGAAGAGTATTTAAGACGTAAGATTGACAAGTATTTGCTTGATTGGAAAGCCAATCCAGGCCATAAGCCTTTGATTATTAAAGGGGCGAGACAAGTCGGAAAAACAAAGTCCATCCAGCAATTTGCCAACAAGAATTACGAAAGCGTTGTTGAAATCAACTTTGCAGAAGAACCCACGTTTAAACAAATTGTGGAAAATGGATATTCTCCAGAAGCGGTGATTCAAAATATCTCCCGGATTCGGGCAGGCGTTAAATTCATCCCTCATAAAACCCTTATTTTCTTCGATGAGGTGCAAGAATTCCCCGATGTGACGACGAGCTTAAAATTTTTTGCTCAAGATGGACGGTTTGATGTCATTTGCAGTGGGTCCTTGCTTGGAATCCATTATCAAGAGATTTCTAGCATCAGCGTTGGCTATAAAACCGAAGTGGAAATGCGATCCTTGGACTTCGAAGAATTTTTGTGGGCTCTGGGGTATGGAGACTCGATCAAAGTAGACATCTTGTCCCACATGAAGGCATTTCGAGCTTTTAGCCCAAGCGTGCTAAAAATTTATAATGATTTGTTCTTGGATTATTGCATTGTTGGGGGAATGCCAGAAGCGGTCTATGATTTTGTTACTAAAAAAACGTTCGAAAATACCTTGGAGATTCAACGCCAAATCGTTCTTGGCTATGAAGGGGATATTCGTAAATACGCCGTGGGACTAGATAAAGGACGGATCGAGAACGTATTTCGTTCCGTCCCCTCGCAGCTAGCGAAAGAGAACAAAAAATTCCAGATTTCGAAAGTACGTCCTGGCGCTCGATTCAAAGATTATCGCGGCTGTTTTGAATGGCTGGAAGATGCGGGCATCGTTTCTATTTGCCGCGCGCTTCTAACCCCTCATTTGCCCTTAAAAGGCAACGTCAACGATGATTCCTGCGTTCTTTATTACGCGGATAGCGGATTGCTGTTATCTCAACTAGACGACGATGCCCAAATGGATTTTCGCCAAAATAAGAATTTCGATGTCTATAAAGGCGGTTTCTTTGAAAGCATCGTCGCAGAAGCTCTGGTGAAATCTGGGTACGACCTCTGCTATTACAAGAAGGAAAACTCCTCTCTTCGAGTGGGGTTCCTTGTCCGTCGCCAAGACTATTTGGTTCCCATCGAAGTGAAAGCAGGCAACAACCGTTCAAAGGCCTTGTCTACCTTAATTCAAAGCGATTCCTATGAGGAAATTAAATTTGGGATTAAGATCGCCAATGCGAATATTGGTTATGACTCCAATATCCTTACCTTTCCCCATTTTTGCACCTTCTTAATCAAGGAGTTCCTTTCTACCTTCAACTGGAAATAGACTAGATCGACCTCCTAAGCTTTTTATCAACCAAAAATATCAAAAGTGCGTTGCAAACTCGAAATAATTTTGAGCTTGCAACGGAGTTTGAAGATTTTAGAACTCTTTGTCGGGCTGCCTTAAGTTCGTCTACCTGTCTCGTTGATTTTGTTTTCTTTATAATGATCCCCAAGGAGAACGCCTATGATTGGAGTGATCGGAGAAATCCTCGTCGATATGATTGGGGAGAATGTAAACGGGAAAAGAACCTACACTTGTTTCGCGGGAGGGGCTCCCTTTAATCTAGCAGTTGCCGCCCGTAAACTCGGGGCTGACGTTTTGTTTTATGGATGCGTCGGTAACGACAAGATGGGGAGCTTTCTCTTAGAAGAAGCAAAAAAACAAGGATTAGACCCTTCTTATATTCAATTGGATAATGACCATAACACGACTCTAGCCTTGGTCCAGCATGAAGAGAACGGAGAACGTTCTTTTTGCTTCTACCGGAAACACACCGCGGACGATTGCTTGGTTACCCCTTTAAATCCTGCTTTTGAATCCGCCTCAATCCTCCATTTTGGAACCTTGATGCTATCAAGCTTCCAAGGAAGGGAATTCTTATCCCAAGCCATCGCTTCAGCCAAAAATAGAGGCCAAGTCGTTTCAATGGATGTCAATTACCGGGAAGACCTCTATGCTTCTCAAGAGGAAGCAATCCGTATCTATCGCGGATTTCTTCCTCTTGGAGATATTCTTAAATTCTCGGAAGATGAAGTCGCCTTATTCGGGGAAGATTATGTCTCTTCTTTCCCCAATAAAATCGTGCTGATTACTTTAGGAAAAGAAGGTTCGAGGCTCCTTTACGGAGGGAAGAGCTATTACGCCCCTTCGATTAAGGTTCATCCAGTAGATACGACCGGAGCAGGGGATGCCTTTTTAGGAGCCTTCCTTTCTCAATATGATGGGAAGGATATCCGTTTCTTAAAGAAAGAAGAGATTGAAAGGATGCTCTATTTTTCTAATATTGCCGCGGCGTTAAATACAACGTCCTTTGGAGCCATTGATGGCCTACCAAGCCTAAAAGAAGTAGAAGCAAAAATCCAGGAATCGGGTTGGTTCCATAACTAGGAATAAAACGGAATAGACGGGGGCGGTCATCCCCCGTTTTTTCTAAGGTAAAATAAAAAAGCGAGGTATTTCCCCGCCGTATAGGTGGGAGCCCGACTTCTTCCCCGCACTCTACCTCAGTCCATAAATGAAACCGGATAGGTGTCCCCTTCGTTACGGTCTAGCCAAATGAATTGCTTCCTTTGGCTCCATCATCATAGAAGAAGTGGAGGCTTTGGACAAGGGCAAATGCTAGGCGGTAGTCGCTTGACAAAAGAAAAAGCGAGGCTCAACCCCGCCGTGTAGGTGGGAGCCCAAATTCTACCCCGCACGCTATTCACGATCCTAGAATGGATCCGATAGGTGTCCCCTTCGTTACGGTCTATTCAAAGGATTTCTCCCTTGATGGCTTTATCCTAATGCGTAAGCATGGTGTCGGCAAGCGAAAAAAACGAAATTGAGAGCTCTTCACGGTGTCTTATAACCGTTTAGAGAGTATCCCACGATAAAAGTTCCTATGAAACTCACGGGCATTGTTGAAGAAGTGCAATTCACTGCTAGATATTGTTTTCATTTGGAATTTATAACGAGTCAATTCAATGGTTGTAAGAAAGTCGGCAACCTGGAACAAGATGTAATCAGTGGGCTTTACGATATTAATTTTTAAACTGCCTAAGCAAGACGCGAATGCGGTTTTCAAAAGATGGAGTAGTTGCTTTTGTCCATTGTCATAATAAATTTTAATGTAGTCGAAACTTTGGAAATACGTGAGATTTTCCAGAAGGATTGCCTCGGTTGCCTTTCTCAATATGTTAGAAAGTTCAGTTTGACCAGAAATATGGGTTTTCTCCACGGAAACGACAGAGTAACTGATGGGGAGATTCTTCGTGAGATAAGACATTTTATTGAATGCTTTTCTTCGCTGAAAAACATCCATTTCCTTATATTCGCCTTCTCGACGAATTAATGGCCCTGCGTGAAAGTAAGTCATGCCTGCATCGATTTGGCTTAATCCATCTTGGAAGGATTTTGTTAAAGCGGAGATATCTAAAGATTGATCGTGATAAACCAATGAAAATAGATAAATGGGGCAATGATGGTCGTATGCCCCAAAATCTCCAGATTCGTCTACAAATATCGATAATTCTTTCATTGGCAAAATAAAAAGCGAGGTACATCCCCGCCATAATGGTGGGAGCCCGATTTCTTCCCCGCACACTATTCATGACCCGTTGATGGATCCGATAGGTGTCCCCTTCGTTACGGTCTATTCAAAGGATTTCTCCCTTGATGGCTTTATCCTAATACAGGTTTGCCAAAAGCACAATACTCCCCCAAGGGGGTTAGGGAAAAAATTTTTCTGCCATCCTAAAAGAACCAAAAAATCCTAATAACAATAACGGCTGCGCTCGAAATATTAGTCTACTTTTAGTCTACTTTTTAGTCTACTTTTTAGTCTACTTTTCACGATATTTTTAATGATTATTTCGATGCCATCGACGTTATGCGGCTTTTTAGAAAACAGGCGATTTCGTAGACCAATCCAAAGGGGTTCGAAGCCTAAAACTGACCCTTAAAACCCTAAAAATATGTACACTGTATAAAAAATAAGTGAAAACGCCAGGACTGATAAATAAACTTGCATTTACTATACACTGTATAACCGTTTGTAAACGCTTCCATGTGGCATGTAAGCGATTTCAGTATCAATATATCGGTATCAATATATCGGTAAACATTTACCTAATGTTGATAACGCTCTAAACTTGTCGCGGTTCGAGGCAAGAACCACGATTTGAAGAAAGGAGGAAAGACCATGAAAACCTATTCCATGAACCAACTGGAACGGTATCCCGTCTACTTAAAATATTTTAAGGAACTCCAAGAAAAAGGAGAGGAAACGATCTCTTCTCCCCGCATCGCCGCAAAGCTTGGCTATAGCGAGGAACAAGTCCGCAAAGACTTGCAGAACGTCTCCCTAGAACCGGGTCGTCCCAAGAAAGGAAGAAGCGTCCGCCAACTCGTGAACGATATCGAATCCTTCTTAGGCTACCGCGATTCCACTAGTGCCGTCTTAATCGGCGTCGGTCATATGGGTGGGGCCCTCATGAACTTCCCCGCCTTCCGGGAGATGGGATTAGAAATCCTAGCAGGATTTGATTCCAATCCAGAAAAAATCGGCCATAAAGTGGGAGAAAAAGAAGTCTATCCGATTTCTAGACTCGGAGACCTGATCCCCCGGCTCAATGCCCATATCGCCATTATCTGCGTCCCTGCGTCGCAAGCGCAGCAAGTCGCCGATGAAGCGATCAAAGCGGGAGCCAAAGCCCTATGGAACTTTGCCCCGACTCACCTCGATGTCCCCGAGAACATCGTCGTGGAGAACGTCAATCTCGCGTCGTCCCTGGCGGTATTGAGCCACAAACTCAACATCGCTTTAGCCAAGGAGGAAAAGTGATATGGCTAATGAAAAGAAACCCGTCGTTAAAAAAGAATTGACCCCGGAAGAAGCAGCCGCCAAAAAGGCCGCTGCCGAAAAAGAGGTCGATGAACTCGTCCAAAAAGGCTTAAAAGCCCTCGACGAATTCATGTCCTTCGACCAAGAAAAAATCGACTACATCGTGGCAAAGATGTCCGTTGCCGGTTTGGATCACCATGGCATCCTCGCCCGTAAAGCGATTGAAGAAACCCATCGCGGCGTCTTCGAAGACAAAGCGACCAAGAACCTCTTCGCCTGCGAATATGTCGTTAACAATATGCGCCACACCAAAACGGTTGGCGTCATCTCCGAAGACCCGGTCACCGGCATCACCGAAATCGCCGAGCCGTTAGGCGTGATCGCTGGGGTTACCCCGGTCACTAACCCGACCTCGACCGTCATCTTCAAATCCTTAATCGCGATCAAAACCCGTAACCCGATTATCTTTGGGTTCCATCCGGGTGCGCAAAATTGCTCCAAAGCCGCGGCCATCGTCATGCGCGATGCCGCCGTTGCCGCTGGAGCCCCGGAAAACTGCATCCAATGGATTGAACATCCTTCTCTCGATGCCACAACCGCTTTGATGCACCATCCTGGCGTTGCCACAATCCTTGCAACCGGTGGTAACTCCATGGTCACCGCCGCTTATAGCTGCGGCAAACCCGCGCTCGGCGTTGGAGCCGGTAACGTCCCGGTTTACGTGGACGAATCCGCGGATATCGACCAATCCGTCAACGATATCTATCTTTCCAAATCCTTCGATAACGGCATGATCTGCGCTTCCGAATCGGCCATCTTCATCCACGAAAAGGTCTATGACCAAGTGATCGAAACGATGAAGCGTTATCACATTTACTTTGCTTCCGAAAAAGAAACGAGAATGCTTGAAAAGTATATGTTCGGCGTCACCAAAGGGTCCGAAGATGTGGCTAGTGCCCGTCTTAATCCCGCGGTGGCCGGCATGAGCGCCTTCAAAATCGCTGAGAATTCGGGTTTTGCAATCCCCAAAGAAGACCAAGTCATCGCCGTTTTGTGCGACACGGTCGGGGTTGCTGAACCGATGTCGAGAGAAAAACTCTCCCCGGTTCTCGCCATCTATAAAGTCAAAGATGCAGCAGAAGGCTTTGCCAAGTGCAAGGAAATGCTCGAATTCGGCGGCCTTGGCCACAGCGCCGGCATCCATTGCCACGATCAAAAGATGGCGGATGAATTCGGCGACAAAGAACCGGCCATCCGCATCATCTGGAACTCCCCGACTACCTTCGGCGGCATCGGAAACGTCTACAACAGCTTCCTTCCGTCCTTGACCCTTGGCTGCGGTTCCTATGGCCATAACTCGGTCGCGGGAAATACCTCGGCGGTCAACCTCATCAACGTCAAGCGCGTCGGCAAAAGGAGAAACACCATGCAATGGTTCAAAGTCCCGCAAAAGATTTACTTCGAACGCAATTCGATCCAATACTTAAAATCGGCCAAAGACGTCGATAAAGTCTTCATCGTCACCGACCATTCCATGGTCCAACTCGGCTTCCTCAACAAGATCATCGATCAGCTTATGGCCCGCCGCAACCCGGTCACCTATCAGCTCTTCGCCGAAGTCGAACCCGATCCCGATATCACGACGGTTCGCCGCGGCGTTGAACTCATGAAGGAGTTCCAGCCCGACACGATCATCGCTTTGGGAGGTGGCTCCGCCATGGACGCCGCCAAAGGCATGTGGATCTTCTACGAACACCCCGAGGTCGACTTCAACGACTTGAAGCAAAAGTTCATGGATATCCGCAAACGCGCCTTCAAATATCCGGAACTCGGCCGCAAATCCAAACTCATCTGCATCCCGACCACCTCCGGCACCGGCAGTGAAGTGTCCCCCTTCGCCGTTATCTCCGATAAGGCCAACCTCAAGAAATATCCGCTTACCGACTATTCCTTGACCCCCTCGATCGCGATTGTCGACCCCGAATTCACGACCAACATTCCGCCGCGCTCTACCGCCTATACCGGCATGGACGTCTTGACCCACGCGATCGAATCCTATACCTCGGTTATGGCCAGCGACTTCACGGATGGGTTGGCTCTAGAAGCGATTGAACTCGTCTTCACCTATTTGCCCCGCGCGGTCAAAGACGGCAAGCACGACCTCAAAGCCCGCGAAAAGATGCATAACGCCGCCACGATCGCCGGTATGGCCTTCGCCAATAGCTTCCTTGGTTTGGTCCACTCCCTTGCCCACAAGATGGGTGGCGAATTCCACACGATCCACGGTCAAACCTGCGCGATCCTTCTCCCCCACGTCATCCGTTATAACGGACAGCAGCCGACCAAACTCTCGGTCTGGCCGAAGTACGAAGAATATCAATGCGATTTGAAGTACCAACGCATCTGCCGCACGATGGGCTGGGATTGCCCAAGCCGCGAAGACGCCCGCAACGTCTTGGCCGATCACGTCATGGAACTTGGCAAAGAAATCGGCATCGATATGAATTTCGCCTCCCTTATCCCCGACGAAGCGTTCTATAATAGCAAACTAGAGGAGATCGCATACCTTGCCTATGAAGACCAGTGCACCCCGGCGAACCCGAGAGAGCCCATGGTCGAGGACATGATCCAAATCATGAAGGATGCCTATAAAGGGAATTAATGAAATCGATTGAATTAGCCATCTGTGTCGGCAGCTGCTGCCATCTCAACAATTCTCGCGGGGTGATTGAGGCCTTCAAAAAAGAGTTGAAGCGCCTTCATCTCGAAGAGAAAGTGATCCTCAAAGCCAGTTTTTGTCTCGGGGATTGCCAAAAAGGCGGCGTGGAAATCCAGGTCGGAAATAAGCGCATCCACGGGGTGAAACCCGAAGACTGCGAAAAAATCCTGAACGAAGAAATCCTGCCTGAACTCGACTGATTCGAAACGGGGAGGCCCCCAAAACGGGCCTCCTTTTGCCTTATAAGGAGGGAAGATGGACTACCCATTACGAAGCTTAAAATCGGATTGCAGAACCTGTTACAAATGCATCCGTCATTGCCCCGTGAAGGCAATATCCTTTCACGACGGGCAAGCCCATATCGAACAATCCGAATGCCTTTATTGCGGCTCCTGCTACGAAACTTGCCCAAGCCACGCGAAAGTGATCCGCGATGATAAGCCGCGCCTAGATGAACTCCTAAAAGAAGGAGAATGCTACGCTTCGATCGCCCCAAGCTTCCGGGCCGCTTTCCCTCGCGTTAGCTTCGCTTCCCTTCAAAGCGCTTTACGTCAACTAGGTTTTCAAGACGCCGAAGAAACTTCTCGAGGAGCCCGCTTTGTTTCCAAAGCCTATGAAGAAATTTTGCCGAACTACGACGTTTTGCTTTCTTCGGCCTGCCCTTCCGTTAATTTATTGCTAGAACGTCATTATGCGGATTTATTGCCTTGCCTTGCTCCCGTTTTTACGCCCCTAGAAGCCCATTGCCTGGATATCAAAAAACGTCATCCGATGGCCAAAACGGTTTTCTTCGGCCCCTGCATCGCCAAAAAGGAAGAAGCGGACCGTCAAAACAATTCCTTGGATTTGGCTTTGACCTTCTTGGACTTAGAAGCCCTTCTTCAAGAAAATCATCTTGTTCTGCAAGAAGAGCAAGAACCCCAAGGACCCTTGGAACGGCTTTACCCCGAAGAAGGGGGAATCTTAGCCACGATGAAGAAAGAAGAGCCTGGATATCGTTATCTTGCCTTATCGGGAGTGGAGACGATCATCGAGGCGTTAGAAGAAATCCGCGCGGGGAAACTCCATCATGTTTTCTTAGAGCTTTCCGCTTGTCGCGGGTCCTGCCTTAACGGCCCCGCGATGCCAAATCGTAAAGCGGGGGCTGTGGAATCTAAAATCCTTTTAGAAGAATTTGGCGGACAGGGTCATTTCGATTCCAAGGAATATAGAGCAAAAGATATAAGAAAAGATTTTAATGGCTTCCATGGCCATAAACATTCTTTTAGCGAAGACCAAATCCAAGAAGTTTTGGAACGAATGGGGAAACATAATAAGCAAGATGAACTCAATTGCGCCTGCTGCGGGTATTCTTCTTGCCGAGAAAAAGCAATCGCCGTGTTAGAAGGCAAAGCCCAGGTAGAGATGTGCCTTCCTTATTTGATGGAAAAAGCCAAAAGCGTCTCCGCCCATATCTACGAAAATTCTCCTAACGGCATCTTAACCGCTTCCAAGGAATGGAAGATTGAATTAGCAAACCAAGCCGCGGAGAAGCTATTTGGTATCTCCAAGGAAACGATGCTAGGCAAAGACCTTTCCGAGCTGATCCCAATGGAACTCATCGCTGACGCGGTAGAAAAAGGAAGAGCCGAAAACAAGAAATTGAACCTTGAATCGGGGAAAGTCGTCGAAGCGACTGTGCTTTTCTCCGAAAAATATGGAACATTAATGGCCATTCTCCACGACCGCACGGAACGCGAAGCGGAGCATCAAGCCAATTTAAAACGAAGAAAAGAAGCCACAAGCCTTGCCAACGAAGTCATCGAGAAAAACATGGCCGCGGTTCAACAAATCGCCCAATTGCTGGGAGAATCCGCCGCAGAAACGAAAATCGCTTTAACTCGCCTAGAAGCTTCCCTCTCCCCCAAGGAGGACCATGGAAAATAACGCCTCCCTTTTAGAATGGGGATATTTAAGCCTGAACCATAAAGGGGAAGAGCTTTGCGGGGATCACGTCGCTTCGGCCAAATCCGAGGACGGAGCCTTGACGTTAGTTTTAGCCGATGGACTAGGAAGCGGAGTCATCGCCTCCATTTTATCGACCCTTACTTCCACGATGCTTTCGCGAATGATCGAAGAAGGAATCGCGATGGAAGAAGCGGTCGCGACGCTAGTTCGCACCCTGCCTGTAGCCAAAGACCGCGGGGGCGTAGCGTATTGCACGTTCGACGTTCTGCGCGTCGAGAAAGATTTTTCCGCCACTCTCTATTGCTTCGATAATCCCGAACCGGTTGTTTTACGGAAAGGAAAAGCAAGGAACATCGAATGGAAATCCCTAAATTTAGAAGGAAAATCCGTCGCATTTGCTTCCTTTTATTTGGACGTCGAAGACGAAGTGACCCTCTTTACGGATGGGGCGGTTTATGCGGGAGTCGGAGAAACGTTAAATTTTGGCTGGGGAAGAGAAGAAATCAAAGAATACCTCGAAGGACTTTGGAATCCACTTACCAGCGCCAAAAACCGGGCGACGCTTCTTGTAGACCATTGCCGGCTTCTTTATAATTCGAGGCCGGGGGACGATGTGACGGCTTTGGTCCTCACTCGTCGTAAGACGAGCCCCCTGAACATTTGGGTGGGTCCGCCCCAAAAGAAAGAAGACGACGAAAAATTGCTGAAAGAATTCTTTTCTCTTCCGGGGCCGCATGTCGTCTG
>OIXA01000400.1_pt1 | contig 63441 bp, 66 predicted proteins | sample 1587721 | NCBI WGS metagenome assembly OIXA01 (sample SAMEA3888900, study PRJEB22519) | human gut metagenome | biome: human gut; feature: human-associated habitat; material: faeces | place: Denmark | collected 2013
CAAACCTCCAAGACGAAGCATTGGAAGTTTTGGATTCTGTTGGACTTACGCCCAAGGGTATGAAGAAGGAGGTCAAGACCAATTTCCGTAATTCAATGAATGTGGCTGGCTTGCATTCCGACTCCAAGTCAGGAACGCTGCACCTTCATCTGGACTGTTGCCGTGTTGACCTCGATGGGAACACCAACGATGTTCACGATATTCACAAAAGGGCAATGATGGCTGCGGAAATCATCAATATGAGGCATGGCTGGCAGCAGCCTCAGGAGATTCGTGATATGAGGAAGGATGAGATTAAGGACTTTTGCGAAAACACCCTTTATAACATGGATGATTTTGACATAGACCAGTATTTCAAAATCCTTCGCAAGAATGGCTATCAAGTGAATCCACGCTACGACAAGAACCGCAAACTTGTGGGCTATACCATCGGCAAGAATGCATCTGTTTTCAAGGCTTCTGAAATCGGTCGAAAGTTCATGGTGTCTCAACTTGAAGCCACATGGAAGAAGCTCCATCCGAAACCTACTCAGGTCAGGATGAAACCTGCCGCACCGACTGTCAAACCAAGCAGCCGCCCAGCCCGTCCGACTACCCAGACAGCAACATCTACACAGACCAAGGTTCAGCAAACCGTCCAGCCCAAGCCAGCTCCTTCTTTCAGCATATTCAACATCGATACTCCTGACGGAAATAAGGAAGTAAAGATTCCGAACTCAGTCAAGGATATATTCCTTAACGAGGCTCAGGTTCCAGAGGGCAATGATATTGCCACAGTTGAGAACGTTGCCCATACAGCAATGCTTCTCTTTGTTGGCTACATTGATGCAGCCACTTCGGTGTCCGAATCTTGTGGCGGAGGTGGCGGTTCTGCGCCTGAATCTGGCTGGGGCAAGGATAAGGACGAGGACGAACGAGCCTTTGCCCATAGATGCCTCCAGATGGCTCATTCTATGTGTAAGCCAAAAGCACGTCAGCGTGGTTACCACCGTTAAATCAATTCCATATGTCAAATATTAGAAAAAGTAAGAACCGTGAGGATATGCCCGACTTCGATAAAATGTGGGGCGAAGTTCAGGAGGAAATTCAGGAGAAAGATGCCGAGAATGCCGTGGTCAATCGTGCGCCAGAACTCAGGACACTGAGCGAGAACATTGACAAAGCCACAAATACTTGGATCAATGCCACTCTTGAATTGGAGTCAGCCATTCAGCAGTATCAGAGAGCTGAAAGGAAACTGGATGATTCTGTCACAACCATCCGTGGCAAGGTTGACAATATCAATGAGCATATTGACAACCTCTTGAAGGAGGCTCCAGACAAGTTGAAGGTGTCTGTGAATGTCGCTGATGCTGACTGGAAGAAGATACAAGACTTGTTTGACAAGGAACACAAATGGATGCTTGCCAAAATGCAAGAACATATCCGTGAGGTCAATGGCATGTTTATCGAAGAGCGCAGAAGGGTTCAGAAGCGATACAAGGAATACGATGGCTGTTATCTTGGGCATTATGCCCAGTGGTTCTTCTGGTTCTTCTTCGTATTGGGCTTCTTCCTGTTCACCTCTGTCATAGTCATGATGGTAGGCAAAGGGCTTCACTGGTTTTAATCATCTAATGTTCCCAAAATGGTTTGTGGGTCTCATTTTGGGAACAATTAACCCACTGACAATCTGTATTGGTGCTGAAAATCAGTGGGTTTATTGGTTTCGTTGTCAATCTTGAAAAGATGTATAGCTCTTATTTGGCATCTGTTACCTGGGGGTGTCCCTATGACATAATAATAGTTGTCATTTGAAAACTGGGCGAATAGAGTAACCATAATATCTAAGCCCATGGTCAAAAACATTTATTACATTAGAATCAAATGCGATAGACCAAGCTCTGTTTGAAGCAACCATATTGGGAGACGCAGTCCAATATCCCCCATTGTCACCCATCATTAGTTTGTTACTACTTTGAGCATATCCTGCAGCTGGAAGAAAAATCTTAGCTCCATTTATTTTGCTAATTCCTAATCTTCCATTGATTTCAGTATTTTCATAAATGGTTACCCACTCCCAATCGCAGTTGTCTATTAACTCTTGAGCTTGTTCGCCAGAAGGTATTCTCCATCCTTCACCCAAAATATAGGCAGCAGCATCATAATTATCTGCCAACACGTTTCTTCTATTAACGTAGTATTCCATTTTTAAGGAATAGATGTCCAAGTCGTAAGTCTCACAAGTTCTTCCGACATAATTGTTTTTTGCAGAGGTATCACCCCAAGCAAAATAATCTCCAAATTCAGTGGGCTTGTTAGCTCCAATGTTACAGGCCGCCCATTTTGTCCCAGAAGGGAGTCCAAGATCAATTAATTCCATTTTGTTTATTATTATTTTAATTCTTTTGTTTTTATATTGCCTTTGCGTTGTCAATAAAAGTCATAACAGTATTTATCTTTAAGAATGAGCATATTATATCCTCATCTTTAAGATTAAATGCTTGCTTTTCTTCTATGCTCAATCTCTTTTGTATTATAAGTTCCTTAACAACTGCACCTCCATGCATAATGCCAATAACATGCTTGTCCTTTATCAGCGGACTTCCACTGCTTCCCTCATGTCGATAGCATTTGCAATGGAAATAATTGCCTTCAACTTCACCAAGAGCGTATGCAGGTTCTATATCAATTTCATATTCTTCATTGTCATTGTTCCCTTCTTTTTTATGTAAGCAATAGCTTTCTAAAACATCATCTTTTTGTGGCGTATAATCTAATATAGAAAAACCACCTTCAATATTATTGAATTTAAAAAAGGCTAAATCAGCAGAGTTAGGATCATTATCTCTACCTCTCCCAACATATACTGGCACTACTTTATCGAATTCTACTTTTTCCCCGTCTATTATTACATAAGCGTTGTCATTTTCTCTTAGAATATGAACAGCAGTGATAAAATAGTCATTCGCAAGAAATCCATGACCAACTTGTTTTTCGCCTCTTATTATAGGATATATATATTGTTTCATGCTACTTTTATTATAAAACGATTATTCAATTTTGAACCAACCGCATTCTCTGCATAATTGACTATCGATGAATTGTCCATCAGCAGTACTTCGCTGCCAGGACTAATATATTTTGCCTGACGCTCGTTTTCAGCCTTGTCCTCAATGACAATGACGAACTCGCCCACCTGTGCCGTAAATTCAGGGAAGCCTTGTTTGCCTGTACCACGCTTCGATGAGGTGGCCAGAGCCTCCTGCACCTCTTTTATTCGGCTACCGTTAGGTTCTGCATCAATGCCTGCCTCCCGCAGCAATCTTGCTATCAGTATGTCTGTTTTCTTCTCGTTAGCCATATATCTAAAATACTTCCTATACAATAGATGAATCACAAAAGATGCTTGTTATTAGGTATTGGCATAATCTGTGTGATAATACCATACTCTTCAACATCTTTGTTATCATTTATATTATACATATCTATAACCGTATCACCATATTTTATCCATTCTTCTTCTGAGATATTGAAATAGCCCAATGCTTCTCGAAGTGTATCTGGGTAATCTTTCATATGAGGGTCTTTAACCCAGTCATTTAAAATACTGTTACGAATGAAATCTTGATTTTTCTTAGTGTAATCAGAATGTTCACGTGACAAGTATTTAATAACACCCATGTGCTTGCCAATCTGCTTCCAGCGTTCTGCTGAAAGACCAAGTAAATTCAATGATTTTTCAAAGGATTCGTCCACATCAAGCAGTTCTTTAATACGCTCTTTTTCTGAATAATATTCAAATCTATACAACTGTCCGTTCCTATATGCAAGTGCCTCTCTGGCCAGACGAATCTCCTTTTTGCTTGCAGGCTCTGCAATATCATGTGCTATCCCTGCAATTGTGCTTGCGGCAGAATGAGCAACTTGTCCTATAGCTTCGCCATATTTTTCTCTTGTTGTTTCCTTTTTTGAGTCCTGTGCAAAAAGATAAACAACCAAGAATACTATAGCTACAATTACAAAGATTGTTTCCATAATCTACTTGAATAAATCTTCCGTCCTTTTCTTTTGTGTACTCTTTGAAATGTATTCTTGATAACCCTTATCTATAGCCGATATTAAAAAGGGAATATCTTTTGGTGATAGATACCAAACATTGTAATTAGGAGTACGATCATAGAAATATTGCCAAATTCTTATTTCACAGCGTGGTACGTAATTTCGTATGACAAAATAAGGCTTTACTATTACCTTTGTTGCGTTTCCGGCATAGGCATCGCAATCAAAGGTGGAATAACTAATTTTACAAGGCATTTCTTTTTCCACCTCTTGTACTTTGTTTGATTTAGCGGTAGCTATCCATTGCTCGTATTTTGTTTGCAAGTTTCTTAGTTCTGACTTGAAAGTCGTCATATTATTTCCCAATGATGAAAAATGGATGCCGCTTTCACCTAATTTGCTGTACCAATCACAAATCCTGACAACATTTATCCCATTTTCTGTGTAATAGCTAAGTTCGAATCTATTACCACCTTCAGTATTTACTACTACATTTCCCATAAGCCCATTACTTATGGTCTGGGCATTTAACCATGTACATATAAATGTTGCCACTAATGTTAATACTATTTTATTCATATTTATAATAGTTTTGATTTTTCTTTTACCTCTATCAATTCTCCATATGTTAGATTGTCTTTAGCAAGAATCGCATATAGTTCATTTGCTAATGAAACTTTCTCTGCATTGTAAGGATTGAGAAATCTCTTTGGATTGACCTTTTCTCTTAAATCTTCCAACTCTGCCTTATCAATAAAGTTAATTCCAAGTTCCGATGATGCTTGTATTTGGATTTCTATTAAAGCATAATTATTATCTGGAGTGGTTTCAAGTAATCTTTTATAGATTATATTAGCTTTATCAACTTTCTCCTTGTCATAATTATCTATAAAATTCTTTGGATTACATAATCTGACAAGGCGTTGATATAATGTTTCGGACTTTTTCTTGTTTACCTTACTCTCCTTAATAGTCAGTGGAATTATTAGTGACATGAATAAGACAGTTAGACTTATTCCCCACCATAGAAGAAGTTGATTCCGGTTTTCATTTACGGCCCAATCTTTTTCTTCAATCATATAATGCCTTTCTTGTGTAGCTGCAATAAAGACCCTGTAATAACCATTGTGCATCCATCCATTTTCGTATGGCATTGTTCGTTGAACTTCATCATAGCTCTTCCCCTCTGGCTGATATATAGGAATCCCGGCTTTCCAACTATTGGGATTTTTATTCTCAACAATCCAGAAATATTCATTGCTGCTATCATGAATCTTTGACCAAAGACGATTGTTAGAACCTTTACTAAAACGTTCTGAATAACCAGATTTTGGATTGGTAGTATAAAACTCGAAAGCTTCATTAACAGCCTGCTCAACGGTATAATAGTTTCCCCATTCAGATTTTTTAAGCCCTACTTTATATGGGAAAATAGTATTGGTTTGAATAAAATCTTCATCAAGTCCTCCACAATATATTCTAATGATACTCCAACCATCATCTTCCTGATTCGGATATTTGTCACCCCAGTTGAGTTCATACAATGATGCCAAGTCACCATAACTTTGCTTCCAGTCATCAACTATCTTCTCGTCGATACTTGGATCAATAGCTGCAAGTCCGCCTTTGGACGGTTTAGAAGGTATGGCGACTTTCTTATAGTGTCGAACTGGACTACCACTATAAGCGACATCGAAAAATCCATCGTCATTTGAGACAAACATATCCCCACTTGACTGACCTTCAAAAATAGATTCCACATTCTCTCTGATTTCAGATCGTAACCTAATACGCTTGTTATCGATATAGTAGTATACACCGAACACCATACTAATCATAGATACAATCCAGAGAATCCAGAGAATTATAATGATATTTTTTCTTTTCATTTTGTATAAGAATTAGAAGTTTGGGGTTTATGTTCAAAGCGGACAAGTTCGTTTAAATCCACATTTAGTAGTTCCGCTATCTTCATTAGATTTGCTAAATCAGGCTGACATGTGTTAGTGCACCATTTAGAAACGGTTCCTTGGTCTTTGCCCAATTGTTCGGCAAGCCATTTGTTTGTAATCTTCTTCTCTGCAAGAACTACTTTCAGCCGATTAAGGTCTCTATTCTCCATTTTATTTTTGTTTTTACTTGGCAAAGTTAATAAAAAACATTGAGATTATGCTTTTAATTCTCAAATTTTGTTTCAAATTTACAAATAATTGAGATTATTTCAACATTTTGCAATCTATATTGGCTATTTTGACTATCGGAAGGCTATACTTTTGAAACCATTTTTTGACCTCTGAGAGAACGCTTCAAATGACAAAAACGGAAAATTTCTCTTGTTTTCCATGTTAAGATTTGTTAAGCAGATGTTTTCATTTTGGAGTTTTTGAAATTTTTGTTCCCAATTTGTTCCTTTTGCGATTTCATTGCTTAGATAATAGTTGATTATCAGGTATTTACAAGAAATCAGCAGATTTTCAAGAAGAAGATCATGATGGTTGTTGGTGCCTGCATCTTCCTGATTGCAGCCGCTAACGCGCTTCCTCTCTTCTTCGGTATCGGAGGTTAATAAGAGGATAACGTAAACGAAAACTATGGCACAGACGAAAGAAACTGAGACAGAGTACCCTATGTTCAAGGGATTGCAGCGACCGCTGGAGTTTATGGGACTTCAGGGACGTTACATCACCTGGGCAGCCATCACTGCAGGAGTTGGTATATTGGGCTTCATGATAGTATATGCCATTGCAGGATTCATCGTAGGACTGGTGTTTGCCGTTGTAGCTTTGAGCACAGGTATGGCTTTCATCATGGTGAAGCAACGCAAGGGGCTGCATACCAAGAAGACTGACAAAGGAATCTTCGTCTATGCCAACATCAGCAAGTTGTAATGAACCACCTCGCATACGAGGATCGTATGTGTAGCCTATCAGAAAGGGGCAGCGGACGTATCTGCCGTTTGCCCCTTTTTCAATTCAAATCAGAACAATAAAACGAACAAAGAAAAATGACTGTTTATGTAATCATAGCCTTTCTTTGTATCATCATAGGAATGGTCATCTCTGTCTCGTGCTTCGGTACAAAGGGAAAGACTCCTAAGGTGTTCAAGGACATTTACTTCTCCATCGAGGATATTGATGGGGCAGGAATCCTATACACCAAGACAGGAGAGTTCTCTGCCATACTCGCTATGCAGAATCCCGTCCAGAAGCATTGTGCCGACATCGACAACTACTATGGATTCTCCAATCTGCTGGCAGCATTGATGGCGACCCTTGGCGATGGTTACTCCATCCACAAGCAGGATGTCTTCACCCGAAGACAGTTCAAATGCGAAGATGAGGGAAACAAGGAGTTTCTCTCTGAAAGCTATTTCCGTTACTTCGGAGGTCGCAGATACACCGATTGTACCACTTATATCACCATAACCCAGGAGAACAAGAAAAGCAAACTCTTCAGTTATGATGCAAGCAAGTGGAATGACTTCCGCGTGAAAATTGGTAAGGTAAAAGACCAGCTCAAGGACAGAGGCATTGACTCAAAGTTCCTGAGTGCAGAAGAAGCCCGACACTATGTAGAGCGTTTCCTCGTCCAGAACTTTACCGATAAGAACGTCTCTTTGAACAGTTTCAAGGTAACAGATGACCAGATAGGAATGGGAAGCAGGAAGTTGAAGGTCTATAGCCTTGTGGATGTAGATAGCATCGTGATGCCAGGATTCCTGAAGCCCTACACCAATATCGAAGTCAACAATGTCACCATGCCTGTGGATTTGATGTCGCTTATCGATAGCATCCCTGGAGCACAGAGCGTTGTCTATGACCAGATCATCTTCTTGCCTAACCAAAAGCAGGAGCTCTCAAAGCTTGCCAAGAAGAAAAACCGCCATGCCTCATTGCCTAATCCAAGCAACCTGATTGCAGTGGAAGACATCAAAAAGGTGGAGGAAGTGATAGCAAGAGACAACAAACAGTTGGTGTATTGCCATTTCAACCTCATTGTCACCATTGATTCGGGAGCAGATATGCAGAAATGCACCAATCATCTGGAGAATGCTTTTGGACGAATTGGTATTCAGATCAGCAAACGATCGTATAATCAGTTGGAGTTGTTTGTCAATTCCTTCCCAGGAAACTGCTACAGCATGAATCCCGATTATGACCGATTCCTGACCCTGAGTGATGCAGCCAGTTGCCTGATGTACAAAGAGAAACTGCCCAAGAGTGAAGACACTCCATTGAAAGTCTATTATACAGACCGCCAGGGAGTACCAGTAGCCATAGACATCAGCGGTAAGGAGGGAAAGACCAAGCACACCGATAACTCCAACTTCTTTGTGTTGGGCCCAAGTGGTAGCGGTAAGAGTTTCCACATGAATAGCGTCATCCGTCAGCTTTGGGAGCAGAACACCGATGTGGTCATGGTTGATACCGGTAATTCCTACGAAGGACTCTGTGACTATGTAGGAGGCAAATACATCAGCTATACCGAGGAGAATCCAATCACGATGAACCCTTTCCGTATCAAGCAGGAAGAGTTGAACATCGAGAAGATGGACTTCCTGAAGAACCTCATTATGCTGATATGGAAAGGCAACGATGCCGTACCGACCAAGATTGAGGAGCAACTTATTGAGCAATGTATCAAGGAATACTATGAAGCCTACTTCACAGGATTCCATGGGTACAACGATACACAGAAAGAGTCGCTTCATAGAAAATTCATGCTCCAAGCCATCAGTGAAGGCAAGAGTAACGATCCCGACATTGACCAGAAGATATGGAAAGAGATACAGGACATGGAAGACAAACGCAAGTCTCAGGTTATTGAAGGCTTGTCGTTCAACACTTTCTATGAATACAGTATTGTTCGACTACCCAACATCTGTAGGGAGAACCATCTGACAGGTGTCGATCTGAACAACTATCCTTTCGCCCTGGGACTCTTCTATAAAGGAGGAATCTACGAGCGAACCCTGAACGAGGATGTTGACTCGACCCTCTTTGATGAGACTTTCATCGTCTTCGAGATCGATAATGTCAAGGACAGCAAGATACTCTTCCCTCTGGTGACACTCATCATCATGGATGTGTTCATCCAGAAGATGCGAATCAAGAAGAACCGCAAGGTTCTGGTCATCGAGGAGGCATGGAAAGCCGTGGCAAGTCCTATGATGGCAGAGTACATCAAGTACCTTTACAAGACCGCCCGTAAGTTCTGGGCAATGGTCGGAGTTGTGACACAGGAGTTGCAGGATATTATCGGCAGTCCTATCGTGAAGGAAGCCATCATCAACAACTCAGACATCACCATCCTGTTGGATCAAGGCAAGTTTAAGGAGCGTTTCGATGACATCAAGACTATCCTTGGACTCACCGATGTAGAATGTCGCAAGATTTTCACCATCAATCGCCTTGATAACAAGGAGGGACGAGCATTCTTCCGTGAGGTATTCATCCGAAGAGGAATCGTCAGTGAAGTTTATGGCGTTGAAGAACCGCATGAGTGTTATATGACCTATACCACAGAACGAGCGGAGAAGGAAGCCCTCAAACTCTACAAGGCAGAACTCAAATGCTCTCATAAGGATGCCATCAAAGCCTATTGTCAAGACTGGGATCGCTCAGGAATCGCAGCACCAATCGCCTTTGCACGAGAAGTGAACAAGAAAGGACACGTATTGAACTTGAAAGATTCAAAGAAGTAAAGTGAATAGATTTCTTCATATAATGATTATGGTACTTACCCTGGCACTACCCGTTAGTGTCAGGGCACAGTACTATAGTATCAATGTGGACTATCAGACTATGGCAGCCATGAGTGAAGCCTACACCACGGAGAACGCCATGGAGATGCTTCACAACGAGAACCTGCAGAAGATCTATGATAGTTACAAGGCTGCAGAGGTAGCCAGTGCCGGTATCTTTGCCAGTAAGTATCTCGATAGGAAGGCACTCACCAATCTGGATTTATGGAATAGTGAGGATGAGAACCGCTACTATAAGCGCATCTATAACATCGTCAGCAGACGCATCATCCCTAAGACCATACAATGTGCTGAACTTATGGTGAAGGATCCTGCTACAGCTATGTATTGGGGCAGTTATCTGCTGAAGACCTGTGAAGATGTAAAGTCTCTCTGCCAGCAGTTTGAGAGTGTAGTCACAAACAGTTCCCTCAGTTTCAAGGATATTGCCTTTGTGGAAATCTCCGACCAACTGAAAACGGTATTCAACATTACCAACCTTGGTAGTGTAGATTGGAAGAATCTCTTTGAGCACCTTGGTGATGACATAGAGAATGCCTTTACAGAAGAAAATCTGAAGGCAGACTTTGACAATCTGATAGGCAAAGGCGTTGGCTTGGCTGGAGCTGGCTACACCAATGGCGTGAATAACCTGATGCAAGGTTCCACTTTCAATGGATCGTTGCAGGAAAAACTAGGGAGCGTCCTGACCTTGGTCGATAATGCCTCAAATATGTATGGGGAGTTCAAAGACCTCTCTACTGGTCAGCTTCTGACTACACTCATGGGTGAGGATAACATCAGCAACCTCTTCAAGGCAAGTGACTACAACCTCACCCGATGGATAACCGATTACAAGGATGCAGCACAAGGTCAGTATTATACACAAAGAGTCTATATTTATAGACGCGATTATGGCTCGGAGCAACTTTGTGATTATTACCCACCGACAGATGACAACAGTATTCTGCATGGCGACCATTGGTATAGAATTGACACAAAAGATCCGAATTTCTATCCGTCATCAGCGCAGAAAGAAGCAGCGTTGCAGAACTCTGAGGCACATGCCGGATGGAGTCGAAGCCGTGTTCAACAGTTAAATAACAACGACAATGTCAATACGTACTCCATAAACTATTGGTCATCGTCATACGTTCTGAGTAAGAGCAAAAGCGGTCAGTATGCCAAGGCATACGCTTATGAAATCCTTGTAACCAAGAGTTGGGACATAAAGGAAGAAGTCTATGAGGATGTTTTTGACAGCTACAGCATGGACTGGAACACCTTCATGGCGCAGATGAATGCACGACTGGATCAATACAATGCCAATGGTGAGCATACGGAAATCAATAGCATCGATGACTTGCAACATTACATCGACACCCATCCAAACGAAACCAACTATACCTATTATATAGGTTATGACGCAAGAAGTTACTATACAGCTTCCGATGCCAGGAAGATAGCAGGAGCAAGTTCGGCTACATTCACAGTGACCTGTCACGATGGTGGAAGCCTTGGAAAAGGAAGCACGACCTATAAGTGCGGCAGTTGCGGAAGTAGTCCAAGCAGTCACACGAAGCAATGCTCCATGTACACAACTCTCCAGGCGAACGATGCGGTACAGATAAATGATCTGAAAAATCAGAAGAGGGAGTTGGAGGCACAGGCAGCAACAATCCAAAATAGACTTGACGCTCTGAATGCAGAAAACAGCGAACTCCTGCGAAAGATGTCTAAGGCGGCAAATCAAGAAGAGTATCTGCAATATCAGAGTCAGTACAATGCCAACAGGGACACCATCAGGAATCTGCAAAGTCAGTTGGATGATCTCAATCGTCAGATACGAGACGTTGAAAATGCCATACTCGAAGCCGAAGAAGGCGAACAACAGCAAACGGATGATTACACCCGAATACCAGCCTTAATGCAGAATATGCAGAATGCCTACCACATCACATGGACGGATAACGGTTCATGGTCTGGCTATACCTTTACAAGAAATGGTACAGTCGGAAGCGTTAAGGGAACAGTGACCTTCAAGGCTACTGTCAGTATCGCACGAAAGCCAAAGTATTTCTTGGGCATCAAGATTCACAGAGCAATCGTCCAGATTGATTGGGAACTCACGAGTGATTGGGAAGACTCTAATGTGGCTGAGATTATGGATCTTGATACGAGTAAGAGTGATGAAGAGAACGCAAGACTCGTTAATCAGAAACTCAGCGAACTCAAACGCCAATATCCCAACTGTGATGTGACGGTGGAATACTCCAAGACTCCTTCCTTTGAAACAGAAGATACCGATGGAACCTATCATCTGCTATGGGCAAGTGACCGTCTGGAAATAGCCCGAGGTATTGAAGCTCGATTGGCAAGAATCTATACCGACCTTGTGATGGTAGAAAAATTCCTCCACTACAAGCATAGCTACAAGGCTTGGATTAAAGACCTTCTGCCAAAGCTCAATGCAGACAGAGACCGAAAGATGAGCATCGCAGAACAATGCAGAAGACGTTGGATGCGATTGGGCGGTAGTCAGAACGCAATTTATCAGGAAGATGAGGAAGAATGATAACACTCATTCCGCAATCATTCTCAAATCATGCTAAAATAATTCAGTAATCATGCAAAGAACGAAACATACAAAGATCAGATGGCTATGGATGTTGCTACTCATGGTAGTATTGTTCCCTAAGTCCACAACAGCACAGGTTTTCCCTCGTGACATCCCAACGATTGAGGCGTACATCTATGATCACAAGCAGCAACGAAGCCTCTTGCTGACACGAAGTACCTTGGAAACAAGCAACGCCCTGTTGCACAAAGCCAGTAAGGTGACGAACCGAGAATATCGGGACATCAACATAGAGTTGGACAAATACACCAGAGCCTTTGACATCATAGATTTGGTGTATAACACAGTGAGCACAGGCTTCAATGTCTATCGGACGTATGATACCGTTTCGGACAAAATCGGCAAATACAAGACCATGCTCAATGACTACAATGATAAGATAATTCGGCGAGGACGCATTGAAACAGCCGACACTTTGTTGCTGACCGTCAACATGCGAGCTATCGCCAATCTTGCCGAAGAATGTCAGAACCTCTACCTATCCGTATCAACCCTTGCCCTCTATGCCAGCGGAAAGGTATGTTGCACTACAGCCAGTATGATGCTGATGGTAGATAATATCAACAAGTCATTGGACAGAATCAAAGAAATCGTCAACTCTGCTTATTACCAGACGTGGAAGTTCATACAGGCACGAACGAGTTACTGGAAAAGTGAGATATATAGAAGCAAAACCATCCGACAGGTTGCAGAAGATGCCTTCGGCAGATGGCGAGAAGCCGGTAACCTCCTGGATTATTAACCAAAGAGAATAAAGAAAATGAAGAAATTGTTTTTTTCCATGGTGCTGACGCTCGGTATGAGTAGCCAAACATGGGCGCAAACCATGACCTATAATCATGATGACTCAAAAGAGGAGCAGATTAAGGTGATGGAACTTGGTTCTGGAGCATTAACACCAGAATGGTACTATACGATTACACATAACAGCTACAAGAAAGGAGCCAAGAGTGCCACATCGGTAAAGAATACCCTTCGCCTTGCAGCAAGCACAGCTTCACTCCCTCAGGTAGAATATGCAGATACCATTCAAGCCGACCTTGAAAGTCGAGCCAAGATAGAGGCCATGAACATAGCCGATAGAGAGGTTGACATGGCTTGGTTGACAGAGGGAAGTAAGATAGAAGGTAAGCTTCGCGCATTCAAGAACAATGTGAACTTTCTTACAGGTCGTGCCACAAGACAGGAGATTGATGCTTGGAGTGAGTTGTCAAGTATGTATGACTTTGCTATCAAAACCACGAAGAAGGCCTACATGCCGAATAGTGAGAGGCAAAAGCAATACCTCGCCATCTATGACGAGATTGTAGCAAGCAACGACAACCTGCTTCTGAGAATCCGATACCTTGCCACCAAGAATCAAGCCGACAAACTTGTGGCAACGCTGGCAAGGTTCCAGCATAGAGTGAATGAGAATGCTACCGCAGGTTATAACAGATGGCATGATGCCGCAGTATCTGCAGGTGGTGGAAACAGAATAACAAATGATTAAAACGACTAACATATGAGCAATGACAGTACAGCAGTAGATTTCGGTATCAACCTCCTCGAAGAAGAGATTGATGACGTAATTTTCCGCACCAATGAGTTCCTGACAGATGCCACATTTACTGGAGGACAAGGTCCTTTCTGGTGGATCATACAGATGTCTATGGCACTGGCAGGACTGTTCGCCATCATCATGTGTGCCAACATGGCTTACAAGATGATGGTGAAGCGAGAGCCACTCGATGTAATGAAACTCTTCAAGCCTCTTGTGGTGAGTATCGTTCTCTGTTGGTGGTACCCACCGGCAGACACAGGAATAGCAGGTGGCAACAGTACCTGGTGCGCCTTGGACTTCCTGAGTTACGTCCCGAATGCCATAGGCAGTTATACTCATGACCTCTATGAAGCAGAAGCTGCCTTGGTGGAAGACCGAATGGATGATGTCCAACAGCTGATGTATCAGTTGGGTGATGAAGCATCAGACCCGATGTCAACCATCAAAGCCGCCAGCAATGCGGTGAGTAATCTCCTTGCCCAAAGCAGTGTGCAAGACGTGACAGATGCAGATGCAGCAGCCGAAGATGAGAAGAACATCGTCAAGGCTGAGATGACCAGTACCACGGCAGGACTTGTGATGCTGATAGACAAAGTCATCATGCTGATAGCCTTGATCACGTTTCGTATCGGTTGGTGGGGAACGATTTACTGCCAACAGATACTCCTTGGTATGTTGACCATATTCGGACCTATACAATGGGCATTCAGCCTTTTGCCGAAATGGGAAGGAGCCTGGGCAAAGTGGATAACTCGCTACCTGACAGTACATTTCTATGGAGCCATGCTTTACTTCGTGGGCTTCTACGTACTGTTGCTCTTCGATATTGTCATCAATATCCAATATAATGACCTTGCAGCTGTGACTGCATCTGATGAAACGGTAGTCAACTACTTACAGAATGCATTCTTCTCCGCAGGTTATCTGATGGCAGCCAGTGTAGTGGCACTCAAATGCTTGAACCTCGTACCTGACCTTGCAGCATGGATGATTCCTGAAGGTGACACAGCCTTCTCAACCCGAGCCTTCGGTGAAGGTGTTGCCACAAGTATGAGACAATCAGCAAGCCGAGTAATTGGTGTATAAGTAAATGATAACGATAACGAAAACGATAACAAATTGCAGTCGCGTAACAAAACTGCAACAAAACAATAAAAACAATGGTAATAAAGAATCTTGAAAACAAAATCAAACTGGTGCTCATCATCAGTAGCCTGTTCCTGTTAGGTTGCATCGTCATTTCCTTGGGAAGCATCTGGGCAGCGAAAGGAATGGTGAATGATGCCCAAAAGAAGGTGTATGTGCTTGATGGCAACGTACCAATCCTAGTGAACCGCAGTACGATGGAAGAAACACTCGATGTAGAGGCAAAGAGCCATGTTGAGATGTTCCATCACTATTTCTTCACCCTTGCTCCTGATGACAAGTACATCAAATATACGATGGAGAAAGCCATGTACCTCATTGACGAGACAGGTCTTGCACAGTATAATGCCCTAAAGGAGAAAGGTTTCTATGGCAACATTATGGGTACGAGTGCAGTATTCAGTATCTTCTGTGACAGTATCTCCTTCAACAAAGAAACGATGGCATTCACCTATTATGGAAGACAGCGCATCGAGCGTAGAACCAGTGTCCTGATGCGTGAGCTTGTCACCGAAGGATTCCTGAAGCGAGTACCGAGAACTGACAACAATCCTCACGGATTGCTCATCGTCAACTGGAGAACTATTCTGAACAAGGATCTTGAACAACGTAACAAATCAAGCTATTAGTCATGAGTTGGAAGAAATTGATCATTGGCGAGAAGATGCCTGATAAGGATGATCCCGCCTACAAGGAAAAGAGAGAACAGGCGAACAAAGCAGGTAAAACCTTTGCTGAGACGCTGAGACTCGATAAAGCAGCCGCTTGTGTGCAAGGCTTTGCAATGAAGCACAACAAACTGTTCCTGGCATTGGTCTTCGGATTTGTATTGTTCAGTGTTAGCCTTAATCTCTACAGGATGTGTACGGCAGTCAGCTATCATCAACATCCAGCGTCTGCCATCGAGAGACAGGAACAGGAGCTGATAATGGAACGCCATCACCAGAAAGAGAACCAATACATTGATTCGCCCATCAAGAAAAGTCAAACACCCCAAAGATTAGAAGAATATGAAGCTTACAGAAAAGATTAACTTTCGGCAACCGAAGTATATGATACCTCTTGTCATATACATTCCTTTGCTCTTTTGTGGCTATTTCGTCATCGAACTCTTCAATACAGAGAAGGCAGATGTAGATAACTCGAAACTGGAAACCACAGAATACTACAATGACAAACTGCCTGAAGCCCATATCAAGGGTGATGGCATTGGAGATAAGTACTCGAACATGCTCAATGACTTTGGTAAGATCAAAGATAAGTCAGCAGTAGAGAACATAGACCGAGTGAATGACGATACGAAGGAAAGCTACGAATCGCAGTACAGCGATGCAGAGTTAGCTGCCATGGATCAGAGCAGTAGCGAAGCACAAGCCTCCCTCGAACGCCTAAGACAGATTCAGCAACAGATCAAAGACCAGCAGGAGAAGGATAATCCTCTGGGCAATGACCGAAGCCAAGGCAATACCGAGGAAGAAGAGCAAACGCTTGAAAACCTGCGTAAAGCCCTTGCCGAAGCACGTCAGGAAGGACTCCGTCAAGCCAATGGTGCTATGAATGACTTTGAAGATGCATCAGCCAATGCAGGAATCAAGGCAAGACAGAGCATTGAAGCAAACATCAAAGACGAGGAGATAGAAGCCAACGTCACCACGAATGAGAATGCTGTAACCGAGATTGCCGAGGAAGCCAAGGCAGAAGAGGTAGTCAAGAAGCAGAAGGAAACATCAGAGTACTTCAACACCATTACTACCAACGAGCCAGAGCATAAACTCATCAAGGCAATTATTGATGAAGACATCAAGGCTGTGGATGGCAGCCGAGTACGACTCCGTCTGCTCGATGACATTGACATTGGCGAACGTACCATACAGGCAGGAAACTATCTCTATTGCACGATGAGCGGCTTCAGTCAGCAACGTGTCAAGGGAACCGTCAAGAGCATCCTCTATAATGACGAACTCATCAAGGTCAACCTTTCCCTCTATGATACCGATGGTTTGGAAGGCCTGTATGTACCAAGAAGTTCATTCAGAGAAACCTCCCAGGACATTGCCAGTGGAGCCATGAGCCAGAGTATGAACCTCAATGATGGTTCAAGCAATGGATCGTCATTCGGACGTTGGGGAATGCAAGCCATTCAGAACGCTTATCAGAAGACCACCAATGCCATTTCCAAAAACATCAGGAAGAACAAGGTCAAGGTGAAGTATGGTACACAGGTCTATCTGATCAACTCCAAGGAAAAGAATCGAAACAGATAGAGAAAATGTATTTGACAGCATCATTATCCCCTGATAACCAGACTTTCTTCAAGGCTTGGGAAAACCATACGCCCTGGATTGTGGATGCGATGGTCATTGGACAGTTCGTTTCAAGAGAATGGTATGATGCAGCAGGCACTAAGGTGCTTAAATGCTCGTTCAGAATCTTTGATACGGATATGACCATAAGCCTCCTTGCATTACCTTACGAAGAGGGAGATAGAACAAGATATTCTCCTCGTCAAGGAGATATAGATTGGAGTACACAACCCAGGTTGGGTGAGTTTTGGAGATTAACGATAAAAAGTGGATTCAGGGGAAGCTACATTTGGCTTTCTGCTATAGGAGATTAACAACAAAAGAATAAAGATATGAGAAATTTTCGTAAGGCATGTGCAGCCTTTGTATGCACACTATCGGTCATGACTGCATCAGCTCAGAGAACAACTGACGAAATGCAGTTGCTGACTGTCAATGAGAATGTCACCACAGTTATCACTGCCAGTGAGCCCGTCCGCTTTGTCGATATTAGTACCGACAAAGTGGTGGGTGACCAGCCCATCAACAACACCATCCGCCTGAAACCCAAGGAGGGAATGGAAACCAACAAGGATGGCGACATACTGGCAGTAGTTACAATCGTCACGGAACGCTACCGCAGTCAGTATGCCCTAATCTATACGAGTCATCTGGACGAAGCTGTTACGGATAAGGCAATAGCATTGGATGAGCGTATTCCCTATAACAATCCTGCTGTCAGCATGTCCACAGCCGACATGGTCAAGTATGCACGAGAAATCTGGACTTCGCCAGCTCGTTATCGCAATGTTTCCACGAGAATGCACAGGATGACCATGAGACTGAACAACATCTATAGTGTGGGCGAATACTTCTTCCTGGACTTCTCGGTAGATAACCGCACCAACATCAAGTTTGACATCGACCAGCTCAGAGTGAAGCTTCAGGACAAGAAGACCAGCAAGGCAACAACCGTTCAGACCATAGAACTCACGCCTGAACTTGTTTTGGATCCAGTGAAGTCATTCCGTTATGGCTATCGCAATGTCATCGTCATTAAGAAGATGACCTTCCCGAACGACAAGATTCTGACCATCGAACTGAGCGAAAAGCAGATTAGTGGCAGAACCATCTTCCTCTCCGTTGAGTATGAAGATGTGCTGAATGCCGATTCATTCCATAAAACTATCCTTTATGAGGAGTAAAACGAACGAGCCGTATGAACGCAACAATCAAAAGAATGATGCTTGCCATCTGCTTGGCAAGTACAACAGCAGTAGCAAGTGCCCAAACATACAGCAACCGTATCGGATTAGGAGTTGGCGCACTCTACGAGAGAGGTTTTGATGCCACACTGTCTGTTGAACATGAGACTAAAAACCACAATGCCTGGGAGTATTTCCTCAATGGCTATGTGAAGTATGACAAAGATGCGAATGCCGGTCATATTACCAACGAGTCCTTCTGGAAGAATTACCGCACATGGGGCATAGGTGTAGCATATAAGCCCTGTGTATTCCGAGGCAAGAACAACTATGGAGCCTTGCGCATCGGTGGAAGCTTAGGCAGTGATACCCATGAGTTTGTTGGTTGGGTGAATGCTGGCTATGAGCACAACTTTGTGCTACACCATGGCATCAAGTTGTTTGTCCAAGCCAAGACAGACCTTGCCATCAATGGACTTGACCTGTTCCGAACAGGTGTGTCTATCGGTGTCAAATTCCCTGTTGGCAGACGATAACGAGAATACGAGTAACAATAGAAAGTCAAAGAATACAAGTAAAACGAATAAGATGAGCAATACAAGTTATACAATCAAGAAAGGAATGTTGGCGGTAGTAGCCATTGCGCTCTCTGCCATCACCTTTACATCATGCGACCAGCACGAGATAGAAGACCTCTCATGGCATTCTTGGCAACCAGGAATGGTTTATACCACAAATGGCGATGTGCTGCCCTACGAGAAGTGTCAGAAAGAAGGTAAACAGCCAGAGGCAGTTCTCTTCTATGTCGATAAGACTGGAGAAACGGATGCCTACGCATACGCTGTTACCTTGAAGGACTGTTATAAGTCTGCCTTCTGTGATCCCGATACGCTCTATACTGCTCAGGGAACCTCTGCGGACTATGGAGCAATGGATGGCGAAAGCAATACCACCCTTCTGAGGTATGGTCAGATCGTATCTCCAATCGCCCAGAATGTACTGCCAAGGTATTTCATTCCCTCTGTAGCAGAAATGTATAAGCTTTATTATGCCAGTCTTCTGGTCAATAATGTCCTCGCCCAATGTGGAGGCGATGCTTTGCCTATTACGGATAAGTCATGTTGGTACTGGACTTCAACCGAATGCCAAGGCCAGCAGACCGACAGAGCATGGTGCTTTAGCCTATACTCTGGCAGGTTTGAGAGTGCAGACAAGCATCAGGAGTATGCCACACGTCCTATCATGAAGATCAGACTTAACAAAGCGGAGCAGCAGTAATGGAAGAAAGCAAAGACCTACAGACCTTGTATAAGGTTTTCAGGGCATTCATCTACATCTCGCTCGTCATGGAGTTCTTCGAGTATGCCTTGAACCCAGAGACACTCGATCTTTGGGGAGGCATACTTGTAGATATTCATGACCGCATCAAGGTAATGGACGTTTATCAGGATGGTCATCTCCTTCATAGCAAGGTGATGACGCTCCTGATGATTTGCGTCACATGTATCGGCACACGAAACAAAAAGAATCTTGAGTTCAATGCGAGGAAGATGGTCATCTATCCCATCTCCTTCGGCATGATACTCATGTTTCTTTCCGTGTGGGTGTTCAACCAGAATTGGACACCGAGGTTCTTCACCCTCTACAGCAGCACATGGGTTTACATGGTGATGTCTGTTGTTGGCACGGTTCTTGTACATATTGCTCTTGACAATATCTCCAAGTATCTGAAGGATGGCTTGCTCAAAGACCGCTTCAACTTCGAGAACGAGAGTTTCGAGCAGATGGAGCAAAAGGTGGAAAACCAGTACAGTGTCAACATTCCTATGAGATACTATTACAAGGGTAAGTTCCGCAAGGGCTGGGTGAACATCGTGAACCCGTTCCGAGGCACCTGGGTAGTAGGAACACCAGGCTCTGGTAAGACCTTTTCAATCATAGAACCATTCATCCGACAGCACTCTGCAAAGGGTTTTTCTATGGTTGTCTATGATTATAAGTTCCCGACACTTGCGCAGAAACTGTACTACCACTACAGCATCAACAAGAAGGCTGGAAAGACGCCGAAGGATTGCCAGTTCAATATGATTAATTTCGTTAAGGTTGAGTATAGCCGAAGGGTAAATCCTATTCAGTTAAAGTACATTGGTAACCTTGCTGCAGCAAGTGAGACAGCAGAAACCTTGCTGGAATCCTTGCAAAAGGGAAAGAAGGAAGGTGGTGGCGGTAGCGACCAGTTCTTCCAGACATCTGCTGTCAACTTCCTCGCTGCTTGCATCTACTTCTTCTGCAACTACGAGAAGCGTCCATACGATAAGGATGGCAACGAGATGAATTACGATAAGACCATTGACCCTGAGACTGGTATGATAAAGCCGACAGGTGTTGTACGAGATGCTGCAGGCAATATCACAAAACCTGCTTATTGGTTAGGCAAGTACAGCGACATGCCTCACATCCTAAGTTTCCTGAATGAGAGTTACGATACCATCTTTGAGGTGTTGATGACAGATACGGAGGTAGCGCCATTGCTTGGTCCTTTCCGAACGGCATACGAGAACAACGCCATGGAACAGTTGGAAGGTATGATTGGTACTCTTCGTGTGTTCACCTCTCGATTGGCAACCAAAGAATCCTACTGGATATTCAGCAAAGAGGGAGATGATTTCGACCTGAAGGTCAGCGATCCAGAGCATCCAAGCTATTTGTTGATTGCCAATGACCCAGAAATGGAATCGATTATCGGTGCGTTGAACGCCCTTATCTTGAATCGTCTTGTTACTCGTGTCAACACAGGTCAAGGCAAGAATGTGCCTGTCAGCATCATTGTCGATGAGTTACCAACCTTGTACTTCCACAAGATTGACCGCTTGATTGGTACAGCCCGTAGCAACAAGGTGAGTGTTGCGTTAGGTTTTCAGGAATTACCGCAGTTAGAGTCTGACTACGGCAAAGTGGGAATGCAGAAGGTAATCACTACCGTTGGTAATGTAGTCAGCGGTTCGGCTCGTGCCAAGGAAACCCTCGAATGGCTATCCAATGACATCTTCGGCAAGGTGGTGCAGCTCAAGAAAGGAGTTACCATCGACCGAGATCGTACCTCCATCAATCTCAATGAGAACATGGACAGTCTTGTTCCAGGCAGTAAGATTGCTGATATGCCGACAGGTTGGATCTGTGGTCAGACCGCTCGTGACTTCGTAAAGACCAAGACAGGACGCGGTGGAAAGATGGATATTCAGGAATCAGAAGAGTTCCAGACGAGTAAGTTCTACGCTAAAACCGACTTCAACATGGCAGAAATTGCCAAGGAGGAGAAGGACTACGAGAACTACAGACTCCCTGAGTTCTATCATTTCGAGTCAGAGGAAGCCAAGGAGCGCATCTTGTACTCGAACTTCCTTCGCATTAACGCCGAGGTGAAATCTATGATCACAGAGATTCAGGAGTTCAACAAGCAGTAAACAAAAACTGTAACATAGCAATGCCCCGTTACCGGTTGATTTTTCAGCCAGTAGCGGGGCATTTTGTTTTTATTCCGTTTCGGGATTCTTCTTTCTGCGACCTCCTGTGTGCTGCCCACTCCTCATCGCCATCAGTTCCTCGAAGAGACGTTGACGTTCTGGTTCCATAGTTCCAGCCTTTATCTTCTTCATCTGAAATTTCGCCCAGTTCAATCGCTTGTCATGCTTATTCGGGAAATGCCCGGTTTCAAGGACGTGAGCTTTGAGTGCTTCGTAGTTGGCGAGCCAGTTTTCTTCGTTCTTAGCCATTTTTTTCAGTTAAGTATTGCTTAAAACTCTTAAAACGGAAGTTTTTTAGAATAAGAAGGTCTTTTTATGGAAGTTTTTTAGGATAAGACTTAAAATCTCAGAATGTACCCATCTCCATCTTTGAATGCGTAACATTTCTCGAGATACTCCTTAGTCGCCACAAAATCCTCTCCTGTAATGTTGGCACTGAATTGCCGAACACGAGAAATAGCACGAACTATGACACTTGGATCGCCTTTTCTCGTCAATCGTCTCAGTGCATTCAGGTAATCTTCTCTAAACACAGTCGGAATAATAATCTTCGATTGGTCAGCATGAACAAGTTCTGCATTCATCATGATTCTGGAAATTCGCCCGTTTCCATCATTGAATGGATGAACTTCGCTAATCATAAAAAGCATAAACAAGGCTTTAGCAAACGGTGATTCAAGGGCTTGGTAGTATTCAAAGCCTTTCATTAGTGTGCCTCTAACTAAGGTGTAATCTACGAAATGAGTATCACCAGCATGATTATTCTTCATCTTGAACATACCTGGATCACGATCTGGTCTTGCTGCCATCATGACGCGATGTCTCTCTTGTAGAATTTCAATCAGTTCTTCTGCAGTCTGTGGCGTTCTGCGCATTTCACGTCGGCTGGCAACAATTTGGAAAGTCCCAAGAACGTCATGCGAATCAGCATTTCTTGCAGGCATAGGTTTGCCGGTTTCGACAATCTCCCATGCTTCTTCTATCTCAAATTCTGTTCCTTCTATGTAATTGGAGAAATAACTCTCAAAAAAGGCAAAGTTACGGAACTCTGCCGTGGTCTGATTAGGCTCGTTAATATCGGCAAACACATCATTCTTTAGCGCCCCGAATAATATCTCAAACAACTTTACCCTTTCTCCATCGTAAGGCAAACCATTAGCACGTGCTACAGCTTTAGGAGACGAAAGAATTGCTGAAGGTTTGGTAGTTAGCAATGCACTAACTATACTGCTTAGAGATTCAAACTCACTATCCATTCCGAGCTCTTTTGCGACTTCTCTAGCTTTGTCCCTGAATGCGTTGATACCGGTTTCGCCATTGACTTGTAGCATCTTCTCCAAATTTTCTTCGATAATCTCACGTGGCATACATTTAGATACACTTCCATTGCGGGCACGGCCTTTCTGTAGATTCTCAAGCATTCTTCTTTCGTTGCTCGATACAAACAAATTCTCAATAAATGGCATATCGTGTTCTGTGCCCATAGGTCCTTCAAGCAAATGGACTGTAACGCCTGGCAGAGATACATTTCTTGAATAATTGTATGTCAAGAAAATATCTCCCGTCTCTGTTGGTCTAAGTTCAAAGGCTGAACGATGGCTGATTACAGCATGTGGGAATAACTGCCCAAGAATGTAGAACAGGTTACGTGCTACAATCGTTTCTGGAGAGTCTTCCATATTCGTTGTATACACTTTCGGGGCGATCTTGCGTAGAGTCCCCTCTTTTATCATGGATGATTTTGGATTTGCATCCTTCTTATCGGATGAAGCCATCACAATTTCAAGCACATTGATCATGTTGTTCTTTGCCATTTTTTTTCAGTTAAAAACAATTCGTGCTGCAAAAATACGCAAAAATTTCGGATAAGAGGCTTGTTTTAGGGAAGTTTTTTAGGATAAGAGTGCTTTTTATGATTTATGATAGGCAGAGTTGCTATTTTACCACCCAAAGAACTTGGCTCCATCATCACACTCTCGTTCCCAAGCAGACTTGCCTGAGTAGTGACGATGGCGCTTCTTACTCTTGTCTGATTTACGAGAGCAGAGATAGATGATGACGAGAAGAATGACTATCGGTCCCATAGTTGAGTTATTTTAGATGTTCATATTTGAGGAGTTGTTCACTGACGAAGCCAAGGATCAGCATCGGATTGAAGTACTTGCGCTCTGGCGTATTGAGCCGAACAGACAGATGCAGATGTGGTCCGGTTGTACGAGAACCAGAATTTCCCGACACCGCGATGTTCTGCCCAGCACTAACATGCTCACCTACTTTTACCCTTATCTTTGACAGATGAAGATACGAGCACGAGCATACCCCATGATTCACCGTGACGTAGTTGCCACCGGTCTTCGAGAAGCCTGCTGCAGATACCGTCCCTGGCAGCATAGAATAGACATTTTCGTAGCGAGCACGCAGATCAACGCCTGAATGGTATCTATACTTTGCCCTATTCATTGGGTCACGTCTCATGCCGAATGGAGATGTTACCCTAATGTCCTTCAGTGGGAGTGAAACCATGGGCAGATACACCTTGATGCTATCTGAGGGAGGTTCGCAGACCTTTCCCTCATCAATGTCATCCTCCACGTCCAACGTATCAGGTTCTTCTGCGACTACAGGAACTTTCGCCCTCTGGTAGTCATAACCGATAGTATGGAACGGAGAGACGTTCTGACCCTTAACTGGCATTCCTATGATAGCCGTTACTGCTACTATAAACGCTACTCTTTTCATACGCAAATATACACATTTTTAGTGAGATAAACAAATATGGAGCGTTAAATAATCTCAATAGAATCAACTATTTAACGCGCTCAAATAACCATTCACGACAATATTCCCTCTGCCTGTAATTGCTCATATAATTGCCTTGCAACCTTTGCTACCGTATGCACATAATTCGGAGCTTCAGCATAGCCGATACGTTTGAGGAAAGAGAGGTAGTTTCCACCTTTATATTTATATTGTACGAACCGCTGATAACCAATAACGGAGTCTTCCCAACGCTCAAAGCGATAGTAGTCATGCGTCTTAGGATTGCGGAGTCCAAACAGATTGTGATACTCCAGGCAGACGTGACTCTTAAAGTGCCCAGTCTCTACAACAGCCTGAGCCAACACAAACAACTGATTGGATAGCCCAACTTCCTCCATGATATTCATCAGATTATAGATGTTCAGTTCGTGGCTGTCACCTTCATAGAACTGGTAAACCTTACCTCTCGGCTTTGTGGACGAGGTCGGCTTACTCTTCTTGTCAAGCAATGCCTCAAACTCACTGATGAAATACTCCAGTTGTTCTATTGAGAGATACGAATACTCATTAACTTGTGCGGACGCAACCGCTACATCATTTTCCTGAGCTCTGCAGGCAAAAGACACCATGCAAAGACACGCCATAATCATTCCTGTTTTCTTTTTCATGGGTGCAAAGTTACTGTCATTCCTGTGACACAAACGCCTACCTTATTTATTAACAGCATTTTCCGACGGCAAGTTTGTCCTGTTGTTTTCCTTTCGGGTAAAAAGGAAAACAACAAAATTATTATGCCCCTGAAACAGCCGCTTTCCGTGGCTATTTCGCCTAATCCCCCTTTTTGCTACATAATTTTGCATCGAAAATTTGTGCACCGACGCGCAAATGAAAAGTAAAAACGTATCGCAATGCAAGAAAAAAGATTTCATCGTGAAGACTATCCCCTGGACATCCTTTCTGAGTTTGGACTCACCGAAGAGATGATCTACGACCTTCCCGATTTCGTTCATGAGAGCATCGAGATGGGCGGCAAGTCACCTTTGCTTCCCATTACCATCCAGCAACCCTTTGGCGAAACACAGCTCTATGCCAAGTTCTGCCTGTTCGAGACGGAGAACGGTATGGATGTACTGTTCTTCCCCAAGCTCAAAAGCATCAATCTCGACCAGTTTGCCGAGCATGACAAGAAGCTGCTCTTTGAAGGTAAAGTCATCGTGGCAGACATCGAAGACCGCAAGGATGATGCAGATGGTGAGGAGCCACGCATTATCAAAGCCTTTGTGCAGATAGACAAGGACACCAACGATGTGGTTTATACGCCTACCCAGGTCATAGGTAGGAACCTTTCTGCCATTGCCGGAGAATACGACCTCGATGGAGAACAGCTGCAACGCTTTTGGAAAGGCGAACTCGTCACCATCACCGAGACCAACGACCAAGGCATAGATGAACCAATCACCATTGGTGTTGACCTCTTCACCGACAAAGGCGTTATCGTTATCCCTGGTACAGCAGACCTTTGGGAGAACATCGTTCGCAGAACCATGCCAGAGTACTCCTTCGGCAACGATGGCTGTTGGGTCAATCGTCACGGACAGCTTCAGTATGTCCCTGATGAAGAGTTTACCAAGGAAATCTATGACGTCCTTAACCGCAATGCCCGGGCAAATGATGTTCCTCCGATCACCCCACAGCAAGAGGACAACAATCCATCTCGCAGCTATGAGGGAAAGCAGGAAGAGGTACGTCAGCATTCGCGCTAAGCAAGTACAACTAACATTTTTCAATAATCAGTAAAACAATTTATTATGGCAAACCACAATCCCAGCTACGAAGACCTCTGTCAGCAGCGTCAGGAAGGACAAATCACAGACGTAGAGTTTGTCCGTCAGATTTCTGATGAGGTGGCAGATGAGTACGAGACTTTCTGCAAAGACGAAGGTCTCAATCCCGAACGCAACGAGAGTGCCCTTGCATTCCTCGATTTCAAGGAAGACCTCTTCGAAGAGAGCATCAGTAACTAACCCCATTTAACCCCGTTCAGAACAAAGTTATGAGTATCAGATCAGAAGCAATGCCCTACAGAGGTCAGCTTGCCTACAATCTCCAGGATCTCCTGCGCAGAAACGGTATGCAGGCACAGCTCGCTATCGAGGGCGACCACTATAAGTTGCTCGTGCAAGGTCATGACTCTCCTTTGTTGAGTTACAACATTAGCGAACAGCAGTTCCGAGCCCTTACCGATGGCGGTACCAATTTCTCCAACAAGAAAGCCTATGCCACCTTCAATGCCATCGTAGGCAAGGACTTCGACCTGCCATCCTCCTATGTGGCAGCACGAAATGTCAATGGGCGTGTCGTTATGGGACTCCATGGCGTACGTGAAAGTCGCGACTATGGTATGGGGATGCCGATGCATCCCCATGCCTTCGGTCACGGTTTCCTCGGATGGACACCACGGCAGCAGCCAGGCTTCCACATGCGTCGCATCCATGATGTACCCATGATGGCAGCCCCTATGCTCATCGAGCATACCGATGGAAGAACACGTCCCGGTGAACTCAAGACAGGAGCCTACGGCTATTACTACAAAGGTCAGTCGCAGCAACCCCAACAGCAGACCATTGATCCGCTGAAGGACATGCAAGCGTATTTCCCTCCTGTAGTCACCCGTCCACGACCAGCAGAGCCAGCTACTCCTTACAAAGAACTCATCACCTCCGATGTCTATTTCACCAACGAGAAATGGCAGGAGTGCTTATCGTCACACGGCATCATCATCGATGCCGACAAGAAGACGCTCACCATCCAGTCAACTGGCACACAGCAGGATTTCGTCTATGACCTCAGTGATGACGAGTTGAGAAAGCTCACCAGCAACACGCTGAAGGATGCACCCATGAAGGAACGTCTTGACATTCTCAACAATGTTATCAGCCTTGACTTCAAGGATAGCATCACCATGGATATGCTCAATTCCAAGGAGCACATTGGCATAGCCTTGAAGCCCGAAGTCGAACAATCCCTTGTCCATAGGGAAGAAGAGCAGATGCAAGTCATGCCCAAGGCTCAGATGCAGCCACAGGTACAGCACGAAGCTCCAACCCTCAATTCCGATGCAGGTTATGTCGATGGCTCCCGTATTGGGGACTACGACGAAGGCAAAGGATGGTTCCGCGAAGGCAAGCACGGACGTGAAGTTGACGTCGGTGACATCTGGGTAGAGCCAATGCCACCGCAGCATCCGGAAGGTGATCCCAACAACATGAAGGATGGTGCTCAACAACCAGAGAAAGTAAGGTATCGCATGAGTGCCGTTATCAATGGTGAGGTCATCAGCCACGAGATCAGCAAGAAGCAGTATGACAAGTTCATGGCTGTCGATGACTATCAGCGTCAGCGCATGATGTCCAAGGTGTTCGGCGAAGTCGAACTGAAGACACGCCCCGAAGCACGTTCTCGTTTCAACTTCGGAACTTTCCTTTTTGCAGGACTCGAAGCTGCACGTGAAGCCACCTTCCTTGGTGCCGACATCTCTCATAATATCGAGCACATCCGACATCCGCATATCGGAGCCCCAACCATCTACAACGAAGTCCATGGCACCGGTCGCATCTATGTCAAGCCTGGTGTTGATTCCCCACAGGACATAGCCTCACGAGCCTTTGAAGCAGGCTTGAACCAAGGCATTCATGGCAGAGGCATGGGGAGGTAAACGATAACAAAACAAAATCACAGCAATTATGATTGATCCAAACAAAACAGGCAGACTCACTCCCGAGGAGCAGAAAGAGATTGAAGAGAAACTCAACATCAAGATTCTCGACCTCGATGAAGGTATCATTGAATTTCAAGGCAAGAAGTGGAAGCCCATCAAGAGCATGGAAGACCTGCTGATGGTCTGCCATGACAATGAGCCAGTCCTTCGTATTGGCGAAGGTCAGTGGGTTGACTTCGACTACGAAATGTAACCAAGAAGCAATACAGCAACCATAACACATGGAAGATCAGTTTGACTTATACCTCGACCGTCTTAACGTGCAGGACATCCTGTACTATGCCGGTTACAGACTCAACAAGCGCGATGGACTCCGCTATCCCTCATACGTTCGTCTGGACGATGAAGGCAGGCGCATCCGTGGCGACAAGTTCATCTGTATGCCAGGCAGCAAGACCTGTTTCAAACCTCCTGTCATCAAGTCCTACAATGTCATTTCCCTTATCACAAGTTTTCCTGAACTCTTCGCCGAGTCGGGAAGCCACAAGGGAGCAGACCTTGTTGATACCGTTTGCCGTAGGATTCTGAACATGCCCGATGTGGAACGCAATACACAGGTGCTGCATCCTCAGAATCAGAAGGACTTTGACTTGAAGGATTATAAGGTATGGCAATTCCAGCGGTACAATAGCGAAAGCTATAAGCACTTCATGCCATACCTGAGAGAACGAGGCTTATCTACCTCAACCCTGCAAGCCTTTGGAAAGGATATTCTGGTTACTCAGAAGAATACCGAAGGAAGTAAGACCTATACCAATCTGTCATTTCCTCTTACAATACCTGGCAAGAAGGATATTGTAGGATTAGAGGAGAGAGGACGGGCACGACTCGATGGCACAAGTGGCTATAAAGGCAAAGCTCTTGGTAGTAACGGAAGCGAAGGTATGTGGATTTCAAGCCCGAATAATACCGAACTGAAGAATGCCAAGCATGTTCTATGGTTCGAAAGCGGCTATGATGCAATGGCTTTCTATCAGATACTTGCAGGCCCCAAGAGTCAGTTGTCCTATCAGGATAAGCAGGAACTCAACAATGCAGTCTTCATATCCACAGGTGGAAATCCTACCGTTATGCAGTTCCGTGGAGTCATCAAAGAAGCACAGAATGCATCCCATCATCTGGGTTTTGACAATGACCTTGCAGGAAAGCAGTATGTAAAAAACTTCCAGACCGTTCTTCAACAACTACGCGAGGAAATGCCAAAAGTGGGTCCCGATATGAAGGAATACATGGCCACCGTTAAGAATGGAGCCTATCTGAAGGGCGACACAGACTTGCTTCCTGATGACCTTCGTCACGCATTCGACAAGTATTACGATGAAGCAGAAGAACTTCTTTCAATGCAGGAATGTGGTTTGAGTGCTCCAGAGGACATCCATGACCAGAAGGAGAAAGTCAGCGCACTTCTCAACGACTGGAAGAAGCTGATGGCAGACAAGCTCTGCATAGGTCGTGAACAAGGTCCTCTCAAAGACCTTGGAACTTACGACATCCCAGAGTGGGCACTCTACGCTATGGAGAATGGCGACTTTGAAGGAGTGACAGAAGAAGAGGAACAAGTATTCCATGAATTCTTTGACAAGCACTTTCCCGATGGATTTGTCCACAACATTGATTGGGATAACCCCAACGACTTCAATGTCCTTCCAGCCTTTGGCACAAGAAATCCCAATGCCCTCACCAGTCATGGAGAGTCACCTTACCAAGCTGTCAAGACCTATCCTGTCAAGTTTCTGCATCCAACAGAGCGCGAAGCCTATGCCTTGCCCAACATCACGGTTATCAGAGAAGAGCCTGATGAAGGATGCAAGGACTTCAACGAACAGTTGAAGAAACAGATAGCCGAGGAACGACTTGCCGAAGAACAGGATCTGGATGAAGAAAAACAGTCAGCCGGTATCGATATGGATGCAGATGGAGATATTGAGCTCAACGAGTGTGATGAGAAGAAACATCGTCATGGGATGACAAGATAAAGACTTAAAGTAAAGAATGTATAGAATGAAAGAACGCGCTTTTGAAACTATTGCGATTCGTCCATGTTGGAAATACTATGTACTCAACATGGGATGGCTTGCCTTGCTTTCAATGGCGCTACTCTTTATCGGCGGTATGGAGGGAATACGGTTTTACCTGCCTTTGTATATAGCCTCAGGAGTGATAGGTGCTTTTGCTCTATACCAGTTCTTCTACCTGAAAAAGATCATCTTCCTCGTCACTGGCGAGCAGCTGATTATTCAGCGAGGTGTCTTCCTGAGAACTTGGGACTATATCGAGCTTTACCGGATAATTGACTTCACGGAACATCAAAACCTGCTTCAACAGCTTGTCGGCTTGAAGGTTGTGACAATTCATAGCACTGACAGGACAAATCCAAGGCTGCAGCTTATGGGCATACCCAGAGAGAAGGACATTGTCCGGCTCATCCGTGAGAGAGTAATCTATAACCGTTCAATACGTAACATACATGAATTCTCAAATCTCATTTAATCCCCAAAGACCAAGTGGAAACAATGAAAACCCTAAGTGGTTCCTTGTTTCCTTGATTGCTCTTGCCCTCCTGATACTGTGCAACGGACATTGCTTCGGGCAGATTGTGACTGCCAACCCCGGTGAATATACCATTCTTGCTACAGGCAATGAACTCATCAACAGCACGGTCAAAAGCGAGACCAAGGCAGAACGCAATACTGCACTGTTGCAGAATGCCATGGCTGGAGAGTTTACAAAGATCAAGCAGTGGGAGAAAGACTACAATTCCTACCTAAAGACTGCAGAAGGCTATGCTTCAGCACTCAAAGCTGCCACCCATATCTATGATGATGGCGTGCGCATCCTGCTGACTCTGGACAAGCTGCGTAAAGCAGTCAACAATAATCCGCAGGGAGTTGTCGCAACGGTTGCCATGAACGACCTCTATATGGAAACAGCCACCGAGATGCTTTCCGTATTCTCACTGCTAAAGACCGCAGTTGCCAAAGGTGGTGAGCAGAACATGATAACAGGAGCAGAAAGAAGTCAGACCTTATGGGCACTCGAAGACAAGCTTTCAACTCTTTCTCATAAACTGCATACACTCTATCTCAGCATTCGTCATTATACGATGGCAGATGTATGGAACAGAGCAACGGCAGGAATGATCGAGCGAGACAAGGCAGACATAGCCGCACAGTCGTTATCCCATTGGAAACGATATGCCAAGGAAGTGTCTATGTATTCACGTTAAACTATAGCAAGCAAGATGAAGAATATCATATACACCTTATTACTCATATTATCCGCATGGATGATTCCCGATAAGGCAAGTGCCCAGTTAGACCCAACCTTGACAGGAATGATTCTCGTCTATACCGACAAGGCAAAGAGTCAGTACAAGTCGCAGATCGGTATGATGGGAGCAGAGACAGAGGGGCACGTCTGGCTAAAGAGTGAGGTTGAAGCCACCAAGAACTATCAGAAACAGTTTGATACCTACATCAGTACCTTCCGAGGTATCTTGTCATACGCAGCCCAGACCTATGGTTTCTATCACGAGGTCAACAGACTATGCGACAATATGGGGAAGCTCTCAGCGCAGATTGGAGAAACACCAGTCAACGCTATTGCAGTAGCAATCCATGGCAAGCGCAACGACATCTATGTTAATGTTATCAACAAAAGTGTCGGCATACTGAATACCGTCCGGCAAGTCTGCATAGGCAACAAGATGACAGAGAAAGAACGGATGGAACTTGTCTTCTCCATCCGCCCGCAACTACAGGAGATGAATCATGATCTGGCGACACTCACCAAACTGGTCCGATGCACAAATATGGGGCTTGTATGGTATCAGATAGAATATGGTTCATTACCGCATAGAGAGGGGAAGGCAGGAGTGATAGAGGAATGTCTGGACATGTGGAAGGTAAATGCCAGGCATGTCAAACCGAATTAGAAATAGATCAGTTGTTTAACCAAATAACAAAGAAACAGAGAATATGGGATGGCTATCATTAGGAACAAAGATTCTTGCTAAAACCTGGAAAGGAGGAGCAAAAGCGACCTCATCCCTTTGGAAGGAAGGTTCAACCGTATTGGGAGGAACGTCAAAGGTTCTCGGAGCAGCCGCAAAGAATCCAAAGACAGCAGCGACATTGGGCGTTGCGTCTTTTGCAGGATGGAAGATGCTGGAAGACCCAAACAAATCCTTCGGTACGGCAGTCGGTGAAACCGTTCGCCAGACCGTCAACGGCACTGGTGACTTCGCTCACGATGCCGTGAATGGTTTTACAGGAGAGAATACTGTAGAGGACATCAAAGAAGGAGCCTCTGACCTTACGGAGAGCATCAAGGAAACACTTGGCGAGACAAAAGGTTTGCTGGGTACGCTCAGCGAAACTCTCCAAGGTTTGGGAAAGTTTATCGGTAATATATTCGGTGGAAACGGCACCAATATGTTCGCCAACTTCTTCAATAACTTCGGAGAAGGCAAAGTCTCTGGGCTAAGTATAGCTGGGCTTCTTGCCGCCTGCTATATGATGTTCGGACGTTCCGGACTATTGGGAAAAATCGGAGGAGCATTGCTTGCCATGATGCTAATTGGAGGTAACTCACAAAGGCAGAGTGTCAGCAATACAGAAACCTTGGCTCAGAACCAATCGCAAGACCAGCAGAGAGGAATGCACAGATAATAATAACAACAAAATCAAGTAATTCTATGAGAAAGCTATTTACACTTACCCTTGCAGTCATTGCGATTGCACCTACTTATGCAGATAACATTACAGATGGACTGGCTATATCAGGAGACCACGTATATAGCTATACACCTATAGTTCAGACCTTATGTTTGGTACTAGCCTCCATTATAGGTGTGGTGGGGGCATTTTCTGTATACACATCCTACATCAACAACCATCCCAATATGAGCAAGAAGGTGCTCACTTGGGGAGGCAGTTGCCTTACCATGCTTTGCATGACGCTTGCTCTTCCAACATTCTTTGAGTATCAGGAATCAGGATTAGGCGGTGGTGGAACCACATCAGGCGGTATAACTGGTGATGGAAGTTTTGCTGGAGGAGATCGTTACGGTCGTTTGGATCCTTCCATTCCTGACCTGAGTGATTCCCGATGGACGATTGATGATAGATTTCGCCCGATTATCATAGATGGAAGGCCGCCACTACCCAGCAGACCAATTCTGATTGGAGGATAGAACTGACCTTATAGAATGAGATAGAAATAAGACTGTATAACGAGAAAGTCAGAGGTGGATGCTTCGATCATACTCAGGGTGGAGAAGTCCAGCTTTGGTGAAGCTATACCCCTCTGACATTCCTGACAATGAGAGAAGTTCTCCCTTTGAATTTCATAAACAAAACAAAAATATGAAGTACAAAGCAACAATGAACCTGCTGAGTGCAAGCGGCTATGCCATGCCCTTCGAACTCAGCGAGAACTCTCCACTGGAGATTTCTCTCAACTACGGAAGTCCGGTAGAATTAAGCAATGGCAAGAAGATGAAGAGTAAGGGAACCGATTTCAAGGTAGCCCCAGCCACATGGCTCAAAGCTCTGGCAACAGGAGTCGTTACAGGTATCAACCAAGATCCGATTCAAGGAACAGTCGTACAGGTAACGTATGTGAACCAAGAAACAGCAGAACCTTGCCGTTATGATGTCACATATGGCTATGTCGGTCAGGTCTTCTGCCGTTACGGGCAGCGTGTGAATGCAGGTGATAACATTGCCATGTCAAAGGATAAGCTACACATCGAGGTGAGATACAACGGAGAACTTATCAATCCTGTTGATTTTCTGGTTATGGTGCGTGACAACATCATCATGGAGTCACAGAAGCAGATGGATGGCAACAATCCGGAAGTGGCAACCATGGACTTGGGAGTGCAGACACCTTACGATGAAACACAGAATGAGATCGACATGCTCTATTCCAAGTATTTCCTTCGCTACTTTGTCGATGCAACACTTGGAAGATACCGAGTACCCCAGCCAACAACTGATGCATTGACCTCGTTGATCAATGACGGAATCAGACAGCATTTCATCTTTGAGCGCATCCCAAGCTCCTTCAATCCAGCAGGTCTTGGCGAGTCGAGTGTCAACTGGCAGTCGCGTATGCAGACCATCCTCTTTGAGGATTTTCAGTTATACCTTGCCTTGAAGCATGGAGTATTCCTTTCAACCCTGAACGAACTCGAAAAAAAAAAGTTACTGACAGGGCTATGATGTCGCAAGACTTTATTGACCCTCTTACCAATCTGGATTTCGACATACAGAGCTTCGACATACAAAGAGTTGTGAGTGTCTATCCCGACAGAGACGGAATCGTCTGGTGGACAAAAGCCTGGTTCAACGGGAAAAAGAAAGGCGAAAGGGCAATAGAGATTTCAAGACAGTCAGCTATAGACTTTATCAATCGAAACATTATAAAAGATGAGTGGCTGGAGCAGTTCTTCCCTAAACAGATGCAGAACCTCCATGCCGCTCTTGAACAGACAAGAGAACAAGTCATAGAGAGTTACAGACAGACAATCGTATAATCATGGCAGAGCCAAAACGAAATACATCAGCGGAGCAGGACATCTTCCAGAAGAAGGTGCTGCCAATCATGGAGCGTGTCCAGAAGGAACTCCGTCAGAAGCAGGTGGAAGAGTATGGAAGGCACTGTAACAGTTGGCAATCCATACTCGCATCCGCTGCCGGTCCTGATGGTGGAATGGCTGCATCTGCAGCCTATAATGACACCATCTACATTACTGGAAAATGGAACTCAAAGACCGTGGAAGACTATATCGACATGGTCAAGGCAGAGCTGAAGAAGAACAACATACAGGTCGATGCCGTACTGGAAAAGAAGATGATTGACCATCTGATACAACAGAAGATGCCAAAATCCACTGCTGAGTATATTCTCCGGAAGGCAGCAGAAGGAACATTGTTCTACATCCCTCAAAGAGTCAGAACATCTCCATTGCAAGACCATATCAATAAAGAGGGTGAAAGATTGCACAATCCTTCCTTCTGGGAAGAGGTCACAGCCGATGTGCTTGCTTGGGGAGGCAATGCTGCCACCACTATGGGGGCTGGCGGTTTCTTCGGTCAGTTGGCTATGGATGGTGCAGTAATGGCTACCGACGCTGTGGCTCCAGGACAAGAAGATAAGTATAAAGACCAGCAAAGGCAGAAGGCCCGACAAGAGGTTGCAACTGCCAACAAGCGAGTGGTTAGTGTTCCGCTGTGGATGCTTCAGCAGATGGGCTTTACAAGTATCGACAAGGCTACAGACAAGCAGTTGAAAGTGGCACTTGACTGGGCGACCAAAAATGCAGCATCACAGCGAAAGGCTGTTGAGACAGCAATAGAAAAAGGAGAGCGCGTGATAAAATTCGGCAGTAAGGTTAAGTCCGTGTCCGATGCAACAACAAGTGCGAAGCAGTACGAAACATTTGCAGCAAACATCAGGCGTGAGATTAACAACCGACAAGAACGCATCAGGAATCCTCCTATTGCGGAAGCAGAAGAGCACCCAATTAGACAACAAAGCACCTCCAGTATGTCTGAACCAACTGGTGGACAGCAAAGTACAGACTCAGTTCAATCAGCAAGTATGGCAAATCAACAAAATCAAGGTGACTACAGCGGATGGAACAACCTTCTCGGCTCTATGGGCTTGGAGGGGATTGATGATACCGTGAATCATTTGGGCGTTACCCTTGCCATGCTGCCAGAGATGCTACTAGGAATCTTTACTGGGCGCACCAAGTCCATCGGAATGAACAAAAGCACGATGTTACCTTTGGCTGCTATTCTAAGTGGCTCGTTCATCAGGAATCCTTTTTTGAAGATCCCACTTATGTTGTGGGGAGGCGCAAACCTTGTCAACAAGATGGGGCAGGAAGCGATGAAGGAGTATCGCCACGACGTTGGTAATGCACAGCAGGCAGGAGTACAGTTCAGAAAGTACGAAGATGAACCGTTGAATGAGCGTATCAAGAATCCAAGGATTGAAGGCAATGTCATCGTGATGGACATCGATAATGTTCCTCGTGTTGTTACCTTGCCCAATACCACGGCTGCTGCTTATCAGTCAGGTGCTCTTCCACTTAATACACTGGCAAATGCAATCCTTGCGAAGAGTGATATGATGAGCAATGCTCAGGCAAATTTCAATCAGGAACAGGATGTATCTCGTCGTTTTGAGCAGAAGCAGGAACGAGAGCAAGTCAGAGGTATCAGATAATCAGAAAAGTATAATCAAATCAAGATGAGATGAAACGTAATTGGTACAAATTCAAAATCAAGTATGCCAAGATCCTTGATTCTGGCAAAAAGAAGAATGTAAGCGTAGAGTATCTCGTTGATGCCATGAGTTTCACAGAGACCGAGGCGCGTGCTATCGAAACAGCCAATGAAGAAATCAGCACACGGGACTTTGACATCGTGGCTATCTCCAGAGAATCCGTCAGTGAAATCATCCGCAGTGAGGATGATGCTGAGAATCCCTGGTTCAAGGCTAATGTGGCTATTGTCACCATTGATGATACTACAGGAGAATCGAAGGAGTCGCCACAGACCATCTATGTGCAGGCAACAGATACCCGTGAAGCAGACAAAGTCCTTCGTGAGCACATGAAGGGGAGTATGTTTGAATGGGACATCAAGTCTATCACAAAGACCAAGGTAGTGGCAGCACTTGACTATCAGCGCAAATAACGCAACGCAATTCACCAAAACCATAAATGATACGATAATATGGCAGAAGAAACAAATAATGTAAAACAGAGTGTGGCAGAACGAAGGGCAGAAATCCTCGTTGCCGCACTTGAAAAGGCACAGACCAACAACGGGGTGTTGCTGAACAGCACGGAGAAGCAGTTCCCAAGATTCCTGGACAAGCAGCTTCGTGTCAATCCAGCCAACGCCTTGATGATGGCTATGCACAGTGATCAGAACGAAAGCAAGACGAATGTCTATACGCTTTTCAGTGAGACAAAGAAACGCGGAGAAGCCGTCATGAAAGGTCAGAAAGGAGTACCTTTCACATGGACAAACGCAAATGAGTATGTCAATAAGGATAATCCGGAAGATAAGATCAGCCGAAAGGAATACCAACTTCTCGATGACAAGGACAAGTCCTCGTATGTGGTAAATCCAAAAGAAGAGACGAATATCCTCTTCAATATCGACCAGACTACGATGCGCCATGTCAACAAGGAGGACTACGACAAACACATTCAAGAGAATGGTCCGATTACTGACCGTGATGACAAAGCACTGCGTATCGAAGTCAACCAGTATATCCTGAATGTTAGGGATAATCTGGTCAACATCCGCAAGGATGGTTCTGGGGTGGCATACTACGACAATCAGAAGGATGCCGTTCATCTCCCAGCACAGAACACTTTCGAGTCATACGCAGACTATGTACAGGAAACAGCCCGTCAGATAGCCCATGCTACAGCAATTCCCGGTCGCCTGAACAGAGAAGGAGCCGTCTTCGATGGTCAGAAAGTACCATCAATGGACAAACAGCAGGTTGAAATACTGGTGGAGGAGCTTGCATCAGCGCACAAGATGCTTGAACTTGGTATGCCTGCAAAGCTTCGTCCTGAGACTGTTAAGCAGTTACCTCTGATTATCGAGCAGCTGAAGGCTAATCCAGAAATTGCGGACAAGGTACTGCATGATGTCAACAGAACTGTCGGTATGATCAAAAAGGCAGAAAATGGAGAGAAGATCAACCTCATTGAAAAACCTTCAGAACAACGCCAGCAGAAATGGGCAGAGCAATTCCCTTTGGATAAGGTTCCTGAGAATTTCAGTCATATCGTGATGACGAAGGATGATGAAGGCAAGTGGACGCTTGTGGCAAAGCCAGAAAATGAGCGCACCTTCGCTATCCGTCCAAGTTATCAGGATGTCAGTATGTATTTCGACATGATCAAGAATGACCATGACGAAGCCAAAACGGAAGAGTTCCGTACCCAGTTCGCACAGAAATACTATGCAGAACTCGCCAAAGATCCAAGTAAGGAGGTCAATCTGTTCAAGAGCGATGCTCCACAGGAAGCCCTTGATCTTATAACCAAGGTCAATGCCTTTAAGAGCAAGGATGACAAAGTCTATCTGATTGCAACTATCGGAGATGACCGTCAGCAGCCTGTTGCACTCAATCAGGCACAGTGGAACCGTATGTTCCTTGCTGATGATAAACGTGACTACAAGGTACAGCTGGCAGCTATGCTCTATGCTGATGTAATCAAAGAAAAGCTGGAGGTACAGAAAGAACAGGATAAGCAGGAGCAGATCAAGAACTCTCCAGAGCAGAAGGAAAAAGAGCGTCAGGAAGAAAAGGTTAAGGAAGAACTCACAAAAGAGGAAACCAAGGTCGTTGCTACAGTTGCTCTCAGTCCAATGCTCAAGCAGTTCTATGATTTGAAGAAGAAGCATCCCGATGCTCTGTTACTTTTCCGCTGTGGTGATTTTTATGAGACCTATGCAAAGGACGCAGAAAAAGCTTCTCAGATACTCGGTATTACACTGACAAAGAGCAGCAAGACCAAGGACAAAGAGGGGAAACCCCTTGCCATGGCAGGATTCCCATATCATGCCCTCGATACGTATCTTCCCAAGCTGATTCGAGCAGGACAGAGAGTCGCTATCTGTGACCAGATTGAAGCTCCAAAGGAAACAACCAAACGTGGAATTACGGAAATGGTATCGCCCAAGGAACAACAGGAACAGAAGCAGGAACAAGAGCAGAAGGTTAGTAAAGAAGAAAACCAAACCAGAGGATTTCATAGATAACAGAAGGTATGAGTAGTAGTTCATCACGTCAGCAGTATATCGAAGAATTTGCAGAATACGCCATGGAACAGATGCGCAGGTATGGCATACCTGCCTCTGTCACCTTGGCGCAAGGCATCATCGAGTCTGGCAATGGAAAGAGTACCCTTGCCAATACTGCCAATAACCATTTCGGCATCAAGGGGGAGTACAATGGTCATTATGTACTTGCCAATGATGATCATCCCAATGAGAAGTTCAAGAAGTATGATAATGTCGGGCAAAGCTATGAAGACCATTCCAAGGTATTGATGTCTGAAAGATATACCAGGTATACATCCTCTTTGGCGCACGATGACTATCGAGGATGGGCTGAAGCCATCAAGAGAGGAGGATATGCCACATCAGCTACCTATGCAAATACTGTATGCAGTGTTATTGAGAAGAACAACTTGCAGAAGTATGACCAGATGGTATTGGAACAGATGAAGAGGGATGGTAAGAATTTCGGTGTTGCCTCCAATCCTCTGTCTGCAGCCACTTCCCCAAATAGTACTGTCGGCAACGATAATGCACCTTCCCTCAAGTCAACAGGTTTTGATTTGCCGCAAGGACAATACTCTATGCCTGTCAAGCGCGAGGAGTTTATGCTCATTACCTCTCCGTACGGTCAACGTAGAGATCCCATGGACAGAAGCAAAATGCAGATCCATCATGGTATTGACATCAAGGCTCATAATGACGCACTCCTTGCCACCGAGAATAGCGGTAAGGTAGTCGCTGTAAACAATAACAGCAATACAGGAGGCGGTAAGTCTGTCACTTTGGAGTACGAGCGTCCTGATGGTTCGAAGACAAGAGTGCAGTATATGCACCTTTCAGAAATCAATGTCAAGGTCGGAGATTCGGTGAATGCCGGTCAGAAAATTGGTGTGTCAGGAAATACTGGCACGCGAACTACCGGTGAGCATCTTCATTTTGGCGTGATCAACATTGGTTCAGATGGCAAACAGCAATGGGTTAATCCGGCAGCATACCTTGCAGAGATCAATGTAAAGGGTAATCTGAACATTCAGGCACAGTTGAATGGAAAGAATCTCTTGGCACAGTATCAGGTAAAAGGCGCATCGACAACCGTCCAGCAACCTGTAGCGGAAGTGGAGCAGACTCCAGAGAGTTGGATGAACAAGCTCTTGTCTTCTAATGATGCAGCTCTTGGCTTAGGAATGATGACAAGTGGTGGTGAAGGTCAGGGACTCCTTGGTACTCTCATGCAGATGTTCATGATGCTTCTCATGCTCAGTATGCAGCAGGAGGGGAAAACCAAGGAAGAACAGATGGAAGCCATCACCGATGCTGTCATCAACAAGCGTATTGATCTGAGTAGTTTCGCTCCTAATCTCAAGTCAGCTGAGCTTTCTATCAAGAACGATGGAACCATGGTGTTGCACGTCGATGATGGTAAGCAGCAGTATTCTCGTGAGTTGACGGAAGCAGAGAAGTCCCGTCTCTCACAGGTCTTGAACAGTGATGTCGATGATGCAGCCAAGCGACAGCGAATAGGAAGCATTATCAATGGTATAACCTTGTCATGGCAAGCTTCAAGAAACTATGAGCAGATAGAGAGCCAACAGCAGAGTCAGGAACAGACATTACAACGTAGATAACATAAAAACAAAGAAATATGATTAAAGCAGAAGTAAATGTAACCGGTCGTATCACACGCAATGCAATGATTCGTACCGACAAAAGTGGTAAGCCCTATGTGGCTTTTGCAATGGCGATCAGCCTACCTGACGCAAAGAACACTACCAATGAGGTAGCCATCTTCGTGTCAATCCCTAACGGTCAGCAGACAGACCTCGCTACCTATACAGAGAACACCCGAGTTGCCATCAGTGGCACTCTGGATGTCCGGAAGAAGGATGACAACCTTGTCCTTTATCTCACAGCGAACCTCCTTACTACCGAAGGAGTCACAGATCTTGATACAATCACTGGTGAGCTCTCGTTTATCGGACACCTTCGTAATGACAAGGTTTATGAAGAGAAGAGCGATAAGAACGGTAATCCGTTCCTTGTATTCTCTGCCTATTCTTCAGAGAAGGTTGGAGATGACTTCGTCAGTACATGGGTTAACTTCCGTCGTTTCCCTGAGAAGGATGCAGGCATTGAAACCATCAAACCGGACTGGATGTTGCCCAAGGCTCATGTAAGCATCAAGGGCGACTTCCAGTTGGAATCCTACGGTGGCAAGATCCGTATCTCCAGCCGTATCAAGAATATGTCACAGTGGGAAAAGAAAGTACCTAATCCTCAATAGAGAATATGACAAACGATAATGAAATCTATCTGAGCAATTCTGCAAGAGAACTGATAAAGATTTGCTCTGAGCTGGAAGGTATTCTCAAATCAAATGGATATGAGAAGGTAGAATCACAGCCAGGATGTGGTGAATACAGATCCGACTTGTATGACACAGAGGAACCAGAATTCAGTTTCTGTACAAAAGGCAAATCTCCAGTTCTCTTCGATTGCTATCAAGACATGGATAGGTCTTATGCCTTCTATGAAGTGAAATCACTGCTGAAGGATCAAAACTACCATTCTGTAACTCCTGGCAGATGGCAGGAGATGGCGATGGATGAGTTATCAATTCACAAAAAAGATATTACAATGGCAGAAAAGAATCAGAATACCAATGCAAGAAGTGCAGAGGACAGGGCTCTGGATATGTTTGCTGACCTCATGATTGAAAAAATCAGCACTATGCAACAAGACTGGAAGAAGCCTTGGTTCTCTCCGCAATCTGCGCAACTTCCTCAGAATTTGAGCGGAAGACAGTATAACGGCTTCAATAGTATCGTCTTGATGATGCAGCAGGAGAAGAATGGTTGGCAGACGTCACGTTATGCAACCTTTGATAGAATCACTGCAATGAACTATCAAGCATCAAAGCAAGGAAACAGGGTGCCAGCAGTCGATAAGGATGGCAACAAGCTACCACTTGTCAGCATTAACAAGGGCGAGAAAAGCACTCCCGTCATGCTCACCACGTTTACCTGTGTCAATCCAGAGACCAAGGAACGGATAAAGTATGACGACTACAAGCAGTTGTCCGAGGAAGAGAGAGCAAAGTACAATGTATATCCTAAGCTTCAGGTGTACAATGTCTTCAATCTCGATCAGACCAACCTGAAGGAATCTCGTCCAGAACTCTATCAGAAGTTTCAGGACGAAGCAAAAGGACTTGCCCAGCACGAGAATAAAGACAATTTTGAAGTTCCAGCCATCGATGCGATGATAGAGAAAGACCTCTATGTCTGTCCAATCAAACCTACTCGTGGAGACGATGCTTACTATAGCATCTCGAAAGATGAGATTGTTATCCCTGAGAAATCGCAATTTACAGATAATGAGGCGTTCTACTCAAATCTACTTCACGAGATGAGCCATGCTTCCGGCAGTGAATCCAGACTCAATCGCTTACAGCCAGCATCATTCGGAAGTGCTCAGTACGCGAAAGAGGAGCTGGTGGCAGAACTTACTGCAGCCCTCGTTGCATCGCAGCATGGCATGGAAAAGGGAATCAAGCAAGACTCAGCGGCATACCTGAAGAGCTGGCTCGACTCCCTGCATGAGAATCCTGACTTCATCAAGACGGTACTCATGGATGTAAAACGATCATCTTCCTTCATCAATCAGCGTCTCGATGCAGTCGATGAAGTGTTGAAGCGAGATGGTTGGGATGCCGACTTCTCTGAGGTTCGGGAACGAAACAAGGCTTACACACCATCGTTCGAGAAGACACGTAGTAACCAGAATGCGGTGGTCAATGCTCAGCAACAGGAGCAGCAAGTCAAGCCTGAACCTGAAATTAAAGAGCAAGTGGAGGAGGTTGCTGCAAAGAATGTAGCACAGCCCCGATTTCACAGATAATTCCATACATTACGAAAACGAAGGAATCATCTTTCTTGCTGCCGGTCATTACTATGAAGGGAACAATAAGCCCATTGCAAAACTCCTGAAGGTCGCAGATAAACGAGCCATTGACTATGCTACGCATAAGATGGCTCCATTGCTGACCAGAGGTAAGCCGTGGGTGCTTGTTCCAGTTCCTGGTCATCATGGCTATGCCGAAGAAACTACAAAACTGTGTCGGTCAATATCGATGGCTACTGGGCTTCCAGTATGTGATGTGTTACGTGGAAATGATCGGGAGTCCAATTATCTGGCAAAAAAGAACGGACGGCCACTAACCGAAGCTCAACTGGGTTTTACGCAGATAAAGCCATTGCCTAAAGGCTGCATTCCTGTGGTCGTAGATAATGTTGTTGACACGGGCGTTTCAGCTAAAGCCGCCATTCATGCAATGGGCAAGGGCATTGTCCTGACGTTTGCCATGACGGACGTAATGATGGAACAGCAAGAAGAAAGAATCGCATCAAAAAGTATTCACAGATAAAGAAAACGTAAATCCAATGAAAAAGAAAATTTTGTTATTATCCATGCTTGCCATCTCTGGCATGAGTGTAAATGCTCAGCATGTAGATTCACAGACAGATAGCATCCATGAAGACTTTGTACAAGTTGACGAAGTCCTCCTTAGACCACTACAGCCTACCTATCTGAGCCGTAGCAAAGATGGATTCGGGTGGAACAGCAATTGGTTTGTAGAAGCCAAAGGTGGCTGCACAGCCTTTCTTGGTAATCCTGTAGGTTGTGGCGATTTGTTTGACCGCACTTCGCCAGTATTACAGATTGGCATAGGAAAATGGTTCAATCCTTCAATTGGTGGACGCATTGAGTTTCAAGGCATGAAATTCAAAAATGCCAATCGGCAGATGATGTCCTATCAGAGTGTACATGCAGATTTCATGTATAATATCACAGGCACACTTGGGCAGAACGATGAAGGTATCTCACGATGGGATCTTGTTCCTTTTGCCGGTGTTGGAATCATCCGAAATGCAGATTGGCGAAATGGATGTCTCTGCCCAGGAGTGATGAGCAATAATCATCCCTTTGCTATAGATTATGGTATTCAGGTTGGTTATAGGCTGACCGATCGTCTGCATCTGATTGCCGAGATAAGTGGCCTTACCACCACCCGAAGTTTTGATGCAGTGGGTACATCGGCAAGATTCGGAGATACGATGTTAAATTTATCAGCCGGCTTGTCTGTAACAATAGGCAAGACAGGTTGGAAGAGAACTGTTGATGCACGACCATATGTCAGACAGAATGATTATCTGTTGGAACGTTGCCGGATGCTGGAAACACAGCTTGATCAGTGCAAGAATAAAAATGAGGAGAATGCCTCGCTGTCCAAGAATTACAGAAACGACTACAGAGGTCTTAATTCCCTCAGATTCCGAATGAGTGCTGAAGGAGCCAATTACGACGAAGAAGCGAATGCCGATTCTTCGTTGGAGAGTAATCCGAAGGAATCGATTACCATTGGAGTCCCTGTTTTCTTCTATTTCAAGCTGAACAGTAATCATCTTGTTGACGAATCACAGTTGAGTAACCTTGATGAAATTGCAAAACTAGCAATCAGTGAGAGTCTGAACATCTCTATATCAGGATCAGCTGATAACGCGACCGGCAATGAGAGAGTCAATCAAAAATTGAGTAAATCACGAGCTCAATATATCGGACAAGAACTTGTCAGCCGTGGAGTTTCGAGAGAGAAAATATTGGCTGTAAGCCGTGGTGGAATCGACGAGTACACTCCTATTGAAGCAAATCGTCTGACAGTAGTCGTACTTTCAAGATGAAATTCATTCAGATGTAAAATCAATGATAACTTGCAAATAAGATAATGCGAATATCTAAAGTGTGTATAATGTTATTGGCAGCAATGTCATTCTTCTCTGCATGTGAGGACTATGACTATGATGAATACAAGTGCACGTGTGTTCATGGTAGCCCTATAGATGGATGGGAAGAACCAGATACGACTAATGTGAATAGTACCGATACGCTTGGTCGTTTTGACATCTCATTGGAAATCTGGGGTGACACAGAAACGCACGATGTAGAATTATAAACAGTTTAAATTTAAGATCATAGAATATGAAAAAGTTTATCTATATGATGATGCTTGTAGTGGGTTTCATGACCTCCTGCTCGGATGATGATGTTGTATCGTCATCATCACCTTCCGTTGACAACAACAAAATAGTCTTCACTACCAAATCTGATAAGATGCAGACCCGTGGTGGTGTAACACTGACTTCGCTGTCAAAGTTTGATGTAACTGCTGTTACCGGAAATGACGCTTTGTTTTTTAAGTCTCAGCAGTTTCTGTACAATTCGACTGGAGGATTCTTTGAATCTACTCCGTCATATTTCTGGCCAACCACAGGAACGATGAATTTCTATGCAATCAGTGATCCTGGAAATCTTATTCTCAGCGCAAGCAATTTGCCTGGTTATACCTACACAAACTGGAATGGTGAGTCGGATCTTGTAGGCGCAGTGGTCAAGGCTGGCGAAAAGAAGAGTCCTTGCCCTTTGATTTTTCACCACCTCCTTTCTCAGGTCTCTGTAAGTTTTGAGGCTCAGGACAAGACAACCCCAATGACTTATAAAATTGTAGGACTTAAGATGGCCGCACCGTCAAATGGAGTGTATCACTTTGGCACTGTCACAGGAACAGCTGGTTCTTGGATTATTACCAATTCAAGTATGTCGGAATATTCATACAATACTGCTTTGCCTGTATCATTTGACCAAAATGCAAGCGCCAAAATAAGTAATCAGTATTGGAATATTTTGCCTGTGAACGATGGCACTATTGTTTTCCGTATTGAGTATGTAGTTATCCAGAATGGCCAGATTGTGAGTGATTTTACTGGTTCAAAATACAAAGAATGTATTGTAACTACTCCGAAGCTTGCTATGGGAAAGAAATACTGCTACAACTTCATATTGACTCATTCTTCCGACAATGAAATCAAATTCACTAGCACGATTGCTGATTGGGCTGCAGAACAGTCGTCTCAGCAGACCCCAGTAACCCCTTCAAAGTAGGAATCGTAAAACCCAGTAAATTCTCATCTCATCCTCACAAATGAGAATCTTGCAAACCATTCTAATCAAGAGGGAGAAGTCTACAATGACTTCTCCCTCATTCTATATGCCATGTAAGACACAAACAATGGAGGGAAACTTTGTTCCCTCCTATTTGATTTGTCGTTAGAAATTATCCAAGTTTGTTCTTCAATTTATCCAATTCTACTTTTGTAAATGTGAGGATTTCCTTTCCGAGTATGGCAACTTCAGTTGAGAACAATGCTACTTTTCCAGACTCATCTAAATGAAATAGTGCAGCGGCATTGTTCGTGGCTTCTTCCAGATATGCAGGATGGCGACCAAAATCAAATCCACCTGCAATGGAGTCATTCACGAATTGCTTGAATGAAGCACACTTATCTACTGCCTCTTGTTCCGGCATCTCGTTGTAGAAATGATAATACAACCATATCTCAAAACAAGGATTGCTCTGAGCTACATTCCATGCTTTGTAGCCTTTGACCTCGTCATACTCCGCTGGTATGTTTTCGTTCATCTGACAGCAGAAGTCGCGGAGAGGTTGTATTTTCCCTTCATCCTCCCAGCTGTCTGTATCGATGACAAACCACACAGTATCGCCATGCATGTAGTCTATAGCGTATCTGCGTCTATCTGAAAGCAGAACCTCCTGGGCATTCGCCATCAGTTTCAGTGGGTCTGTGCCTTCACTGGGTGGTATGGCAATCACCTCAAGATTAGACGAAATCAGGTCAAAGAAGGTAAAGTAAGCAGGTTCAGTTCCTTTGCCTTCACAAACGATATAAATCTTGTGTGAATCACGACTTGGCAGTTTCTTGTCGTAATCCTTTCTACGCTTGATCATATACTACCAGTGCAAATCATGAAGGTTAGACAAGAATGGAATGCCACCATACCGACCGTTTAGATAGCCATTCTCGATGTTAGCAGTCTTGTGGATATTGAAATCGCTGAGAGGATAAAGCTGTGTTGCTTGCTCCACATCCTTCTGGGCAAACCATACCTCGTCGGGGCGAAAAATGTCCTGGTCGAGAAGGCTTGACTCATGGGTGGTAAAGATAAGCTGCCCTTTGGCACTGTCGCTGTCGGAGAGTTTCTTGATGAGTTCCTTTATCATGATAGGATGCATGCTGCGCTCAATCTCATCGACAACATAGACCTTGTTGCTATGGGTGATGGAATATAGGAGAGGCATGTACTCTATAAGACGTCGAGTGCCATCCGATTCGTTTGCGAGAGGCATGGAAACGAATGAGCCGTCAAGTGTCTTGTGGATAGGAATCAATGTTTTCCGATAGACAATATCGTCCTCACAGATGATATTGGTAACATTGGTGTCATCTGCATTGAAATAGACCTGTGGAATGCCCGGATTCTGCCTTGCCTTCTTTATGTACGACAGTAAGACAGGATTATCCTTTGCCTCATTCTCGGTGAGCACCTCCTTGCAAACGTCCAGTCTCTCAATGCCTGTCTTTAGTTCTGGCATGGTCCTGTTGACCATAGCTGCAAAGTCAGGCATAGTGTCCAACATGTGAGGCACAGTTCCAGTCAATGCGTCGGGACGTACTATTTCAACCGTGTTAGCAAGCCAATCGTATGCTTCCGCTGCCATTTGAATCTCTCCTGGGTAATACTTCCCGAGGAAGGATAAGAGCAACATGTCGGGCCTTACCAGACGCTGCAGGGCATCGGTAAACTGTGCCGAGATTGCATTTGTTCCAAAATTCTCGTTGATCTTTATGTCATTCTCATCACGGGTGAAGATGTTGGTGTCTGTCGTTTTCTTGCTGAGAAGCAACTCCTCCAGCAGAACCTTGCCATTATCAAATGAGATGTGATAATAGTAAATGTTCTCATGGTGATAGAACTCGATAGCAAGCTCAGAAGGCTTATTTGTACACTGATCGTCGAACTTAAACTTATAGTTCTGTGGTATTGTAGCCTGTAATGACCCCGTTCTGACTAAATCCAATAGGAAGTCAAGTGCAATGACAAGATTGCTCTTGCCTGCGCCATTAGCACCATAAATGGCACTCATGCGAAGTGCGGTGGCATGATTGTATGTCACCTTATGATTGTCGTGATTGTGGCTCTTGCATGAAGGAAAAGAGTTAAACTCCACTACATCCTTGAAAGAACCAAAATTCTCTATAGCAAAACGTAATAACATAGCGATTCCGTTAAAAATTCACGGCAAAATTACAAATAATCTTATAAAAGTGCAAGAAAACTATGTTAAAAGTGTAAAAACAGCTACTTTTTCATTATTATTAATGTGTTTTTTGATTCACACAAGACAAAAAATGCCAGTTTGATGCGAAATCCTACTCATTATAAGTAGAGTATTGTCTTAGTAATATGAACCGAAAGAGAAATACTTATGGTGCGTTAGAAGTAATACGATATTACCCGTATTACCTCCGTCTTCCCATCTTGCGTGCAGGCTTCAGCGCAGAGGCTGCGGTGCGTATGCTTCTGCGCCACCACTGTTCATCATCCTCATCCTTTTTGCGTCCCCAACCAGAGAGGCTTGACGAACTTCCACCATGGGAGTTGACATAGTTGGTTGCCTCATGGATGTAGCCCAAGGCAAGGTAGCCAGCCAGTTCCAGGATTGAACGCTCGTTCTCCGAAAAGTCCATAAATCCGGACTCTTCGAGGATGCTCTTCTGATGAGGTGATAATGTCTTCCGGACAGGATCAAAGGACTCCTGCATCAAGTTGATGAACGTGTTAGCCAGATTGTGCTCGACAACCAGAACCTTGATCTGAGCATCGTCGTTCAGGATGCGTTGCCAGCGTTGGTGTTCCTCCTGCATACTGTTGATCTGAGCATTTGCCCTTTCCAAGAATGCCAGTGTCTGCTCCAACTGCTGTTGGCGAGTCTCTATCTTCGCCTCGATACCTTCCAACCTCATGCGCAGCTGCTTCATCTTCTCAGCCAGTTCCTCGGTGTTGACACCTTCCTGACCGAAGAGTTCTGCTATCAGGTCAATCTCGTTCTGCACAAGGCGTCTCTGCTCCTCCAGATTCGCAATCATGGTAGTGAAGCTCTTGACCTTTCGCTCTGCATCACGAATCTGCTCCTGAAGATTCTTTTCTTTCTTCTCCAGATTCTCCACCTCACGGACGAGGTCACGCTTGTACTCTTCTGTAGAACGATGTCTCGCCCTTGTCTCAGCCATGTTGCTGCCACGCTCCAAGCCCCATTTCTGACCGACCTCACGAACAAACTCATCGTGGAGCTGGGTCATGCTGTTGCTCTCTTCCTGAATGGAATTGCCAAAGACTGCACGATAGGACAACCTGCCATCTTTGACAGGAAGGACAGTACAATGCGCATGAGGGTTCATCTCATCGCAGTGGACATAGAAGCTGACGATGTTCTCCTCTCCATACTTCCGGGCAACAAAGTTATACACATCTTTTGCCCATTCCTCGATGTCGGAGCAGCGGGATAGTGCAGAATTATCTGCTCCCTTTTTGAGGTCAACCGACTGATCACCGAAAGCCAGCTCATGCATACGTTCACGATTCCCTCCAAAGATAAACTGGGCGAGAATGCGGTTCTTGCGTTTTGCATCAGGGCGATCGTTGGGATTGGCAATACCTCTTGCCTGCAGGTTCTCTCGCATCTTCTGATCGATAGTCTTAGACTTATCGATGGGTTGCACAATACCGCCACGAGTCACCTCAAAGTTGAGATGAGCGCGTGTTGGGTCGTAGTTGGAAAGACTGTCTGAAGCCTTATGCTTCCAGTGATCCTGTTTCCAGTTGCGTTGCTGTTCGTTACTCTCAAGAGTTGAAATGCCGTCCGTATTCGAACGCATATCCATGACTTGTTTCTTACTCATATTTATAATTATGTGCGCGTATGCGTGTAAGGGTTAGACAAATTCTGCCTGAGCTTGCTCCCCGAAGGAACTCCAAAGGAGAGGCAGCCTAATGCGTTAATCGAAGTTAACGCTAATTAGGCTTAGCGATTTGAAAAATCGTCCCTCATCCCTTTGGTTTCTCGTATCTCTTGCCTGATCGAAGAGCAAGCTCTTTCGAGTCTCTGGTGAAGCCGATAGCAGAAGCTTTGAAAGCGGTTACGCTGCCTTGGCTTGTAGGTTCCCATGTACCGCTGCATGGTTTCTTGCCGTGCAGCCTCAGTCGATGCAATCGTAGCAAAGATGAAAGCAATGAGGGAAAGAAGATTCCGCTTACGGGTGAAGCGGTCGGTTGGATTCTCAGCCATGGCGACGATGGGAATTGAAGCGGTTCGACTTGTGGGAGAACTTTGAGGGGTTGCCCGAAGCGAATGAAGCGGAAGATTGTTTGGCGAATCGCTTCAGGTGTGTTCTGTTTGGATGACGATTTGGATGTTCGGAGCGATTTGCATTTTTCGCAGAGGTTCGATGCGAGTCGCTTGCAGATTTGGGATTGTTTGAAGTCTTGTTCACTTGTTGCGAATTGCCGCCGGAAGAAGGCTGCTCTGTCTGGTCATCCTGTTTCGGAGATTCATCCACTGCTGATGGCTCTTCATTAGGAATGGATGAGTCTGTTTCCGCTTCGATAGAAGACTGAGGTTCCGTGTCAGTGGTTGCTTCTTCGCTCGGCGATGTAGCAACCGGCTCAGCAGTTTCTGCTGTAACATCCGAAACAGGGTTTGCATCATCAGCATGGGATGCAATCTCTGTTTGGACAGACTTAGGCATGAGACAAGCGAAGAGCTGAACTAGTCCCAGGATAATGGCAACAGGGAACGTGTAGTGCGAAAGTGCCATGGCTAATAGCACGAGAGCAAAGATGATCATACGCTTGTCGCTGTTGCGGAGAGACTGCATGATGAGAACTGACAGTCGCTTATTGAAGATGGAGAACATCAGACAAGATGAAAGGAGAAGACCCACAGTGAAGTGGAAGCAGGCAAAGTAGATGGTATTGAAGATAACCATGGAGATAGCCAACAGAAAGCTGACAAACTTGCCGTAACTCGGAAGGTTCTGACGTCGATGAAAGAAACGGCTGATCCTCTTCGGAGGAAAGTTCAAGGCGATTGGGAATGCCACAAAGAAGAAGAAAAGGAAAATGAAGAATAACTTGAATGAGTCCATTGTTTGAGAATATGAAAAATATGAATAATAAGGGTAATACCAATAATACGGCACAAAGAAGGCAGAGCCTGATGCTCTACCGAACAATATCGGTAATACGAGTAATATCAGTGCTCTGCCTTGCCATTGCCGGAAATGTAAAAAGGCTGTGGAATGAGTTGCAGACGAAGGCTCTGGAAAGAGGCTCTACGGATGATGATGTCAACATCCTGGGGAGTCAGGGCAATCTCTCTGACTCGATTTGCCATCTCGGGATTGTGACGAGTGATACGTCGTACGATGCGGTCTATGTTGAGTTCATAGATGACCCAGAAGGAACGGTGCAAGTGGTTCTTGTGCTTGCCCCGAGCCTTGATGCGGATAGAATGGCATTTGACATTGACCAACCGCCCATTGACCTGTTTCGCGTAGGAAACTTGGGCGTTAGGTACACTTGCTTCATAGCGTGTGCTACAAGCGTTAATGATGCCTGACATCTGTAAGAGAATAGCAATATCCATGAGCAGTTACGTGGATTACATGACCTCCATGAAAAGGGAAAGGAGTTCTCCAGCCTTGATAGCATCCGTGAGGACGTAGCCTTTGGCGTGTGCAGTAAGATCTGCTTCCAGAGCCTGCTCCAGGATCTCAGGGGCATCATAGATGGTGACGGTGAGTCCATCGGCAAGTCCGTGGGTGTCCGTCACGATGTTAATCTTGAAAAGACATGCGCCTTTCTTCGGCATGGGGAAGAGACAGCAATGCTGCAGCTGGCTGTTCTGCTCACTGGAAGCATGGTAGAGCATAAGTAGCTCCATCTCTTTGTCACAAGAATCCATGACGATGCCCATGGGCAGTTTCTCGCCAAAGGTGAAATACAGAATGGCACAATCTTCCGTAATGTCGGTCTCTGAGACATTGTCATTGCGGATAAGGTCTGGCACGATGAGAGGAGCCAGAGCCATGAATTTTGAAATTTCGTTGTTGATCATATTATAGGAATTGATGTTTGGGACTAAAGGGAAAGAATGTATATCTTCAGCAACTGTTGCGGAAGCAGATAGTTCAGGGAACTCTGCTCGATGTCGAACACCTTGGCAAAGCGAGGTGACTTAGGCAAACGCGAAATGATATAGTTGAAGTCGCTCTTCTCCTGAGGAGTGAGCGTAGCGATGGCAAACTGGTCAATGCTGATGAACGGCTGAATGATCATCCAAAGGTAGGCATTGCCTTGTGACTGGCTAATCATGTCTCGCTGGTTGATGTCGGTGACACAAACCACGGAGTTCTGGAGCAAGCGACGAACGGTACGCATGGACATGTAAACCATTACGTCACGCGCAGAGATGCGTCCTTCGCGTGCTGCAATGAAGATGTTCTTGCAGATGGCTTCAGTGTTCTTGGTGATTTCGGAGAGCGGTTCGCCCTCCATGTCATAGAGCTTCGAGAGAAACGAACGAAAGAACAGATCTTCCCGTCTGATGAAGTCAATCATGTCTTCTTTGGACAGGAAGGTCATGTTCTTCTGCTCTATGAGAAAAAGTTTGTACTGTGTGAGAAGGGCGTTCTTGTCTGCGTTCAACAATGGAACGCTGTCAAGTGAGAGAAAGAAAGGTCCTGCTGCACCAACGGCTGATTGCAGATCCTTGTCATCGCGAAAAGAAGAGGTGTGTTCCTTGATGCTTAGTACATCCTGATAACTGTAACGCCAAGTTTCGGCGAGGCGAAGCATCTCGTAGCGAACGGAGTCATGGATGTCTATGACCATGTCGGCATGGTTGTGAGCATCGAGGTATTCCTGCTGCGTCTGTAGGTAATGCCAGACCGTGTCGTTGAGCTCGCGCCAATGGCAGAGTTCCGAAGTAAAATCCTTCGTGTTGGACGTTTTGAGATTTCGAACTTCTACCAGGTAATCACGGTAGGCAGTGATGGCATCATCGCCATTTTTGAAGTCATACTTCCCAGAGCTGGAGCATGACAGACAAAATGCAGTAAGTGCAAGGAGAGGCATGGCTCTCAAGATCTTTGTACCCATTGTATTGATGTTAGAGATGTTTGAAATGTGGGTGCAAAGTTACTTGGAACCGAGTGCAAAAGAAAGAAGTAATATGAGTAATATGTTAATCCATAGTGTTTTATAACGAATTGAAATGCAAATTGAATGCCGATTTGTTATATAACGCTTGTCTCGTAAAAATTCCCGTCCAATAATTTGAAAGAATGGTGGCTGCTGAGTACCTTTGCAGCGCGATTACGGCACTTCGATGCTGTAATGCCACTTGTAACGCTATGCAATTCGTCAGTTATACAGAATCGGATCAACAGACAGAACAGGTCAGTACATTCATCAAGACGATGAATGCAGACCCATGCCATCTTTCATACCAGGGAGCAAAAGGGAATGAAGGATTTCAGATGTTTATCAAAGCCCTTCAGAGAGGTGATACAGTAGTGTTCCTTTCGATGAAAAGAATGTTCTCGTCCATCGAGGCATTCCTGATGTTCCTGCGCTTCTGCCAGAATGAAGAGATTCGCATTGTCTCTGTACAGGATGAAATTGACACAGCGGATATAATCTTCCCTCTGCCATGTTCTTCCCATTGGATGAACATACTATGTTCGTTGCAGACAACAAAGGGAACTGAGCATGATGATGCACAGGCAGAATTGATAGCAGAGACCGCACATGAACGAATGTTGAAAAGGCATTGCATGGTTATGAATCTGTACCAATCAGGAACAAAGATTAAAGAAATCATGAAACTGACTGGCTATAAGTCATCCAGAAGCATCTATACGATATTGCATGATAACAATATCGAAATGCAGTTCCAATCCATGAAACGAAATCGCAAGAAGGAAAATGACCTTCAATAGGGTGGGCTCCAGCCAGAGTCTGCTTGGCAATAGGAATGACATCAGAGAACTCTTCCGCTGTATGGAGAGATGATGAGCATGGGCATAGGCTGCAGGTCTATCCCCATCCTCACCAGAGTGTAATACTACGGATGTGTTCTCGTCATTCCGTTCAGCAGTGCAGCGTGTCTCTCCCTTCACAACACCGTTTACAGTGTTTGAAAGGTGAGACACGCTGCAAAAAGACTGCTGAATTGTCAACCTGACCCTGGCTTGGTGTGGGCGATAGAGGTCAAGGAGGGAACTTATAGAACTCTCAGACTCCAGAACGGTTATGCCTTTTTGATTTCAACCAGCTTCTCAAAGGCATTTGCGGCGATAATACCTTTTTCCTGCCTGTCGAGACGGAGATATGTTCTCAGACGTTCCTCCCTGCTATGTCCTGTTATGACAAGGATTGACTGGAGAGGAACACCGGCAGCATAGGCATTGGTTGCAAAGGTTCTTCGAGCCGTGTGTGAGGTTATCATGTCACAGAACCTGTTACCTTTCTCATAACCACCTCTTCTGAGTCCGTTCAGGGATGGCTCCCATGTCCATCCTAAAAGCTCAGCGACAAGTCTGATGGCAAAATTGAAATATCTGATACGCATTTCAGGAAGTTCTCCATTATACTTATTCAGTATTGCTTTGACCCTCCTGTCCATTGGAATGGAAATAGTCTTGCCTGTTTTGACCTGCGTAAGCTCAACGAACGAAATGCCTTTTATTTTCTTGATCATGTTGCTGTTGATGCGAGAGTAGTCGCTGTGTCTCTGACCTGTAAAGCATCCAATAAGGAAAATATCCCTGGCTTCCTCGATGAAGTTTCTGTATGTGGGTCTGAATCTCGATTCAAAGAAGAATCTCTCAGTTTTGCACATCTCGAAGTTGCCTACGGTGTCCAAGATCTGTTGATGGTCTGACAAATCAAGTTCATAGAGTTGCTGCAGTTGGCCAGGAGTGAGATAGACTTCAAATGTTTCTTCACGGGGTGGTATAAATCCCTTCTTGAAACACTCGTCATTCTTTGTCAGTTTATCGTCAATGGCAATTCTCATGAATGCGCATATCGTGCCCAAATAGCCATTCACGGTATTTTTCTTTACTCCCTTTTCAAGATTCCAGTTGATGAACTCATTTCTAAAATCCATATTGACTTCTTCAAGAGAGAAATGGTATTCACAATCCTTCTCGAAATTCTTGATGCTTGTAATAGAAGGCTTGTGGTATTTGACCATTACCTTAGATGTATCTCTTTTTGATTTTGGGTTCTGCCTTTTCCCTGTAGAATACTCGTGAAGTGTCTGCTCCATGAAATCGACCAGCAAATAAGGTTTTACATTCGCCTCGCGCTTTAGGCTGTCATCATTATTCTCCTTCAACATAGCCATGCGTATGGCTTTTATCTCTGTAGCAACCTTGTTGGGGTCAAAACTATTGTCGAAATAATTCTTGATCTGCTCAAGAATATTTGCAAACTTACCAAAGGAAATCTTCAACTCGGGTATTAGAGCATCCGAATTGTACTTTTTGGAAGAGTACAATTCCCAGTTACTTGTTTTCAGCACAAAGCCAATGGCATATTTCTTATTTATGCTCCCAGAGCGGTATCTGGCATAAACCGATCCGTAATCCTCTTTTCCAGCCTTTGTGGAATTTACCAGACAAAAATTCATTGTACCTTATTAAATATTGTTATTGCTTTACAATTTCAATCAGATTATCAAAAGAGTTGGCCGCCATGATTCCCTTTTCCCTGCGTTGCAACTTTAGGTATGTTCTCAGCGAATCCTCTCTGCTATGTCCTGTTACTGCAATGATGGACTTTATTGGCACTCCTGCAGCATAGGCATTGGTTGCAAAACTGCGCCGACACGTATGTGAACTAATCATGTCGCAGAATCTTACGCCCCTCTTGTAGCCAAGCCTGTTGTTGTCAAAGGTGGGTTCCCACGTCCAGCCGAGAAGTTCTGCAATATACCTTGTTAAGGTATTTAAGTGCCTCATACTCATTTTCGGGAGTTTGCCATTATATTTGTCAAGGATAGCCTTAACCCTTTTGTCAACAGGTATTAACACGGTCTTCAGGGTCTTGTTCTGTGTTAATCTTATGAAGGAGATGCCTTTACTTTCCATAATCATTCCCGAGCTTATTCGAGAATAATCGCTGAAACGCTGCCCCGTCAGGCATCCAACGACAAACAAATCTCTTGCTTGCTCATAGATATTTCTGTGCTTGGGTCTTAACCTTCTTTCGTAGAAGAAAAGCTCTGCTTCGTTCATCTTCAGTTTCCCAACCTCTGCAATTATCTTTGCTCTATCAGATAAGTCAAACGAATACAATTCGTCAATTTGTTCTTTCGTTAGGTATATTTCGTCAATATCCTGTCTGGGAGGAACAAAACCTTTTGCCTTGTAGATTCGGTTCTTTGTGAAATTTTCTTTGTAGGCGATTTTCATGCAGAAACGTAATGACCCCATATAATCGTGGATCGTGTTATGTTTCAAACCTTGATCAACAAACCAATGTGTTAGTTCGCTTAAGAACTCAGTATCTACATCGTCAATGCTGAAAACTTGTGAACAATCGAGTTGGAATTGCTTCAATTTTGATGTTATGGTGCGGAAATCTTTGATGGATTCCAGAGAGATGTTCTTGGAAGTCCTTTTCTTGAAACGTTTGCCTGTTTCATAATCCTTGGTGACTTGCTCAATGAAGTCAACCAACATCGTCGGCTTTAATATGCTTTCCCTTCTTGGGCACTTCTCGGAGGTTTCCTTCAGCATAGCCTCGCGAATTGCTCGAACATCTTTCGAAGCTTTCGCTTGATTGAAATCGGAATCGAAATAGTTCTTGATTTGCTCAAGGATATTGGCAAAGCGACCAAAAGTAATATCGATGTGATCCATTATCTGGTCGGAATTGTACTTACCAGAATTGTACAAATCCCAATCAGAGTATCTGACAACAAAACCGATTGCATACTTTTTGTTCATGTCACCAGAACGGTAGCGGGCATAAACGGAGCCGTATTCTTCCATTCCGTCCTTTGTTGATTTAACGAGATAGTAATTCATAAGAGGACTGTCTAATATGATTATAACTGAATGACATCAGCAAAATCTTTGGCTGCGATGATAGCCTTTTCTTGTCTGTCGAGTCGCAGATACCTTCTTAATATCTGTTCTGTCGAGTGTCCTGTAATCGCCATGATAGATGCAAGTGGAATATTTGCTGCATAGGCATTGGTGGCGAAACTACGTCGAGCAGTGTGGGTGGAAATCAGGTCGCAGAACCTTTCTCCGTTGTGGTTTCCTCCAATGGTACCTCCGTCATGGAAAGGTACATCTGTCCATCCAAGTATCTCTGCTAGATAGTGCAGATTACGGTTTAATACCAGCTGGCACTGTGATGGGACTTTTCCATTGTATCTTTTCAGAATGTCATCAACACGTTTATCCAAAGGGATAAGAATAGTCTTTCCTGTTTTTGATTGTGTAATCTCAATAAAGACTATACCATTGATTGTCTTGTACATTTCAGTGCAGATTCTGGAGAAATCAGAATAACGTTGACCGGTTAGGCATCCTACAATGAAAAGGTCTCTTGCTATATTTAATGCCTTAACTCTACGAAAACTTGCGCGTTTTATATCCTTTTGTCGCTTCTTGGGTATTTTTGCTTTGTCATATATGGCATTAACAGATTCAACAGAGGACAAGTCTGCATTTATCAGTTCATCTATCTTCTGTGTGTCGAGGTAGATGTTTTCAACTTCTTCTCTTTTGGGGATGAAGTCTTTCCTTAAGAAGTCTTTGCAGACAGGCAGTTTTTCTTCATCAGCAATAGACAAGACTACTCTCAACTTGCCCAAATAGAACTCGATAGTGTTTTGCTTCAGTCCTTGATCGCTGAGCCATTTTACATAGTCTCTTTGAAAAGCCATGTCAACCTTGTCCAAGGTTGTCTTTTTTCTTCTTTCAGTCATGTACTTGCATAGTTTGCGGTATACCTTCTCCATATTCTTCACATGACCTTTGGAAACTTTGCGGGATTCTCCTTGCTTAAGACGCTTGCCACTTTCATACTCCTCTTTAATTTTGAGTGCATAGTCCGTCAATAGGATTTGCTTGCCCGTGTTCGTTTCATCGATTTCAAATCCTTGGCCATTTACTATGGTTGCTTTTATTGATCGAATTATAGCCTTTGCTTTGTCTGGATTAAAATTGTTCTCAAGGTTTATCTTTATCTGAGATAGCACTTCTGCAAATTGACCATACTTAATACCTATACTGGAAATCAAGTGTGATGATACAAACTGAAGGGAGCGATACTTTAGCCATTCCGTTTCTTTCATAGTAAAGCCTATCGCATATTTCTTATTCTGCCCTTTGACGCGTACTCTAGCATAGACTGATCCATATTCAGCCATATTTGCTTTCGTTGATTTGACAAAGATGAAATCCATATACCTTATTATATTTAGTTGAAGATGATGGGTTAAAAGAGGTCTTTTCTGAACCTCGGTGCAAAGGTACAAATTTTTATTGAAATTAGTGCCGTTTAGTACCACTAATTTTTAATTTTGGTCCTATTTTTTGATTTATCCTTGCCCTTCTGTAATTTATAAGTATCAGTATAACAACACATTTGACTAATTGGTCTTAGGACGAAATAGATATGTTGCGGTTCGATAACTCTCACACACAACAAAAACTTAATGGTGAACTTATGAAAGGTATAGTATTAGCAGGTGGTAGCGGTACACGTTTGTATCCCATTACCAAGGGCATCAGCAAACAGCTCATGCCGATTTATGACAAGCCAATGGTGTATTATCCTATCAGTGTGCTGATGCTTGCTGGCATTCGTGACATACTGATTATTTCCACACCTTATGACCTTCCAGGCTTTAAGCGTCTGCTTGGTGATGGCAGTGACTATGGCGTTCACTTTGAGTATGCGGAGCAACCTTCACCAGACGGATTAGCACAGGCATTTACTATAGGCAAGGAGTTTATTGGTGATGATAGCGTATGCCTTGTACTTGGCGACAATATATTCCATGGAGCAGGATTTACTGGTAAACTAAAAGAAGCTGTACGTTCTGCAGAGGAAGAGAAGAAGGCTACTGTATTTGGTTATTGGGTGAATGACCCAGAGCGTTATGGTGTTGCAGAGTTTGATAAGGATGGAAATTGCCTCTCAATTGAAGAGAAGCCAGAACATCCTAAGAGCAACTATGCTGTAGTTGGTCTTTATTTCTATCCAAATAAGGTTGTGGATGTTGCAAGCAAGATTGAGCCATCGGCACGTGGAGAATACGAGATAACAACAGTAAACCAGTGGTTCTTGCGTGATAATGAACTTAAGGTGCAGACTCTTGGACGTGGCTTTGCTTGGCTTGATACTGGTACACATGATTCACTTTCAGAGGCTTCTACATATATTGAAGTGTTGGAAAAGCGTCAGGGTTTGAAGGTTGCTTGTCTTGAAGGTATCGCCTATCGTCAAGGTTGGATAGACGAAGAACGTATGCGAGCATTGGCGAAACCAATGTTAAAGAATCAATATGGTCAGTATTTGCTTAAGGTTATTGATGAAATAAAGCAGACCGGAAATCCAAATTTATAGTTAGAAATATGAACATACTTATAACTGGAGCTAACGGACAGCTTGGCAATGAGATGCGTATCATTGCCAAGCATTCCGCAGACAATTATATCTTTACAGATGTAAACCAAATTGAGGGTGTTGAGACTACTTATCTTGACTATAGCGGTCATAATGAATGTGAGATAAATCCTTGTTATAGTGCAGAATATCCAAGTCCGGTTAAGCGTCCTGCATATTCTGTATTGGACAAGAGCAAGATAAAGGAGACATTCGGAGTGAAAGTGCCGTATTGGACAGACTCTTTAAAGATATGTATAAACAACTTACAGAACTGAAATAGAATATGGAAGTAATAAGGACTGCAATAGATGGAGTGGTAATCATTGAGCCAAAAGTGTTCAAGGATGCCCGTGGATATTTCTTTGAGAGCTTTTCTCAGAGAGAGTTTGAAGAGAAGGTTCGCAAGATAAATTTTGTACAGGATAATGAGAGTATGTCGAGCTATGGTGTGATGAGAGGCTTACATTTCCAGCGTCCTCCTTTTACACAGAGCAAACTTGTTCGTTGCGTTAAAGGCAGAGTACTTGATGTGGCAGTAGATATCCGCAAGGGAAGTCCTACATACGGACAGCATGTGGCAGTAGAACTTACAGAAGATAACCATCGCCAGTTCTTTGTGCCAAGAGGTTTTGCTCATGGCTTTGCTGTATTGTCAGAGACCGCTGTATTCCAATATAAGTGCGACAACTTCTATGCCCCACAGGCAGATGGTGGTATCAGTATCATTGATGACAGTCTTGGCATAGACTGGCAGATACCGACAGAGAATGCAATCCTTAGCGAAAAGGATACAAAGCATGAACTTCTGAATGACTTCGACAGTCCTTTCTCTATTGACATGAATCTCTATCCTGAATTTTAATAATAAGCAGATATGACACAATATATGCGTTCAATCGTAATCACTGGTGGAGCAGGATTTATCGGCTCACATGTAGTAAGACTCTTCGTAAACAAATATCCTGAGTATAAAATCATCAACCTTGACAAATTGACTTATGCCGGCAATCTTGCCAATCTCAAGGACATTGAGGATAAGCCAAACTACAAGTTCGTCAAGATGGATATTTGTGACTTTGACGCATTCTATCAGTTGATGCAGGACGAACACATTGATGGAATTATTCACCTTGCTGCTGAAAGTCATGTAGATCGTAGTATCAAAGATCCATTCACATTTGCCCGAACCAATGTATTGGGTACATTGTCTCTTCTTCAAGCTGCGAAATTGTATTGGGAATCATTGCCAGAGAAATATGAAGGCAAGCGTTTCTATCATATATCTACAGATGAGGTCTATGGTGCTTTGCAGATGACTCACCCAGAAGGTATCAAGCCTCCTTTCACAACAAAGGCAAGTTCTGAGGAGCATCACCTTGCTTACGGAGAGGACTTCTTCTATGAGACAACAAAGTATAATCCTCATTCTCCATATTCTGCATCAAAGGCAAGCTCTGACCATTTTGTACGTGCCTTCCATGATACTTACGGAATGCCGACAATCGTGACCAACTGTTCAAACAACTATGGTCCTTATCAGTTCCCAGAAAAGTTGATACCTCTCTTTATCAACAATATCCGTCATCGTAAACCTCTTCCTGTATATGGCAAGGGAGAGAATGTGCGCGACTGGTTGTATGTAGTAGACCATGCACGTGCTATTGACTTGATTTTCCATGAAGGCAAGGTTGCAGAGACTTATAACATTGGTGGTTTCAACGAGTGGAAGAACATTGACATCATCAAGACAGTTATCAAGACAGTAGACCGTTTGCTTGGACGTGCCGAAGGCGAAGACCTCAACCTTATTACATACGTAAAAGACCGTCTTGGTCATGATGCTCGTTATGCCATTGACTCTACAAAGCTTCAGAAGGAACTGGGATGGGAACCATCTTTGCAGTTTGAGGAAGGTATTGAGAAAACGGTTAAGTGGTATCTCGATAATGAGGAGTGGCTTGAGAATGTGACTTCTGGGGATTATCAGAAATATTATGAGAAGATGTATGAGAATAAATTCTGAACAACACTGAAATAATGTTAGTACGATAGACTATCTGATTTAATAGACTATCTGATTTATATTTAATCTTTTATGTCAGAAAACAATAATAAGAAAATAGTCAAGAATACATTATATCTTTATATACGTACATTCTTTACAATGTTAATCTCATTATATACATCGAGAGTTGTATTGTCTGTACTTGGAGTAAATGATTATGGTATTTATAACGTTATAGGTGGCATTGCAGGATCTTTTAGTTTCTTGTCATCAATGTTGTCAAATGCAACACAACGTTATTTGAATGTAGCTATAGGACAGAATGACAAAAAAGAAGCAAATCATGTATTCAATATGAATATGTTGATTTATTTGATATATGCATTTGTTTCTATTTTAATTGTCGAAATTGGTGGAGCATGGTTTATTGAAAATAAAATGATTTTAGCACCAGAGCGAGTTGACGCAGCTTATTGGTGTCTACATTCCACTGTAATAATCCTGTTTGTCTCTCTTGTTTCATCGGTATATGAGTCCGTTCTCATAGCCCGTGAAAACATGAAGGTATATGCTTATATGGGTATTTATGATGCTATAATGAAGCTATTAATAGTCTTTATTGTAAGCATTATAACCTTCGATAAACTTAAAACATATGCTGTATTAATTGCTTTAATGTCAATCTCTGCAAGACTTATTCCTACTATTTATACTATAATACATTATGAGGAAACAAAACTGAAATATTATTGGGATACCTACAGTTTTAAAAGTATGTCAAAATTTATCAGTTGGAACTTTATAGGTACGGTTGTTTTTATTCTGAACGACCAAGGTATGAATATGCTGTTGAATATGTTTTTCGGGCCTGCAGTGAATGCAGCAAGAGGGTTGTCAGTACAGGTAAAAACAGCTGTGAGTAATTTTGCGATGGGATTCTTTACAGCGGTACGGCCACAAATAGTTAAATCATATGCTACAGGCGACACCTCACGCTTTACTGAACTTATATTCAATAGTGGCAAGTTCACATTTTTTTTATTGTGGCTAGTGTGTCTCCCTGTTATTCTTCGCATTGATAGCATATTGTTATTTTGGTTGGGTAATGTACCAGATTGGACAGCTCAGTTTGTCATATGGATATTGATATTTAATCTTATAAATTGGCTCAGGTGCGGAAGTCCGTGGATAGCCCACCAGACATGTTAACCAAAAGATTATCATCGCACGGTACATGTTTTCCAATAAAAAGTAGTACCTTTGCATCATGGCAA
>OIXA01000405.1_pt1 | contig 63086 bp, 60 predicted proteins | sample 1587721 | NCBI WGS metagenome assembly OIXA01 (sample SAMEA3888900, study PRJEB22519) | human gut metagenome | biome: human gut; feature: human-associated habitat; material: faeces | place: Denmark | collected 2013
TAATTTCGCGGCAGAAGGCAGAGAGTATACATTTCCGCAGCTGGCAGAACTTGCGGCCAAGGAGAAGCCGTTGCAAAGCTTTATAAGACCGGATGATTTTATGCAGCCGGGAGACTATCCGACTAAGATTCGGGAATACTGTAAGCAGACCGGACAGCCGGTACCGCAGACAGATGGTGCCTTGGTTCGCTGCATTTTGGAGAGCCTGGCACTCAAATACAAGCAGACGTATTTGTCCCTGAAACCATATATTACGTGGGAAGAAAAGTTATATATTGTAGGCGGTGGCGTGCAGAACGAGTTGTTAAATCAATATACAGCAAATGCACTTGGCATTCCGGTAATTACCGGAGCGAGCGAAGCCACAGCCGTTGGCAATGTCATGGCACAGTTTAAGGCACTTGACTGTTATGACACGGCACAGCAAAAATGTGATATACTGGCTGCGTCGTTTGACACGAAAACGTATTTGCCGCAGGAGCAGGAAGCTTGGCAGGAAGCATATGGCAAATTTGAACAATTGATGGAGGACTAGAATGGAGACAAGATTAAAGACAGCAGAAGATTTTACAATCCCGAAAGCGTATACCTTACAGAAGGCAGAGTATGTGAAAGAGCTTGACAGTTTTGCGTTGGTGTTAAAACATAATTTGAGTGGCGCGCGAATTTTGGTATTCAGCAATGAGGATGACAATAAAGTATTCAGTATTGGTTTTCGTACACCGCCAAAGGATTCGACCGGCGTTCCACATATCATTGAGCATACGGTATTGTGCGGATCCAAGTGTTTCCCGGCCAAAGACCCTTTTGTAGAGTTGGTAAAGGGCTCGCTCAATACGTTCCTAAATGCCGTGACCTATCCGGACAAGACATTATATCCGATTGCAAGTTGCAACGACAAAGATTTTCAGAATCTGATGCATGTATATATGGACGCCGTATTTTATCCAAATATATACGAGCATGAGGAAATTTTTAAGCAGGAAGGCTGGCATTATGAATTAGAGTCTCCGGAGGATGACATTACGTATAATGGTGTTGTATATAATGAGATGAAAGGTGCATTTTCATCGGAAGAAAGCGTGTTAGAGCGTTTTGTAATGAATAGTTTATTCCCGGATAATACGTATGGCAATGAGTCCGGTGGTGATCCGCGCGACATTCCGAATCTGACGTATGAAGATTATCTGGACTTTCATAGACAGTATTATCATCCGGTCAACAGCTATATCTATCTCTATGGAGATATGGATGTCACAGAGCGCTTAGAGTGGATGGACGCTAATTACTTAAGCAATTTCCCGACGATCACGATCGATTCGCAGATCCCGCTGCAAAAGCCATTTGCTGAGCACAAAGTGTTAGAAAAGAAATATGCAGTGGCTCAGGACGCAGATTGCAGTGAGAAACATTATTATGCTTATGGTGCGGCGCTTGACATTACATTGGATGTCAATACGTGCAAAGCGTTCGACGTATTGTCTTATGTGTTAGCACAACAGCCGGGCGCACCGCTCAAGCAGGCATTATTGGATGCAGGTATCGGTACAGACGTAGACGTGGATTTCTGCGACATTATGCGTCAAAGTACCTTTTCGGTTTATACCAAAAATGCAAAACCGGGTCTGCGTGATAAATTTACAGAGGTGCTACGGGCAACATTGCAGCAGCAGGTAGATCAGGGGATTAACCGCAAAGATTTGGAAGCGGCGATCAACGGTATGGAGTTTAAAGACAAAGAAGCGGATTTTGGTTCGTATCCAAAGGGACTGCTGTATGGAATGAAGCTGCTTCGTACATGGCTCTATGACGATGAGATGCCATATGATGCTTTGCAGTATGAGGGCTGCTATACCTTTTTGAGAGAGCAGATCGGAACCGGATATTATGAGCAACTGATCCAGAAGTATCTGTTAGACAATGAGCATGCAGTATGGGTGGAGATGATTCCGGAGCCGGGACTTTCCATTCGCTTAGAGCAGGAAACAGCTCAAAAACTGCAGAAATATAAAGATTCTCTAAATGAGGAGCAGATCACACAGTTGATCGAGCAGACGAAAGCGCTGAAACGTTATCAGGAAGAGCCATCTCCAAAGGAAGTGCTTGAAATGATCCCAATGTTGTCCAGAGAGGACATCAAAAAGACGATTCAGCCACTGCATAATACGATGAAAGAATTGCATGGTGTGCAGACCTTGCATCACGAGATCCATACCAACAATATTGTATATCTGCAAATGTTGTTTGATGCAGATGCGTGCAAAGATTATATGCCGCAGATGAGCTTTTTGACAACATTGTTAGGTTATATGGATACGAAAGAGCACAATTACCGCGAGTTTGATACGGAAACCAACTTTTATACCGGTGGTATTTCCACGGATGTGGGAGTATACTGCGAGGCAGGTAAGAGTGACGTATATAGTGTGAAGTTCTCCGTAACGACAAAAGTGCTTACTGACAAGTTAGCGAATGCACTGCGGCTGATCGAAGAGATGTTATTTGATACCTCTTTTGATGATGAAAAGCATCTTCGTGAGGTAGTTGCAGAAAGCCGCTCCCGTTTGAAAGTGCAGTTGATGGCGAGCGGACATCAGGCGGCAGCGGGAAGAGCGATGGCAGCAGTGTCTGAGAGTTCTTATGTCAACGACCGTGCGGTTGGTATGGGATATTATCAATATCTGGTACAGTTAGATGAGCATTTTGAAGAAGAAAAGGAGCGATTGATTACAGGCTGCAGACAGTTGCTGCATATGCTTCTTCGCAAAGATAATATGTTGATCTCCATCACGGGTGGAGAAGAAGAGTATCGTGCTTTGGAGCAAGAGATCGGTTCATTCTTAGAGCGCATTGATGCGTTCCAAGCTGCGGATAGCAAAGCATCTAACGCTGTCTTGTCTGTATTTGGTGGTGAGCGAAAACGTGTTTCGGAGGCGTTTTCCACACCGGCAGAGATTCAGTATGTTGCGATCGCCGGCAAGTTTGATAATGTCAAAGAAGTCAATAACGGCGCTTTACAGGTAGTGCGTCACTTGCTAAATTACGATTATCTCTGGAATCAAGTCCGGGTGAAAGGTGGCGCTTACGGTGTAGGATGCCGCTTTAACAGGGAGCGGGAGGGATATTTCACATCATACCGCGATCCAAATCTGTCAGCAACGTTAGAGGTGTATCGCCATGCAGCAGAGTATTTGGAACAGTATGATGCGAAAGAGCGTGAAGTAACCAAAACGATCATCGGTACGATCAGTGGTATTGATACACCGCTCACACCATATATGAAGGGAAAACGTTCTTTGTCTGCATATTTGACCAATGTGACCGAAGAAATGATGCAGAAACAGCGTGATCAGGTGCTTAACTGCGATATAGAGGATATTCGACAGACAGCAGACGTTGTGCGAGAAGTGATCCGTGATGGCGTGATCTGTGTGATCGGTAATGAGAAGAAAATTGCCGAGGAAGAGAAGCTGTTTGAGAGCATAGAGCCATTGCAGTAAGAGAGCTTTGCTTGAGAGCATAGAGCCATTGCATAAGAGAACTTTGCTTGAGAGCATAGAGTCGTTGCAGTAGGAAACTTAAGAGAGCAGGAGCAGTGTGCTGAAAGGCGAAACTGTTCGGAAATACAGCCGAAATGACTCGTTTTGAGAGGCTGCCGAAAGTACATACCATAGAAAGAGAGGACAAGATGAACAATTATAAATCAGGGTTTGTTACTTTGATCGGAAGACCAAATGTTGGAAAATCAACATTGATGAATCGGTTGATCGGACAGAAAATCGCGATCACCTCCAACAAACCACAGACAACGCGCAATCGGATTCAGACTGTCTATACGTGCGATGAGGGGCAGATCATATTTTTGGACACACCGGGTATTCATAAGGCGAAAAATAAACTGGGCGAATACATGGTGTCCGTTGCCGAACGCACTTTGAAAGAAGTAGATGTGATTCTGTGGCTGGTTGAGCCGAGTACGTTTATTGGTGCCGGTGAGCAGCATATTGCAGAGCAGTTGCGCAGCGTAAAGACGCCGGTATTTTTGGTCATTAATAAGATCGATACCGTTGAGAAAGCGGAAATTCTTAAATTCATTGCGGCATACAAAGATATTGTGGATTTTGCGGAAATTATTCCGGTATCCGCGCTCAAAGGAGAAAATACAGATGATCTGTTGCAGGCAATGATGAAATATCTGCCCACAGGGCCGCAATATTATGATGAGGACACGATCACGGATCAGCCGGAGCGACAGATTGTTGCGGAAATGATCCGAGAGAAAGCACTGCGCAATTTGAGCGATGAGATTCCGCATGGCATTGCCGTTGCAATAGATCGGATGCACGAGCGTCCGAATGGCGGTATTATTGATATCGATGCGACGATCGTATGCGAGCGCAATTCACATAAGGGAATCATTATTGGTAAACAGGGTGCCATGCTCAAAAAGATTGGATCACAGGCACGTGCCGATATGGAAGCTTTGCTGGACTGCAAAGTGAACCTAAAATTGTGGGTTAAAGTCAAAAAAGATTGGCGAGACAGTGATTTCCTGATTAAAAATTTTGGCTATCGAAAGACAGATTACGAAGATCTTTAGGCAGAAACTTCGGTCGGTGTAAGAGTGATTACGTGGACTTTTCGGCAGAAAGTTCGATCGATGTAAGAGTGATTACGTGGACTTTTCGGCAGAAAGTTCGATCAATGTAAGAGTGATTACGTGGACTTTTCGGCAGAAAGTTCGGTTGATGTAAGAGTGATTACGAGATTCTTTTCGACTTATTAGCAAGTCGAAATCTCTTGGGACGGCAATAGTTTCCAGAATAGAGAGCCCATGAAATCACCATGCTAATAGAAAGACTTAAGAAAGGCATGGTGAGAAGATGGAGTACCAAGAGCAATGGGAGCAATTTGAAGAAACAGGAAAAGTAGCAGATTATTTGGCATATTGCAGACAAGCAGGACAGATGAGTGCCGGAAATATAATGGATGGCAGTGCATTAGGGATGGCAGTGGCCGAAAATGTCATGTGGAGTGGCAGTGTGAGAAACGCCGGCACGCAAAATTTGGAGCGCACAGAAGATGGAATACCACAGGAGGGAACAAGGCATGCGGGAGACCATAACGGTGACAGGAATGATCTTACAGACATCACCGCTGAAAGAGTACGATAGAAGAGTAGAAATACTCACCAAAGAATTGGGAAGAATATCTGCATTTGCACAGGGCGCGAGAAGACCAAACAGCGCCCTGTCTGCCTGTACAATTCTTTTTACCTTTGGTACCTTTACGCTCTATCCCGGCAGAGATTCTTACCGCCTGCAGAGTGGCTCCATTCAGACGCAGTTTGGAGAATTGGCACAGGATTACGATGCATTATGTTATTGTTCCTATTTTGGAGAAATGGCGCGATATTTCACCAGAGAAGGTGTGGAAGCTTCTAGGGAGCTTATGTTATTATACGTCACACTGCGCGCTGTCATGCATGGCAAAATGACACTTCCACTCGTTCGCGTGATCTATGAACTGCGTCTTATGTTGATCGAGGGCGAGATGGTGGAATTATTTCAATGTCTGCATTGCGGGACGAAAGAAGTCAATACCGTTTATTTGCAAGCGGGAGGACTTCTTTGTCCGGCATGCGCTGCCAAGGATAAAACAACAAAAGATGCCTATCCGTTACAGTTAAGCTCCGATGCACTCTATACGCTGCAATACATATTGACCAGCGAATGGGGCAAACTTTATGCGTTCGGGGTGTCTGAGGAGGTTTTGCGCGAACTCACACATTTTATGAAACGTTATCTTGGTAGATATCTGCCACATCAATTCAAATCAGAAGCATTTCTTAAATAAATCTTAAACAGAATGTGACGTTACAGATTAAGGGGAAAATGATCCTGTCAGACGTTGATCTGACGATGGAGGAGGGCAGGATCTATGGATTCTTACTTGCAATAATTGTCTTGAGATGGTATATTTTTGTATTAGAATGTGCTTGCCGTGTATTAAGCCGGATGGCAGAATTCATGAGGGAGCATGACGCAATATACAGGAAAGAGGTTTCATTATGGAAAAGACTATGGACAAGATTGTGGCATTGGCAAAAGCAAGAGGATTTATTTATCCGGGTTCAGAAATATACGGCGGACTTGCGAATACATGGGATTACGGTAACTTAGGCGTTGAGCTTAAGAATAATGTAAAGCAGGCTTGGTGGAAGAAATTTATTCGTGAAAATCCTTACAATGTAGGTATTGACTGCGCGATTCTGATGAATCCTCAGACATGGGTAGCATCCGGTCATTTGGGAAGCTTCTCCGATCCGTTGATGGATTGTAAAGAGTGTCATGAGCGTTTCCGTGCAGATAAGGTTATCGAGGACTATATGGCAGATAACGGCATTGCAATCGAAGGCAGTGTAGATGCATGGTCCAATGAGCAGATGGAAAATTACATCAAAGAGAAAGAAATTTGCTGCCCAAGCTGTGGCAAGAAGAACTTTACGGAGATCCGTCAGTTCAACCTGATGTTTAAGACATTCCAGGGCGTTACTGAGGATGCGAAGAATACCGTATATCTTCGTCCGGAGACAGCACAGGGTATTTTCGTAAACTTTAAGAATGTACAGCGTACATCCAGAAAGAAACTTCCATTCGGTATCGGACAGATCGGTAAGTCTTTCCGTAACGAGATCACACCGGGTAACTTTACATTCCGTACACGTGAGTTCGAGCAGATGGAGCTTGAGTTCTTCTGTGAGCCGGATACGGATCTGGAGTGGTTTGCATATTGGAAAGAGTTCTGTATTAACTGGCTGAAATCTCTTGGAATGAAAGAAGAAGAGATGCGTGTCCGCGATCATGATCAGGAGGAGTTATCCTTCTACAGTAAAGCAACTAGTGATATTGAGTTTTTATTCCCGTTTGGATGGGGTGAACTCTGGGGTATTGCAGACCGTACCGATTATGATCTGACTCAGCATCAAAATACATCCGGTCAGGATCTGACGTACTTTGATGACCAGAAAAATACAAAATATATCCCATACGTTATTGAACCGTCTCTCGGTGCAGACCGCGTGGTGCTTGCATTCCTGTGTGGTGCATATGATGAAGAAAACATCGGAACAGAGGAGAAACCGGATGTAAGAACCGTTCTTCATTTTCATCCGGCACTGGCTCCGGTTAAGATCGGTGTGCTCCCACTTTCCAAGAAACTGAACGAAGGCGCAGAGAAAGTATTTGCAGAGTTATCCAAGTACTACAACTGTGAGTTCGATGATCGTGGAAATATCGGAAAACGTTACCGTCGTCAGGACGAGATCGGTACTCCATTCTGTGTAACATATGACTTCGATTCTGAGGAAGACGGAGCTGTTACAGTACGTGACCGTGACACAATGGAACAGGAAAGAGTTAAGATTGAAGATCTGAAAGCATACTTCGAGAAGAAATTCGAGTGGTAAGATAAATAAGAAAAGCCCGGACTGTAGTTCACAGGTAAGCTTGTGGATTCAGTTTGGGCTGTTTCTTTATAACTTTAAAATAGCATGGAAGATAGAACAGGAGGAGAATGACATGGACAGAAAAAATGCATGGACAACTTACAGTAAGGAAGAGCTGGACAGATTAGAACAGGTAAATACAGAATACAAGAACTGCCTTGATGCCGGCAAGACAGAGCGCGAGTGTGTTACATTGGCAGTTGAAAAGGCAAAAGCAGAAGGATATAAGGATATCAGAGATATCATTAAAAATGGAGAAGAAGTGAAAGCCGGAGATAAACTGTATGCCGTGTGTATGAACAAGACGATTGCGCTGTTCCATATGGGTACAAAACCGCTGACAGAAGGTATGAATATTCTTGGAGCTCATATCGATTCCCCGCGCATTGACGTAAAACAAAACCCTCAATATGAAGATAGCAATTTGGTGTTTTGGGATACACACTATTATGGCGGTATAAAAAAATACCATTGGGTAGCTATGCCGCTTGCCATTCATGGAGTTGTAGTAAAAAAATAGCGCCAGGACTAGAAACTAGTTGACGAGGACCAGACTTATCGAAAGATTCGGCGGGTAGTCTGGAGGTTGATACAACCTTTAACGATGGACAAAACCAATGTGTGAACATTGAACAAAGCCATTTAGTATCCTCCATGAAAATAATATAATAGGAGGATTTTTTTATAATGTGTGGAATCACAGCTTACGCGGGTAAAGAAAATGCTTTACCATTTTTATTGCAGGGGTTAGAAAAACTGGAGTATCGTGGATATGACTCTGCAGGAGTGACATTAGTTTCAAGTCATCATTTAGAAACGTATAAGGCCAAGGGACGCTTAACAAATTTAGAGGAAATATTATCCGAAAAAGAACATCCTGAACATACAGGAATTGGACATACACGTTGGGCAACACATGGTGTTCCAAGTAATATGAATTCACATCCACATACAAATGAGAGTGAGACAATTTCAATTGTACATAATGGAATCATCGAAAACTATGCATCCATCAAAGAATGCTTATTGGAACAAGGATATAAATTTCAATCACAGACAGATAGTGAAGTCATTGTTCATATGTTGGATTATTACTATCAAGGAGATATGATGTATGCCTTAAAGAAATGTGTACAATATCTTCAAGGAAGTTTTGCGTTATGTGTGGTTTGTACAGATTATCCAGACTGCGTATTTGTCGCAAAAAAAGAAAGTCCAATGATTGTTGGAAAAACCGATACGGCTGCTTTTTGTGCAAGTGATATTCCGGCTGTATTAGATTACACAAAAGATATTTGTGCTTTAGAAGATGATCAAATGGCTGTTTTGAAACCAGGCAGTATTGAATTGTATGATTTCTTTGGAGACAAAGTATCTATGAAATGGACACATATTTCATATGATGCGTGTGCAGCTCAAAAAGGTGGATATGATACGTTTATGCAAAAAGAGATGCATGAACAGCCATATGTCATTAAAGAAACGCTAAGAGCTCATATTGAAAATAATTTGGCTATGCCAGAATTATCTGGTTTAGACGTTTCAAAAATCAATCAAATCTATTTTGTTGCATGCGGAACTGCATATCATGCGAGTTTGTATGCTCAATACTTATTGCGCACATGGATTGATTTACCAATTTACTGCATTAGTGCAAGTGAGTTTAGATATGGAAATTATCGAATTGATGAAAACACTTTATGCATCTTTGTTTCACAATCTGGAGAAACAGCCGATACTTTGGCGGCATTAAAACTTTCAAAAGAAAACAAAGCACAAACATTAGCTGTGACAAATGTATTAGGCTCTAGTCTAGCTCGTTTATCTGATTTTGTATTATATACTTGTGCTGGGCCAGAAATTGCAGTCGCAAGTACGAAGGCATATACAACACAACTTGTGCTGTTGGCATGTTTATGTTTAAAACTTGCAGCATTATGTAATGGGGTTTTAGAAAACCAAAATCATATGATTGATCAGTTGAAACAAATGCCAGAAGTGGTAGAAGAAATGCTTCAACAAGAAGATAAAATGGCAGAATTCGCAAAACTACTAACGAATCAAAAAGATGCTTACTTTATTGGTAGACAATTGGATTATTTAAGTGTTTTAGAAGGGGCATTAAAACTAAAAGAAGTTTCTTATGTACATGCCGATGCATATATGGCTGGAGAATTAAAACATGGTCCTATCGCATTGATTGAAAAAGATACGGTAGTGATTGCGTTAGCTACACAGCCTAATGTTGCACAAAAGACAATTTCAAATATTTTAGAAACAGTGGCTCGTGGGGCCAAAGTTATTCTAATTACTTCAAAAAATCAGAATGCAGAAGGTTTTGATTATGTAATTCGTATTCCGGATGTGGATCCACTATTTAGTTGTATTCCAGCAACTGTTTTATTGCAGGAACTCGCATATTATGTCGCAAAAGAAAAAGGTTGCGATGTAGATAAACCTCGTAACCTTGCGAAAAGTGTGACTGTAGAATAATTATTCTTTGATTTCTGTAACAATATAATGAATGGTTTGATCTAAACCATGCTCAGATAAATATTTTAATAAGTGATGGATGAGGGCGTCTGTTTCCGGGTGAATCAGAATTTTACCTCGTCCATTTTCATAATATTCAAGGGCGCTTGAATCGGTGTATTTTTCTTTTTGATAGATCATACTTGCAGCAACTCGATCACAAAACATTTCAATGACATAATTGGTTGGCATTTTACATGCATATATACCATTTACGCCAAAATCAAGCCAATATTCCCAATGATGTTTGTTTCTTCCTTTATGATGTAACCAACCTAATGAATAGCCTTTTTCTTCTTTTTCTGCATCAATAGGAGAGCGGAATCCTTGATAATAATGAAAACCAGTTTTTAATTCGATATAAGAGTATTTGCTTAAGTCATGTAGGAATCCTTGTTTGTATAAATGACAGCGAAAACACAAGTATGTAACTTTTACTTTGTGCTTATTGATTGTATGTAAATGGGCTAATGCTTTATTCATAAATTCACTTCTTTCTTGCCTATTTTATCATATGAATAATAAGAAAACCATTCTAGTGTTGGTGTCTAGAATGGTTCCTTTTTGTTTATTATTATTTTTAAAAGAGAGATATGATTATTGGTTTATTTTCTACATTCATTGCCTTATCTTTAAGGCACTTATAGAATATCATTCCATATTGTCACAATTTTATTTTAACTTTGGTAAAAGTTGTGAAATTGTAAAGTAAACCATTTTCAAGAATTAGAGTAGTTTTCTTTATGTAATATGAATTATAAATTGTAGATTCATATTTTAAAAGTGATATATAGATAAAAATTTGAATTGTATTTTCATGGTTTACATAAAAATCTAGTGTATATAGACAAATGTTTGTAAATGAAATACGAAAAACTAAATGAAAGCGAATACAATGAAAATACTTGATATAAAGACAAAATGATGTGTTGTGTTCATGAAAAATATACATTAATGTAAAATTGTATGTAAATATTTTTCTTAAACCCTTGAAAACGTGTTTCTAACATAGTATAATTTCATCACACATAGTGAGCAGACTATAGGAGGAAAGAGAAATGAATAAACAAAGAATTGTTGCTGGTTTAGCATCTGTAGCAATGGCTTCTACTTTAGTAGCATGTTCAGGCGGATCTAACAGTGACGCAAAAACATTAACAGTATCTGTAAACCAAAGTTTAACTGGACAGTTTACACCTCAATATGCATCAAGTGCTTATGATCAATATGTAGTAAACTTATGCTACGAATCAATGCTAAAGTACAATGCGGATAACGAATTGGAGCCAGAATTGGCTAAAGATTTACCAGAAGTAAGTGCAGATGGTTTAACATTAACTTACAAATTGGAAAAAGGACACAAATTCAGTGATGGAACTGAAGTAACTTCAAAAGACGTTAAATTTACATTCGCAACATTAGCTGACCCAAGCTATGCTGGTCCTAATGGTGGTGGATTGGAAAACCTAGTAGGATATAAAGAATATAATAGCGGAGCTGCTAAAGAATTAACTGGTATTGAAACTCCAGATGATTACACAGTAGTATTCCACTTAGTATCACCTCAAATCGATGCAATTGCAAAATTTGGTGGAATGGGAATCACTAGTGCAGATCACTACTCAAAATACAAACAAGGTAAAGTAAAAGTTGTTGAAAAGAACCAAGAAGAATCATGTGGTTCTGGTGCTTACCAAATAAAGAGCTATGATAAAGCAAGTGGAGCTTCATTTGTTCGTAATGAAGAATTCAAACGTGAAAAGGGACAATACCAAGTAGATCAAATCATTATTAAGAAAACAGATGTAACTACAGAAGTTTCTGAATTGAAAAAAGGAACAGTTGATTTAATTCCAGATGTAATTGAAACAAATAAAGTAAGTGAAGCTAGCCAAGATAAAAACATGGCATTCAACTACTACTCTCGTAGTGCTGTTGGTTTCGTAGCTATGAACGCTAACAATGGAGCTACAGCTGACAAAGCTGTACGTCAAGCATTGATGTATGCGACAGATCGTCAAGGATTCTGTGATTCTTACTTCGGATGGGATAAAAAAGCAAGTGACGAAGTTAAGAAAGTTAAAGGTGGATATGTACCAGCTGCATACTGGAGTCCAGCATCAGTAAACTGTGGTGCCGTTGTTCGTAATGAAGAAACAATCGATGGATTAAATACATATGCATTTGATATGGATAAAGCGAACCAAGTATTAGATGAAGCTGGTTGGGTTCGTGGTGCTGATGGAATCCGTGAAAAAGATGGACAAAAATTAGAAATCAAATTCTTATTGTCAGAAGGTAACTCAGTACTTGAAACTTTAATTCCTATGGTTAAGAAAACTTGGAGTGATTTAGGTGTTGACTTAAAACAAACTACAGTTGACTTCTCTACATTATTAAGCAACATTCAAGATGAAAGCCACGATAGCGAATGGAATATGTGTTTCTTAGCTACTAGCTTTACAGATAACCAAGATGCTGGAGCTAATGATTCATATACTAATAATCCAAATAACATGGCTGTAAATAACTATTCTCGTATCAATGATCAAGCATTGGTTGACCAATTGACAAAAGCTCGTGCTGAGTCAGATGCAGAAAAATCAAAAGCAGAATATGTTGAAGCTATGAAGATGGCTGCTGATGATGCAGGTTACATGCCAGTTTACTCAGGTATGCAATTCAACCTTTACAATAAGAAAGTTGACTTGACTGGAACAGGAACATTACGTAACTGGTCTCAATCAATGGATACAATTACTGTAAAATAAGTTTAAAAATTGCACAAAGATGTGTTAAAATAGTGGATGTTAAAGGACAAATGTTCATTAACAGAAACGCTGCAACGTTAAATAGTCTGCATGAAAAATTCGTGGATTGTTTATAAAATTAAGGGCAAGCCGTATTGACTTGCTCTTATATGCATTTAGTGGATAGAAAGGATCGATAACTATGCTAAAGTATGTATTTAAAAGAATTTTAGCGATGATTCCTGTCCTTTTCATCATTTCAATCGTTATTTTCGGTACTGTAAAGGCGATGCCAGGTGATGAGGTAACAGCTTATTTTGGAGCCGGTTCAAAGGTTACACAAGAGCAACGTGATCACGTTCGTGAGTTGTTAGGATTGGATAAATCGTTACCTGAACAATATGTACGTTGGGTTGGACGTATGTGTACAGGAGATTTAGGATCAAGTATTACTCTTAAAAAACCAGTTGGAACTATTATTGGTGACTATGTATGGAATACATTCTATTTGAATGTTGTTTCTTTAATAGTGGCTTTAATTTTTGCAATTCCAGTTGGAATAAAGCAAGCCGTAAAGAAAGGTTCAGTGTTTGATAACTTCTGGACAGTATTTTCATTGTTAGGAATAAGTGTTCCAACATTCTTCTTTGCCTTAGTATTAATTTTCTTCATTGGTTTGAACATCCCAGGTATGCCAATCAATGGAATGCGTGACACAATGCTTTCAAGCTTTGGTTACTCAAGTATTTTCCAAGAAATTGGAGATATCGCATTACACTCAATTTTACCTGTAATCGTATTGGCGTTTAGTTCATTTGCGTCATTCTCACGTTATGTACGTAACTCTATGGTTGAAGTCATCAACATGGATTATGTTCGTACTGCACGTTCAAAGGGTCTAAAAGAAAAGACTGTTATTTACAAACATGCATTTAAAAATGCTCAAATTCCTTTAGTAACATTACTAGGATTATACATTCCATCATTATTCTCAGGAGCCGTAATTTTGGAATCTGTATTTATCTGGCCAGGAATTGGTAAAGTATTAATTGATGCGATCAACCAACGTGATAACTCTTTAGTTATGGCTTGTTTGATGTTTAGTGCCTTGTTGATGTTGTTAGGTAACTTATTGTCTGACATTTGTTATACATTAGTTGACCCACGTATCAAGGTTGATGAATAGGAGGGAACTATAGATGGCTAAAAAAGATGCTGTAGTATTAGAATCTGGTGAAAAAATTGAATCTATAGGTCCTTGGACCATCGCGTGGCGTAAGTTTAGACAAAACCGTGTTGCCATGGCAGGTTTGATTATTTTTATTTTAATTGTTATTGCTGTTATTGTTATACCACCAATGCTTGGATATAGCGTAAATGACTATGATTTATCAAATCCTAACTTAGCTCCAGGAGGAGAACATTTATTAGGAACAGATAAACAAGGTCGTGACTGCTTATTCCGTTTATTCTTAGGTGGACGTATCTCTATTATGGTTGGTATTATTGCTGCTGTTATCACTGTCATCTTAGGATGTACAATTGGTGGTATCTCAGGATATTATGGTGGAAAATTAGATAACGTATTAATGCGTTTTGCAGAAATCGTTTATTCATTACCATTTACACCAATGATTATTGCGGTTGCCTCAACTATGTTATGGGTTCCACAAAGTCAAAAAATGTATACTGTATCATTATTGATTGGTTTATTATCATGGCCAGGACTTGCTCGTTTAGTTCGTGGACAAATTTTAACTTTACGTGAACAAGAATTTATGCAAGCTTGTGAAGCTTTAGGTATTTCAGATTTCTCAAAAATCTTTAAACACTTACTTCCAAACGTTATTTCTTTGGTAATCGTAAATGCTACATTACAAATGGCGAGTGCTATCTTGACGGAGGCTGGTTTATCATTCTTAGGTATGGGTGTTACGGCACCAACTCCTTCTTGGGGTAACTTAATGAACTTGGCACGTGACTCTTACGTGTTCCAAAACTATCCTTGGGAATGGATCCCTGCAGGTTTAATGTGTTTATTAACTGTAATCTCTATCAACTTAATTGGTGAAGGTTTACGTGATGCATTCGACCCTAAAGAATTACAGTAGTAAGGAGGATACACAATGTCTGTAAATAAAAAAGTAATTAAAGTGGAGGACCTTCGTGTATACTTCCATACAAAAAAAGGTGATTCAAAAGCAGTTGATGGAAACCACTTTACAATGTATGAAAATGAAACACTTGCGATCGTAGGTGAATCAGGTTGTGGTAAATCTGTAACTGCCATGTCTATTTTAGGCTTAGTCAGTGAACCAGGAGAAATTATGCCTGGATCAAAAATCGTATATATGGGAAATGTAGATCGTGATGAAGATGGTTTGAACTTAGCTACAGCTACAGATGAACAAATTCGTCATATTCGTGGTAACGAAATCTCTATGATTTTCCAGGAACCAATGTCAAGTTTGAACCCAGTTATTACAGTTGGGGATCAAATCATGGAAAACATTTTGACGCACGAAGAAGTTTCTAAAGAGGAAGCTAAACAGCGTGCAGTCGAATTGTTGTCAGAAGTTGGTATTTCTCGTCCAGAAAAAGTTGTTGATAACTATCCATTCCAATTATCAGGTGGTATGTGTCAGCGTGTTATGATTGCGATGGCTTTATCTTGTCATCCAAAATTATTGATTGCTGATGAACCTACAACAGCTCTAGACGTTACAATTCAGGCTCAGATTCTATCTTTAATGAACAAATTAAAGAATGAAACAGGTACATCTATTATGTTGATTACACATGACTTAGGTGTAGTTGCTCAGGTTGCCGATAACGTTAATGTTATGTATGCTGGTAAAGTTGTTGAAACAGCTCCAGTAGAAGAATTGTTCAGTAATCCTAAACACCCATATACAGTTGGATTAATGAATTCAATGCCTTCACTTGCAGAAGAAGGAAAACGATTAAATACAATTGAAGGTAGCGTACCTAACCCATTGTATTTACCAAAAGGATGCTACTTTGCAGATCGTTGTCCATATGTAACAGATCGTTGTAAAGAAGGTCAACCAACAGATACAAAAATTAAATCACGTCACCACGTATGGTGCTTCAAAGTTGAAGAAGAAATGAAACAGGAGGGATAGTCATGGCAGAAAAAAGAAAAATTCTTGAAGTTAAAAATCTTAAAAAATACTTCCCTCTAAAAAAAGGAAAATATAAAGAAGGCGACCCATGTGTTAAGGCCGTAGATGATATTACTTTCGATTTATATGAAGGAGAAACATTAGGTCTAGTAGGTGAATCAGGATGTGGTAAATCTACTTTAGGTCGTACAATCATTCGTCTTTATGAACCAACAAGCGGAGAGGTAATCTTCGAAGGTGAAGATGTTGCGAAAAAGTCTCGTAAAGAAATGCGTGCTTTACGTGAAGAAATGCAGTTTATCTTCCAGGATCCATATTCTTCATTGAATCCACGTATGACTGTATTCAATATTTTGGCAGAACCATTGATTGCTCACGGAAAATTCAAACGTGGTCCAGAACTAGATGCATATGTTAAAAACCTAATGGATCGTTGTGGTTTGCCAAGTTATTATTGCTATCGTTATCCTCACCAATTCTCAGGTGGACAAAGACAACGTATTGGTATCGCACGTTCTTTGGCATTAGATCCAAGTTTCATTATTTGTGATGAACCAGTAAGTGCATTGGACGTTTCTATCCAGTCACAGATCATCAACTTAATGAAAGATATGCAAGAAGAAAAGAACATTTCTTATATCTTCATTTCACATGACTTGTCTGTTGTAAAACACATTTCTGACCGTGTTGGTGTAATGTACTTAGGTAGTATGATGGAACTTGCAGATAAGAATGAAATCTATTCAAACCCTCAACACCCTTATACAAGAGCGTTGATTGGTGCAATTCCTTTACCTGACCCTACAAAACGTAAAGAAATGAAAGTTATTCAAGGTGAAATTCCAAGTAACGTAAACATTCCTAAGGGATGTAAATTCAACCCTCGTTGCCCATTTGCGAAAGACATTTGTCGTGAACAAGAACCAGCAACAAAAGAGGTTAAGCCAAATCACTTCGTTAAGTGTCACTTTGGAGGTGAATTCTAATGTCTAAGCGCCCATCTATGCGTGAGATGTTAGAAAAAAAAGATAAACAAAAAGGTAAAGAAGATCGTCTTGAAAAAGGGGATTTTCTAGCCTTATTCATTGCTGCTAGTAGTACATTCTGGCCAATTTTATTAGGTGCGATTGTTATTTTAGCGCTATTAATTTTTGGTTGGAATGCCATCTTTGCATAATACGAGAAGCTTTCGGCTTCTCTATTTTTTTAGGAGAGAGATATGAAATTTACAGATTATAAATATGAACATATGGATATTGAAGCTTTGCAGGAACAATTAAAGGCAATTTGTTCAAAATTACAGAATGCAGCTTCTTATGCAGAATTCAAAAATGCCTTTATAGAATTAAATGATGTTAATAAATATATTAATACAAATCAGACTCTTGTTGATATACGTCATACAGTGGATACAAGAGATGAATATTACACACAAGAAAATGATTTTTTAAATGAAATGCTTCCCGTGTTGAAGGAAGATATTGTCAATTGTAATAAAGCAGTTATGGCTAGTACTTTTGTTTCTGAATTAAGAAAAGAAGTACCTGAAACATATTTCTTACAAAGAGAAATGGAAGAAAAATCATTTGATCCAATTATCATTCCTGAAATGCAAGAAGAAAATAAATTAGCTTCTAAATATCAAGCAATCATTGCAAGCGCACAAATTGAGTTTGATGGTGAAACATATACTCTTGCTGCTTTAGAAGTAAAGACAAATGATAAAGATAGAGATACTCGTAAACGTGCAATGCAAGCCTATTGGGGATGGTATGATGAACATGCTAAAGAAATTGGTGAAGTTTATGATCAATTAGTGCAAGTTCGTACGCGTATGGCTAAGAAATTAGGATATGAAAACTATATCGAACTTGGTTACTATCGCATGATGCGTTTTGATTATAATAAGGAAGATGTTGAAAACTATCGTAAACAAGTATTGGAAGATGTTGTTCCTTTGGATAATGAGTTATATGCTCGTCAACAAAAACGTTTAGGCTATGATACTTTGCATGCTTGGGATGAGAAATTTGAATTTACATCAGGAAATCCAGCACCTAAGTATAGTCGTGAAGAATTAGTGAAACGTGCATTAAAGATGTATCAGGAATTAGATCCTAAAACAGGAGAATTCTTTGAATTTATGACAGAAAGAGAATTGTTGGATCTAGACTCAAAACCTGGTAAAGCAGCAGGTGGATATTGTACATTCATTCCTAACTATCAATCTCCATTTATTTTCGCAAACTTCAATCAAACTAGCCATGATGCTGAAGTATTAACGCATGAAGCAGGACATGCTTTCCAGGTATATTCAAGTAAGGATATTTTCCCAATTGATTGTGTATGGCCTACATATGAGTCTTGTGAAATCCACTCTATGTCAATGGAATTCTTTACATATCCATGGATGAAATCTTTCTTTGAAGAAGATGTAGATAAATATTATTTCAACCACTTATCAGGAGCTGTTAAGTTCTTACCTTACGGAGTGTTAGTGGATCATTTCCAACATGAAGTATATGAAAATCCAGAAATGTCTTGTGAAGAAAGATTAGCTACTTGGAGAAAGTTAGAAAAACAATATTTGCCTCAAAAGAATTATGAAGGAATTGAGATTCTAGAAAAAGGTGGATGGTGGATGCGTCAGCTTCACATCTTCATGGATCCATTCTATTATATTGATTACACATTAGCTCAAGTTTGTGCATTACAATTCTGGGCTCGTATTCAAAAGAAAGATGAAAAAGCTTTTGAAGACTACAAACATATTTGTAAGATTGGTGGAACATTGCCATTTAGAAAAATTGTAAAAGAAGCAGGATTAAAAGTTCCTTTTGAATCTGGATGTTTAAAAGATACTGTACAATTGGTTCGTGAATGGTTTGAAAATGCAGATGATTCACAATTTTAAAAAAACAACTTGCGATTTTGAAAATGGCTTGCTATAATTGTATAGCACTTACTTTGGGTCGATATGACTTAAGGCGGAAGGAGGATACATCGATATGAAACAAGGAATTCATCCTAATTATCATAAAGTTAAATGTATCTGTACATCTTGTGGTGCAGAATTCGAAACAGGTAGTACAATCAAAGGTGATGAATTACGTGTAGATACTTGCAGTAACTGCCACCCATTCTTCACAGGTCGTCAACGTTTCGCTGCTGCTCAGGGACGTATTGAGAAATTTAACAAGAAATATGGTTTGAAGTAGTAATATAATGACAGTGTCAGAAATGACACTGTTTTTTTATTTTGGTTATAAAAAAAATACAATTTAATTTTTAAAATCCTTTAAAATAGGTTTATTTTGATAGTTTGGTTATATCAAAATCAACAAATGTACACAAAGTAGAATAGAAATCATTGTGGTGTTTGAAAACTTTGTTTTGTACGCTTATAATAAAGTCAATAAATTAGAAAATAGCGAGGTATTTTGAAATGAAAAGAGCAAAAAGAATGGATTTATTTCAATCTTCTATATTTACAGAATTAAAGAATATGAAATTAGACTACATGAAACGTACAGGAAATACGACAATTGATTTTTCTGTAGGTTCACCTAATATTGCACCAGAACCATCAATTATGAAAGCTTTACAAGATGCGATCATGGTACCTGAAAATTATAAATATGCGATCAATGAATTACCTGAAATGAAGGCTGCCATTCATGATTGGTACAAAGATCGTTATCATGTAGAACTTACAAACGATGAAATGATTTGTTTACAAGGTTCTCAAGAAGCTTTAAGTACATTATTTTTAGCTATGTGTGATCCAGGTGATATTGTATTGGTTCCAGATCCATATTATCCAATCTTTAGTGATGGACCTAAAATTGCAGGTGCTAAAGTAGAATATATGCCTTTGTTAGAAGAATACAATTATATTATTCAATTGGATAAAATTGATGAAGAAATCGCAAAAAAGGCAAAGATGATGATTGTATCCTATCCAAACAATCCAACTTGCGCAATTGCTCCAGATTCTTTCTATGAAGAATTAATTGCGTTTGCGAAGAAGTACGATATTGTTGTATTACATGATAATGCATATAGTGAATTGGTATTTGATGGAAAGGTAGGAAAGAGTTTCTTATCTTTTGCAGGTGCTAAAGAAGTTGGAATTGAGTTAAATTCATTCTCTAAAACATATGGAATGGCAGGTGCAAGACTTGGTGTATGTGTAGGAAATAAAGAAGTAATCGAATGTTATAACACACTTAAATCAAATATGGATTATGGTATTTTCTTACCCGTACAATATGCTGGTATAGAAGCTTTAAGACATGGTGGAGCTAGCATTCACTCGACTTGTCAGGCTTATCAAGATCGAAGAGATGCATTATGTGAAATATTTGACTCAGTCGGATGGCATATTGCTTCAAGCCCAGCAACAATGTTTGCGTGGGCAAAGATTCCAGATCAATATGAAGATTCTTATGCCTTCACAAAAGATTTGTTGGAAAAAACAGGAATAGTCGTAACGCCTGGTCAAGCCTTTGGAGTCCACGGGAAAAAATATGTTCGTTTAGCTTTAGTGCAAGATATAGAAGATATCAAAGAAGCGGCTCAAAGAATAAAAAAATCAGAAATTTTTAAATAAAGTGCAAATTTTGCACTTTTTTTTCGTATAAGAGTATATGAAGTGTAATCGATGTCAAAATGAAGATCCAAAATTATTTGCGTATGATCATGGAGTTTATTATTGTCGTAAGTGCATTGATTTTTCTAGATTGGAGGTTAATGAAAAAATAAAACCAGTAAAATTAATGCATAAAACGTGGAAAGGAAAGCCAAAACTTGATTATGAACTGACTGCTTCACAAGAATTGGCTAGTCATGATGTATACAAGTATTTAAGTAACGGAAAAGATGTGATTCTTTATGCAAGTACGGGAGCAGGCAAAACAGAAATTTGTTTTGAAAGTATATGTGGATATTTAGCGCAAGGAAAAAAGGTAGGATTTGCGATTAGTCGTAGACAAGTGGTGCTTGAAATAGCTACAAGACTTAGAAAGGCATTTCCAGAATTGAGTATATGTGAGGTAGCCCAAGGATATACACAAATAACAGATGCAGACATTATTGTGTGTACGACTCATCAACTTTATCGATATCCATATGCGTTTGATTTATTGATTTTAGATGAATTAGATGCTTTTCCTTTTGCGGGTAATGAAGTATTGCAAGCCATCGCAAATCAAGCGTGTGTTGGTCAAAAGCTAATGTTGAGTGCAACACCGGATGAAGAAAGTATGAGGCTTGTAGAAGAGAAAAAAACAGAACTTGTATGCTTATTTGAAAGGCCTCATAAGCATCCTTTGATTGTGCCTAAAGTGATTCAGGTTTCTGTGTTTTTACAAGTCCTGATTGTGATTTATGAATGCATAAAATTTTGTAGGGATAATAAACAAACCCTTGTGTTTGTGCCTCGTAAAAGAGATGGAACATGGTTAAAAATGATTTTGAATCTCTTTGTGAAAACATCATTGGTTCATTCTTCGACTGAAAATAAGGATGAAATATTAGATTGTTTTCGTAATAAAGAATTAGATGTTTTAGTTTGTACAACACTTTTAGAAAGAGGAATCACAATACCAAGTGTTCAGGTTGTTGTTTTTAAAGGGAATCATTCTGTATTTACAACGGCTAGTTTAATTCAGATTTTTGGTCGTGTGGGAAGAAGTTTTAAAGATCCTAAAGGAGAAGGTATATGTCTATGTCAGTTTTCAAATCAATCTATCAAAGATTGTGTTTATCAAATATCGAAGATGAACGATACTGTTTATGCTGCCACAAAAAAATGAGTGAAATACGAAATTTTGATATTTTCTTTTATAATGATTTGATTGTTTGTCCGGATTGTATGAAAAATTTTAAAGTGCATAAACAGACATACAGAATCAAGGAAACATTCATGTATGTATTATATGAATATGATGAATTTTTAGAAAGATTGTTTTTTCAATATAAAGAACAGAGGGATATTGTTTTAAAAGATGTTTTTTTAAATTCTCATAAATACTTGAGTAAGACTTTTAAACATTATTGTGTGTGTAGTTTATGTAGTAGTGATGCTAAGCGTATGGAAAGAGGATTTGAGCCAGTGGTGAATATATATGCGACTTTAGGTGCCTTTGTGCATTCGCCGTTTTATAAAAAAGAAAATGTAAAACAATCTTCAAAATCCAGGCTTGAAAGAGCACATATAAAAGATGTATTAGCTTTAAAAGAGATGTATCCACTGCCTAAAAAAAAGAAAATATTGCTTGTGGATGATGTGTGTACAACGGGAAATACATTGTATGCTGCTTTGGATTTGATTCATCCAGATTGTATATTTGTGATAGCGGCGCATCCTTTATGGATTAAGGCAAATAAAGAAAACATAGTGGTCAAATCAAAGGGGTTTTGGTAAAATAGTTTCAAAGGGGCGATAGAAGCTATGGATAAGAAAAGAAAGAACGAGAATGATGAGATTTCTCAATTGCTAGATTCGTTTCAAGCGGATCAGGAAGATACATTAGAACAAAAAATGGATCGATTTACAAAGACTCAAAATCGCAGTCGAGTTAAGAAACATAAACCTGAACCAGAGATTCCGTTTCAGTCAAAAAAAGAGGAACCATCATTAGGAGATACGTTTGTAGTTGGATCAAAGGATTTGAATGAGCCTAAAGAAGATTTGTCTGCAACACGCACAGTGATGTGGAATGCGGACGAACTAAAACAAGAGGCGGATGCTACAAACAAAACAGTTGTGATCGATGACGATGAGATTCAATCTTTATTAGAAGAAGGTAAGGGGCCTCAACTAAAAAGAGAGGTCATCAATAAGAAGAAGGATTCTAAGAAAAAAGCATCTAAGAAAAACAACTCTAAGACAGGATTATATATTGGATTAGGTGTTGTAGGTGTTTTATTGATTTCATTATTGATTTTTGGTGGTATCAAACTAGTAACTAGTGGATTATCGGGTTCGGATGAAAAAACAGAAGAAGTTCAAAAGAAGAATTATCAAGAATTATTAGATTTTGCGAATAACTACGATTCATTATCTTCTAGCGAGAAGAAAGAAATTGTTGATCTTGAGAGTAAATATAACAGTTTGACTCGTAAACAAAGAGAAAAAATTGATGAAATTTTAGAGAAGGCTACGGGTAAAAACTTTAATGAATTGCTTGCAAAAGCAAACAAAAAAACGAATACGAATAAGAAGAACAACAACACAGAAATTGCAGAAAAGAAAGCAGAGTTAAGGAAAAAAATCAGTGATTTAAAGAATCAGCTTTCAGAGGCTAAAGCGGATTTAGAGAGTGCACAAAAAGCACAGGAATCTGCACAGAGTGATGTGGATTCTTTAACTTCTAAAATCAATTCTGCCAATTCTTCATTAAGGGATGCACAAAACGCAGTAAATAGCGCACAATCGGATTACAATAATTTGGTTGATATTTTAAGAAGAAGAGCAGAACTCGATAATATACCAAATGATCAAATTACACAGGATGAACTTTCTGAATTATCGGATATAAGAACAAATCATCCGAATTTAGAAAATGAAGTCAATTCAGCTAAAGATGATTTGGATGCAGCTAATGCGGCTTTGGCAACTGCACAGAAGAATTCAAATGTATCTTCTTTAGAAAATAAATTGAGTACAGCACAAACAAAATTAAATAGTGCTAGTTCCGATGTAAAAGATGCACAATCAAAAGTAGATTCATTAAATTCACAAATCAATGATTATCAAAGTCAATTGGACGATTTAGACTAGACAATACATTTTTGTATTGTCTTTTTCTATTGTAAGCTTTTAATGTCTTACGATTTTTGTTAGAATAGATACGGAAAGTCAGGTGAAAATATGCGTAATGCGATTGTTCTGGCGGCTGGAAAAGGAACTCGAATGAAATCAGATCGTAGTAAAGTAATACATACGATTATTGATCGTCCAATGTTGGCTTATATCATTGATGCTTTAAGAGCTGTATCTGTACAAAGAATCGTTGTAATAGTTGGATATCAAGCAGAGAGTATCAAAGAAGCTTTTCCAGATGTTGAATTTGCTTTGCAGCAACCCCAATTAGGGACTGGTCATGCGGTTATGCAGGCTACACAATTAAAGGATGAAGATGGAGACACATTAATTATCAATGGTGATGGTCCTTGTATTCAACCTGAAACTTTGGAAAAACTATTCCAAACAAATCAAGATGCATCATTAACTTTATTAACTTCTGTATTAGATGATGGAGCTCATTATGGTCGTATTGTTCGTGATGAAAATGGACATGTTCAAGCGATTGTAGAGGCAAAAGATTGTACAGAAGAACAAAAGAAAATCTGTGAAATCAATGCGGGTATGTATTGTTTCAAAAATAGAGATTTATTTGATAATCTTGATAAGCTAACAACAAATAATGCTCAAAATGAATATTATTTAACAGATTTAGTTAAAATTTTAGCTAACCAAGGTAAAGTTGTTAAGGGATTAGTTGTTGAAGACCGTGATGAAGTCATGGGAATTAACGATTGTGTAGAATTAAATAAAGCGTATGAATGGATGCGAAATCGAATCAACAATAACTGGCTAAAAGAAGGGGTACAAATTGTAGATCCTAAGCGCACAGTTATTGGTAAAGATGTAAAAATTGGACATGATGTTATTATTCATCCAAATGTCGAAATTTTAGGCAAAACAGAGATTGGAGATTTCGTTGAGATTTTACCGGGTTCTTATTTGAATAATTCAAAAATTGAAAATTGTGCTGTAGTAGATTCAAGTAAAATCGTCGATTCTTGCATAAGTGAAGGAACTATTGTGGGACCTATGTCTTATGTAAGCAACAATAAAATTATAAAATAGCCTGATAGGGTATGAGAAAGGATAAATCATGAAAAACACTATTGTATTTGCTTTATCATCTAGCGTTGGTTTAGCAAAAGATATTTGTAAAGAATTAGGATTGGAATTAGGAAAATGTGAAGTAAAACATTTTGCTGACGGAGAAATTTTGGTAGAATTAGAAGAATCTGTTCGTGGAAAACATGTATATTTTGTACAAAGTACAAATAAACCTGTAAACTCAAATTTAATGGAAATTCTAATTGGTATTGATGCTTGTAAACGTGCAAGTGCTGCTAGTATTACAGCTATTATTCCATATTTTGGATATGCACGTCAGGATCGTAAGGCAAAACCTCGTCAACCAATTACTTCTAAATTAGTAGCTAGTTTATTGGAAAGAGCTGGAGCTGATCGTGTTGTAACAGTTGATTTGCATGCTACTCAGATTCAAGGATTCTTTGATATACCAGCAGATGATATTACTGCGAATGGATTGATTGCTGATTACTTCAAACATAAGGAAGGATTAGGAGAAATCGTTGTAGTATCTCCTGATCACGGTGGAGCTGTACGTGCTCGTAATTTAGCAAATGCATTAGGTGCACCTATCGCAATCATCGACAAACGTCGTCCAAAACCAAACGTAGCAGAAGCTATGAACTTAATTGGAGATGTTGATGGAAAAACTGCAATTATTATTGATGATATGGTAGATACAGCTGGAACGTTAACTGCTGGTATTAAAATGTTAAAAGACAAAGGTGCAAAAGCTGTATACGCTTCATGTTCACATGGTATTCTTTCAGGACCTGCTATTGATCGTTTAAAAGCTGCTGAATTAGCTGGATTTGTTTGTACAAATACAATCGATCAAACAGAAAATCAAAAGCTTTATCCAGAAATGACTGTACTTTCTATGGCACCATTGTTAGCTGGATTAATTCACGCTGTTGAAGAAAACTCTTCACTATCAGAAGTATTAGCACACGCTTTTGATGACTAATATGGAAACATTGTTCATTGGATATCCACCTTGTTCAACTTGTAAAAAAGCATATAAGGCTTTGTTAGATTTAGGGATTGAAGCTACATATAGAAATATTAAAGAGGAAAATCCGACAAAAGAAGAAATTCAAAGTTGGATCGATCGAGGTGTGGAATTAAAAAAATTGTTTAATACAAGTGGTATGTTGTATCGTGAATTAAATATAAAAGAAAAGCGTGAGACATATACACAAGAACAATTGATTGAATTACTTGCCTCAAATGGTATGTTAGTAAAAAGACCGATTGTGATTCAAGGCGATATGATTATCATAGGAAACAAAGTTTCAGAATACGAGAAATTACAAAAATAGACCTGTCAATGACAGGTCTTTCTTTCATTATCTAAAAATGGAATTGAAATTTTCCTCTATTTGTTTACATGCATTGGCTTCATCAAGTTGTTTAATTTCACAAATCTTTTTTGCAACATATTCTACATACATAGGCTCGTTTTCTTTGCCTCTAAATGGAACGGGTGTTAGGTATGGAGAATCTGTTTCTGTAATAATTCTATCGATTGGGCATGCTTTAATGCATTCAGGTGCTTGTCTAGCATTTTTAAAAGTGATCGGTCCCGCAAAAGAAATCATAGAATTCATTTTTAAACATTCCATCATTGTTTCTTTACTTCCGCTAAAACAATGGAAGATGATTTTTGTTTTTGCGTATTGTTTTAAAATGTCCATGCAGTCTTTTGTGGATTCACGCATATGAATCGAAATGGGAAGATTGTGTTCATTTGCGATTTGAATCTGCTTGATAAACAGTTCTTTTTGTAAATCATTAAAACTTGTATCCCAATAGTAATCCAATCCAATTTCTCCTAAACAATCTAAGTATGGAGTTTGATCAATTAAATATTGAATTTCTTTTTCTTTTATTTCTTTCGCATCACTTGGAAACCATCCAAACGCCACTTTAAAGAACGGATATTTTTCTTTTAATTTTTTTGCACGTTCTAATTCTTCTGGACTTGTGCACATAATCATGCAAGATGTAATATTCTTTGCCTGAATATTCTCTATGATTTCATCAATTCGACTATATAAACGATCACAAGTGATGTGACAATGACTATCTGTATACATAAATAACCTTCTTTCTTAAAATAGTATATAATTGTGTTAAGTGAGGTGCAACATGAAAGTAAGTGTAGAATTAAATGTGAGTGATAAAGAGTTTTACGATGTAATGATGAAATCATTGCAGGAAGAATTAAACCATGTTTCAAAGAAAAAATTAGAATTAAAAGAAGGCTTGAAATATAAGAAAAAATCAACCCAAAGAAAAGGGGTTGGATCCGAAATTACAGTACAAATTAAAAGATTGGTTCCAAATGAATTATATGTGGCAACCTTTAATACAGCCATTGATCATACAACGATTTCATATAAAATTGATGCATTGAATGAATCAAAAATTAAAGTGACCTATGAAGAAGTATATGAAAATGTATCTTCTCAAAATGTTCCTGCTTGGAGACAAAAGATGGCGGAAAAGCAATCTAGCAAGAAAGCTAAGAAGATGTTTAAAGAAATCGAAAAATTCATTTTAAATGAAAGAAGTAAATAAAGCAGATTATTCCATAAAAGAGGCCAAGTTTACCATCTTGGTTTCTTTTTTTCTATAGGTGCGTTATAACGTTGGTGTAGAAAAGCTTTAACCCAACTAAAAGGAGGGATTGGATATGAAAAAGTTAGGTTATTTAGCAGGAGCATCATTATTGTTTGTTCCAATGCCTCTGTATGCAGCAGGAATTGGTTCTAGCAATCAAATTTTTACTCACACTGGATGGTTCTCAGTAATTTGTATGGCAACAATTGGTGTAGGAGTAGCAATTTGTTCAAAACATAAATAATAGCGAAGAAGGAATACAGTAATTGTATCCTTTTTCTTTTGTGTTAAAGAATTATGAATAACATATGTTACCTACTTGTTTTAGGGATTGTGTTATACTGATTTAACTGATACAGAAAGGGATATTTTATGGGCAGTAATTATTTAATAAAATTTCTTGAAGAAAAAGAAGTGCCTACAATCACAAAGAAAAGACATACATATTTAACGTATTATGGATTGGAACAACAAGATACATATGTTTTAAAAGAAGGTGTTATTAAGACAAGTATAATTTTGCGTGATGGCCGCGAATTTAATATATCTTATATTAAAGGACCGGATATTATCTCGCTTTTAAAAGATGAAGTAAGTCAATATACATCGGCACCATTTAATGTTCGTATAGAAAGTGAAACAGCGACGTTTTATCGTATTCCAAGAGTATTATTTTGGGAATATGTAAACCAAGATACAAAATTACAAGATTATGTAAATTTATATTATCGTAATAAATTAGCAGAAGCTATTTTTAGACAGCAACTTATGACAATGAACGGCAAGAATGGGGCAGTTTGTGCATTTATTTATCAATTGATTTCGTTATTTGGAAGGGAAGTAAATAATGGTATTTTGATTGATTTCCAAGTTACAAATGATGATATTGCAGGATTCTGTGGTATTTCAACAAGAAATAGTGTAAATCGTATTTTAAGAGGTTTACGTGAAGAAAATGTCATCACAATGGTGAATCAAAAAATAGTCGTTTTAGACAAAGATTATTTAAAACAGTTTATTCAGGCATAATACAAAACAAGGCGCAGAAGTTAATTCTGCGCTTTAAATGGTTTTATAATCTTTTGGTATGAATATAATAATTGACTGGCCATTAAGCACCAGATAATGGGTTCGCATAGACAAACACCTAAATATTTAAATATTGGAACGAAAAATAGAGTAAAAACGATTTTTCCAAGGAACTCAATTACACTCGAAATTAATGGCGTGATTTTATATCCAAAACCTTGAATCGCATTTCTTAAATTAAGTAAGATACTTAGAATTATGAAGAATGGAATGTTGATTTTTAAATACATAGCTCCATTTTCAAGTACTATAGGATTGTTGGATCCAGAAAGAAAATGAACTAAGTTATCTGCTGAAAAAAAGATAAGAATACTTAAGAATATTGGGTAAATGATGCCACACATATTCGCAAGATGGACACCTTTTATAATACGATCATAGTTTTGTGCACCTTTATTCTGAGATACAAAGGTTGCCATAGAAGCAGCAAGAGTAGAAAGTGGAAGACAAAATAAAGACATCAACTTTCGTGCAGCTGTATGAGCCGCTATAATCTGTGTTCCAAGACTATTGATTCCTGTTTGAAGAATGATTGTACCGATGGATACAATGGAAAACATAAATCCCATTGAAAATCCTTGTCCCAATAAATCATTAACCATATTCGACTCAATATGAAAGTGTTCTTTTTTTGGAATCAATATTTTAGCACTTCTCCAAATTAGAAAGAAACATATAATGGTAGATATGCCTTGTGCAATAACAGTCGCAACAGCAGCTCCGAAGACACCCATATCAAGTATTGTGATACAAAGTATATCAAGTGCAATATTGATGATAGAAGAACAAAAAAGCACAATCAAAGGACGTAGACTATCTCCTATAGCTCGTAACATGCCGGCTCCTAAATTGTAAAACATAGTAATAATCAAGAAAGCTGAAATACAGCGGATGTAGTTTAATGAATCATGATAAATGCTTTGTGGGGTTTTTAGAATTGTTAATAGGTAGGGCATCGAAGAATATGAAATAAGAGTAATGACGATTGAAATAACGAGTCCTAAAATTAAAGAAGCCGCGACGCTTTTTTTTAATTCATTTTCATTTTTTGAACCAAAGTAGCGTGCTGTAACAATACTAAAACCAGTTCCACAGCCATTGGAAAACTGTACAATCAATTCAAAGATTGCAGCTGTTGCTCCCATAGCAGCCAGTGCATTGTCTCCTAAAAAATGACCAACTAATATAGTGTCAATTGTGTTATAGAGTTGTTGAAATAGATTGGAAAAGAAAAGTGGAATCACAAAGAAAAGTAATCCTTTTGCGATGCTTCCTTGGGTTAAAGAGTGATTTTTCATGCGATAAGCCTCCTTTTTGAATACAAAATAAACCATGTTACTAAAATAGTACCCTTTATAATACTAGAAATAGAGATAGCCCACCATACGCCGTTAACACCTAAAAAATGAGATAATACAATGGCCATGGGAATTCTGGCAGAAGTAAAAACAATAGAAACAATACTTGGAGGTAATGTTTTACCTAATCCATTAAAAGCTCCTTGTGTCGCGATTTCTATGCACATGAAGAGTTGAGAAAATCCAAGTATAATTAGATAGTCAATTCCATATGGAAGGATATCGGATTCGTGGATAAAACAAGAAAAAATAGGACCGGGAAGGAAAATTAATATACATGAAGTAAGCAATCCCCATAAACCAACGACAAGCATTCCAGTTTTATAACCTTTTTGAACTCGATTATAGTTTTTTGCTCCATAATTTTGCGAAGTGAACGCATTGATAGATGCACTAAATCCATCGGCAGCCATCCATGAAATGGATTCGATTTGAGATCCTACTTTTTGAACGGCAACACTTATAGCTCCAAAGCTAGAAATTAAACGAGCAATGTACATGGAGATGCATGTAAATAACATGCTCTGAATAGAAGGTGGGAAGCCTATTTTTAAAATTTTAGATATGTGATTTTTATCTGGTTTTGATAATAACTTTATTTCTTGAAATAAATCTAATTTTTTAGCATCATATAAAAAAACTAAAGTAACAATAATTTGGGCAATAATGGTTGCAAGAGCGGCACCAATGACTCTAAGGTTACAAACAAAAATCAAAACAGGATCTAAAATAAGATTTAAAACTAAACCTGTTGTGGTTGCGATAAAAGTGTTTTTTGAATGACCGGCAGCCGTTAAAATACCCGTGAAGATTTGATTCACAAATGAGAAAATAATAAAACCACATGTAATCCATAGATAATTTTGTGCGTCTTGAATTATTGTTGAATCTTTCAAATTGAAGAGTTGTATTAAATTTTTTTGAAAAACAATAATAATGATTCCATAAATCAACGCAAACAATATTGAGCTTTGAAAAGCGGCTTCAATATAATTCTTTGTTTCCTCTTTATTATTAGCTCCTAAGCTTTGTCCAACTAATGCTTGAGAACCAATTTTAGGCATATTTACTAATCCATTTGCCAAATACATGAAATTTCCAGAGACACCAACACTGGCAACGGCGCCAGAACCCAAAAATCCAATCCATAGCATATCAACTAGGTTATAGGCCATTTGAATAAAATAAGTGGCCATGATTGGAATTGCCAGTAAACTTAACGATTTAAATATAGGACCATGTAATAGGTCAACACTCTGATTTTTTTTCATACAGTGACTATTGTAGCAATTTTTTAATTATAAAACAAAAAAAAGAAATCTAAGATATGCTTAAATTTCTTTTTGACATAACAAATAATTATTTATTGTATTCTTCTACAATTTGTACTGTTGCACTTGCACCAATACGAGTGGCACCAGCTTCGATCATTTCTTTTACTTCAGCGTAAGAATGGATGCCACCGGCTGCTTTTACTTCAACATCACTTCCAACGGTATCTTTCATCAATTTCACATCTTCTATTGTGGCACCACCAGTACCAAATCCAGTGCTTGTTTTAATGAAATCCGGTTTAACTTCTTTAGCGATTTCAGCACATTTTTTGATTTCTTCCTTTGTTAGATAGCAATTTTCAAAAATCACTTTAATTCCTTTGTTTTGTTCGTGACAAATATTTGTTAGAGTTTCCATCTCCTCTTTTACTTTGTCAAATTTTCCCATTTTCACATCGCCAACATTTAAGACATAGTCGATTTCATCTGCACCATCTTTTAATGCCTCTTTCGTTTCGTAAGCTTTTGTGTTTAATCCACATTGTCCTAGTGGAAAACCCACAACACTGCAAACCATTACGTTTGTATCTTTTAGTAATTCCTTACAATAAGCAACCCATTCTTCGTTAACACAAACACTTGCGGTATTTAATTCTCTTGCTTGTTGACAAAGTGTATCAATGTCTTTTTCTGTGGCAAATGCCTTTAAAAATGTGTGATCGAAATATTTATTGAATTCCATGATAACCTCCTATTTTTCGATATGTTTATCTATATATGAATATATTTCTGCTGGTGAATTTAAGCTTGCGATTTGATCAATACTTTTTTTCTTAGAGAAAATATTAAGCATATCATTTAATACATGAATATGTTTCGTTTTATCTTCTGCACAAAGTACAAGAATAATTCTGGCGTTTTGACCATTTAAAAAAGGAACGGGCTCTTTAAATGTACACATTGATACATCTAATCGATTTACGCCATTTTCAATCGCAGAGTGTGCTAGAACAAGATCATCAGCTAAAAACATATATAAGCCTTTATTTTTTTGATCATTTATGATGGCATTCACATAATCATTTGAAATAGAACCATCATCTAATAATGGTTGTGCTGAGATGTGAATAGCTTCTTCCCAGCTGACTTGTGAACTTACACATTGAATATGGGATCCTTTCAAAAAGTCTAATAAACCTCGATCATAAGTTTTATGAGGTACTTTTTGTACTTGTATACTTGAATAATAATCTTGTAGATTTTTATGGAAGTCATTTAATTGATCGGGATTAATATAATTTGATGCAATTTTCAAAATGTCATCAATTTGCATTTTTGCCTGTGGCTCTGTAGCCATACAATTTCTAAGTATTGCCACACGATCTTGATCTGTAAGTATTGGATGAACCATGATTAATCTTTGTTCATTGGCTAACATTACTGTTGAAATTACAACATCATAATCATGATTTGGCCTATAACTACTGAGTGGTATGTTTTTGATTTCGGTTGCTTGTGGCACTAAAGTAGAAACTTCTTGGCGTAGCATATTTCCTGTTCCAATGCCATTTGGGCAGATAATCATGATTCTAAATGCATGTTTATTCGCTTTTTGTGTAGGCATAAAAGCACCAAAATGTAATGTTAGATAAGCAACTTCAGCATCAGAAATTAAAGAATCTAAATCATTTTCTAAGATCTTACAAGCACGTTTTGTAAGTTCAAATAATTCTTCATACTCAGTTTTTATGTTATTTAACATAGGATTTCCAAGCTGTATACCATATTTAAAACGATATAGAGAAGTTTTTAAATGAGCATTGATTGCATTGATCAATTCTTCTTCGCGATCATAGAATACATAAGAGATTCTTTCAAATTCATGAACAAGAGCTTTCGCAAATTCATACGTTTTATCTTCTTCCTTCATTACATTTACAGGAATGGTTTGTAGTCTAGATCCTAGCAAGTGTAATGCAATATAAATTTTTTCATGATCTTTTAAATTTGGAAAATATTTATTGATTAGATGATATTCATTTGTTTCTATGATTTCTTCTTCATCCATATCTGAAAATGAGATTTCGTCATTTCTATTTTGGATTGTAGATAAAAAGACGGCTAGAGCAGGTAAAATGCCACTTACATATTCAGCGTGTAATTCAGATTCAATCTTTTTAAGAGTATTCAATATATCATAGACTTTTTGAGCATCAAAAGTTTCAATTACATGATTTTCATAAAAATGCCAAAGACTTGGAAATAGCATAAAGAAAACAGCTCTCTTTTTAATGATATCTCCATTAATGCGGTATCCATCTTTTATGTTGTAAGTAAGTTGAAGTGCATAATTTTCTAAGAAAGTATCAACAGATTTTAAATCATTGATGATTGTATTTCGGCTAACTTGGCAAGTATCCATAAAATCTTCAATGTATAAAGGATGATTTCGCACAATTATAGTACATATTTCAATGCGTTGTCTTTCTTCTGGTGTAAAAACCAGTATGCTTTCACTTTTTGTTTGATTTAATGTTTTTTGTATGGCCTGGACTTGTTCTTTATGGAGAATGATGCCTTTTCCTCGTTCTTGAATAATAGGATCGATACCATTATCAATCAACCATTCGTTAATTTTTGAAATATCGTAATAAACACTTCTTTTAGAAACTTCTAAGTCATCTGCAAGATCTTGGATTTTTAAATATCCAGTTGTGTACATTACAATATTTAAAATTTCGGTACAACGTTTATCTAATGTATATGAAATTGACATAGTACTCTCTCCTTAAACCATGCTTTCTTTAACTTTTTTATGATAAGGTGTTCCTTTTAAGTTCTTTTTTGCTTTGTTTAAATAGTAATTAGCTTGTTTAGTGTCTGATAAATATTGATATTGCAAGCCAAGAAGATATTGCAGAATACCTTGTTGCTGATCATCTGGATGTTTTGATAAAAGTTCATTTACAAGAGGAATGTCTTCACTTTTTTTCTCAATCAAAATGCGATATAACATACGATCATACGCAATTTCATCTTCATTACCTTTTCGCTCAATGATATCTAATAATTTTTTAGATAACTCTACATTTTGAACATCCAAAAAGTAAAAGTAGGTCATACTGGCAACTTGGTATGCTTGTGAATTGTTTAAATTCTGTGACAACATGAATTCGACTTGTTTTGTGATTTCATTTGAATCTTGTTTCGAAATATATGTGCGTAAAATATTATAGTTTTTTTCGTATTCAGAAAATAAGAATGTATATAGTGGAGCATTCATTTGTTGAATAGCCTTGTCATATTGTCCAGCATAGATTTTTTTTAGAATAGATTGCCATAAGAAGCTTCGGATAAAAAATGGAATGGCGATAGCACATAGAATAAGCGAAATTAATATAATTGCAGCTAATAGACTCATAGATTACAGAAACCCCTTTCATAACCATCTTTAAAATAACAATTGTTAAAGATTTTATCAAATCCAATTTTTTTCACGATAAGCAGCCTAGTTTGTGCAAGAAAAAGTATTTTAAGCATATTTTGCACAAAAAATATACACGTATATAATGATAATAGTGTAAAACGCTTACAGACAAGCACAAAATGTACATTTTGCACAATGTTTGTGCAAAACATTGTTCTTGTTTTTGAAAACCATTTCACAGATAATGCAGGTGTGAAGAGGAGAGATACGAGATGATTAAAGATTTGCTAAAAGAAAAAAATTGTTTTATTAAAGAAAGTGTAAAAGATTGGAAAGATGCAATTTGTGTTGCTTGTGCACCAATGATTGAACAAGGGTATTGTACAAAAGAATATGAAGATGCTGTTTTCGAAAACACAGAAAAATTTGGGCCCTATTATGTGTTATGTGAAAACTTGGCTCTGATCCATGCGAGCAATCAGTCTGGTGTTAATGAAACACAGATGGCGGTAACGGTTTTAAAAGAACCTGTAAAATTTAAGCCTGACGGATACGATGTGCGAATTTTAGTTACACTTGTTGCAAAAGATAATCATTCTCACATGGAAGGTATCCAAGCCGTTTCCAATATCTTCGCAGATGAATCAAAAGTGAATTCGTTACTAAATGCTTCAACTCCACAAGAGATATATAATATCTTTGTTGAAAATGTGGGATAAGCTAAGGTAACATAGAAGGAGAAAGATATGTTAAATTTTATCGTTAATATCTTGTCTACACCTGCCATTTTAGTTGGTTTATTATCTTTAATTGGTTTAGCATTACAGAAAAAACCAATCGAAGAAATCGTAAAAGGTACGGTTAAGACAATTGTTGGTTTCTTAGTATTAAGTGCTGGTGCATCATTCTTACAAACTGGATCATTAAATGCATTCGGTGATATCTTCAACTATGCATTCAATATGCAAGGTGTTGTTCCTAACAATGAAGCTATCGTTTCATTAGCATTGAAAGATTTCGCTACTGACACAGCTTACATTATGTGTTTAGGTATGATCGCAAATATTATTTTGGCACGTTTCTCAAGATGGCACTACATCTTCTTGACTGGTCACCACACATTATACATGGCTTGTATGTTAGCTGTTATTCTAAATGTTGGTGGATTATCAGGAGCTCAATTATGGCTTGCTGGTGGATTGGTGTTAGGATTCATCATGGTTGTCAGTCCTGCTTATTGTGAGCCTACAATGCGTAAAATTGTTCAAACAGATGAATTAGGATTTGGTCACTTTGGTGGTGCTGGATACTGGTTCTCTGCTCAATGTGCTAAACTATTTAAAGGAAAGAGTAAATCAACTGAAGAAGTTAACTTCCCTCAACGTTTAACTTTCTTACGTGACACTACAGTTGCTATTGGTTTAACAATGGTTGTATTCTTCTTGATTGTAACTGGTGTTGCTGTTGGACGTGGAATCTTAGAAGCAGATCCAGAAACTATCTTAGCTACTTATACTAACTTAGGTGGTTTATTAAATGTTGGTGCTGAAACACAAACACACTGGGCTGTTTGGGCTATTACTTCTGGTTTAAGTTTCGCTGGTGGTGTATATATTATCTTAAGTGGTGTACGTTTGATCGTTGGAGAAATCGTTCCTGCATTCCGTGGTATTGCTGAAAAATTGGTTCCAGGTGCTATTCCTGCAATCGACTGTCCAGTTGTATTCCCTTATGCTCCAAATGCTGTATTAATTGGTTTCTTAGTATCATTCTTAGGTGGTATTGTTGGATTGTTCGTATTAGCATTTATTGACAAATCATTAGTACCTTGTGCATTAATTTTACCTGGTGTAATTCCTCACTTCTTCTGTGGTGCAACTGCAGGTGTATTCGGAAATGCTGAAGGTGGATTAAAAGGTTGTGTATTTGGAAGTTTCATGCATGGTTTATTGATTACATTCTTACCAGCAATCTGTATGCCGGTTATGGGTTCATTGAACTTTGCTAACTGTACATTCTCAGATGCTGACTTCTCTTGGTTAGGTATTGTATTAGGTAATATTGCTCAACATGTTCAAGGAACTGGATTATTAGTAATCTGCGTTGTAATCTTCTTATTACCAATCGTTTATAATTTTGTAGCTCCTAAAAAAGCTGAAGAAAAATAGAAAGGGGAATGAAAATGGCTATTCGTAGTATTATGTGCTGCTGTGGTCAAGGACTTGGAAGTAGTATGATGGTAAGTATGAATGTTGAAAAAGCATTGAAAAACCTAGGTATTACTGGAGTTTCTGTTGACCATACAGCTTTAAGTGAAGCAAATCCTAACTCTGCAGATTTATTTGTAGTAGGACGTGACTTAGCTCCACAAGTAGCATCATATCCTAACAAAATCATTCTTGATCGTATCATGGATATGAATGAATTAACTGAAAAACTTAAAGAAGTTTTCGGTAAGTAAAATTTGATAAAAAGAAGGGTTTTATATCTCCTTCTTTTTGTTTAGCCATTTGGAGGAAATTATGGATAAAAAAGTAGAAATATTAGCAAAAAAAGTGCGTTATGACATTTTGGATATGTTACAACATAGAGGTTATGGACACTTAGGTGGATCTTTATCTTTGGTTGAATTATTTGCGGTATTGTATGGGAAACAAATGAAATATGATCCTAAAAATCCAAAATGGGAAGGAAGAGATCGCGTTGTATTGTCAAAAGGACATGCAGGACCAGTTTGGTATTCAACATTAAGTGAATGTGGTTTCTTTGATAAAGAAAAGTTAATGACATTAAATGATGGTGGAACAATGTTGCCAAGCCATCCAGACCGAACAAAAACACCTGGAGTCGATATGACAACAGGATCATTAGGTCAAGGAACAAGTACAGCTGCAGGAATTGCCACAGCATTAAAGATGAAGCACAGTGATAACTATGTATATCTTATTGTTGGAGATGGTGAATTAAATGAAGGTCAATGTTGGGAAGCCTTCCAATACTTGGCAAACTACAAAATGAATAATTGTATCGTTATCATTGATGACAACAAACGTCAATTAGATGGATATACAAAAGATGTTATAAATCCATTTAACATTGAAGCTAAGATGAAGGCATTTGGTTTTAATACACAAACTGTCAAAGGAAATGATTTAGATGCGATTGATGAAGCTATCACAAAAGCTAAATCAGTGACTGATTCAGCTGTATGTATTGTTTTGGATACAATCAAAGGTCAAGGTGTTAAGTTCTTTGAAGAACTTTTGGATAATCACTCAGTAAAATTCAATACAGAAGAAGTGAATCGAGCAACTGATGAGGCTAAAGCTTCTTTAAAAAAGGAAATTGAAGAGGAGGAGCAACATGTATAAATTAGTAGAAAATCGTAGTGAAAAAGGTAAAGAATTACGTGTTGCAGTTGTTGAAAGCATTCAAGAACTTATTAAAGAAAATGATAAAGTGGTTGCTATGGAAGCCGATTTGGGTGGAGCTAGTAAGTTCACAAATATCAAAAAATCAAATCCAGAAAATTTCATTCAATGTGGTATTTCAGAAGCAAATATGATTGGCGTTGGATGTGGATTATCAAGTGAAGGATTTATTCCTTATGTGCATACATTTGGACCTTTCGCAACACGTCGAGTTTATGATCAAATTTATTTATCAGGTGCATATGCGCATAATACAATCAATATTTATGGTTCAGATCCAGGATTTACAGTAGGACCTAATGGAGGTACACATACAACTTGGGAAGATGTGGCTTTGATGCGTGAAATTCCAGGTTCAGTCATTGTGGATCCTTGTGATGAAACACAAACAAGATGGGTTGTAAAAGAACTTTCTAAACATGAAGGTGTACATTATATTCGTGCAAACCGTAAAGATGTTAGAAATGTGTATACACCAGATTCAACTTTTGAATTAGGCAAAGGAAATGTTTTAAGAGAAGGTAAAGATATTCTAATTATTGTATCTGGCCAGTTGGTAAGCGATGCATTAGATTGTGCTGAAAAATTAGTTGAAGAAGGATATTCAGTAGAAGTAATCGATATGTATTGTATTAAACCTTTAGACATTGACCTAGTGTTATCTGAATCAAAAGGTAAAAAGGCTGTTGTTACGTTTGAAAATCATTCGATTTATGGTGGACTTGGGAGTGCTGTTGCAGAAGTTTTGATGGAAAATGGAGTAAATGTTCCATTTAAACGTCATGGTGTTGATGAACGTTTTGGACAAGTAGGAACGCCAGATTTCCTTCAAAAAGAATTCCAACTAACTGCAGATGATTTATATAGAACAATTAAATCAATGCTTTAATTGGATGATAAAATAATGTAAAAAAGGAAATTCACATTTTAATATGAATTTCCTTTTTCAATTCCATTATCACCGACCGCATTTCAATCAAATACACTTTTTTGGTTCTCTTAATGTATTTAAATCTAAACCAATAATTTCAGAGATTTCTTCAAGCGTTTTAATCGCTATTTTGATTTGTATGGTTTTTACACCATGTTCAATGCCTTTTTCAATATCTTGCTTGATACCCATCTGGATTCCTCTGTTTGTCGATTCTTCTCTCAACACTTTCACTCTAATTAAGCTTTCATCAATAGCTTTTTAATTGAATCTTCACTTACCGAGAAGATTGATGCGATACTTGAAATACTGAATCCTTTATCCATCATCGTTTGATACATTTCTTTTCGGTTATTCTTACTGCCTTGTTCAATACCTTGCTCAATTCCTTGTTCGATTCCTTTTCTTATTCCTTCAGCTTCCCATTCTTTTGACTTTACTTCAAGCCATCTCTTTTCAGCTTCACACATTTCAATCTTCTCCTTTTCCTCTAATTCTTCTAAATCCAACCATTCTACATCCGTTAATGTCTTGACTACTTTTAACACACTGCTCTTCACAAGTCCAAAACTATTACTCTTTTCTTCATAAATAGACTGATCATAAATACTTCGACATATGTAGAATAGATTATGTACGTCTTCTTCATTAAAATTATATGAAGTATTTCCTGTGATTTCAATCAGATTCATTTGGTAGTCATGGAAATAGGATTCAAATCTTTCATCCACATCTACAAGCTGGGAAAGCTTATTTGCAGCATTCCAAGGCTTTTCTCCTGTATAAAATACTAGGATATGCACCATGGGTAGTTTTTCTTTAGCCTTATTCTTCTTTAACTTCTTTAACATTCGATCATACGCTACATACTCATATGTAGCCGCTCTTACAACCATCGAAGCATCCACATAACTTTGATTCTCAATAATGAATGCACTATAAAGATTTCCATCATTGTACTTACGAATCACATCCACATGCTTTTCTAGATCCATATTCGAATCATTCATCTCTGAATCAAGTTCCATACAGTTTTCAGGTTTAAGAACTCTTTCTCCATCAAAGAAGTATGCATTAAAGAAGTCGACAAAATAGGCATTGTTTTCTAAAAACTCCTTCATAATTTTGTCTTTGGTTTTATTCATGTGATTTACTCACCCCCTATATCTAATACGAAATAAATTGAGGCTTTTCTAGAAAACTTGCGTTTGTTAAGAAATTTTTACATGATTTCATAGAATTTCTTGAACAAAATATGTATAATAAGCCCATAAAGGGAGTAGCCTGCACATATATGTGTTTACAGCTTCGTCAATACGATATTAAATCCGGACTGTGATGAAATGGCAAGACTTTGGTACATAAGGCCAGAGTCTTTTTATTTTATCTGGTCCAGGAGGAACTATATGAACATAATTTTATTAGTATTAGGATTTATTCTACTGCTAAAAGGAGCTGATTGGTTTGTCGATGGAGCTAGCAGTATCGCCTCACGTTTTGGCATACCCCAACTGATTATTGGACTTACTATCGTTGCGATGGGAACAAGTCTTCCAGAAGCCTTTGTTTCAATTACAGCCGCATTAAAATCCAATGCTGCCATTACGATTGGAAATGTTGTTGGAAGTAATATTTTAAATGTAGGAATTATTCTTGGCATTACAGCACTCATTCGTCCATTACATATTCAAAATAGTACAATCAAATATGAAATGCCATTTATGATACTTGTAACACTTGTATTGATATTATTAGGTATCAACACAACAATTTCTCGTTTAGATGGAATTATTATGTGGTTATTCTTTCTTGGTTACTTATACTACATTTTTAAAATGTCTAAGAATCAAATGGAAGAAACTGAAATCAAACAAACAAATCCTTTATTTATTCCGCTAGGACTTATATGTTTAATGATGGGAAGTAACTTTGCGGTAGATGCAGCCACAAACATTGCCATTTCATTAGGTGTCAGTCAAAGATTTATCGGCCTAACAATCGTTGCCTTAGGAACTTCATTACCAGAACTTGTTACTTCTGTAACAGCTGCCAAAAAAGGCAATGCCGATATCGCGATTGGAAACATCATTGGATCTAATATCTTTAATATCTTATTTGTCGTAGGTTCTAGTGCACTTATTACTCCCGTACCTTTTGAACCAAACTTTATCATCGATTCCTTAGTCGCAATATTGATTGGTCTTGTCCTTTATCTTTGTACTAAAAAAACAAGAGTACTCGACAAAAAAGCCGGTATACTCTTGTTGATCACATATTTATTTTACTTTATCTATCTTCTTTAACAAATCACGAATCTCTTCTAATAAGACAACAGTGTCATCTTTTTTAGATTCTTTTTGATCAAGTTGATCATTTGTTGTCTTTTTAAAATGCGCTAAAAACTTCAGCATAGTAAAGATGCATGCTGCCACAATCAAGAAATCTACAACATTTTGAATAAAATTACCATACGTGATTGTAGCTGTGCCTACTTGAATTTTTAAACCGTAAAATCAAGTCCACCAATTAAAACTCCGATGATTGGCATTAAAATATCATTTACTAAAGATGTAACAATTTTTCCAAAGACACCACCAATGATAACACCCACTGCCATATCCATGACATTTCCCTTGGCAATAAACTCTTTAAATTCACTGATTGTTTTACTTGTCTTCATCCTATTTTTTCTTTTTAAAATGTAAGGTCTGCTTTAATACAGTTGAACAAGCCAAGTCACCAATGACATTCACACAAGTAGCTCCCATGTCACACAAAGTATTTACTGAAATATAAACACCTAGGATTTGATTTGTTGGAATTCCTGCAATTGGACATAAAGCCGCAAAAGCAGCAATAGCACCACCTGGGACGCCTGGAGTACCAATACTTAACAATACGTTACAAGCAAGTACTGTAACCATTGTGCCAATGCTTAAATCAATACCTAAAGCTGTCGCAAAGAATGTAATCATAAATGACATCAAAATCGAAACAGCATCCATATTGATTGTTGCACCTAAAGGTAAAGTTAAAGACGTGATTTCTTCAGGAATACCAATCTTTTCTGAAGCACACTTTAATGAAATAGGAATCGTAGCACTACTTGAACAAGTTCCAAACGCATTCAATCCTGCTGGTGCAATATCTTTGAAAAATTGAATTGGATTATATTTTCCAAAGAATTTAACCATACCACCATAAACAATAAATGCATATAAATAGAACGTAATATATAAAGCCAACAATACTTGTCCTAATTGAAGCATTGTATCCACACCATTTGAATACATAACTGTGGCAATACATGCGAATACTCCAAATGGAGTCACATACATAATTTTACTAATAATAAAAATAGAAATTTGATAAATGGAATCACACAAATTCACAAATGGATCTGCTTTTTCCTTGATAGCCAAACAAGCAAGTCCAATAATCACAGCAAAAGCTAATACTTGAAGCATATTTCCCGTTGCGAAAGCCTCTACTGGATTTGAAGGAATAATATTCTGTAAAGTATCCAACAAACCATTAAATGTAGCTGCTTCTACTTGCGTCTTAGTTGCCACAATATGTGCATTCTTACCCAAATGTAATAAACGAGGTAAAACCAATCCTAAACCAGATGCCAAAGCTGTTGTACCTGTATACCATAATAATGCATGTAAGCCTACTTTACCTGTTTTGGCAATATCCCCAATACCAATAATTCCCATGACTAAACTTGTAAATACAAGTGGGAAAATCATCATTTTTAATGCCGACATATATATGGAAGCAACAACGCTTAATGCGGTATTTGCCCATTCCGGCATAATAATTCCAACAATAACACCTGCAATCAAGCCAATAAAAATACCAAGTGTTATATTATATCCTTTCTTTTTCATAACTCTCCTCCAACAATGTAAATATTTTACCATATAACTACATATATGTAAAAATTTACAAATACACTAAAAAAGACACTGCCTAAAACAGTGTCATTTGATTTTCTTCATCCAATCCCTCTAAAGCATTCATTTCAGCTAACTTTTCAACTAAAGTTTTTGAAAGTTGTGTACGCTTTAATACATCTTCCTTAGAAAGGAATGGTTTTTCTTCTCTAGCCTTTACAACAGATAAGCCTACGTTTGAACCCAAACCATCAATACTTGTAAAAGGTGGAATAATTGCTTTTGGATCATCTGGATCTACAATAAATTCGGTGGCTGCACTACGATTAATACTAATATTCGAGAATCTAAAGCCACGTAAAACCATCTCTAAAGCAAGTTCTAACGTATCATAAATAGCCAATTCTTTATCACTTGGTTTTTGTGTTTTATCCTCTTTCATATGTTTGATATCCGCCATTCTTTGACGAATGGCAGCCTCACCCTGAATCATGGTCTGCACATCATAAGCATCGCAACGAATACTAAAATACATACAATAATAATGTACTGGCATATGTACCTTAAACCACGCAATACGCACAGCCATCATAACATAGGCAACCGCATGGGCCTTAGGGAACATGTACTTGATTTTTGTACAAGAATCAATAAACCATTCTGGTACATTGTTCGCCTTCATTTCAGTAACCCATTCATCTTTTAAGCCTTTACCCTTACGGACACTTTCCATAATCGTAAATGATAATTTTGGTTTAACACCATACCCCATCAAATCAACCATAATATCGTCACGACAACCAATAACTTCATTTAACTTACAAGTGCCATTATCAATCAAATCTTTGGCATTTCCCAACCAAACATCCGTACCATGAGACAAACCAGAAATAGTGACTAATTCCGCAAATGTTGTCGGCTTTGTAAGTTCTAGAATCCCACGAACAAATGGTGTACCAAACTCAGGAATACCAGCTGCTCCAGTCACTTCATTATATTTTGTCGTATCGATTTTCAGTGATTCTGTCGTAGAAAAAATAGCCATAGTTGCCTGATCATTCATTGGAATTTGACGAACATTGACTCCCGTAATTCGCTCTAACATTTTCATAGCCGTAGGATCGACATGCCCTAAAATATCAAATTTTAAGATATTATCATGAATCTGGTGGAAATCGAAGTGCGTTGTTTTCCAAGTCGCATTTGGATTGTTTGCCGGATATTGAACTGGCGTAAAATCATGCACATCCATATCCAAAGGTACAACGACAATACCACCTGGGTGCTGTCCTGTTGTTCTTTTTACACCTTCACAACCTTTGGCCAAATCTACACGCTTTGCCTCATTAAAAGGCTCACACTCCATCTCTTCCTCATATCCTTTGACATATCCATATGCCGTTTTTTCCTGTACCGTACCTACAGTACCGGCTCTAAAAACGTGATCATCTCCAAATACTTCTTTTGTGTATGCATGGGCATTTGGCTGATATTCACCCGAGAAGTTCAAATCAATATCGGGAACTTTATCCCCCTCAAAACCTAAGAATGTTTCAAACGGAATATCCTGACCATCCCCACGCATAATTTCTCCGCATACTGGACAAACTTTATCCGGTAAATCAAAGCCCGATTTGGCTTCATCTCCATCTAAGAATTCATAATGTTGACAATTCTTACATACATAGTGAGGTGTTAATGGATTTACTTCTGTGATATTTGACATTGTCGCAACAAAACTAGAACCTACAGATCCACGCGAACCTACTAGATATCCATCATCATTGCTCTTTTTTACAAGTAAGTGTGAAATATAATAAACTACATAATATCCATGACCAATGATACTATCCAATTCACGTGTTAAACGTTTTTCAACAATGTCTGGCAAATCTTTTCCATACCATTGGTGAGCTGTTTCAAAACAAATATCACGCAATTTTTGGTCTGACCCCTCAATATCCGGTGGATACAATTTATCCTTAATTGGAAAGATAGGTTCTGTCAATAACTTTAATTTGTTTGTGTTTTCCACAACAACCTCATAAGCTACATCTTCACCCATCCATTCAAATGCCTTCAACATTTCATCCGTTGTCAACAAATGCTGATTTGGATTGCTCGTAGCCTTACGCGCTTGCTTATTATAAATATATAGAGGATGTCTAGCATTCCCAATTGCCTTGGCATTGATATACACATCACGAAGACGTTTCTCATTTGGATTTACATAATGTGCATCACTTGATGCGATAACCATCTTACCTGCTTCTTTTGCGGTATCATAAATAAATTGTAGATACCATTTTAAATCCTCCACATCCGTAATACTTCCACGATCCAATAAATTCTTATAACAGTCCAATGGCTGAAGTTCAATATAATCATAATAGCTCATGGCTGCAAACAATTCTTTTTTACTTCTTGTATGAGCTAGTTCAAAAATCTCACCATTTTGACAAGAAGAACCAATTAATAAGTTTCCATTATCCCACTTCTTTGAGATTTCTTCCTTAATAATACGTGGCTGCCCATTTTCTTTACCCATACTTACTAAATATTGTGTATGCGATAAAGTAATCAATTCAAATAACTCTTTTAAGCCATCTTTATTCTTGGCAAAAACTGTCATGTGATATGGACGATTTCTTTCATAAGGCTTCTTGCTTGAATACTTTTCACATCCACCTTCCATATCCATCAATGTATCTAATGTTGCTTCATGGCCCAATTGATTCATCATATTATACATGACTTGTGAAAGTACATCCGCATCATAATCCGCACGGTGCGCTCCTTCACCATCATAACTCACGCGATAGTGACGACATACACTTCCTAAATTAAAGCGTTTTTGCTCGTCTGGAAGCATCGCATAGGATAGTGGTAACGTATCAATCACCGGATTGGTTAGTTCATCACGACCTGTTTTACGACACGCTGCATTCATAAAGCCAACGTCAAAGGTTGCGTTGTGTGCTACTAAAATGGAATCCCCAATAAATTCTAACAATTCATCTAAGGCATCTTCGATTGGTTTTGCGCAATCCACATCATTTTGTGTAATATGCGTTAAATTTGAAATATGCGCAGGAATCGTTCGCTTTGGATTAATGAACATCTGTAATCGTCCGACCTCTTCACGATTTTTGATTTTCACACCACCAAATTCAATGATTTCATCACGCGTATTCGAAAGACCCGTAGTTTCCAAGTCAAATACGACAAATGTTGCATCTTCTAATCTTCGATGATCATTATTGTAGACAATATGATATTTAGAGTCCGCCACTAACATTTCACATCCATACAACATTTTAAATTCGCAATTTGGATCTTGTTTGACCAAAGCCTCAATCTTATGTTGAGCCATCGGAAAAGCCTGAACAACTTGATGGTCACACACACCAATTGAATCCATACCCCAATCATAGGCTTGTTGGATAAATTCTTCGATAGCACAAACTCCATCCATTTCTGAAAAGTTAGAGTGTACATGCCACTCTGTTCTTTTCACCTTGGCATGATCTTCTCTTTTCTTTTCTTGTGTGATTTCAAGTTTTCTTATCATGAAAGAGTCACACTTAGAAAAAGAATCATATACGACTTCTCCCGTTAAAACGACGTGCATTCCTTTTTTTACAGATTGAATTTCTTCTATTGGACATCTAGCCCCTTCAAAACGTTTGGCAACGATCGCATCATCATAATCACTGATATATAGCATCTGTAGTGTTTTACCACTTTTCATCACACGATTATCAATATCGAAAATGTGACCTTCAATTTGAACATTCGAATAGCCAACACGTAAATCCGCAATATTATATTGTGTAGCCGATTCTTTTTTATAACTATTTGAGGAAGGATATTGTTTTTTAACCGGTTCTTGTTTTACAACAGGTGCAGCTACTTGCACCTTTGCCGTTTCAATCGCAATATTTTCCTCTACTTTTTTACATACAATTTCTTGATTGATACCCACTTCTTTTAACTTTTCTACCAAGCTTGGCAATGCTAAATTTAATGCTGCAAGTCGAGACTCATCTCGTGTTGAAAAACAAATCGTATCATTTTCTAGATATGGATGTAAAAAACGGAAATCCTTCACATCACTATATTTTTCCACAAAATGATTCACATAACGATCTAATTCATCCATTTCTACCGCATTATTTTTGGAATGAATATGCAACTTCACATGTACATGCAATGCAAGCTGCAGCTTTGTGATGATCTGTTCATATACTTCTAAAGGAATTACATTCTCAAATTCTATATAAAACTCAACCATTTTATGCGCTGTATGAAATACAGGTTTCTCATAAAATGAGGCATTTTTAAAATACGCATATAATTCCGGATCCAACAATTTTTCAAATACTTCCATTTTATTTAGCCATCTTTTCAAAAGCATCCTTAGCGGCTTTTTGTTCTGCTTTTTTCTTCGTACTACTTGTTCCTTGCCCCAATAAAATATCATCTAAATATACACCCATAGTAAATGTTGGGGCATTGCTTGGACCTTTTTCTTCTAATAATTTATATTGAATCGTCTTTCTAGAGTCTGCCTGAATCACTTCTTGTAAATGTGTTTTATAATCTGTAACAGCCTCACTTTTTTCTTGTTTAAATACAGGCTTCATATATTTAGTCAAGATTTCATCACACACATGATATCCTTGATCAATATAAATAGCTCCAATACAAGCTTCAAACTGGTCAGCCAAAATACTTTCTCGATTTCTTCCACCCGTTTTTTCTTCGCCAACACCTAAACGTAAAAATTCATACCATCCTAGTTGTCTATTTAATACATATAGCGTAGATTCACATACCGTTTGTGCTCGAAGTGTTGTCATTTGTCCCTCACGCATTTTTGGTTTCATTAAAAACAGCTGGGTTGCACTCCAAATCTGTAAAACTGAATCTCCCATAAATTCAAGTCGTTCATTATCATCCATTTGGCGATGATGTTCATTGGCATAAGAAGAATGTGTACATGCCTCTAAATAAATATCCTCATTTTTATATTTATATCCATTTGCCTTTAACCAATCGATAAACTTTTCCATTTTATTCTTCTCCTTTTTTAAGATCTTCCAATACGCAAACTGGAACAAATCCAGAAATGTCTTGTCCATATTTAAAGAGTTCTCTTACATTTGAACTTGAATATAAACTATATTCAGGTCGTGTAAATAAACAAACTGTTTCGATATTCTCATCCAATCTTGCATTCATAAACGCCATATTTTGCTCGTATGTACAATCCACACCATTACGAATTCCACGTACCAGCACAGTAGCATTTACACTTTTACAAGCCTCTACTACTAATCCAGATTGAATTTTACATGTTACATTCGACAAATGTTTTGTCGATTCATTTAACCATGCAAGTCTTCTTGCTTCAGTAAACTCATTGTTCTTGTCTGAGTTTGGTGAAATAAAAACAACCAACTCATCAAACAATTTGCTTGCCCTTTCAATAATATCCAAATGCCCATATGTCACTGGGTCAAACGTTCCGCAAAATGCTGCTATTTTCATTACTCATTCTCCTCTTTTTGATAATAAGAAATACGCGTAATACCGTATGTCTTTTCTTTATATTTTGTAAAGGAAGCTATTTTTTCTGGCCACACCTCTTCTTCAAGACTTTCCACAACAATAACTCCATCCAATTTTACCATATCTAAATCATCTAACTTCTGAATCAATTTTTCATTTTCCTGCTTTGCGTAAGGAGGATCAATATATACCACATCATATTTTAATGTTAGCCGCTCTAACACAGTAAAGATATTTCCACAAATAATCTTTGTTTCTTTATCCGCCTTTAAGTTTTTTACATTCTCCTTGATTACCGAGATAGCACCCTTATTATTATCGACTAAAGTCGCATGATCCATACCTCGACTTACAGCTTCTAATCCCATATTTCCAGTTCCGCTGTAACAGTCTAAAAAGTTACCGCCATCAAAAATATTTCCCAAACTTGAAAAGATAGCGCCTTTGATTTTATCTTGTGTAGGCCTAGTCGCATCATTTTTAGGACTCTTTAATGATCTAGAACCATATTTTCCCGCCACAATCCTCATAATAAACGATCCATCTCCTTTCGTCTAATCGAACAAATACAATTTTGTGCCAACCCCATTGTCAACATAATCGACATTAAGCTTGTTCCTCCACTACTAATAAATAAGAGCGGAACTCCTGTAAAAGGAATTAAACAAGCAACGCCTCCGGCATTTAAGAAAAAGTGCATAAATAGATAAACGCCTGTTCCACCTAATATTACTTTATACATGTCTTCACTTGTTTTAAATGCATAATAAAATAAACGAATTTCAATCATTCCATATAATATAACTAAACCAAATAATCCAAAAACACCCGTTTCCTCAAGCAATACAGCTAGAATATAATCATTATCTGCCTGTGTTAAATAGCCATATTTTCGAGTTGAATTGCCTATACCTTTTCCACGAATATCTGAACTTGCGATACCATATAATGAGTTGGCAGGCTGATATCCATCTCCATATACATCGGTATATGGATCTTTAAAATTTTCAACACGCACCGCAATATGAGCAAGCGATGTATGTTTTATAATTTCAGTACCAATATTTGTGATTCCAAATAAGACAATGGCTGCTGCAATTGCTCCATAAACGAATAATTTTAATAATCGTTGCATACGTTGTAAAACCACATATTTAGGAATCATAATACAAGATAGGAAAATAAAACAAATAATCACCAATGTTCCCATATCTTTTTGAATAGCCACAATTCCAAATATTAAAACAAATGAGAACCATGCCCTTTTAAAAAGTTGCCCTCTTACTTTTAACATGTCTGTTTCTTTTTTAGCCCGATATAAACATGTAGCACAAATTATAATAATCAATGGTTTTGCGAATTCACTTGGCTGTAAAGATATACCTCCAATCAAGATCCATGCACGGCTTCCTCCAATTTCAGGGAACGCAAATGTAGTTGCCATAATAACTAAACAAATTGGAATAATTATTTTTTCAAATCTTGCATACCATTTAAAACGAAACCATCTATTCATAAACCACATCGCAATATATCCACATAACACAAACATGCATTGTTTCATCAGTACTTTAGGAACAATATTCGGCGCAGATGTTGTTTTCCCTACATTTGTTGAAATAATCGTGAATGTTCCAGCCAATAACAGAAGCGCAACCGCCCAATTTATATATTTATCGCATTTTGGATCCAATGCGAAAAGCGATAATTTTGATTGCCGTTTTTGTTTGGACATGATAATCCCCCCATCATAAATTCTATTTTAGCATATTTTCAAAAATCATTTGTCAATAATTCGAAAATGCTATAGAATACTTGCGAGGATGATTACTATGAAAATAACAAGCAAAGATATTATATTAGATACTGATGAGCGAATTCGTATGCAAAGTGAGCCTGTTTCATTGCCTTTGTCCAATGAAGATAAAGAACTTTTACAGGCTATGTTAGATTATGTGCGTAATTCACAAGATGATGAAATTGCCGAAGCTGAAGGTTTACAGCCAGCTGTTGGTATTGCGGCTGTTCAAGTTGGTGTTTTAAAACAAATGATTGCCGTGAGAATTCCATATGAAGATGGTGTAGATGAAGTTGCATTAGTCAATCCTAAAATTATTTCTGAATCTGTACAAAATGCATACTTAGACAATGGAGAAGGTTGTCTATCTGTAAAAGGTGAACATCCTGGTCATGTTTTCCGTCATGCTCGAATTAAAGTTCGTGGTTATGATTTGATTCAAGATAAAAATGTAACCATTTCAGCCGAAGGCTATTTCGCAATTTGCCTTCAACACGAAATTGATCACTTGTCAGGTACACTTTTCTATGATCACATTGATGCCAACAATCCTTGGAAAAGTGATGAGGAGGCAGAAGTCATTTAAGCTTCTGCTTTTTTAAATTGTCTAGCTTTGCTATAATAACAATAGAGTCATTAAATTATAGAAAGAGGTCGAATATGCCAAAAACACAAGAACAAACGTTTGGGCATGCATCGAACAAAAAACCATATCATGCAAAAAATCACGTTGAAAAAGGTGATACTTTGATCTATGCCTTAGGGGGATTAGGCGAAGTTGGTAAAAATATGTATTGCTACGAACACGAAAATGAAATCTGTATCGTAGATTGTGGCGTTTTGTTTCCAGGTGATGATTTATTAGGTGTTGACTATGTTATTCCTGATTATCACCATTTGATTCGCATGAACAAAAAAAGAAAGTTTTTAGTAATTACCCACGGTCACGAAGACCATATTGGAGGAATTCCTTTCTTACTTAAACAAGTCCAGATTGATGCAATTTATGCACCTCGCTTTGCGAAGGCTTTAATTCTTAAAAAGTTAAGCGAACATAAAGGACTAGAAAAAACAAAAATTATAGAAATCGATGAAAATTCAAGTATTACTACAAAATACTTCAAAGTAGGTTTTTTTAATACGATCCACTCAATTCCAGATTCTTTAGGTGTACATATCACATGTCCTAATGGATCTATCGTTCATACGGGTGACTTTAAATTTGATTTAACGCCTGTTGGAACAAATGCTGACTATCAAAAGATGGCATTTATTGGTGTTACACAACCCGATTTATTAATGTCTGATTCCACAAACTCTGGAGTTGAAGACTTCTCTATTTCAGAAAGAAAAGTTGCTAATGAAATTCAAGACATTATGCGTAAGACTAAGCAACGTTTAATTGTTGCCACATTCGCATCCAACGTACATCGTGTTGCCCAAATTATCGAGGCAGCTACTAAATTTGGAAGAAAAGTCATCGTCTTTGGACGAAGCATGGAAAACGTTGTTGATATTGGAAGAAAGATGGGTACGATCAAAGTCAAAAATTCAGACTTTTTAAGTCCCGAAGAACTTGCTCATACTCCAGATGACAAAGTATGTATTATTTGTACTGGAAGTCAGGGGGAACCACTTGCAGCTCTATCAAGAATTGCCAATGGTACACACCGTTTTATTCACTTAAAACCAGGCGACACAATTGTCTTTTCAAGTAATCCAATTCCTGGAAACCAATCCAGTGTCAATCGTGTTATTGATAACTTATTTAGATCTGGTGCTACCGTACTTACAAAATCCATCTTGAATAACTTGCATACAACGGGACATGCTTCAAAAGAAGAACAAAAACTAATGTTACAATTAGTTCGTCCAACGTACTTTATGCCTATTCATGGTGAATATAAAATGTTGATGCAGCATAGACAAACCGCTATGGAAACTGGTATTCCAAAAGAAAACATTTTTGTATGTGCAAATGGTGACATTCTGATTTTAAGAGATCACAAAGTACTACAAAGTGACTGGCGATACCAAGGTGATGATATCTATGTAGATGGAAATGATATTTCCGGATTATCTACAGCCGTATTAAAAGATCGTCGTATTTTAGCAGATAATGGTTTAGTTGCCGTTATTTTAGCTATTGATTCAAAAGAAAATAAAATCTTAATGCGTCCTGTTATCGTATCACGTGGATTTGTCTTTATTAAAGATTCACAAGGTTTAATCAAAGAAGCTGAATATATTGTAAATAATTCCCTTCAAGAAAAGATGAAAGAAAAAACAACTTTCTCTGAAATTAAAAACTGTGTACGTTCTACTTTAGAACCATTCTTATATAAAAAGACACATCGAAATCCAATTGTAATTCCAGTTATTTTGAATTCAAAACAAACTATGGAAGAACTTCAAAAGAATCGTAAAAGCTTCCATGCAAGAAAACCAAGAACAAAGACATCCTAGTGATGTCTTTTGTGTTTTATGATAAAATATTTGCATGACAAAGTTACAAAAACAAATGTTTATCATTATCGGTATTTTGTTTGTGATTGTATTCAGTATGGCCGCATCTATAAGTATCGCAAAAAATGTAGAACCCGATGAATTGATTGTACAATACAAAACACTACAAGACACTAAGATACCTGAATCTATGAATGATGTATCGATTGTTTATTTTACAGATTTGCAGTATGGAAAATTTGAAAATAAAAAAAGAACTAACAAGCTCTTTGATAAAATCGAACATTTAGATCCAGACATCATTATTTTTGGTGGAGATCTATTTGATGAATCTTGTCAAATGGATCAAGAAGACATTGACTACATCACAAATAAACTATCAAAAATCAATGCTCCACTTGGTAAATTTTGTGTGCTAGGTGAAAAGGATGAAGCCAACAATGATATTGTTCGTTCCATATTGAATCAATCTCAATTTGAAATTCTAGAAAACGAAACCATTCTTCTGTCTAACCAAAAGAGTGATGGCATTACATTAAGTGCATTATCAAACATACCAGATCCTAGTAAAATCACTGCTGCAGATACGCAATATAACTTATTAGTTACTCATATGCCAGATACATTGACAAATGAAGAATTATCTACAAAATCCATCTCTTTAGCACTTTGTGGTCATTCCCATGGAGCACAAATCACATTTCCTATTTTAGGAGGATATAAAACAATAGATGGCGCAAAATCATTAAATCGTTCTCGCGCCAAAAAGATTTCCTTTCCATATATCATTTCATCTAGTGTTGGCTGCACACATGTAAATCTTCGTTTTATGTCGACTCCTGAAATCTATTATTTCATGCTACAAAGTAAATAAACACAAAAAGGTCCTTATGGACCTTTTAAAATAGAATTTTTCGTGTTGCCGGTGTACAAGATGCGATCAATTTTCCATCTTTGTAAGATTTTAATACTGGCGCATCCAAATTTAAAGCTTCATGGTAATTTTTAGCATCCATCACGACAAAACTTGCCGGATTTCCTTCTTGAATTCCATAGCTATCCCCTAAATGCAAAGTTTTGGCTGCATTTGTCGTTACAAATTTATATGAATTTAAAATTTCTTCATATCCCATCATATGTCCAGTATAGATTCCCATATACACAGGATCACGCATATTTCCACTTCCCATTGGATTCCAAGGATCGAAAATATCATCCGTTCCAAAAGAAACATTACATCCAGCTTCTGTTAATTCCTTAACTCGTGTTAATCCACGACGCTTAGGATATGTATCTGCACGACCTCCTAAATGAACATTTACACATGGATTCGCCACGAAATTTATGTTTGACATTTTTAAAATACGCATTAAACGAATCATATAAGCATTATTATACGAATGCATAGCCGTTGTATGGCTGGCCGTTACTTGATCTTTCATGCCAGTTTCATAAGCAAGTGTAGCCACTGTTTCAAGTCCACGACTGGCTTCATCATCAATTTCATCGCAATGAATATCAATTAGCTTTCCATATTTTTGAGCTAATTCAAAACAAATTTTTAAAGATTCGACCGAATATTCACGCGTAAATTCAAAGTGAGGAATAGCTCCAGCTGCATCTGCTCCCAATTTCAAAGCTGTTTCCAACAATTCTTTTCCTTTTGGATAGCTCAAAATTCCATATTGAGGAAAAGCAACAATTTGAATGTCCATGAAATCCTTCACTTCTTCTCTCAATTCCAAAATAGCTTCTAAAGCCGTTAAATTTGGATCATTGATATCTACATGCGTACGAACATGTTGAACACCATGACTTGCCTGCATACGAATGACTTTATTCACACGATCCATCACATCTTTTTTAGTTAAAAATTCCTTACGCTCTTCCCAACGTTCAATACCTTCAAATAAAGTTCCCGACATATTCCAATGTGGTTGTCCAGCTGTCAAACAAGTATCTAAATGAACATGAGATTCCACAAAAGGTGGAAGAACAAGTTTCCCTTCTAGATCCATCACTTCTTCTTGTGCATATGGCTCTAAATCTTTTTTTATTTCTTTAAATTTCCCATCTTCAATTCGGATACACTTTAATTCTTCATTATTTTCAATACATGCATTTTTTATTAACATTTTATGCCTCTTTCTTTCTTACATATCCAATAAAATAACATATGGCTGCAACTATCATCGCATTTACCGCTGCAATTCCCCAAGCAAGGACATTCGCAACAATAGCCCCAACAATAACACCAACAATATTGAAACTATTAAAATCACCTACATCCATATTATCTTTATATTTTTTTCTTTTCATAAAGAAATCCAAAATGACAATAATTCCGATTGGTGGCAACGCACAATTCAGTATGTTAAGCCAACCTGTAAAATTGTAATACAACCAAATAGATAAGATAGTACCGATAATTCCTGCAATCCATGTTGTTATTTTCATTTGAATATTTGTGATATTACTAATCGCAAGACCACCTGTATAAAGAGCGTTATTATTTGTTGTCCAAATATTAGCTCCTAAAACAATAATAGCAGGAATTGCCAAGCCTTGTGCAATCATGACATAGAAAATGTCATCAGCACCTGTAAATGCACCTCCAATCGCACCAAAACAAAACATTAATGTATTTCCAAAGAAAAACGCAATAACAGTTGTCCAAACCGCAATTTTATTATTTTTCGCAAACCGAATAAAATTCGGTGTTGCCGTTCCTCCAGAAATAAAGGAACCAATCACATATCCAATACCTGTAAACACACTGATTTTTCCAGCCGATTGTGCAAACACAGCCACAAGACCACCACCATCAGTTGTGGCAGTAACCATTGAATAGACACCCAATACAACAATTAAAGGTACGGATATCGTACTTACAATTTCTAATGCCTTCATACCTGTAGCAGCTGTCAAAGTCATCAATAATCCAGCTGCAATTGTCAATGCCCATTCATTGATGCCTAAAAGTTGTGCTGTTGGAATTGAAAACATCGCTACACCAACGCCAAACCATCCAATTTGTGTAAACCCTAGAACTAAGCTTGATAAATAAGAACCTTTCTTGCCGAAAGCTTTTCGACAAAGCAAATCCATTGTTAGTCCTGTGTCAGATCCTATATAGGCTAATATTCCACAATAAATAGATAAAATAATACCTCCTATGACACACGCTAAAACAAATTCTTTAAAATCCAAACCATTTCCTAGTTTTGCTCCTACACTCATACTTGCAGAAAAGAAAGTAAATCCAAGCATGACAAAAAACATACTTCGAAACCCTTTTCTTGCACTTTCTGGAACCGCTTCTAATGAATAATCTTTATCTTTTATTTCTTCCATATATACTCCTTCATTTCAAAATTCACTATATGATTTTAACAGAAAAAGGTACCTATATACAGTACCTAAATCATCTTCTTTTCTCAATTAATAATAGATATGGACAATGGTCCACCAATAAATTTTGTACCTTCTGTACCTGAATCGTTGTTTGTGTCTTTAAAAACTCTTCTACACAAATTGCCTCTTCTTTACCCGTATCATGTGGATACATCACAAGTGCCATTCTTCCTTTTACTTTTAAAAGGTTTAAAGCTTGTCTAACTGCACTTACACTTGAAGAAGATTGGGTTGTAATTTTAGGATCTCCTTTAGGAAAATAACCAAAATTAAAGAGAATCGCATCCACTTCTTCATGAATATATTCTTCCATATGTTCATGTCCAACATTATAGAAACAAGTTCTTTGATTCCCTAATCTTTTTTTTGTACTTTCAAAAACATCCCTTTGAATTTCGAAGCCATATACTTTATGCACATTTTGCGACAAAAAGAAATCTGTATCTTTTCCCTGTCCTAATGTAGCATCCACACATATTGCTTGTTTATGAAGAACTGGCCTTATGAATTCGTGGGATAAATCAACCATAGATTTCATCGCAGTCTAAGTGCCTCTTTATATAACATGTAATCTTCTGTTTTATCACATACAAAACATACATGAATCGCCTTTGTCTCGGGAAACTTATTCATTAATCGCTTTACAGTTTGAATCGCAATTACACAAGCCTCATGATTTGGATAGGCATTGATACCTGTAGAAATACATGGAAAAGCAATATTAATCGATTCCATATCATTTTTTCGCATATAATCATAAGCCAATGCCATACTATTCCAATAACAAGCGGCTAAATATTCATCTTCATTATGCGTTCCATCCATATAGCGTGGTCCACACGTATGAATAACTGCCTTACATGGTAAATTAAAAGCTTTGGTCATTTTAGCTTTCCCAACCTCTAAACCATTCAATTCTTGACATGCTTTCATCATTTCACTTCCGGCTTGATGAAATATTTGTGCACTAACTCCTTGCATCGGTAATACTTGTTGATTGGTTGGATCGACAATCAAATCAAAATCCAACAAAGCTATATTTCCCTTTAATGTACTAATCATTCGTCTTCTCCCATCTTAGTCATTCGACTTGATAATTTCTGTGCAGAAATAGAAACCGCATGAAATTGCGTTGCCAAAGTTTCCAATGTTTTTTCTGCCTTTATACTTCTTTCCACAAGACGATTCGCATCTTCTTGAAGCAATAATATATTTCTTTCGATTTCTTCCATATGACTTGTTCTATAAAAATCTTTAGTACTTGATAATAAAGTCATCACCTCTGCTACAAGTGTCGTTGGTGATACTAACATCACATGTTTTTGAAGGGCATATGTGAATAAATCATCGCATTTTGCACAAACAAATTGATAAATAGCTTCACTAGGCACAAACAATAAGGCATAAGGCATCGTATCTATATTGATATATTTATTAGCCACATCATCAATGTGCTTTTTCATATTCATCTTAAAAGGCCTTAAATACGTATCCATATCTTCTTGTAAATTTAAATAGTTTTCCATTGGAAACTTTGAATCAATGCACAATACTTTATTAGTATCTGGCAAATGAAAAGCACAATCCGCAATCTTTCCATTCGGCAAAGTATACTGCATAGAATAAATGGATGGATTTTGACCACAATATACACTTAGAAGCATATCCAATTGATATTCTCCCCAATTTCCTCTTAATTTTGTGTTTGTCATAACTTGATTCATACGATACAAATAGTCTTCCATTTGATTCAAACTCATTTTAGATGTAGCCTGATTTTTTTGAACATCCTGTACTTGTTTTAAAAGATATTCAAAATTCTTTTGAAGAATCAAAGAATCCGAATTCGAAGAAAAACTTTCCTTTGATTTATTTTGCATCAACAAAACAATTAAACATACAATCACAATACTTAACAATATTAAAATAATGATTTCCATTAAACCCTCCACACGAAAAGAAAAGAGACAAAAATATTTGTCCCCTATTTGTATATTTATTATAATTCAACTTCAAATGAATTACTACATCTTTTGAAATTCTTTCATGTATTCCACAAGAAAATCAGCCGTAGCCTCAACCATCTCTTTACCCCATTCATATGTCGCATATTTAGGATGATCCTTGCCAAACCAGCCATTATCACTACTTAAACGATTGCTTCTAGGAACAGGAATATCTACACCTTTAAAGTTAACCGTTTGAGCATTAGAAGCTGTTAAAGATGGAGTAAAAACCTTTAATGTTGAATCTTCAATCTTATCCTTCTGTACTAGACTTTCATCCACATACAACATAGCGGCCGTTTCCTGACCTGCACCATGGCCTCCAGCCCATTTTGGATTAATTTTTCCAGCAATGGTCCACCAATCAAAAATCGTACCCACAGCTCCCTTTTTATATAAATGACGACACACTTTACTTAGTGCATGACTATTTCCTCCATGTCCATTTAAAAATACAAAGTGTCTAGCACCACAATCATAAAGTCGATCACTAATTCTTTCCATGACCATCTCTAATAAATCACTACCAATTGATATTGTACCTGTATATTCTGTATGAAAATCCGCATCTCCATAAGGCAATGTTGGAGCAATCAATACATCACTTTGTTTTTCTACAAGCTCTAAAATCTTATTAGGAATCATAGTATCGGTTCCTAATGGATTGTGGATTCCATGATTTTCTGTACTTCCCGTTGTCAGAATCACCATATCATGATCCTTAAAATATTCTTCGCAATCTTTCCAACTCATTCTTTCTAGTCGCATAGCTTCACTTCCTATCTGTATATATGTATAATACTCCTAACGAAAGGAAAATTTCCATGGATATTCAAATTTTATTATTTATACAAGAAAACATTCGTCACTATATACTCACACCATTCTTCACTTTGATCACAAACGAATACTTTTTATACATACTTCTAGGAATCGTATTGATTTATATGTTCAAGAAAAATGAAGATACGAAAAGACTCGCAAAAGAAACAATCATTGCCTTTATAATTTGTACTATATTATTCGTTGTATTAAAACTCATATTTCAAAGACCTAGACCCTTTGATGCGTTTAACGAACTTATTCCATTAGTGGATAAACCTAGTGATTATTCATTTCCATCTGGACACACCGCATCTGCCTTTATTTGTGCCTTTATGGTATATGATGGGCTTCCTAAGAAGTATAGTATTCTAGTTTTCATACTCGCAATCCTTGTTGCGTTTTCTAGACTCTATGTAGGCGTCCATTATCCAACAGATATTCTTGCAGGTATTATTCTTGCGTACATTGTTTATAAATTCATGAAAAAGACTATGTCAACTAAATGACATAGTTTTTTTGTGGGCGTATAATAAAAACAGATATAAAACGAGTTAACATTACACAAAGAAAAGGAGGATTATTGTATGTTACACGAAGTATCTTTTTCATCTTATAATGAACGCGACCAAGTGCAAGGTTGGATTTATGTTCCTGCATGCAAACCGAATGGAATTGTTCAATTGATCCATGGATTTGGCGAACACTCAAGACGCTATATCCATATGATTTCGGCTTTTCTAGATGCAGGCTATATTGTAGCAGCTGATGATCATGTAGGTCATGGAAAAACCGCAATGGTAAATAATGTCTGGGGTGACTGGGGAGACAAAGGATGCCACACCATGATGGAAGATGAACACACATTGAAGAAAATTGTATGTGAGAAATATCCAAATTTACCTTACTTCTTATTTGGTCACAGTATGGGTTCATTTATCACAAGAGATTTTATTGCGAAATACGGAAATGAATTAAATGGTGCAACAATTTGTGGTACAACAGGCATTTTCCGTGGTGCTAAAGAAGTTAAAGAAAAATTGAAAGAAATCATTGATGCAGGACACGGTGAAGAGTCGGATCCTAATATTGTTAGCTCACTTATGGGCTGGATGTGCGAACGTTGTGGTGAAGTTCAAATTGGAAATGAATGGATTTGCCATGATCCATATGTACAAAAGGACCATGCACAAGATCCTTTTGATGCCTTTACAAGACCCACAAGCAATCGTTCCATTTATGACTTTATCCAAATGATGCTTGTGATTGAAGGAACTCAATGGGCCAAAAAAGTACCTACAAAATTACCTATTTATAATATTGCCGGTGATCAAGATCCAGTTGGTGAATATGGTCTTGGAGTATGTCAAGTCAGTAACTGGCTTGTAGAAACTGGACATCATGTCACTACTAAACTATATTCTGGCTATCGTCACGAAATTCATAATTATGCAGAAATCAAAAATGAAGTGGAAGCCGGAATCATTGAATTCATGAATTCAAATCTTTAGAGGTGTAATTCAATTTACACCCTTTTTCATTAAAGGAGATACCTATGTTTAAGACAATGCGAAGATTTAAACAACAATTAAGCCAAGAAAAATGTATTGAAATACTTACCAATGAACCTCATGGAGTACTATCTTTGATCAGTGATACAGGATATCCCTATGGTTTTCCTATCACACATTGGTACGATGAAAAGACTGGAAACATTTATTTTCATGGTGCAAAAGAAGGACACAAGATGGATTGTTTAAAACAATGCGATAAAGCTAGCTTTTGCGTCATGGACAAAGGTTTTAAGCAAGATGGTGAATGGGCTGTTCATTATCAGAGTGTAATTGTATTTGGAAAAATCAAGTTGGTTGATGATCCAAATAAAGTCAAAGAAATATGTACTAAGCTCTGCCTAAAATTTACTAATGATCAAGATTATATCGATCATGAATTAAAGTATTCAGGTCCTAGTGTACAATGTTTTGAACTTATCCCTGAATATATGACTGGAAAAATCATAAAAGAATCTTAATTGAGTTTCATGTCCTTCAATGTTACTATTAATATAATAAAGTTGAGGAATTATTATGGCAACACAAGCAACATTAGAACAATGGGAAGAGCTATATGATTTAGCTATCGAAATCACCAAATTAAAGCCTTGGAACACTTATTGGGACATGGATTTAATTGCGGTAGAAACAAAGAAAAATGAAGAACCCAACTTCGTATCAATTATGGGTAAAGGTGGCACTTGCACAGGTATCAGTGTCTATCGTGGCATGGAAGGATATAGTGATTTTTGTCAAATCAGCAATGACGACTATAACGTACCTGCAACATTTGTGATGTCTGATCAAAACTGCATTACTTGTTATTGGGGAAACCGTGATGAAGTAGATGACGATATGTATTCTATTATCAAACAATTAGGTCTTCGATTCCGTGGAAATGGAAACTGGATCTATTTCAAAACTTTTGAAAAGAAGAGTTTTCCTAGTCTTCCAAATTATGGTGAAGTTAAGATGTTGATTGAAACCTACAAGGGATTGATTGAAACACTTAAACATGAAGAATACCAAGAATCTATTTTTGACAAAGGTGATATTATCTATACCCAAAAAGATGAAGACAATCATTGGTTTTCTTATACCGTACCTAGACCTATGGAACCAGAACGATATAATACGATTCTTGTCAACGATTCAAATCTAATTGATTATTTTAAAAATATAGATGACTCAGATTTAGAACTTGCCATCGACATGGATTATATGATGGTTCCTACAAATGATGCAGGTTTTGAAAGACCTATCAATCCATTGGCATATATTGTATTTGATTTAAGAAATGATCAAATTTTACACTTTGATTTAATTCACCCAGATCAAGAGGATTATGAAGTCATTATGAATAATTTTTTGGGGGTCATCGAACATTTTGGTAAACCTAAACATGTATATGCTAGAAATCCATACATTCTAAATTGGCTTGATTTTATTTGTGAGAAATTAGATATTCCTCTAGTCGAAGATGATTTAGAGGAAATCGATGATATATTTAATATGTTAAAACATATGGATATGGAGTAATGAAATGAAAAAGAAACTACAAAAACAAATGGATTCCATGATGGAAATGACAATGGACGCAATCACAAACAATACGAAATTAGTGCCTGCATTAAATGAATTATTCAAATATGCACCAAAAGATGAAAAGTCTCAATTTATCTTACTTCACGAAATTGCCAATCAATATCTACATGAATTATTAGATATTGATTCTGAATTCCATGATTACTCTTTTGAAGAAGGTATAAAAATTTGTATTGAAGAAAAAGTAGACTATTTAAAGGAAAGATTTCAAATTTGTACCATTCAATTTCAATTGGAAGATATCACAAGAACCATCACGCTCCCTAAAAGGCTACCATTAGCGGACATGACATATTTTTTAATGTCAAGCTTAGATATCGCATGTTACTATGACTTTATGATCAATTGTGAAGGCATTGATTATTCATTAGAAGAAATGCAAATGTGTTCCATTGCCGATTTATGTTTAGAAAAAAATGACATGTTCTTACTATCCTTCTTCAATTCTGAAACGGATGAATTCTTTCCAGTGACAGGAAAACTCATCAATGAAGAACTAAATAATAAAGAAATCGAATTAGAGCGCATTCATATACTTGAAGCTAAAAACGATGGTCCTTGGGTAGATGAAAATGAGCATCGTACTTTAGAAGAACAAAATGATCAATTAGTTTCTGGATTCTTCTTTAATAAGATGTTCTATGAAAGACCCGATCTATTTGAAGAATTAGAAAATGGTAAAGACATCGAAGAACTGCTTTTTGAAATGATTGATGAAGAATTAAATGATAATGTATTTGATACAGATTTATTAAACTAAAAAGGATCGAAACCGATCCTTTTTCTTATGGCTTGTAATGAATAAGAGAAAAGAGCAATTTTACAAGCCACGTTATATATTATTCTTCATATTTTAATGCATCTTTACCACGAGTAGATGTTGAGATACGAACAACATCAACAACATCGTAGATAAAGATTTTTCCATCCCCAATATTACCGGTATATAAAGCCTTTTTAGCTGCTTTTACCACATCAGATAC